>CEAC01018395.1_pt1 | contig 30391 bp, 20 predicted proteins | sample 557411 | NCBI WGS metagenome assembly CEAC01 (sample SAMEA3182094, study PRJEB8094) | gut metagenome | biome: human; feature: gut; material: Stool; isolation source: human stools | place: Canada | collected 2012-02-21
GTCGGACACCACTCTGCTGAGGTATGACAATCTATAAAACCCCAAAGATAGATGTAAATACAATATAAGTTGTTGAAAATCAGATATGGAATATCAACCGACATATTCCACCTTTGCGTGGATAAAAAGAATGAGGGTTGTTAATTACCATAACCTTATGATTGTATTACGTCTATCTTTGGGATTTTATAGGTTAACCCGAAACTACAAAATTTTTACGTCATTTTATCGAACGAATAAGCCATTTTGCACCATCGCCGTCATTTTCGGAATCTATATTGACACCAACCACAGCGTTTTATTTCATTTTATGCCGCATTTAGAGCTTGTCTAAATTTATATGATGCAGATTTTGAGGAGGATTGTCAGATGGATTTTTGCTTGTGATGTCATCGACGAAGTCGCTTTGCTTGCAAAGAGCGAGCGTAGCCGTAGCTACGTGACTGAAGAGCAAGCAAAAAGACACTGGCAAGGCCCTCAAAAGCAAAGTGATATGAATTTTAGACAAGCTCTTATATAATAAGCAAGGTGCGCCCGCTGCGGGCGCACCTTGCATGGGTATCATTAATCAAACGATAGCGTTATTTTATCCACCAGTTTTCAGGATTTGACAGACGGGCTGCCGCGGCCGCCGGATTGTCGAAACGCCGCGATATCCTGTCGACCATAAGCGCAGGGTGGTCGGCGCGGTGGTGCGACATGCGCATAAGGTCGAAGAAACGGTTGCCTTCAAAGCAGGTCTCGGCCGCCATCTCATAGAGTATCTCGTTCTCGACCCACTCGATGGAGTCGTTGAGATTGTCGAACTCGGGTATCACGTAGCCGCTCTTGGGCAGACGTATGCCGTAGCCGCGGCCGCGCATTGCGGTGCCCTGGTTGTTCTCATACTTGCCGTTGTCGAAATTGATATAAGGCTCGCCCTTGCGCTCCCACTGCATCACCAGCGTGGAGTCGTTCATCACCTTCTGCTTCAGGCCGTTGGTGATTACCGCGAAGGCTATCGACGGCTTGCCGGCACGGTTGATGGCCTCGGCGTAGCGCAGATAGAGCGACGGCTCGCGGTACACGGCTACCGAACGCAGCTGGCGCACCGACTGCCAGTCAAACATCTCGTTGTCGGGATTGCTGACCGATGCATTCTCGCCGTTGTTGTAGAACTTCGTGATAAGTATGTCCTGCTGTTCGTCCTTGACATGCGTATACCCGTATGCACCGGCGAAATCGCCTTTGTTGTCGGCATATATGGCCATGCCGCGGAGGTCGCCCTCGAAATTACCGGTGATCAATATAGAGTTTTCGCCGTCGGCATAGTAGTGGAGGGCCTCCTCCATCTGCTTGATGAAATGCTTGGCCGGCACCATCTGCGGCACGAGCGAATAGGTCTTGTTGATAAGGTCTGCGCGGTAATCCTTGCCGTCGCTTGAGAACGGTATGCGGGATATGACTTCGTTCTTGTAGGCATTGTTATTGTTGGCCCATACGCCCGTACGGGTATTGTTGCCCCAGCGGTTGGCATATCCGGTGGTGATATACCGGTTGTACGTGTCGATATAGTTGTAGTAGAGCTGCGCGGCCCTCTCGTAGTTGTTCTTGTAGAGACAGATGTCGGCCGCGATGAGCGTCGGGCGCACGAACGCCTGCGTCGAGTTGTAGTCGCCCACGTTGCCGAAATCAGGCACGTCCATGCCGATATACGGCTCTATGTCCTGAAGGATACGGTCGAGTGCCGCGTCAAACGGAAGCACCGGATAATTGGCGTTGGCACCGTCGACCGTCGTGATCGGGTCGGTATACCATGTCAGCTCGCCGAAATTGAGAGCCACCTGCATCTGGGTCCAGGCGCGCACCGAGCGTATGCCCACATAGTCCGACATCATCACCTTGTTGTTGTGGAGCACAATCGAGGTGTCCATACGCGCTATGGCGTAGTTACAGTTGTTGATTACGTTGTAGTAGTCGGCACGCGACAGATAGTCGTTGTCGGCGCTGATGTTGAACTGCGCAATTTCCTGCAGCGAGTAGTTGGCCGTCGGGGGCACTTCCACAAGGTCGCCGCGCAGCTCGCCGAAGAGCACGTAGCGCTCGGCAAGACGCTGCTGCTGGGCAAGGATACCCATCACCGAATAGAGCGAGTCATTGGCTGTGTTGATATGCAGGTCGTCGTCGAAGATATAGTCGTCAGACTTCGTGTCGAGCATATCCTCACACGAACTGACCGCCCCGGCGAGCATCGCCGACACTGCCATCATTGCTATATATCTGAAAGTTTTCATTATGGTACTGAAATATCTGAATTGTTTGTGAAACAGTGTGGAGGATTACAGGTTGACTTTCACTCCGAAGTTGAACTCGCGGGCCTGCGGCACCATGCCGGCGTCGACTCCGAGATAGAGGGGCGAGTTGCCGAACGCGAACTCGGGGTCGGGACCGAGATACTTGGTCCAGGTGCAGAGGTTGTTGACGGCGAACGAGAGCGTCACACCCTGTATGTAGGGCGACGAGATGGGAATACGGTAGTCGATTGACAGCGATTTCCATTTCAGGTAGCTCGCATCCTCGATCCAGCGGTTGGAGAAGCGGCCGTTGCCCATCGGGTCCTCATAGACGGCGCGGGGCACGTCGGTCGCCTGTCCGTTGGCCACCCAGCGGTTGAGCATCGCGGTGGTCTGGTTGAAGATGTCGTCGCCGGCCTCAAGTTTGGCACGGAGAGCGTTGTAGGCGTCGTTGCCCACCGAGTAGGTGAACACTGTGCCGAGAGTGAAGTTCTTCCATGTCAGGCGCAGGTTGAAGTTACCGAATATGTCGGGGTTCGGGTCGCCGATGATTTCCTGGTCCTTCGATTCGATGACACCATTGCCGTCGCGGTCGTGGAAACGCATGTCGCCGGCCTCGAAGGGTGTGAGCGAACCGTCGGCGTTGCGTATCGACAGGTTTGCTGCCGCTGCGTCGGCCATGCTTGAATACACTCCGTCGGCCTTATATCCGTAGAACACGCCCACGGGGTTGCCCACTGCGGTGAGCACCTGGCCGCCGCAGATGTCGGTCAGTATCTGTCCCCCGGGAAGCGAGGTGATTTTGTTCTTGTAGTGGCCGATGGCGGCGCCTATGTCGAGTTTCCAGTCGCGCAGGTTGAGGGCGCGCACTGTGGTCGAGAAGTTGATGCCCTTGTTGGTCATGTCGCCGCCGTTGCTCCAGTAGTATTCGAGACCTACCTCGTCCTTGGCGCGCTTCTGTATCAGAAGGTCGCTGGTCTTGGAGGTATAGAAGTCAAACGACATTGTCCAGCGGTTGGCGAAGAGGCTGGCGTCGAAGCCCACACGCCATGTGCGCGTAGTCTCCCACTTCAGGCGGTCGTTGCCTATGTTGGCGATTACCTGGCCGAAGCCGTTGTTGTTGAGTGCCTCCGACGCGAAATAAGTGCGGTTGGCATAGAACGGTATCTTGTCGTTACCGGCTATGTCGAGGCTCGCGCGGAGCTTGAGAAGGTCGAGGAAATTGACATTCTGCATCCATTTCTCCGAGGTCATCAGCCACGCTGCGGTCACCGAGGGGAAGAAGCCCCACGACACTCCGCCTATGTGGGCTGCGCCGGGTGCGTTCTTGCCGAAACGCGAGTTGCTCTCGAGCACTGCGTCGACATTGAGGATATAACGCTGCATGAATGCATATTCGCCCGACAGGTACCACGCCATGTTGCGCCACTCGAGGTCGCTGCCCTCGGTGAAGTGGAGCGACGACGAGGTGTTGCCGAGGTCGTTGATGAAGTCGGACGGCGTGTTGTGGCCTTCGCCGTACGAGTGGACGTAGGTGTCGTTCTGGTAACGGAAACCGCCGGTGAAACCGAGCCTGTGCTCGATGCTGCGCAACGGATTGTAGAACAGGTGCAGGTCGGCGATGAACGTGGTGTGGCGGTTCATAAGGCTCTTGACCACGTTGCGGCTCTCGGCATAAATTTCACCGTTTTCATTGATGAAATCACGCTCGTCGACACCGTAGTCGGGCACAAACGAGTTCTCCTTGATTTTGTCGAACGTATAGGCCACGAGACCTTCCACCGTCAGCGCGTCGTTGAAGCGGTAGCGCGGTGCCGCATTGATGTTGAAGCGGTAGTTGCGTCCCTCGCCTATGCCGAGGTCGAGGATATTCATCGGGTTGGTGACATCAAGCTCGTCCTTGTCGGCGTATTTCGATGTCAGCGAACCGTCGAGCGCCAGGATATTGGGATGATATAGCGGTGACTTAATCATCGAGATGTAGTACGGCGACGAATAGGCGTTCATGCCGTCGTCGCGCAGCTTGAAGTTGTCCTGCGCGTAGGCCACGTCGAAACGGAGCGACGAGCCGCGCCACAGGTTGATGTCGGAATTGAATCGCACATTGATGCGGTCGAACGATGTCTCCTTTATCGTGCCCTCGTTCTTGGTATAGCCGAGCGAAAACATATAGAGGGCGCGGTCGTCGCCGCCACGTACGTTGACACCGTAGTTCATCATCACGCCGTCACGCGTCACGAGGTCGAGCCAGTTGGTGTCGTTGTGGGTATCGTAGTACTGCGACGATGTCGGGTCGTCGTTGAGGAATCCCAGGCGGTCGATTGTCTGCTGGTTGTCATATTTGTCCTTGATGATGTCGGAAGCGTAGGTGCGGTACTGCGCGGCATTCATCATAGGTATGGTCTTTGCGGCATGGCGCCAGCCCACGCGTGCGTACGCCTCGATTTCGGTAGCCTCGGTCTTGGCACGCTTGGTCTCGATGATGACAACGCCGTTGCCACCCTTGGCACCGTAGATGGCCGTACCGTTCTTCATCACATAGATGTTGGCTATATCGTCGGGCGAAATCAGCGCCAGCGGGTTGTTGAAATGGCCGTCCATGATCGACGTATTGTCGTCGGTCACGCTCCATACTACGCCGTCGACCACATAGAGCGGCTGCGACGACGAGTTGATTGAGTGCAGACCTTCCACGTATACCGCATGGCCTGCGCCGGGCATGCCCGAACGCGATATGGAGTAAAGGTCGCCCTGAAGGTCGGCCACCGAGTTGTCGGATACGGTCTGGCCGATGGCGAACTCGGTGCGGTCGTTGTGTGCGTCGGCCGTCAGCGCGTTCTTGTATATGTCGCCCTCCATAGGCATGGAGAGCCTTATCGTCAGTTCTTTCTCGCCTCTTACAGGCACAAGTATGTCGGCAAAACCGGGAGCGGTCACCTTGAGCGTGGCGGCCCCGTCGGGCAGATTAAGGGTGAACTTGCCGTCATCGCCGGTCATCGCCATAGCTCTCGAATCGACTACCGACACGCGGGCGCCGGGCAACGGCAATCCCGTCGACGAGTCGATGACAAGGCCGGCAAGTGTATTCCCGACTACAGTCTCTTTGGCTGACACCGGTGCCCCGGCATCCTGAGCGGCTGCCGGCATACCGAGTCCCATTACTGCCGCCACCGATGCGCATACCACCGGCCGAAGCATTTTCTTGGAAGTATTATATGAGTGTTTCATGATGGTCGTTTATTTTTTGATAGGCACAAACACTACACGGTCGATGCGGAACTTGCGCACCATCTCGTTGCGATTGAACTCTGCATTGGAGACATCGGTCTTTATGAGCAGTCTGGTGGTGTTGACCCGGTCGTTCTGCGTGTGGAGCGGGTCGATGAGCCAGAGCATGTCATAATAGTTGGATACGGGGAACGATACCGGCTCGTCGTTGAGCTTCATCCACGTCATCTCTTTCTCGTCGGTCACATATTTGGTGCCTTTCTGGTCGCGGAACGTCTTGTTCTGCGTGCGGCCGTTGGCTCCCATGTACGACAGCGTGAACGTCAGTCGCGTCTTCTCGATATTGAGCGTATCGCTTACCGTGCCGGGTACGAACGACACGTAGATGTCGTATTCGGTCGACAGCACGTTGGGTATGGTGACGGTGACACCCGGCTGCGTGGCCGTGGAGCCCGACGATACCACCTCGATGTAGCGCGACTCGCTGATTGAGTCGTAATAGATGTTGTCCGAACCTATCGAACGCGTATAGATGGTACTTGCCTGGGCGGCCTGGCGTCCCTCCTGGTTCTCGCCCTCTACTTCGAGAAGCTTGTTCCATGTGGCCACGTTGTCATAGTTGAGCGACGATGTCTTGTACATGATACCGTTTGAGGCATCCTCGCGCGTGGTGCCTGCGAAAAGCACCTGGGGCTCCACTACCTCGCCGCCGCGGGTCGACCAAAGGTCGGTCTCGGCCATCGGGTTCTCGATGACACGGCGGTATACGAGGTCATGCACGATGGCGAGCTTGGTCTGCACGTCGCCTATCGAGTCGGCCACTTCGGGGTCCTTGTCGTAGACGGTGTAATACGGACGTATGCGCTCGTATGCCTTGTCCCATGCATCGTTGTCGGGGATTATCATGGTGAAGAGCGAGTCCTCGTCGGCTATGTCGCCGATACCGTACCTGCCGTGCTGGAGCACGGGGTTGTAATCATACATCACCGAGTCGTATACGGTGGCGCCGTTGGCGTCGACTCCGATAGGACGCGATGCGGCGAGGTCCATCTCGCGGCGGTCGTAGAGCTTGAGAAACGCCGACATCTTCGAGGTAGACTCATGCACGTCGATATACTCGCGGAAGTTATAGGAATAAGGTATCTGCTCGGAGAGCACATGCAGAATGCCGTTGTTGGCGATGATGTCGGTACGCTCGAGGCCCACGGAGCCGAACGTGTCGCCGTCAAAGGCGAAACGCTTGCCGTTGTACATCTTGACGGTGTGGCCGTCGCCGGCAGCCGTCGAGTTGTTGAATCGGGCTATATGGTTGAGCACGATGCGCTTCACGGCATCGACATCCTCCAGGTCGACATCGGCCAGCGCTTCGTTGGTCGGTGCGAACACGGTGAACGTCTGCGACGACGCAAGCAGGTCGTCGTAGCCGGCTATGTCAAGCATCCTGGCGAAGGTTGAAAGCTCGGGGTCGGTCTGGATAAGTTCCATCACCGATTCCTGCGCCACCTGGTCAGATGGCTCATAGTGGTTGTCCCAGTCCTCGGAGCATGATGCCATGACTCCGGCGACTGCGAGCAATCCGATTGATATATATGACTTTTTCATTGATGAAATCTGTTATGGGATGATGGATTAATATATGTCTTCATATTCGATGAGCGATACGGGCACGAGTTCGATGAGGTCGCCGTTGTATTCGTTGTTGGGCGAGAGCACGTTCTTGGCGCGCAGATAGTGTGCGCCGTATTCCTGTACGTTGAGGTTGCCGATGATGACGCGCAGGTAGGCCTGGTCGTTGCGGAGCACTGAGTTGTAGTTATAGTTGATGGCCGAGGCCGGGCCTTTCATGTAGCCGCGGTTGCGCATCGCCTTGTCTATTTCCTTGTCCTCGGGGCCTCCGGTATCCTTAACCCAGCCTACGCGGGGATCGTTGCCCTCGATACGCAGGTCGCGGGGTATGCCCTGGATTTCGCCGTCGAGGAAGAACTGGGCGATACCGCGCCACCATACGCGCGAGTAGCCCATGCGCACTTCCCAGTTGCCCGGCGGTACGGGCGGCAGGCGCAGCGTGAAGTCATACCAGCCGTTGAGCTTGAGCTCGTCGGCCTGATACATTGTCCAGCCCTCCGAAGCCCACATCACGATTTCGGTCTCGGGTGTGAACGAAAGATGCTTCAGACAGAAGTCGTGGGGTATGGTGCGCGCCGACGCTCCGTCGGGCACCTGCTCGGTGCAGTGCCAGCGTATGTTGTTGTTGGTAAGCTCCGGCGGGATATTGTACATGTCGGTGCGTATGCGGCAGTTGAGCACGTCGTTTTCCATCACGTCACGGTCGTATACGAGCAGGTCGCTGATAGAGTGCACGTAGCCGTTGACACCGCTGAGATTGCTCAGCGCATCGACCACCTCGACGCATTTGCCCGACCTCTGCAGGTTGAGTTTCGGACCCACATTGATTTTCAGCAGGTAGAACTCACGCATGGTCTCGTAGAACTCAACACGGTCCTTCATCGAGTTGGGCACGGTGTTGCGGCCCGGATAGAGGAACATGTTGGTCGACATCGAGCGGTCGAGTATGTGGTAGGCAACGAACTGGTTGAGCGCGTTGGAGCGGTCGGTATAGTCGTCGGAACCGTTGTCGTAGTACCGGCGTGCCACCTGCTCCATGTCGGCGAGCGAGTGGATGCCGTGGGCGGCATACACTTCGTCAGGCTCTACGAAGAGCGTGTAGCCGTAGCGCTTTGTCTTGGGCAGTATGCAGTCCCAGCCGGCCTGCGTGATGTGCGCGTTGCTTGTGGGGCACACATAATTGAGGTCGTAGGTACGTTCAAGCGAGTCGGAGAGGTGGGTGACGCGCAATGCCTCGGCAAAGAGGTTGAACGTCTGGCTGTCGCCGATAATCTCGGGCTGGGTGAGAATATCGCTCACATAGTCCTTGTTGGGCGAGATGACACTGTTGACAAGGTGTACCACACCGTTGTGCACCTCGATGTCGCGCTCGGTGATGAGCACGGTCTTGTTGACATAAATCTCAAGTCCCGACATCTCGGGGTTCGACTTGTAGGATATGACGAAGAAGTTATCGGACATCGACGGCTCGCCGAGCGCGCCCTCCTCGAAGTTCTCCGACAGGTAATCCGTACCCGGGCTGTTGATGACATGGTTGTAGACTACTTCACGCATCTGGTCGGTCGACATCGTCTCCAGCGACAGTCCGTTCTGGCGGAAATACTCCTCGAAGGCGGCGTCGTTGGGGAGGAACAGCGTGTAGTGGCCATAGGTCGACAGCAGCGCGTTGGTACCCGTCTTGTGCATCATCTCCGCGAAGATGGAGAACTGCGGGTCATTCTCGATGTACGAGCAGACGGTGTCTCCTGTAAATGTATAATAGGCACCCTCGTCGATATCGTCGGAGCATGATGTGAGAGCACCCGTTCCGGCAGCCAGGGCGGCTATAAACAATGATTTTAGCAGATACTTATTCATGGTGTTAAGTGGATTAGCTTGGAAGATTAGTTTTTGACATCAATGTCGGTCGACATTTCGTAGAACGGATTCTGTTTAAGCTGGTGGTTGGCCTTAAGCTCCGAATCCTTGATAGGCATGTAGAGCGCATCCATATTCTTGAGCTTCGACGAGATAGTAGCCTGGTCGAGCGTAACATATTTGGGGGTCAGGTATGTGCTTACTATGAGCTGGAAACGCGACGGGTCCTTGCGGATGGCACGGAGCAGGTCGTAGTAGCGCTTGCCTTCGAACATAAATTCGCGCTGGCGCTCGTCGAGCACAAGCTGGCGCATCGCCTCCTGGTTGCCGTACGAGCCGGTCAGCCCGTCGGTAGAGGCCGAGTTGGCACGGTCATACACCATTTTCACAAGCTCGAATGCCTCGCCGAGGTTTTTGTTCTGCTCGGTAAGGGCCTCGGCCTTCATCAGGTATACGTCGGCCAGACGGTAGAGTATCCAGTTGGTGTTGCCCGCGTTGTCGCCCACGTCGTTGTAGTCCGAATCGCGTATCTGGGTGGGAATGTCGTTCTCGCGGCGGTATGACACGAATTTCTTGATGGGGAACGTACCGCCCGCCACATCGGCAAAATAGAAGTCATATTGGCGCTCGTCGGTGTCGTCCCAAAGCTCGGTAGTGGTGAAATCGTATGCCACCATCTGCTTCTGCGGGCCGCGGCCGCCGGCAGTGCCGTAAAACTCGCACACCGCATAGTTGGGTATGATGCCGCGGTTGAACTGAAGCTCGAAGATGCTTTCGGTAGAGTTGCCGTCGATGAACACTCCCTTGTTGTAATTGTTGGAAGCCACAAGCTCCAGCTCCGAGTTGCCGTCCATGAGTATGCGGTTGCAATACTCCTCGGCCTCGGCGTAGCGTCCCTGCCACAGGCACATGTCGGCGATAAGGCAGCGCACCGCATTCTGAGTGATGCGGCCCTTGGTATATGATACCTGGCTCCAGCGGGTGATGGCGCCCGGCTCGGCGGCCTTGAGGTCGTCGATAAGGAAATTTATTATCTCATCGGGATCTGACTGCGGCAGACGCATAGGCACCGTGTCGTCGATGGTAGGCTCGGTGGTGAAAGGTATGTCGCGGAACGCGCGCACCAGCGTGAAGTAGCAGTAGGCGCGTATTGTCTTGACCTCGGCGAGGTAGCCGTTGAGCTGTCCGAGGGTGAAGTTGGGGTCGCGCTCGTAGGCAATCGGAGCGAAATGCTCCACGGTGTTGCACAGATTGATGACTGCGTAGAAATCGCTCCATGAGGCATAACCGTTGGAGGGTAGGAGGTTGAGGTTGGCGATGTTGTTGAGGTCGCCGCCGTCGCCGCTGCCGAGGATACAGTTGTCGGAACGGAACTCTCCCCATACGAGCAGACGCTGCATGAAGCCCGGCTCCTGCATGGAGCGGTAGCAGCTGCCGACAACCGACAGCGCGTCTGACTCATTCTGCCAGAATTCCTCGAGCACCATTTCATTCTGCGGCTTCAGGTCGAAGAAGTCGTCGCACGATGCAGCGCCCGCGCCCAACAGTGCTATCGTAAAATATTTCAATATCTTGTTCATGTCGTTTATGTTTTTTCAATGGTTAGAAACCTACAGTCAGACCGAATGTAAAGTATTGCGAACGCGGAGTCGAACTCCAGTCCTCGCACACGCCGGTCATGCCGTTGGGTGAGATTTCGGGGTCTACACCGGTGTATTTGGTCCAGGTGCACAGGTTGTTGAGGGTCAGGTAAAGATTAAGTTGCTGCAGACGCAGAGCCTGGCATACTTCTTTGGTAAATCCATAGTTGAATGTGAGATACTTGAAGCGCAGGAAGTCGCCGTTTTCCACGAAGCGGTCTGAAGGCATCCAGTTGTAGCCGTACTGGTAGAGCGCGCGGGGCATGTCGGTGACATCGCCCTCTTTACGCCAGCGCCAGTTGGTGGCGATTGACTGGTTGTCGTTGGTGTACATGTTCTCGGCGCGCATGCGGGCGTAGTTGGCGATCTTGTTGCCGGTACGGAAGTTGAAGAACGCGTTGACGGAAAGCTGGCGCCAGCGGAACGTAAATCCGAAACCGCCGTAGAGCTTGGGGTTACAGTTGCCTAAGTAGACCACGTCGAGCTCGTCGATTGTACCGTCGTGGTTGACATCCTCATAGATGGCGTCACCGCCGCGGAACTTGTAGTTGATGCCGCCGTAGTCATAGTACATGGGCATCGGATTGCCGTTGGAGTCCTTGATGTACTCGCCGTCGGCGTTCTTCACGAACGGGCAGGTGCCCTCGCGGCCTTCCACATAGTCGCTGTACTGGTATACACCCTTGTAGCGCAGGCCGTAGATCGAACCGTAGGCGTTGCCCAACTGCACGCGGTTGACGAAACGTGAGTCGTTGGGGGTCTTGACGAACTGGCCTTCATACGACTCGAGGATTTCGGGAAGCATGTAGGTGATTTTCGAGTTGTAGTTCGACAGGTTGAAGTTGAAGTCAAACGAGAAGTCGTTGAACTTAAGCAGATTCTGTGTCCAGAAGTTGAACTCCCATCCGCTCTTCTCCATAGAGCCGCCGTTGATGTAGCTGATGGAGCCGAAACCGGTCGACGACGGTATTGTCTGGTTGGAGAAAAGGAGGTCTTTGTTCTTGTCCTTGAACACGTTGAAGTCGAAGTTGATTTTGTAATTGAACAGGTTGGCGTCGATACCTACGTTGACCGAGTTGGCCGTCTCCCACTTGAGGTTGCTCAGACGGATTGAGGCGGGCTTCAGCGTGGAAATGTCGATATAGGAGTTACCGCCTCCCGAACCGTAGTTTGAGTTGTAGCGCGCATAGTGCAGGTACTCGGCATCGGGCATACGGCCGGTCTTACCGTAGCCGGCACGGATACCGAATGTGTTGAACCATTCCCAGGAGTCAAACCACTTTTCGTCGGAGAGAATCCATTTACCTGACACGGCGGGGAATGTACCCCAGCGGTTGCCGGGACCGAAACGGGTGCTGCCGTCGCGGCGTACGGTCACGTCGAGGATATAGCGCTCTTTGAACGCGTAGTGCAGACGTCCCATGTAGGCCATCGAGTGCCACTCGCCCTTGCCTGAGCTGAACGAGCGTTCGTTACCGGGCACGGTCGGCGACTCGATGCCGTTGGGCATACCGTATTTGCGGAATTCCTGAGCCTGCGAGTTACCCGAGGTAAGCTCCCACGCTCCGAGAAGCATCAGCGAGTGGCCGTGGCCTATCTGAGGCATGAACAGGAGTTCGTGCTTGGTCTGCATGTTGAGCGACTCGGCGTCGCGGCGCGACACGCGGTTGACGTTGTCATTGTTCCATGCGTAGGAGGTAAGCTCGCGGGGAAGCACGCGGTCGTCCTTGCGGTTCTCGATGTCGAACTGCACGTAGCCCTGATAGCGCAGACGGTGCTTCTCGGGATTGAGTATGTCATACTGCACGCGCAGCGTCGGGATGATACGCATCGATGTCTCGTCATACTTGGCGAGGTGGGCCATAGCAACGGGGTTGACAAGGTTTTTCTGCGAAGCGTCGAGCTGCGACGACTGCGGTATGATGTAGAAATCGTTGGTGAGGGCGCCGGTGTCGTCGCGGCGGTATACGCCTACGTTAGGCATCTTGCGGTAGGCGATGTCGAGTATGTTGCCGTACTCGTCATACGTCTTGTGGTTCTTGGTGTGGGTGAGTGAGAACTCGGTCGAGAATTTCAGTCGGTCGGATACCTGATAGTCGAGGTTCATCAATGCCGATATACGGTCGAGTTTCTGCTCGATGATGGTACCGGTCTGTGTGAGATAGCCGAGCGACGCGCGGTATTTGGCTTTCTCGCCGCCGCCGTTCACGTTGATGGTATTGTCGTGGGTATAACCGTATTGTGTCACTTCGTCGACCCAATCGGTGTTGTTGACGAAGTTCCAGTATTCGGAATACGTGGGGTCGTAGTTGTACTCGGGTATGTTGCCGGCGTTTTCATCCTGTCCGGGATTGAAATATGCCTGCTTCATGAGCATGGTGTAGTCGTCGCCGTTGAGCATCTTGCGGCCCTTGGGCTGCTTGTGCATGGAGAATTTATAGAGGTACTGCACGCGGGGCGGACCTTTCACACCGCGCTTGGTCTTGATGAGGATGACACCGTTGGCACCGCGTGCGCCGTATACGGCTGCGGCCGCACCGTCCTTGAGCACGGTGATTTCCTCGATATCCTCGGGGTTGATGGCCAGAAGGTTGGCGAACTGTTCCTGAGTGGCGTTGGAGAAGTCGAACGACTCGTCGACGTGGCTCTCGTAGGGGATGTCGTTGAGTACGATGAGTGGCTCGGCGTTGGAGTTGATTGAGCCTGAACCGCGGATACGCATCGACGAACCCGAGCCGAGGTCACCTGAGTTGGACACGATGTCGAGACCTGCCATACGTCCCTGGAGGGCGTCGTCGATTGAGGTCACCGACAGTCCCTCGAACTCCTTGGTGTTGATGGTCTGTGTGGCACCCGAAAGCTCACGCATGGGGATAGGCATCGAGCCGTCGTTGCTCATACGCGAGGCTGTCACCTGCACTTCCGAAAGCGTCGAGGCGTCCTTCATCACGATGTGCATGTTGGGCTTTATGGAAAGGGTCTGGGGCTTGAAGCCTACGTACGACACTTTCAGCTTATTGTTGGGATTCTTGATTGCTAAGGAGAACTCGCCGTTGAAGTCGGTAGCCGTGTTGGAGTATACACGGTTGTTCTTGTCCACCTCATGGAGCTGTGCACCGATGATTGGCTCGCCGTTCTCGTCGACCACCGTACCTCGGATGATTGACGATGCCTGGCCGTAACTGAGCTGCGTCACAGCCAAGAGCATCAGCATTAATAATAATCGTAGATTTCTCATTATGTATGTGAGGTTAGCTTGTTTATTTTTTAGGTGTTAAGGCACGGTCGATAAGGTGGATGACTGCGCGTGAGGATGCAAATATACGGGTTGCGTCCTGCGGGTCTTCGGCGTTGCCGATGATGTCGCGTGCCATGAAGTTGTAGCATCCGGTCGAGGTGAGCACTCTTGCGGTGTGGCCTGTCTCGTCGCTGATGGTCATGTCGTGGCCGTTGGAGCCTATGGTCAGACGGCGGAAGCGGTCATATTCGTTGCGCGAACCTGTTTCGTAGACCATCGGTCCGTAGGCTGCGCCCGAGATATAAGCCGAGTTGTCGACGAAGTGGTAGCGTAGGAATGAAAGCAGGTAGAGCGCTTTCTCCTTCTTCACCGCCATATCCTCCTCAGCTGCGATTTCTTCCCATGTCCACAGGTCGGGATCGGCTGCGAAGGCGGCGTCGAGAGCTTCGTTGGTCGGTACGAGAATGGTGTAGCGGTAGTTGTTGAAGTTGTTGACTACGTGGCCGATACCGCATATTTTAGCTTCCTTAGAGTATTTTGTGCCGAATATGTCGACAAAGTCCTTGTCGTCGATGAAGTTGGTCGATACCTGCTCGTCGCCCATACACAGCTCGAAGAAGCGGCTGAACTCCTCATGCTCGCCGAGCACGTCGTAGACGTTCTTGACCGGGTCGTGAAGTATATGGTCGATGAAGAATGTGCGTCCGTTCTGCGAGTCATACAGGCAGGGGTGGCCGGTCTCGGTGTAGACTACATGTGCCGGCTCGATGCCCATCTCCATGTCGCCGCCGCCGTTGAACACTACGTCGGTGCCTTTGCCCGTGGCATAGATTGTGGCGCCTCCCTTGGTCAGGAAGTAGTTGGCGTTGGAGTCGTTGATATAGCCTCCGAGGGTCGTGCCGTCGTTGGTGCCGATGACTATATTCATGTCGATGATGTCGGTCAGGCGGTTGCGCACGATGTTCTGGTCTGTCATCTTACGCTCCATCTCGCCCTTCTCGCCGTTCTCGTCCACATAATATATATCGGCGTAGACGGCGTTCTTGTCGGCGTCGTAATAGAATTCCCAGATACGGCGTGCGGCTCCGCCGAGCTGCCACGAAATAGGCTCGCGGTAGTTCTTGAGCGCTTCGTCGGTGGGTACGATGAGGTTGTACATGTTCTCCATCGAACGCAGGTACATGAAGAAGTACATTGCGTTTTCATCACCGAGATTGTTCCAGTTGTCGGTAAGGGCCCATTTCATCACCTTGGTATGCTCCGAAGTGAGGGTCGAGGCGTAAGTGGCCTTATAGTCGATGGGTGGTATGACCTTGTCGATGACGAATACCACGCCGTTTGATGTCAGCACGGTATTGACCACGTTGCCTTCGTTGAGCTTGATGGCGTAGCTCGTCTCGTCGGTAAGAGTGGGCCACAGGTGGGGAAGCGATGCCATGAACGAACGTTTCTGATGGTTTTTCAGGAACGTTGCGAGCAGGTCGGTGGGCACGTTGTCCCAGTCGCCATAGGAGTCACGCAGGTAGCCGCCTTCCGAGCCGTTGAAATATTCCATCATGGCGGCGTCGGTGGGCACGAACATCACGCCCATGTCGGAGTTGCCGCCGAATGTGGTGTTGTTAGGATCGTAGTAAAGCATACCGTACGACGAGAGGCCTTCCCCTTTGGGGCCTGTCGATGCCGTCTGCTCGTTGAAATAGCGCTTCACGAATATGGAGTCGCTCGCCGAAAGCCCCGGAATGACGGGACGCAGGGCGGTCGAACCGTTGTAATATTCCTTGACCGAGGCGTCGATGCCGCCGTCGTAGTAAGGAGCGCTGAATTTGTCGAGCAACTTGTTGAATATTGTGGTATTGTCCAGTCGGCTTATGGCCTCGGCCATGGTCTCCGACGGCAGCGCCACCTCTTCCATCTCATGTATATAACCGTTCTTGCAGATGATGTCGGGATGGATTACGCGCACATTATTTACAAAAATGTCGGAACCGTTGTACGGCTGTCCGAAGAAAAGATTGAAATCGTTGCTCGTGATTCCTTTGGCATTCATCATCTGCGGCGTGAAGTGCACCATCATGGGAGCCTGTGCGGTCAGGAACACTTTGTCGTCCTTGAAGCGTTCCCAGAATACGGTCTCGGGAAGGGTCGCACCGGGGATGGCCTGCACCGAGTCCATATTGGTGGATGATGTGCCGCGGCGGAGTGCCTGGCCCTTGCCGCCGTTGTCGGAATTGTCGGGATTGGATGTGTTGGGAAGCATATCCGAGAGGTAAGCCATGTTGATCATGCTTGCGTTCATGATGATACGCTTCTGCGACACCGTCAGCTCCTCATAGCTGTGCGCGCCGTAGGGATTGGATTGGTAAAAGCGCTCGAAAGCGGCGTCGTTGGCGGGGAATAGTGTCTTCGAACCCGTCTTGACGAGTGTTTCACGGTAACCGAGGTCGTCAATTAGACGCAACATGTTGGTAAAGTTGCCTTGCTGCTGAAGATACTCATAGATGCTCGCGCCGAGATAGTCCGGCTCATGGTCATCATAGACGTAATCGTCCTTGCAAGAGGTGACGCTTACTGTCGTCGACGCCAATAAGGCGGCAGTCAACAGCTGCACCATTCTTTTCGGTACTCCTAAATGCATTGCGATGTGGTTTTAGATATGGGTTAATGAATGGTTTGTTTGTCTGATTCATATCCCTGACCGGGGAATGTCTTTCATGGCGTATCCGTTTCCGGAGCGATGTTCCGGCCGTAGATACGGAATGACACGCAACAAAATTATGCACATTATAACAATATTTTTAGAAACTTTTAGGTTATTTACAAAACTTTTGACGCGTTAACGCGCCGTGCGACGTTTTTAAACCCAGTCTATGTATTTATGACGCAAAATTATCATTTTTTTAATTTTAAAACAAAAGCGTCAAACATGTTTTATAACATACGGATGAAACTGCTTTTTACTCAAAGATTTCGTTTATTGCCAAAGATTTTACAATTTATTGCGCCGCTTGCTATTAATTTTGCAATATTGACAAATCAGTCAAATTTTTAAGCTACCGTCCGACCTATAAATTCACCTGCGGCTACACCCTCCGGCAGGTTAACTTAATTTTGCTTAAAACAAGTGCCGCGCATGATGCCGCCCACAACCGCTTAGCACAATAGTTACATAAAACCGACATATTTATTTTAAACAAACTACTCATAAACCAATACCAAAATTCAACCCATGAACTTTAAGACAGTCATTATCTCCGCATGTGCGGCCGCAGCGGCCATATCGGCCGGTGCCACGCAATCCGAAGCTGTAATGTGGTATCAGACCCCCGCCAAAGAGTGGATTGAAGCTGTGCCCTTAGGCAACGGCCGACTGGGCGCGATGGTCTACGGCGGTATCAGCCGCGAACGCGTGGCCCTCAACGAAATCACCCTCTGGGCCGGACAGCGCGACTCGCTCCAGAACGACTATTGCGGCCCCGAACACCTCGCCGAAATCCGTCAGGCTTTCTTCGAGGGCGACCTCAAAAAGGGCAACGACCTCGCCAACCAGTACCTCAACGGCCATAATGTGTCGTTCGGCACCCACCTCCCCCTCGGCGACATGGTGATTGACTTCCAATATCCCTCGCAGCAGATTACCGACTACCGCCGCGACCTCGACCTCGCCACTGCCGTAGCATCCACTACATTTAATGTAAAGGACGGCGACAACACCGTCAGATACACACGCGAATATATCTGTGACTATCCCGACGACGTGCTCGCCATGAAATTTTCGGCCGACAAGCCCGGCAATGTAAACTTCACCCTCTCCACCGACTTCCTCCGCGACGCCGAATTCAAGGCTCAGGGCAACGAACTGTCGTTCAATGGCAAGGTCGACTACCCGATGTTCGGCCCCGGCGGCGTGAGCTTTGCCGGCACGTTCCGGATTGTCACCGACGGCGGCAAAGTGGTGCCCGAAGGCAACACACTCAAAGTCACCGGCGCCGATGCCGCCACTATAGTATGGGACATGCGCACCGATTATGACAACGACGCTCCCGCACTGCGCGCCAAGGACACCGTGGCCAAAGCCGCCGCACGCGGATTCGACGCCCTGCGCAAAGCCCACGTGGCCGACCACTCCGCCCTCTTCAACCGCATGGAGATTGACCTCGGCGGCGAGATGACCAACTCGCTCCCCACCGACGTGCGCCTGCAGCTCGCCAAAAACGGCGTCGTCGACCCCGGATTCGACGCCATCTTCTTCCAGTACGGCCGCTACATGCAGATTGCATCATCGCGTCCCAACTCCACGCTATGCTCCAACCTCCAGGGCGTATGGAACGATAACCTCGCCTGCCACATGGCATGGACCTGCGACTACCACCTCGACATCAACATCAACCAGAACTACTGGTCGCCCAACAAGGCCAACCTCGCCGAGTGCAACGAACCGATGTTCAAATACGTCGCTCTCCTCGCCAAATACGGCTCCGAGACAGCCCGAAAGCTCTACGGCTGCGACGGCTGGTGCTCCCACACCATCACCAACCCCTGGGGCTTCACCGCCAACGGAGGCTGGATAGGCTGGGGACTCAACGTCACCGCCGGCGCATGGCTCGCCACCGAGCTGTGGAGCCACTACCTCTACACTCTCGACGAAGATTTCCTCCGCGAGACAGGCTACCCGCTGCTCAAGAGCTGCGCCAAATTCTTCGTTGACTACATGGTGGAAGACCCCAAGACGGGCTACCTCGTGACAGGCCCATCCATCTCGCCTGAAAACGGCTATAAGCTCATCGACGGCGACGGCACCAACTACCCGGCAGCCATGATGCCCACCATCGACCGCTTCATCGTCGAGCGCATCTACACCGCCGTAATCGAAGGCTCCAAAGTGCTTGGCGTCGACAAGAAATTCCGTCAGCGCCTCGAGAAAGACCTCAAGCGGATGCCCCCCGTCACCGTTGGCAAGGACGGTCTTGTAAAGGAATGGCTCATGTATGACGCCGAACGCTCCGACCCCTCGCACCGCCACTCTTCGCACCTCGTCGGCCTCTACCCCTTCGGCATGATTTCGCAGACAAAGACACCCGAACTCTTCGAGGCCTCCAAACGCAGCCTCGCCAAACAGACTTCCGACCCCAACTGGGAGGACACCGAATGGAGCACCGGCAACATGATTTGCTTCAACGCCTTCCTCAAGGACGGCGACAAAGCCCACGGCTGGCTCCAGAACCTGTTCAAAGCCTTCACCCGCGAAAACCTCATGACGGTATCGCCCGCAGGTATCGCCGGCGCACCCTCCGACATCTTCAGCTTCGACGCCACCGAAGCATCGGTAGCCGGTATATGCGACATGCTCGTACAAAGTTTCGACGGCTACATCGAGCTGCTCCCCGCGCTCCCGTCGGCATGGCCGACAGGTTCGGTCAAAGGTCTTTGCGCTCAGGGCGCATTCACCGTCGACCTCAACTGGAAAGACTCAAAACCCGTATCAGCCGACATCCGTGCCGAAAAAGCCAACACCCTCAACCTCCTCGTTGACTACGGCACCCCCTTCACCATGACCGTCGACGGCAAAACCGTAACCCCCAAACTGAAAGGCGACATTGCCTCCATCGACCTCCGTCCCGGCCAGACCCTCAGCATCCGCTACTGATCGATTTCCAATAGCACAAACATATACACACAATTCGAAAACGTCGGAACGCCCACAAAGCGTCCCGACGTTTTCCTTTTTCACTCCACCTACCCCTAAAATCCCCGATTGTGTGTGTAATTTCCCGATTATAACCGGGGAAAAACGCACAAAATGTCAGATTAACCGATTATAACCGGGAAAAAGAGCATTCATCCGCAACTAAATTATGGCTTTGATTACGCGGGTATTGCAAGACTCCCAATAGTAGGGACGCGATTCATCGCGTCCGCGCTATAGTTGTGATATTTAATATTTTATACCATTCTGGTGCGGACGCGATGAATCGCGTCCCTACAATTTCGTTGGTATATTTCGCAGTTTTGCAACAGTTTTAATGTAGTGGACGCGTTTTATTACCGCGTTTTATAATTTAAGCCCGAATAAGAAAATATTGATGATTGAAAACGCTACAAAAAAATTATACCTCGGTTCAGCCAAAAGGCTTTTATAGGAAAACGCAGTAAAATGGGGTGGAAAAATTATGGGAAACGTAGTTTTTCGGGAATAGATCTGTATATTTATTCCAATAAGAGCCAGATTATATGATACATATATAAAAGTCACAAAACGAGTGAATTTCCGAGTTGTCGGTGATGCGATTGACGCATTTATAGACCAACAGGAGCACAGGAGCGATGACAATAGCACAATATCTGTACTTTTTGTCGGGGCTCCTGTGCTCCTGTTTGAACTTATTATCTATACTTCGGTGGTATCAGTGGCAGCCGCAGGCATCGTCGCTGCAGTGGTGGCCGTGGGTGCAGCCGCAGTCGTCGCCGCAGTCATGGTCGCCGCATCCGCATGCGTCATCGCTGCATCCGTGGTCGTGACAACCGCAACCGCAACCGTGGGCGGGCTGAAGTTCCTCGGGTGTAGCGTCGCGTACGGTCTTCACCTCACCCTTGAAACGTACGTCCTTGCCGGCGAGCGGATGGTTGAAGTCCATGACTACCTGAGTGTCGGTCACATCCTTGACGAGACCGTTGATACGGAAACCGTCGGCGGTCATCATAGGCACGAGAGCGCCCGGCTTGACCATCTCGGCGTCAAATTTGCCGTCGACCATGAAGATGTCTTTCTCCAGAGTGACAATCTGCTCGGGGTCGTAGGGACCGAAAGCCTCACCGGCCTTTACCTTGACGTCATATTTGCCGCCGGCTTCGAGACCGTCGAGAGCGGCTTCGAGAGGTTCTATCATGCCGCGGGTCACGCCGAAAACAAACTTTTCGGGGTCTTCGGGGTCAACCTGATGTACGAGTTTCTCGCTGCCGTCGGGATTTATCTGATACAAATCGTAAGTGATTTCGACATATTTGCCGGGTTTGATTTTTTCCATAATTATTATATTTGATGTTTGTAAACAAGTCTCTATGAGATAGAACAAAAACTGTGCCAAAAAGTTAACGCGCCGACAGGGATGCGATTCAATATTGAATGGAGCGGGGGCGTCCCGCCCCCGTAGGAACGTTTGTGGTTAATGAAATACCACGGGGGCGGGACGCCCCCACTCCTGTCACTTTCCTGTTATCATCTGCTGGATGTCGTTGAGTTTGTTGAGGGCGTCCATCGGCGTCAGGCGGTTGATGTCGAGGCCGGCGATGGCGTCGCGTACCTGTGCCAGCAGCGGGTCGTCGAGCTGGAAGAACGACAGCTGCATCCCTGCGGGAGCCTCGAGCGTGGCGAGCTGCTTTTCAGGCGCGAGGCCGTCACGGCGGTTGGCCTCCTCGAGATGGCTGAGCACCTCCGAGGCGCGGCGCACTATCGAGGCAGGCATGCCGGCAAGCTTGGCCACGTGGATACCGAAACTGTGCTCCGAGCCGCCGCGCGCCAGTTTGCGCAGGAACACCACCTTGCCGTCAATCTCCTTTACCGACACGTTGTAGTTGACCACGCGGGGAAACTGCCGCTCCATCTCGTTGAGCTCGTGGTAGTGGGTGGCGAAAAGCGTTTTAGGCTGCATGGCCGACTCATGGATATGCTCCACGATGGCCCACGCTATGGATATGCCGTCGTAGGTCGACGTGCCGCGGCCGAGTTCGTCGAAAAGTATCAGCGACCGCTGCGACATGTTGTTGAGTATGGAAGCTGCCTCGTTCATCTCCACCATGAATGTCGACTCGCCGAGCGAAATGTTGTCGGAAGCGCCCACACGTGTGAAAATCTTGTCGACAATGCCCGTTTTCATGCTCTCTGCCGCGACAAACGATCCCATCTGGGCAAGCAGTACGTTGAGGGCCACGGAACGCAGGAGAGCCGATTTACCGGACATATTCGGGCCCGTTATCATCATCACCTGCGTGCCGTCGTTGGCGAGGCTGACGCTGTTGGATATGTAAGGCTGTCCCGGAGGCAGCTCCTTCTCGATGACGGGGTGGCGTCCGCCGGTCATCTCGAGCGACAGGGAATCGTTGACCACGGGGCGGTTGTAGCGGTTGTCGAGGGCTGCGCGGCTGAATCCGAGCAGGCAGTCGAGGCGCGCCAGCAGCGTGCAGTCGAGCTGCACGGCGGCGACATATTCGTTGAGCCACGACACTAAGGCGTTGTATATGCGCGTCTCGATGACGGCTATACGCTCCTGGGCGGTAAGTATTTTCTCCTCGTATTCCTTCAGTTCGGGGGTGATATAGCGCTCGGCGTTGACGAGAGTCTGCTTGCGCACCCACTCCTCCGGCACCTTGTCGCGGTGGGTGTTGGTGACCTCGATATAGTAGCCGAACACGTTGTTGAAGCCGATTTTGAGCGACGCTATGCCCGTGGCCTCGCTCTCTCGCTGCTGTATCTGCGCCAGATAGTCCTTTCCGCGGTAGGCGATGTCGCGGAGCTCGTCGAGCTCGGCATCGACGCCTGAACGCACCACCGCGCCGCGGTTGAGGGCGACGGGAGCGTCGTCGACTATCTCGGAGCTGATGCGGTCGATCATGCCGCGGCAGGGATTGAGCTGCTCACCGATGGTGTGGAGCGCGGGGAGGTCGCTTTCCATGCACATACGCCTCACAGGCTCGATGGCCGAGGCCGAATTGCGCAGCTGTACCACCTCTCGGGGCGAGATACGCCCTACTGCCACTTTCGAGATAAGGCGCTCGAGGTCGCCCACGACCGAAAGCTGACGCGCAAGCTCGTCGCGCATCTCGGTGTCGCGGAAGAAATACTCCACGATGTCGAGACGGGCGTTGATGGCCGTCACGTCCTTAAGCGGAAACAGGAGCCAGCGGCGCAGCAGACGGGCTCCCATCGGGCTGACCGTGCGGTCGATGACGTCGAGCAGGCTCTTGCCGTCCTCGCCGAGGCTCTGCACCAGCTCGAGATTGCGCACCGTGAACCGGTCGAGGCGCACGTAGCGCTCCTCGTCGATGCGCGATATGGAGGTGATATGCGATATGCGGGTGTGCTGGGTAATGTCGAGGTAATGCAGGATGGCGCCCGACGCCACGATGGCCGACGGCATCGACTGAATGCCGAAGCCCTTGAGGCTCGCCGTCTCGAAGTGCTTGAGCAGGCGGTCTTTGGCGCTCTCGAGGGTAAACACCCAGTCGTCAAGCTCCATGGCGAGGTAGCGGCCATTGAAAGCCGACTCGAGGCGGGCGCGGCATTCACGCTCCACAAGCACCTCCTTCGGGGCGAAATTCGACAGCAGTTTGCCGATATAGTCGTCCGAACCCTCGGCGGTAAGGAATTCGCCGGTGGATATGTCGAGAAACGACACGCCGGTGGCCTGTTTGCCGAAATGCACGGCGGCGAGGAAATTGTTCTCGCGGTTTTCAAGCAGGTTGTCGCTGATTGACACGCCGGGGGTGACAAGTTCGGTTATACCCCTCTTTACGAGCTTCTTGGTGAGTTTGGGGTCCTCAAGCTGCTCGCAGATAGCCACGCGTTTGCCGGCGCGTACGAGCTTGGGGAGGTATGTGTCGAGGGCGTGGTGGGGAAATCCGGCAAGCTCCACCGACTGGGCCACGCCGTTGGCGCGCCGTGTCAGCGTTATGCCGAGTATCTCCGACGCCGTGATGGCATCGTCGGAGAATGTCTCGTAGAAGTCACCCACACGAAACAGCAATATCGCGTCGGGATGACGCTGTTTCATCTCGATATACTGTTTCATCAAAGGTGTCTCGACAATTTTCTTTGCCATGCCTTGTTGTTTTTGTATTGGTTTGATTTGTCGGGCAGTTGCATAACCGCCACTTGTAGGGACGCGATTCATCGCGTCCGCGTCCGAATGACCGAATTGATAGTGCGGACGCGATGAATCGCGTCCCTACCCTATTGAGTTATACCACCCGTCGCATTTTATTTCAACGGGTCGGGGTTGAGTTGCTTGAAGGCGAGGGCGTAGAGGCGCATCTGCTTCACCATGGCGAGCAGGCCGTTGCTGCGGGTGGGCGACAGGTGGGTCGACAGACCGATGGCGTCGATGAAATGGAGGTCGCTGTCAAGGATTTCCTGCGGCGTATGGCCGGAAAGCACGTCGATGAGCATCGAGATGATGCCTTTTACTATGATGGCGTCGGAATCGGCGGTATAATACACCTTTCCGTCGCGGTATTCGGCATTGAGCCACACGCGGCTCTGGCACCCTTCGATAAGGTGCTCGGGGGTCTTGTATTTCTCGTCGATGGGGGGTAGCGCGTTGCCTAAGTCGATAATATAGGCATAGCGGTCCATCCAGTCGTCTATGTCGGCGAACTCGGCTATGAGTTCTTCCTGTTTATCGTTGATTGTCATGATGTTATTGGAATATGGTGTTGATGACTACATCGGCCACCATCTTGAGTGTGGCGGGGTCAATGTTGTCGAGATTGTCGTCGAGTGTATGCCATGTGGGGTTGAACGAGCCTGTCGACGGGTTGGCCGACTCCACAATATCCACGGCGGGGATGCCTACGCGCATGATGTGGATATGGTCGTCGTTGAGAGCGCCGCCGGGAGCATCGGGGAAACGGTCGCCGTAGCCTGCGCGGCGTGCTGCGTCCCACACTAAGTTGTTGACATTGCGGGCGTAGCGGTCGGAGAAATATTCGCGGTGGAAACGTGCGTCGCGCGCGCCCACCATATCGAGCAGTATGGCGTATTCGGGCACACGGCGTGAGGTGGGGTCGAAAGCGTCGGCCCATGCCTGCGAGCCTACGCACCATGAGAAATCATCGTCGTAGGTGCCGGCGTCCTCGGCGTCGACAAAGAGCATCTCTACCTCGACATTCTTGGGCAGTCGGTTCATCAGACGCGCAATCTCAAGGAGCACGCCCACGCCGCTCGCGCCGTCATTGGCGCCGTCGATAGGGGTATTGTGAAGGGTGGAGTCAGCCTCCTGGTCGGCCCATGGACGCGTGTCGTAATGCGCCAGGAGAAGCACGTGGCGCGGCGCTCCGGCGTTGAAACGACCCGTGATGTTGCGCACCCGCTGCGGCTTCACGGCGCTCCCTGCGGGGGCGAAAAGGGTATCCTGCACCGTCACGTCGGCACCTGCGTCCCTAAGCCGACGCGTTATGAAGTCGACGCAACGGGTATGCCCCGGAGTGCCGGGCACACGGGGCCCGAATGCCACCTGCTCGGCCACGCGGGCATACACCGAATCGGCGTCAGCCGCCACATCGAGCACTGCCTGCCGCGGAGCGACAGTATCCTGCTCGGGGTCGGCCTGCCTGTCGGCCGATTTATTGCCGCAGGCCGATGCCATAAGGGCACCGACGGCCAATATCGAAGTCAAAAAGAGATGTTTCATACCCCAAATTTACACAAATTTGAGCGAAAGTCGTATATTTGTGTATGAGTTTTTTTCACACAACAGAGTTTTACGTGATTTTGTTTCTCGCCGCAATGGCTATAGTGGCGTTTTTGGCCAAGCCGCACAGCGCCGCTCCGGCCAGCGAATATCTGCTCGGCGCGTCATTGTCAGCCGACGGTGACACCACGGAGCCGGCAATCACCGTAGACTGTGACGACAGCGGCACCGTATGGCTCCGTCGTTCCGGCATAGATGGTGTCGACGCCTCGGGCGCAGTCAGTGCAAAAATAATAGTCAAAGGCTTCAATATCACCGTCTACGAACGCCTCACCGCCGGCCATTACGGCGACACCCCCATAGACACCGCCCTCTTCAACCTCGATTTCCTCGCCGCAGAGCGCTACTGGCTCCGCTACGAGTCTGAAGCCACCAACAGCGCCGCCACCCTGTCCTTCCGCAACACCCCTGGCTACCACGCCCAAGCACTGCTGAAACAGTAACAGCAATCCATAATTGCCGGAGGTCGTAAAAACCCATACAACCTAATGGGTTTTACGATTTCCGTATGTCTTTCCTACGATTGTTTTTTTCGAACAATTATGCCTGCATTTTGTTAACAATAAAAACATATTGTTAACATTCAATTTATGTTGCTATGAGAAAGATACAACACCCCAACCTTGGTCAATTAACACTGACACTGATTCCCACATTGATTTTAAGCATGTTATTCATACTTACCCATTCGACACATTGGTGGATGATTTATGCTGCAATAGTGTTTCTTGTTATCTATGGCATTTTAGTAACTTATTTCTGCTTAAAGCAAAAATGTTACCGACAATTGGGATTTGCATACATAAATACTGTCCTCTATGCCGCTTTCATCGGACTAATAGTCTATGTAGCAGCCTAAGCTACTAAACATTATAATTACAAAAACTCATTTTTTTTCATGATTTTTACATTTATATAATTTTAAACATATCTTAACAATGAAAAAATTTCTTTCAATCTCATTTTCATCTCTTCTCTTTTTCATGTCTTTTGTAATCACTGGGTGTTCTCAAGATGAATTCGAATTAAATTCGGCTAAAAATGATGAAATTGACAGTCTTTATCAACATTTGATTAACCAACCAACAATCTCATTATTATCTATTACTCAAAGCTATTCAAGAAGCCCATCTTTACCATATATTCTTGAATTTACCCAAGAAGATTTAAAATATTTAAAATCTTTATCTCAATCGGAATTTATTTGCGAACAAACAAAAATCCTATCACAACTTGAAGATGTTCCTCAAGAGACAATCGATGAAATTGCAATTAATAATTATAATTCAATAATCTCTAACCTTGGTGGCCAAGATGGTTTTTACGAATTATTAGATTTTGGCTACAACTACTTACAATTGAATGGAGGTGTAAATGACATTAAAAGCACTTTACCGAATAGTCTCAATGATGTTGAAATAAAATATTACATTGCAATGGCCGTATATGTTGATAAACTGGCTCGCCCAATATGTTCCATAATGAATGACAACATCAATGAAAGCTCCATGTCAAGACAAATGAACGATTGTAAATGGGAAGCAGAAACAAAATTGTTGCTTGCCGGTTGCGATTTTGGATTAGATACACTGATTGAGGTAATGACGGGCGGTGCAGATACAGGAGAATATGTTTTTGAAGATGCCTATCTGCTTGCTGACATTGAGAGAATTTATTACGATTACGAAGTATGCATGGGAAGATGGCATTAATATAAATATTATGAAAACTATAAGTCACCCAAGCTCCCTTAAATTGTGTTGGGCTTTGATTCCTATTGCGATAATAAGTATACTACAACTCTTTATCCGTATAGATACATGGGTATGGCTGATGGTCATGACAGCCTCGATAGTCCTTTACCTGACATTAATGACCTATTTTTGCATAAAGCAAAAATGCATAAAACAGCTGATGGTGAATTATCTGATAGGCATAGTATTTTTATTCACGCTCTATCTGCAATTCGTTTACGTCCCTAAAAAGGCTCAGAATATCGAGAGGAACCAGGTGGAGATGAAGACGTAGATTACAAGGCCGACTATGTCGTTGGAAATCTGGATGAAGGGGCCTGTGGCGAGCGCGGGATTGATTTTCAGTTTTTCGAGCGTCAGGGGCACTATGGTGCCTAAAAGCGTGGCAAACATCACCACTATGAACAGCGATACGGCCACAGACAGCGTCACGGCGAAATCGTGAGGTATCATAATCAGATTGTACACGAATATCACGCCGGAGATGATTGTGGCGTTGAGCAGTCCTACCCTCACCTCTTTCCACAGCTGCTTGGCGAACTCCTTGATATCCAGCGTGCCGTTGGCAAGACCTTGCACAACGATGGCCGATGCCTGCACGCCGACGTTGCCGCCCGTGCCGCCGATGATGGGGATGAAGATGGCGAGCGTGGTGACAGCCTGAAGCTGCGCTTCGAAGCCTGTCAGGATGAGCGAGGCGAGTATGCCCGACACGATACCGATAAGCAGCCACGGTATGCGCGCCTTTGTCTGCGCGAGGATGGAGTCGGAGGCGTCGACGTCAGACGACAGACCTGATGCCAGCTGATAGTCACGTTCCGACGATTCGCGCACCTGGTCCATGACGTCGTCGACGGTGATACGTCCCACGAGGCGCCCTATGGAGTCGACCACGGGCATAGCCACGAGGTCATATTTCTCGAAGTCGAGGGCCACGTCGTCAATCGGGGTGTCGGTCTTGACCGATACCGGTTCGCACTCCATGATATGCTTTATCTTGGACACGGATGGGTGGGTGATGAGCGTTTTAAGCGGGAGTATGCCCTTGAGGCGGTCGTCGTTGTCGACCACATAGACGTAGTAAATTTCGTCCATATCCTCGGCCTGCATGCGCATCTGCTTGATACACTCGGGCATCGACCAGTTTTCGTTGACCACGATCATCTCCGTGCCCATCAGACCGCCGGCGGTGTCCTCGTCATATTTAAGGAGGTCGATGATGTCGCCGGCCTGCTCCACGTCGTTGATGTGTGAGAGGATTTCGTCGCGGTCGTCCTCGTCAAGTTCCTGAATAAGGTCGACGGCCTCGTCGGTGTCGAGGTGGTCGATGACCTGCGTGGCAATCTCCTTGGCAGGCATGTTGGAGAGGAGCTTGCGGCGGTCCTCCTCGTCGAGCTCCATGAGTACGTCGGCACGAGTGTCCTCGTCAAGAAGATTGTAGAGAAATTCCGCCTCCTCGAGGTCGAGTTCCTGATACAGTTCGGCAATGTCGGCCGGGTGCATCTGCTCGAGCTCGGCACGCGCCGCAGCCTCGTCGTGGCGGCTTATTATGTCGCGCATTTCCTCGATATATTGGTCGGTAAATTCTTTCATTGTCGCAGCGAGCTAACGAGATTGGTCAGTTGTATGAATTGGTCGACGGAGAGCTGTTCGGGGCGGAGAGCCATCAGCGGGTTGTCGGGAATGGGTGTACCGGGCGGAAGGAGAGGGCGGAGGGAGTTGCGTATCGTCTTGCGGCGCTGGCCGAAGGTGGTCTTTACCACGGTTTTGAACAGGCGCTCGTCGCATCCGAGCGATGTCACGCCGTTGCGCCGCATCCTGATGACACCCGATTTCACCTTTGGCGGTGGATTGAACACACCCTCACTTACGGTAAAGAGATATTCTATATCGTACCATGCCTGAAGAAGCACGGAGAGAATGCCGCGCGTTCGCGAGCCCTCGCGGGCCGCAATGCGTTCGGCCACCTCGCGCTGGAGCATGCCGGAGCACAGCGTCACATTATCCTTGTAGTCAAGTATATGGAAGAATATCTGCGACGAGATGTTGTAGGGATAGTTACCGATGACGCAAAGACGTCCGTCGGCACCGGCGAAGCGGGTCAGGTCAAGCTGCAGGAAGTCGCCCTCGACAATGTGTCCGTCGAGCGCGGGATAGTTCTGCCGCAGGAATGCCACACTCTCGGTGTCAAGCTCTATGACGGTGACATCGCGGTGCGCGTCAAGGAGATATTTGGTGAGCATACCCATGCCGGGACCTACCTCCACCACAGGCAATTGCGGGTCGCAGTTGATGGTAGCGGCTATGCGAGCCGCCACACTCTCATCGGTCAGGAAATGCTGTCCGAGCGCTTTTTTGGGTCTGACTTTCTCCATATAGCTGCAAAATTAATTATTTCCCGCGAAAAGAAGTGCATCATGCATCAATTTTATAATAATCCCGCTTTAAATTTCCTGAACCATCTTACGTACTTTGGCCACGTCGACAGTCGAATACTCGGCCTTGTCATATATATCTACCAGATAGATTACGCCATCATCTTCCGACACCAGTACGGTATACGTTATTACTCTCGCACCCCCGGATTTACCCCTGCCTTTGGAGGATATGGCCATTCTGATTTTCCTTATCCCCGGAGTAAGTTCATCTCCCTGCAGCGGATTTTCCTGCAACGAGAGGGCAAATGCGGCAAAATCATCCTTAATCGACCTGTAACGCTTCGCGAGAGCTTTAAGGCTTTTTTGAAAAGTGGGGGTCGCCGTTATTTCAAAGCTCATCGAGGAGGTCATTTAAAGTCAGTCCTTTCAGTTTACCCTCCCGTATCTGTTTCACTTCGTTAAGTCCTTGACATACACGCGAAGTAAGAGTATCATCAGCTGTGACAGGCACTATTTTAAAAGTACCCACACGCGAAGTCAGCAATACCGACTCTCCCTTCAATGCCTTGTTGAGCACCGCGGTCTGGTTGACTCTGAAATCTCTTGCACTTACTATCTCCATAATTCTTTGTCATTTATCATCTGCAAATATAACAAACGGCAACCATATTGGTATCCAATTTAATTATTTTTAACCTACAAAATCCCAAAGATAGACGTAATATAATCATAAGGTTATGGTAATTAACAACCCTCATTCTTTTTATCCACGCAAAGGTGGAATATGTCGGTTGATATCCCATATCTGATTTTCAACAACTTATATTGTATTTACATCTATCTTTGGAGTTTTATAGATTGTCATACCTCAGCAGAGTGGTGTCCGACAGGACACCGATTTAGCAGTAACCGGGTACACCGGAGCGCAGCGGAGG
>CEAC01035958.1_pt1 | contig 30180 bp, 20 predicted proteins | sample 557411 | NCBI WGS metagenome assembly CEAC01 (sample SAMEA3182094, study PRJEB8094) | gut metagenome | biome: human; feature: gut; material: Stool; isolation source: human stools | place: Canada | collected 2012-02-21
CCGGCTTGTCGTTCATGCAACGGCGTACCTGTCCATAGACGATGAGCGACACCACCACACATATACCGCACACGATGACCGCCATCAGTCCCACGCCCGGCGTTTCGCCGTAGTGGAAATATTCCATCCACTTGTGCATGAGCAATGCCGCCGGGAAGTAGGCCAACACGCCGCCCGCCACGACATAAAGCAAATAAGACCGGAGCTGGGGTCGGAAAGCATCCCGGAAACCCGCGCCCATCACCCGGCGGATGGCCATACTCCGCCGCCGCAGGCGCAAGGAGTAGAGCAGCATGGAGAACACACCGGAGAACGTAACCAACACGCTGAACACCGTCAAGGCCGAAAGCAGACCGGCGTAATAAGTCTCTTCCTTGTAGCTGTCTGCCATATATCGCTCCAACGGCATCAGGTGAATCTTATCCTCGGGCACGTCGAACCTCCGCAACACGCGGCGTATGGCAGCCTCTGCGTCCTCTCGCCGTCCCGGCGCGTGTTTGACATACACCGCATCGTGTTCCACGAAACGGCATTCGTGACGGTCGGGGATACCGACCCACATCAATGGCCGTTCTTCTTCGTGGAAATCGCTCAGGCGCACGTCCATGACGCCTTTCACTTCCAACTTTCCGGCAATATGGTTAGTCCACTTAGTATACATCATTATATTATGCCCGGTATCATCGGAGCCGACATAAAGATTCACCCTACGAAAGTCGTCCGCTCGGAACTTCCTGCAAGCCGCCTCGTTGAACACGACCGGCTCCACACCGTCTTGTTCCGGCTGTTCTTCCAACCGCACACCTCTCGCAATGTGCAGGTGGAAAAAGTCGAAAGCCGCATAAGGAACCTCCATATAATCTATTTCGTTTTCAGGTGTCAACCTGTCATCCTTCTTCCCATTCCATTCTTCTTCGGTCAGCAGGTTGATGCGCCTCCGCGAAAAACGGTTGAAAATATCCGCAGGCAAGGCTATGGCATCCGTGATGCCGGCAGCCGCCTCCTTCCGGAACTCCTGCGGCAAGTCGTAAAATATGGATTTGAAATCAAAAGGCTCTTCTTCACCGGGCCAGTATTTCCGCCCGGTGTGCAAACGCAATATGTCCTCCCGTTCAAAGCCAAGGTCTTGGTTCATCATCCCCGACAACTGGCGTTGCATACCCAAAGAGATGAACAGCAAGAAAGCCGACGCGAAACATTGCACCACCAACAGCCAAGCATGGGAACGGCCTGCGGAAGCCCCTCCGCCCAACGTAAGCCGATAGGCCCGGCGCACCTTGTGTACGGGATACCCCGTCCCGGCCACCACCAATACGAGCACAGTCCCCACGACTTGGGCGAAACAGACATACACATGCGAAAGATTGCCGGGCACTTGGCCCTCGTGCGCCAACCACTCCAAGGCCACGCAGCCCAACAAAATGCCCGACAAGGCAACGGGCATGATCTCCGTCAGCATCCAAACGGCATTCTGCCACGCCGACGCTCCCAAACTGCGGCGCAAGGCGTATTCGCGCACCCGTCCCAGAAAAACGGAAGTGTACACCGCCAAGAGGTTGACCACGGCACTCCACAGCAACAAAACGGAAATCAGCGTGAATGCCAAAGGGTAAAAATAAGCGTGCAGGAAAGATTCGCCGTAACCCGTCTTATGCGCCGTGCGCAAGGGAATAAGCCGGAACTTCCAGTGACTTTTATCCAACGGCAGGTAAATCCGGCTGAACGCTTTCTCCACAGCCGCCGGGTCGTCCGTGCGAATGCAGGCACCATATAACCTGTTACCCCATCCCATCTCCTCTTTCATCACATTTAGCGGCAACAACATCTCATAGCCCCAATACGAATCGCCTTCGTTGTCGGCCACCACCGCCCCCACGGTCAGCCAATCGGGCAACCTCCAAGCGGAAGCCTCAAAAGTCTGTCCCACGACATCCGTCTTACCGAAAATCTTCCGAGCCAGGCTCTCCGTCAACACCACATGCCCGGGAGTAGCCAATGCTTTTTCAGGGTCGCCGGACAGCACCGTAAGCCCCAAGGCACGCACCATCCCGGGAAACGAAAGCAAACCGCTGGCATAAAAATACGTTTCTTCCCGCCCATCGGGATAAATCTGAGCGTTCACCGTCATTCCGGCGAAACCGACTTCCGCCTTCCCTTCCAACAGGCTGTCCAACTGCATGGCCACCGGCAAAACCACGTAAGGCCATGTATAAGTATTAGAATACGACAAACTGGCCGTATCATCATGCTGCACCAAATACAAGTCCTTGTAATCCGGACGAAAGTAATCGTAGTTCGTTTCCGTCCACAGCCAGTTCAGGCTGAACGTCAGGCACACGATGCCCACGGCCAAACCCGTGGAAGAGATTCCGGCCTGCCAACCGTGACTGCGCAGATTACGCAAGGCCTGCTTCAGGTTCTGAACCCACAAACTTATTGTTCCCATAGCTTCAAACTGTTTCCTTGGTTTCATTCGTCCCATGCCAATTCCTCCACGTCGCCATAACGGCTGTAACCGGACGTAATGACACGGTCGCCGGGCCGGAGGCCTTCCAACACTTCATATTGCTTGGGGTTCTGCCGCCCCAAACGGATGAACGTGCGCACGGCACGGTTCTCGCCCGGCACCACCTTATAAATCCATTGTCCGCCCGTCACGGAATAGAAATCGCCACGAGGGATGGTCAGCACCCGTTCCGGGTTACCCAATTCTATCTGCACGCGCAGAGCCTGCCCGAGGCGCAAGGACGGAGGCACCTCGCCCGTAAAAGCCAAGTCCACAGTAAACATACGGTCCTTGACTTCCGGTACGACACGCCGCACCGACATGGCATATGGCTTGCCTTTGTAAGTGCCCTTGGCAGGAAGTCCGCTTACGATGCGGTCGATGTAATACTCCCCGGGAGTGACCCGCACCTTATAGCGGTCGAGCACCTTGACTTCTCCGATTTCCCCTCCGGCCTGCACCTGTTGGCCGGGCACGACCGTGAGGTTGCTCAACTGCCCCGTGAGGGGGGCGCGCACCACGAGCCACTCCTGCTTGGCCTTCACCCGCTCGAATTTCCGGATTTCCTGTTCCCGGTCGTTACGGATGAGCGAACGGCGCACGATGGTAGCCGCCGAGTCGTGCTGCAAGCTCTCCTGTTCCAGTTCTGCCGCACGGGTCTTGTACTCGTATTCCTGCCGCGCCACCTCCAGTTCCGCCTTGCTCTTGATGCCCATGCGGAACTCCTCTTGGCTCAGGGCATAGCTGTCCGAAATGCGTTGCAGCTCATAACGGTTCTGCAACACCTGCTTGCGCAGGAGCAAAGTCTTCTGCTCCATCTCGATTTCCTGCTCACGGTAGGACATGAGTTGCTTGTGCAGGGCATTCTCCTGCACCTCCATCTCGTCCAACAGCTCGGGATTGGACAGCACCAGCAACGTGTCGCCCTGCCGTACCCGTGCGCCCTCTTCGGCCACGATGCGCTCCACGTAGCCGCTTATCCGACTGTTCACGCGCAAGGAGAGCATGGGCTGCACCACCCCCTCCTGCTCCACGTATTCCAGAAAGTCGGCCTGCACGGCTTCGGACAGTCCCAACGTATCGGCCGACACGCGCTGTTTCTCTGGCGAGAACAACAAGGCCACCGTATAGGCTGCCAAGGAGAGGAACACGACGCCTCCCAACACATAATATTTGTGGCGCACGAACCACGGTTTTTTCTTGAGTTGTATGTCCATATATAATAAGGTATAAGCGTTATACGAATGGAGTCAGTCTTTCACCAGTTGCCCGTAATCCACCTGCAACGGACGGCCTTCGAAGAAATCATAGAGCGTCAGGCTGCGCAGGGTGTAGTAAAGGCTCCAGTAGGTGTGCAGGGCGTTCAGGTAATTCCGGCGCGCGGCATCCTTCTCCTCGATAGAGGCGTTGAGGTCGAGCACACTGGATTTTCCCAACACGTACAGGCGACGTGCCACTTCGCTGCGGCGCAAGGCCGTGCTGTCCGTCCGGGCCGCCACGCGCACACGTAGCCCTTGCAGGTTGAACTGCCCTACCAACTTGCGGATATTCTGGTCGAAGTCCGTGCGGCTCTGCTCCACTTGCGTCTCCACCAAGTCCCGTTGCGAACGGGCCACGCGCACTTGTCCGCGCCCCTTTCCCCAGTCCAGGATGGGCAGGGTGATACCGATGCTCACCGCCTGTTGGTCGAGCGGATGGCGGTAGGTGGAAGAGAAATTCTCCGCCGTCTGCGTCAGACCGAAACGGAGATACAGGTCGGCTTTCAGGCCGGCGTTGGCCTTGGCCTGCGCCACGTTGCTTTCCGCCTCCAACTTGCGCCGCTTCATGTAGAGGATGTCGGGACTGTGGAGATGCGCCCACTGCAAGGCCGCCCCTTCCTCCACCATCACGTCGGGCACTTCCGTGACCATCCGTATCGCGGGCAAGGTATCGCCTTCATGCAAACCCAGATAGGAACGCAAGTCCAAGGCGCATTCGTCCATCTCGATACGGGCATTCAGCCGGTTGGTCTCCTCGTTCAGGCGGTTGATTTCGAGCTGGAGCATCTCGTTCTCGGTGGTCGTACCAATCTGGTAACGCCCCTGTGCGAAACGGTAGAGCGTGTCGGCATGGGCGAAATTCTGGCACGCCGTGGCATAGTTGCTCTGTGCCATGGCCAACGCGAAGAACTTGTCCACGGCCCGTGCGGCTACCAACTCCATCGTCTCCAGATAAGACCGCTGCGCCTCCTCGTAGCGCACCGGTTCGATGCGCCGCCTCCACTTCAGGTTGTTGTACCCGAAAAGCGACTGGCTGTAGCCGATGTTGACCGGCACGCTCTTCCATGAAAAAGTGCGGTCGCTCAGCAAATCCGTACGCAAGAGGGAGGATTCCAAGGACAACGTGCCACCCGTCCAACTGACATTCTGCTGCACACGCAGGGACAGGTCGGTGTTCAACAGGTTTTGCTCGACAAAACGCACCGACCCGTCTTCCATCGTGATTTGGTTGATGGAACGGTCGAGATTCGGCCCGGAAGTCAACGTGAGCGAAGGCAAGTAATCAGCCCGGAACGAGCGATAGTCCCAATAGGCCGAGCGGAATGTATGGCGCGCGGCCAACGCGTCGGGCGAAGACTGACAGGCCCGGAGCACCACGTCGTCCAGTCCCCAGCCGCCCGTGGGCGGAAGAGGCTGTGCCGCCGTCCCCATGCCCCAACACGCCGCACATGCCACGCATCCTATCCGCATTCTGATGTCCATAAGTCTTTTTATCATTCGGTTACAACTAATCACATCCAATTTGCGTGCCAAAAACACAAACAACTGTATTCCAGACGCGTACTCCATCCACACCGGAAAACGAATTGTGCGGATTTGCACTTTTTATGTGCGAAAATGCACATCCGCACACATTTTTGCGTAACTTTGCCTCGCATCAAATACCATATTCTATGCCTGCATTAGGAAAAATACTCATCATAGACGACAACGAAGACGTGCTCTTCGCCCTCCATCTCCTGCTTGAACCCTACGCGGAGAAAGTCAAGGTCATGCGCTCGCCCGACCGTATCGTACATTTCATTACCGACTTCCGGCCGGACATCGTACTGCTGGACATGAACTTCACCCGCGACACCGTGAGCGGACAGGAGGGTATGGACTGCCTGCAGGAAATCCTGAAACTGGACCGCCATGCCGTGGTGGTCATGATGACGGCCTACGCCGACACGGACAAAGCCGTGCAGGCCATCAAGGCCGGGGCTACGGACTTCGTGTCGAAGCCCTGGGAAAACGACAAGCTGCTGGCCACGCTCCACGCCGCCATGAAGTTGCGCCGCTCACAGACGGAGGTGGGACGGCTCGAGGAGCGCGTGGAAGCCCTCAGTGCCGAACGGGAAACGCCGCAACCCCTGCTCATCGGCGAGTCGGAGGGCATGAGAAACATCGTCTCCACCATCGGACGCTTGCGCGAGGCCGACGTGAACGTGCTCCTGTTGGGCGAGAACGGCACGGGGAAGGACGTAGTGGCCCGTTATCTTCTCTCCCATTCGTCGCGTGCGGCAGAACCGTTCGTGGCCATCGACGTGGGTGCCGTGCCGGAAACCTTGTTCGAGAGCGAACTGTTCGGATACGAGAAAGGGGCCTTCACCGATGCCCGCAAAGAAAAGAAAGGACGACTGGAACTGGCCCACGGGGGTACGCTCTTCCTCGACGAAGTGGGCAACCTCTCCCCCGCCGCCCAAAGCAAGCTGCTCACAGCCTTGGAGAAAAGGCGCATCGTGAGGCTCGGCGGCACGCGCGAGATTCCGATAGACGTGCGCCTGATATGCGCCACCAACGCCGACTTGCACGCGCAGGTGACGGAGGGTACGTTCCGGCAAGACCTGTTCTACCGCATCAACACGGTGGAAATCCACATCCCGCCCCTGCGCGAACGCGGCGAGGACATCCAACTGCTGGCCGACCATTTCCTGCGGACGTACGCACGGAAATACAAAAAAGACATCCGGCAAATCGAACGCGACGCAAGGGGCAAGCTGCAACGGTATGCCTGGCCGGGCAACGTGCGCGAACTGCAACATGCCATCGAACGCGCCGTCGTGCTCTGCAACGCCGATACCCTCCATGCCGACGACTTCCTGTTGCATGCCCCGTCATCGCCCGTGGCCGACGGCGAGACCCTCAACTTGGAAGCGCTGGAACGCAACGCCGTGGAGAAAGCCGTCCGCCTGTGCGAAGGCAACATGAGCCGCGCCGCCCAGATGTTGGGCATCACGCGCTACTCGCTCTATCGCAAACTCGAAAAATTAGGCTTATGAAAATACCCCCTTCCTGGCAGACAGCCGCCTGCGGTGCCAGCCTGTTCCTGACGGCCTCCGCCGCCTGTTTCTGCGCTGCGGAGCAACTGTGGCTCACCGCTGCCGTGTGCGTCGCGGCCTTCGTCGGCCTGTATGCTTCCCTCCACCACCGGCAGATGCGCCAAATCCGGCTGTTGCGCTCTTTCATACGGGGCATCCGCCACAGCGGGTTGAAAGAGATTCCCCGTTTCGTTCCGGAGGAATCCGCTCGTGCACTCGGCCTGGAACGGGAAATCGAACACACGCTCGCCGCATACCGGCAACAACTGTTCGACGAGGCCACCCGCCAGAAATATTACCAACTCCTGCTCGACCACGTGGACACCGGCATCGTCTCGTGCGATGGCGAAGGGCACGTGGAATGGATGAACCGGGCGGCCACGGCACAAGTCGGCGCATGCCGGTGCGTGCCGGAGGAATGGTTGCGGCGGTCCGGACCGGAGGCGCGCGTAGTACCGGTGGAACGCCACGGGCAGACGAAAGACCTCCTGCTCTCGTCCACACGCTTCACTTTGGATAACCGCCCACGGATACTCTTCACGCTCAAAGACATACACCACGTGTTGGAAGAACAGCAACTGGAATCGTGGAAGACGCTCACCCGGGTACTGACCCACGAAATCATGAACTCCCTCACCCCTATCCTGTCGCTGAGCGAGACGCTTACCCGGCAGGCTCCCACGGCAGAACCTTCTGCCAAACAGTACGGCCAGATGCAGCAAGCCTTAGAGGCCATCTACCGCCGCAGCAAAGGCCTGCTCCACTTCACGGAGAACTACCGCAAACTGACCCGTGTGCCCCCTCCGCAATACGCAGCCATCCGTGTGGACGAGCTTTTCGACGACCTGAAGAAGTTGTTCGAGGGCATGCATCTCACCTTCGACCAACCTTATCTCGGTTTCACGTTCCAAGCCGACCGCTCCCAAATCGAACAGGTCTTGATTAACCTGATTACCAACGCACGCGACGCATCCCCCAACCCCGAAAGCGAAATAAAAATCCACTTGCGCCGGAACACGGCCGAAGACGAAGTGCAAATTAGCGTGCAGGACTACGGACAAGGCATCCCCGTGGAAGCACAGGAGCGCATCTTCGTCCCGTTCTACACCACCAAGCCGAACGGTTCGGGCATCGGACTGGCCTTGTGCAAGCAAATCGTCAACCAGCACCACGGCTACATCACCCTGCATTCCACTGTGGGGAAAGGCAGTCTGTTCACCCTCTGCCTGCCGCGCAACGGCCTGCGTGCGCCCCAAACTTGAAACGCACAGGACGAAAGCTTGTATACAGATTTTTTACCGTCGTCACTTCATTCTATTATTCACTATAAATCAACGACATACGACATCAAAATCAATCTCCTGAGAACGGAAAATCGTTTGGCGCAGAACGAAAAATCGTTCGGCTGAGATTGATTTTCCGTTCTGCGGCAAACGATTTTCCGAAGTCAAAAGGTCATTTTTCTTTCCATCCAGAACGAAGTCCAATCCTACCCACAGGACATTCGTGTACCCTTACATTGATAGGGCAAACACGATACAGGGCACCACTCGGAGATGCCGCGAAAAAAGAAATCTCTTCTTTTTAAGGGCTTAAAGTTTGCCGGTATCCGCTTTTTTCATAATTTTGCAACGTCGTATCTTCGGAATGGACACCAAACCGTGAAGAGGAGAGACACTTGATATAAAATGGGCGTTTTCACGCGCTGATCTTTACAAAGCTAGAACTTCGCAACTTCCAGTAGGTAAACAAGGATCAGGTAAGGAAAATGTTCACGTGGTATGCTTATTGTCTTACCCGACAGACCATGCTATACCCTCAACGAGGGATAGCGTGGCTCTGTGTGGAGGATTGTATACATACAGGCGTGGAATGTTTTATTGCTTATCTCTTTTGTTTACGGGTATTGCGAAGACCTTAGTTTTGGAGAGACAAGCAAAGAACAGACTCCATGCCTTTTTTATTTTCAAGCCACACCATAATTCTTAAATGTAGACAGCCGAATCCGGGAGTCCATAGGCGCAAAAAAATATTGTTATGAGAAAAAAATTCTTTTTCGCCCTGCTCTCTGTCGTATGTTTTTCTTGGAGAGCTTCCGCCCAGTCTTCCTTGCTGGCCACGTTGAACCATGAAGGCTCCATCTCGACCTACTACGGCAGCAGTGCCTTGCAAGAAGCCTACAATGCCGCCAACCATGGGGATGTCATCACGCTTTCTTCCGGCTCGTTCCTCGGCACGGACATCAAGAAAGCCATTACCCTGCGCGGTGCCGGCATGACGGTAGACACCGTGGCTCACACCGAGCCGACAGTGATTTCCAGTGACTTCATCATTGACGTAAGCGACACCCTCTCCCACCGCTTGACCATGGAAGGCATCTACAGTAACCAAAGGGTGAAGGTCAGCACGTTGAAGAATGCCATGTTCTTGAAATGCAGGTTTAATGAAGTCATTTACACCAATGGCAATAGCTCTACTATGAAAGATTTGAATTTCATTCATTGCCGGATTGCTGAACACTTCTATTTAGCCGCAAATGGTTCTGCCTCTTTCTTGAATTGCGTGGTCATGAATCCTTCTCAGGGCAACTCTGAAACTTCTGTTTTCTCTTTCACAAATTGCTATGTGGACAATATAAACATGGGACATTCCGAATATAAGAACTGTATCATCAAACATACCTCTCGTGTGAATGGTTATGCCACAACAACCTTTTAAAATAAACACATAGCGGATTTGCAAATTTGAGCAAAGCGTAGCGAATTAGCTGAAAAAGCGTTCGTTACGCTTTGTTTTTCTATTGGACAGAGCCAACGGAATGCCACCTCGAAGCCAAACAGTGCAGAAGTTCAGTTACCACCTCATTACCCCCGTAACGGGTGCATATTTCTTGCTAAATGGTTCTTTTTCTGCGATTTGCGTAATTCTGCATAGCTGTCGGTAACTCACTATAAACTAATTTTGTAACCAAAAAAAAGGAGTGAGTTATGCGAAGTACATTCAAGGTCTTATTTTACGTGAAGAAAGGCAGCGAGAAGCCGAACGGCAACCTGCCTTTGATGTGCCGCCTTACGGTGGACGGAGAGATTAAACAGTTCAGTTGCAAGATGGACGTTCCCCTGCGGTTGTGGGATGTGAAGAACAACCGTGCTTCGGGCAAGAGCGTCGAAGCGCAGAGAATCAACCTCGCGGTGGATAAAATCCGTGTGGAGGTAAACCGCCGCTACCAAGAACTGATGCAGACGGACGGTTATGTTACCGCCGCCAAGCTCAAAGACGCCTATCTCGGTATCGGCGTCAAGCAGGAAACCTTGCTGAAACTCTTCGAGCAGCACAACGCCGAGTTTGCCAAGAAAGTCGGGCACAGCAGGGCGCAGGGGACATTCACCCGTTATCGGACGGTCTGCAACCACATTCGGGAATTTCTGCCCCATACCTACAAGCGTGAGGACATTCCGTTAAAGGAACTCAACCTCACATTCATCAACGACTTCGAGTATTTCCTGCGCACAGAAAAGAAATGCCGTACCAATACCGTGTGGGGCTACATGATTGTGCTGAAACACATCGTTTCCATAGCGAGGAACGACGGGCGTCTGCCGTTCAATCCCTTTGCAGGGTACATCAATTCTCCCGAAAGCGTCGATAGGGGCTACCTTACCCAAGAGGAGATACAGACGCTCATGGATGCACCGATGAAGAACACTTACCATGAACTCGTACGGGACTTGTTCGTCTTTTCCGTGTTCACGGGTTTGGCGTATTCGGACGTGAAGAACCTCACCGCCGACCGCCTGCAAACATTCTTCGACGGCAACCTATGGATAATCACCCGAAGAAAGAAAACCAACACCGAATCGAACATCCGTCTTTTGGACGTTCCCAAGCGTATCATCGAGAAATACAAGGGACTTGCAAGGGACGGTCATGTGTTTCCTGTTCCGAGCAACGGCAGTTGCAACAAGATACTCAAAGAGATAGGCAGACAATGCGGCTTCAAGGTGCGCTTGACCTATCATGTGGCACGCCACACGAACGCCACGACCGTGCTTCTGTCGCACGGCGTACCCATCGAAACCGTGAGCCGCCTATTGGGGCACACGAACATCAAGACCACGCAGATATACGCCAAAATCACCGCCCAGAAGATAAGCCAAGACATGGAAACCTTGTCGCACAAACTGGAGGAGATGGAGAAGAATATCTGCCGAGCCATTTAGTCACCTTAAAACTGCATACCGATGAAAGAAGAAAGGGACATCATCACGATAGATGAATACGGCAATATCTCCCTGCCGACCGACATAGGCGCAACCGCCATGACCGAGTGGGAAATCGGCGAATTGTTCGGGGTTATCACCCCGACGGTTCGGGCTGGGATAAAGGCGCTCTGCAAGAGCGGAGTATTGAAAGAGTACGGCATCGAACGCCTTGTCCGTCTATCGGACGGAAGCAGCATAGAGGTTTACGACCTCGAAACGATAACCGCCCTCGCTTTCCGCATCGAATCGTTCGGGGCGGCGAAAGTCCGCAAGCTATTATTAGATAGGATTATGAACGGGCGAAAAGAAAAAACGACGGTTATCGTGTCTGTCGTTGCCGACACCGAGCCGAGCCGCCGATGGATGGCGTAACGGTCTGTCGGTCGGGGTATCAGTCCGTAATACGGTCATACATTCATACGGTCATACCGTCACACGGACGGAAAGGGGCTGTTTCCCGACCGCAGGAAAGCGGAGCAGTCATTCCCGTTTACAAAGGCGAAGCAAGCACGGGGCTTTCCGTCGGCTGCAAGGTCGGGCGGCTACGCCGTTAGGGGAACAATCTCCACCCTCATGCTTCGGGTAGTATTCTTCCCCTAAACCTTGCATCCGACCGCCCCGAGCAAAGAAGCCTTTGAAAACGGAAACGACCGCCCCGCCACCCACCACCGACCGAAAGGGAAAAATAATAAGGTGGGGTTATACGGGTAAGCAGGCGGCAGGGAGAGCCACCACAGAAAGACCGCCGACACGCCGCAGGGTATTTACGAAGAAAATACCGTAGCTTATTAGGGAATTTTCCGAGCCGCAATACTCCGTATCGCTGAAAATTCCCCAATAAGGCAAGGGGCAAGCCCCTCTGCACACCCCGTTGAGGACGGCATTTCGCCGCCCTCAAAGATAGTCAAGTTTATTGTTTCACAAGCTAAAAAAGAAAGGAAAAATATATGGGTTTCGTAGTATTGCACATGGAAAAGGCGCACGGTTCCGACAGCGGAACGACCGCACATATCGAGCGTTTCATCATCCCGAAGAACGCAGACCCCACACGGACGCACCTGAACCGAAAACTCGTTGCCTACCCCGACGGGATTAAAGACCGTTCGGCAGCTATTCAGAGAAGATTGGAAGAAGCTGGGCTGACACGCAAAATCGGAAACAACCAAGTACGGGCAATCCGCATCAACGTGTCGGGAACGCACGAGGACATGGAACGCATCGAAAGGGAGGGGCGTTTGGACGAGTGGTGCGCCGACAATATGAAATACTTCGCCGACACGTTCGGAAAGGAGAACATCGTGGCGGCGCACCTGCATCGGGACGAGGAAACGCCCCACATACACGTCACGCTCGTCCCCATCGTCAAGGGAGAGCGCAAACGCAGGAAAAGGGAAGAGCAGACGAAGAAGCGATACCGCAAGAAGCCGACCGACACCGTAAGGCTGTGCGCAGACGATATTATGACACGGCTAAGGCTGAAATCCTACCAAGACACCTACGCCGTGGCGATGGCGAAATACGGGCTGCAAAGGGGCATAGACGGCTCGAAAGCACGGCACAAGTCCACGCAGCAGTATTACAATGAAGCGAAGAAACTCGCCGACAGCCTCAAAGCGGAGGTCGTGGATTTGCAGCGGCAGAAAGAAACGGCGCAGGAGGAACTAAGACGGACGAAAAAAGAGATACAGACCGAGAAGCTGAAAGGGGCAGCCACGACCGCAGCCGCCAACATCGCCGAGAGCGTCGGTTCTCTTTTCGGCAGTAACAAGGTCAAGACGCTGGAGAGGGAGAATACCGCCCTGCGTAGGGAGGTAGCCACCCACGGGGAAGCCATCGAAGCCCTGCAAGATAGAATACAGACCATGCAGGCAGACCACAGCAGACAAATGGCGGAGGTACAGCAGAAGCACCGCAGGGAGATAGCGGACAAGGAAGCGAAACACAAGCAGGAAATATCGTTTCTGAAAACGGTAATCGCAAGGGCGGCGGCATGGTTTCCCTATTTCCGTGAAATGCTCCGTATCGAAAACCTCTGCCGCCTTGTCGGGTTCAGCGACGGGCAGACGGCGACGCTCGTCAAGGGAAAGCCGTTGGAGTATGCAGGAGAACTCTACTCGGAGGAACACGGACGGAAATTCAAGACCGAAAAGGCTGGGATTCAAGTGGTGAAAGACCCCACGGACGGGACGAAACTGGTTCTTGCCATCGACCGAAAGCCCATTGCCGAGTGGTTCAAGGAGCAGTTCGACAAGCTAAGGCAGAGCATACACCGCCCCATACAGCCGCAAAAGAAAGGCAGGGGGATGAAGCTATAAATGTTAAATCCTGCCCGATTTGCCGAAAAAAGTGCGGTGCGCCGTTCGTGGTGTACCGCACTTTTTTTATATTTGTTCGCAAAGTGATATACTTTTAAGGAAAATAACAGTCGATTCCGCTGTTAGCATAACATTATAAACTCAATAGATGAATAATAAAGAAATTTATATAAAACTGGAAAAAGCAGTTGGCGATAACAACGTTCAGGAAGTATCGAATATACTCGACCAACATTCAGATCTGGATTTGAATGATGAAACTTTATATACGCTTCATCCACCTTTATGTCGAGCGGCAAAGAAAGGTTTTTATGAAATTTGCAAGACTTTAATTCAACATGGAGCTGATGTAAATTGTATTAAAGATAGATTATTTTCTCCCTTATGGGGTGCTTCGTCCGGAAACCATTTAGAAATAGTCAAACTATTGATAGAAAACGGTGCAGATATAAATGCTTATGAAAGTTCTACAACAGCAGCTCTGAATGAAGCAGCCGCCAAAGGGCACTTTGATATTGTTCGCTATCTTATAGAGAAAGGTGCGGATATAAATAGGCTTACTACGACTCTACTTTTTTCTCCTCTTGATTGGTCGATTAGTAGTGGGAATGACAAAATAAGCCTTTTGCTGAAGGAAAAGGGTGCGTTGTCCAATATCAACCACGATTATGTATGGTCAGAAGTCGGTGGTGGCATATCCCAACATATAGATTGGAATATTGGCAGAGTTATTCCTAACAAATTCAATGAAACGGAACATGGTGTTTTCAATAGACTTGCGGTTGTTAATAGAGGCAATAATTCGTTATTATTCAGTGTAGGAAACTTCCAATACACTCGTCCCTATGTGGAATTTGTCTTCGTGCTTCCGTTTGGTTGGAATCCATATTCTACAATGGATAAGACACAATTTCTTTATAAGGTAATGAATGAATTGACAAACCAAGCCCGCAACGGAAGAACATTCTTTGATGGAGATTTTATATCCAAAACAGAGAAAGGGTTCAACGCAATCTCTTGGTCGGAGAAATTAGCTGGATTCTATGTCGTGGATTATAACTACTCTGATACAGCAAATCAATATGCTAATAAAGAGGACATGGTTACTCTTTATACGCTTATTCCTGTAAAAACTACTAAAAAGGGATATAGCGAACAATCTTTAGAAAAATTGAAGTCTAAAAAATGGAAAGCTATTGAATTGAGTTTATAACATGTGGATTAATCTCCCTTAAAGGTCGATTATCCGCGAACATTACTAACGCAAAATTATGAATGAAATGGGTAAAAGTAAACAAATAGCAATCAATCGTCGCGAGGCAACACTCAAGAAACTTGGCTTTTGGAATATTGACCATTGCGAAGGACTCCCTTTAATAGGGGATTACAAATTATGTAAAAGTGAGAATCAAATTTGCAAACGCTTTATCGCAAGTCTTTTTTCTTCAATGCTTGCGTGTGACTATATGCAAGACCGTGATTTTTACAAAACCGATGGAAAGAAAATCACAGAACAAGCCATAGAAGAGTTCGGACTCAAAAACTATCTGTTCCCTGATGAGAAAAAAGTGCTTGGGGAATGTGACGATCGTGTTGCCATAAATGTGAGTTGGACGGTTGAATGTAGCTATTCGTTAGCTTGGGCTCTTGGCTTAATTCCAACTGAAGAAATGGAAACGCCCTGTAACCATCCTGATTCTCACGGTTTGTTCAAGTTTGTACAACCTTTCCATGATTTCGAGGATTTCAAGGCATCATGCAATCTACGTCAGCCTTCAGAAATAATGGATATGCTTGATTTGTATTACAATTATCATTGGGCTTGTGTAGATAATCGTATAAACTCGAACACAAATTGTGGTGAACTCAACGAGGAAGTGGTAATGGAACGAAGAAAAGCATTGGAATGGCTAATTTGTAAGGACAAGAATTGGGATAGTATTTCATTGGATACATAGCCCATTTCATAAAGAGAAAATAAAAATCAAGCGTTAGTAACATGCACCTCAATCGCCCCAAATGGCGATTAGCTGCCAACCATTAGTTGCAATTAAAAGAAAGATATAATGGAAAATGGATCTAAAATATGTCCTATTTGCAAGCACCATCCCATTGCCTTACCAAACAGTGTTTGTACTGTTTGTTATCATAAGGTAAGAATTGCATCAAGTATTGATGAAGAAATGGTAAAAAAGGAAAGACTGGCATTGCAAGGAATCAAATATCATTCGTATCTTGAAGATGAATGGGACAAAATAAAAATTGATGGGCTTGACGCAATTAAAGTATTTACTGAATACATCTTGGATGATATTGAAGATGATGAAACGCATCAATGGCATAAACGCCGGATACGTTTCATGCAGGATATGGTAGAACGATTGGATAAGAAATATTTTCCTAATGCCACATCCCAACAAATAAAAGATTTTGCGCAAGCGGCAGTCGATTTTTGGGATGGAAAAATAACCACCCAAGAAGCCAGAGAACGGCTTCTGTCCATGCGCAAGATTGTTCAAAAGGACATTATGAAATCTTCTGACTGGGAACCTAAAGATTTTCTCCTTTGGATGATGGAGACAGAAGAAGTTTTTGACTGGATGTGGAGTCAATGGTTTGAGTGTATCCACGCTTGCATTCCTGACAAGTGTAACGATGAGTTGTGGATAAAAATGTTTCATAAACATTTCCATAATGAAATAAAGGCATGGATAGATAAATAAATTGGGCAACTAACAAGTGGCTTAACTTCCCCTGAAAAGGTCGGTTAGCCACCGAATATTATCAACCCCGAAAAACTAAAACACAATGAATAGAATCTTAACACTATACCTCTTTTTATTGTTGTGCGGCACGGCTTCCGCACAACAAATAATGGAATGGAATGATTTGCAGATACTAACGGATAACGCACGGCGCACGGTCTATTATGAAAAAGGCAGCAAACATCCATTGCAGGGAGAATATCGTATTATACGAGGGCTTGACGAGGAGCGTGTTAAACTTTCCGATGGCATAATAGACGGCGATTATCGCCGCTATCGTGATGGGGTACTGCGTGAATCGGGCATATATGCCAAAGGCAAACGTAACGGTACATTCACGGAGTATTACCAAGACGGCGTTACTCCCCGAAAGGAAACACCCATGCAGCAAGGCAAGATAGACGGAACGGTAAAAACCTATTTCCGTAATGGCAAGATAGAATCCGAAAAGGAGTATAGGCAGAGTGTGGAAAACGGACGTGAACGCCGTTTTGACAGCAAGACGGGTGAGCAGATTTTTGAATCCCATTATACAGACGGCAAAAAAGAGGGTGAGGAATGGGAAATCTTCGAGGATGGGCGCACGCTTCGCAGCAGGACTACACGACACTACCGTAATGGAAAACTTGACGGCTCTTATCGTGTGGAATCGACAGAGGACGGCAAACCCTATATAACCATCGAGGGACAATATACCGACGGCGAGAAATCGGGACGCTGGAAGCAGTACAACGCTACCGATGACACAACCCGTGAATGGGATGAATGATTTTCTTTTTTCGCAAGTTGATTTTATAAAATTGCCACCGACAATTCGTACTTTCGGAAAAAGATATTATATTTGCAACTGAAAGAGTTATTTGACAGCATAGCAACGCAAAACGCTGAAATTCGCACGGTTGCTAAATCGTTACCTCTATTTCTCAAATAATTCGCTAAAAGTTTATTCTTCAATCGGTTAAGTCAAACCGATAAAAATCTATAATAATTTATGGCTCAACTCATCAGAACTCTCCCTTAACTCACCCAACAAAACGAACGTTAAGATTTCCCCTGACGACGAACGCGTCAGCTACCTCAACGTGGACTACAACGACGACAACGACTACCAACTCACGGATGCGGTAAGGGCACTGATTAAAGGCACGGACGGCACGGAAGTAGGCATATACGGCGGCAGCCTGCCTTACGACCCCACGCCCACCAATCCGCAAATCACGAAATTCAACGTGGCTGCCAAATCCACTGCCGACGGTAAGCTGAGTGTGGACATCGAGGTAAACAGTGCCAACTAACCTACCGCCACGCCTATGCGAAGAATAATTTTCATCCTGTGCCTCTTATGTGCCCATTGGGCGGCAAGGGGACAGGCCAAATACGATTACCGCTACTGGTTCGACGGGGACGAGACCACCCAACGCACCGGTACCTCGGCCTCGCCGTCTTGGCGGATGGACGTGCCCTTGGAGGGACTGGCGTACACGTTCCACACGCTGCACTTCCAGGTGAAGGACACGGCGTGGAGCACGCCCGTGACGCGGTATTTCATGAAGCTGCCCGAGAAAGGGCCGCAAACGTTCACTTATTGGTTCGACCATGAAGGCGGGAAGGCGCAGCCCCTCACGCCCGCCGATGGCACGGCACTGATCGACGTGGCCTCGTTGGCGGACGGCCTACACACCCTGCACGTGGCCTACGGCGAAGGGGCGCACACCGGCCTGCCCCGCAACGCCATCTTCTGGAAACTCCCCATCGAGGGACAACTGCAATACCGGCTGTGGGCCGACAACGACCGCACCCTCCTGCAAGCCGGACGCTACACCGGGGCGCCGCTCATGGTGGACGTAAGTCAGATGGAGGACGGGTTCCACACCCTGCACGCCCAAGTGGAGGGACAGGCTTCGGCCTCCATCCCCTACACGAAAATGTTCATCAAGGTGCCGCAGACGGAGGGCGTGGACTACCTGACGTGCCTCTTCACGGTGGACAACAAGCTGTACAAGCAGGAAAAAGTGCCGTCTGAGGGCGGACTCGTGCACTGGGAGTTCGATGCCTCGGCCATTCCCCAAGGGCTGCACAAAGCGCAAGGACTCGTCGTGACACCCTCCGGCGTGGCCACGAACGTGCAGGAAAGCTTCTTCTACCGCACCATGACCACGACGGAAAAGGCCTCGATGCAGTGCTACTACTCCATCGACGGCGACACGCACCGGACGCAGGCGGGACGGTTGGACGGCGACCTGTTCCACTTCGACCTCGATGTGGCCGGGCTTAGCGACGGCTTCCACCGCCTGTCCTACATGCTCATGGGCAACGACGGGACAAGCTCTCGGGTACTGACGGCCTTCTTCTTCAAAACGCCGTTGGGAGGCAACGGTATCACCCAATACAATTATTGGCTGAACGACAACGAAGACCAAATGCACGTGACGGAACTGGAGCAACGGACCGCCCCGTTCAAGCTCGTCACCCTGTTGCCCGTGGAGACCTGCCCCATACGCAGCTCGTGCTTCCAGTTCGAAGTGGAAGACGGCCAACCCATGCTCTACGCACGCAACGACTTTCACATGCGCTTCTACGACGTGTCGGGACGGATTACCGAAGCCACCGAACAGTTCGTGGACTACAAGGTCAGCCAGAAGGTGACCGACGTGGAACCGCTCGAAGGGGCTGAAGGGCAAGTACGCCACAAGAAGCCGGAAAAGGACGGCATCCTGTGGTACAGCATCGAGGCCGCCATCGGCGACAGCCTGGCTATCCGGAGCAACCAGGCCTGCACGGTGCAAATCTTCGCCCCCGACGGTGAAGAAGTGTACGCGGCCTCGGGAGCCGAATCCGTCGGCTACGGCGGCTGCCATGCTTACAAGGACGGCACGTACTACGTGGCCATGCACGACGTGACCGCCACCCAAGGCGGCGACATCGCATTGGATTATCAGCATATCGACAAGTATGCGGTGTTGGAGTATTCACCGGCATCATTCGGTACGCCGTCCGCCGTCAATGTGGAACTGTTCGGTAATGGATTCAGCGACACGACCCGCATAGCCCTTTACCAAAAAGACAATGTGGCCTACTGGGCCCAAGCCGTCACCACCCATTCATTGTCGGAACTCACTGCCCACTTTGACATCCCGGACTCCCTGAACGGGGCGTATTCATTGAAAATACTGTACACGGAAAAAGACTCCATTTGCATTGCCGATGCCATCAACACGTCTCCAAGAGACAGCGCGCCGGAGGTTTCCATCACATTGGAAGGCAACCCATACTTCTTGGCCGGGACGAGCGCGATTTACCAAGTGAAGTTCACCAACCACAGTAATATCCCTGTATATAATTTGCCTTTCACGCTCTCCATCTATTGCCAAGACGGCGAGAACACCATCTCGGAATTGAAATTCGGAGAAGGCATAGGCAAAGAATCCAAAGAAAGTTTCAGGGACTGGTTGGGCGCATACCTGAACGAAACGGAAACAGAGCAACTGATACAATGCCTGTACGGGAACGATGACCTGAAGCATTTCTTCCAATGGACGGATTCCACCAACGGGAAGATTTACCTCGTAGGCCACTTCGCCCTGCCTTACCTCAATGCAAACTCGACCTTGAGCATCCCATTGACCATCACCAAGGCTACGCACAACTTCACCCTTTATGCCTCGACTAAAAAGAATTGGGACTTTGACGGTAAGATAAATCGCAACAGAAATGGTATCGAAGGGGGAACTATCCGTCCCAGAAACGAAGGTGGCTATGGTAACAACGGGGATGATGAATGCTGCGTCATGTGGGCTGCCACTTGCATAACCACAGTTGTCACATCAGTCGTCCCGATGAGCGAGGCTGTAGATGCACTGGCAGGATCATGTATATCTAATTTTCTGGAAAACCGCATCGGTGGTATATTCAGTGACTTCTTCTGCGAAGGGGAAGCTACCGACTTTACCAAACAACCCAAGTCTACTCAAACCATATGGATAGACATCACACAATCCGTCATCCAATGTACTTTCGAAAGTATCTTGTCCGCCAAAGGAGAAGAAGCTGCGAAGAAATGGTTAAACAGCCTGAAAAAAGGATTGGGAGGTAAAGTATTCGCTATTAAAGATGTAGGAGAAGATTGCTTCATTAACCCACTGAAGACTTGGGTGTCCGGTTGCGGAGACGATGACGATGACGACGCAGATGCCGACCCCATCAATTCATACGACCCGAACGACATCTATGGTTACCAAGCCCCCTCGGGCAGCAAAGCCGTAAAGAAGGACTTGGAAGAGGTGTACTACACCATTGAGTTCGAGAATGACCCGGAATTCGCCACGACATCAGCCCACGAGGTAACCGTGACCGACACGCTCGACCGTAGCCGCTTCGACCTCGACAGCTTCAGACCCACCAACCTGAAAATCGGCAACCGGCACGTGGAACTGGACGGCACGCCGTCCACAATCAAGACGGTGGACATGCGCCCCGAAGTGAATGCCATAGCGCAAATGGAACTTAGCTACAATGCCGACAAAGGCATTGCCAAATGGAAGTTCATTTCATTGGACCCGATGACCATGGAGCCTACCGACAACCCCATGTCTGGCTTCCTGCCTGTCAACACGGACGGCAACGGCATCGGAGAAGTGTCGTTCCAAACCGGCTTGCTCCCGGCCTTGGATGACGGCGAACTGATAGAAAACCGTGCTGCCATCGTATTCGACCAAAACGAACCTATCATCACACCGACTTGGACCAACGTGGTGGACACCATCGCACCGACGAGCACCATCGCGGCCTGCGAGGCACGGAACGACAGTACCGTAGTGCTACTCTTCGAGGCGAGCGACAACCGTTCGGGCGTGTGGAAGTACGACCTGTATGCACAGGAAGGCACAGAAGCACCGTGGATAAAAGTGGCCGAGGACGTGGAAAACGACCAATATGAGTTCAAAGGCTTCAGCGGCATCAACTACGGCTTCTGCGTGGTGGCCACCGATTCGGCCGGGAACGTGGAACCGAAAGTCCTCGAACGTGAAATATCGCAATCGACATTCAAAAACGGTGACGCGAACGGCGACGGCGTGGTGGACGTGCTGGATGCCACACTGGCCATCGGCAAATACTTAGGCAAAGACGTACACCTGAACTTCGATGCCACGGATGCGAACAAGGATGGAATAATAGACGCCATGGACGTGTCGCTCATCCGGCAAATTTACTTGTCTACCATCATCAAGACAAGGACAATGCTTGAACCAAGAACCAGAATAAAAAACATGAAATGAAAACCGTAAAATTACTTCTGGCCTGGCTTGCGCTCTATGCAGCGCAGGCCACGGCACAAACCGCCGCACTGGAAGTGTGGATGGACAAGAACGTGACGGTAACGGCGGACGGGAAAACCGTGACCTACCTCACCGTAAGCGAGAAAGACCCGAACGTGAACTACATCGCCTACAACATGACGATTACCCTGCCCAAGGGATTCAAGGTGAACCAAGTGAAACAGGGGCGTGAGTACGTCAACGACATCACCCTCTCGGAACGTGCCACGAGCACGCACCAGATAGACTGCAACATGCCTGAAGAAGGCATGCTGAAGGTCATCTGCACCTCGACAAGCAACTATGAAATGTATCCCGACGACGCGGAGGGCAACATCATTTATCCCATCTTCACGGTGGGACTGGTGGCCGACCCGTCGACCATCAACGGCACGTACGACGTGGAAATGACCGGCGTACGATTCGTACGTTACTTGGAAGACGGGAACACGTTGGCTGCCGTGGATTTGGACCACATCGAGTATAGCGAGTTCACCGTAACCGGCGGCACGGATTTTCCGGGAATAGACTACAGCCTCCCCTCGGAAGGATGCGGTACGATGATCCTCCCCTTCGATGCCCCGATACCCGACGGCATGACAGTGTACGCTTGCAACGGCATCTCCGGCAACAATTCCCTGATGCTGGAGAAGGCACCTTCCATTGAGGCTAACACACCCTACGTCGTGACAGGGCCGGAGGGCATTTACCATTTCACTGGTAAATACCGGGCTTTAAAAAACTCTTACTCCACTCCTTACATGACCGGCGTGTTTGAACAGATGAAAGTGCCCGAAGGAAACTATGTCATGCAGAACCACAAGGACACCTATGGCGTAGGATTCTACAGGGTGGGGGCCGTGGAAACCATCATCAACCCGTACCGCTGCTACGTCAATGCCCTCTCCAACGAAGTGAATGCCTTCCGCCTCGTATTCGATGGAGCAGACGGCATTTATTCACCGAAAGAAGAAAATGACGAACTCGTAAACGTGTACAGTACGGGCGGACAAATGATACGCCAACGGATAAAAAGGAGCCGGGCTCTTGAAGGTCTCGCCCCGGGCATATACATCATCAAGGACAAAAAATACATCATAAAATAACATTCAAAATAGAAATGACAATGAAAAAGTACAGCAAACCGGAAACAAACGTAATGGAAATCGAAACCCAGGAAGCCCTGCTCAGCTTCTCCAACATCCATGAAGAAGAGAGCGACGGCACGTCGCCCATGAGCCTTGAGCTGAATGACATCTGGGACGTGAACAAGTAAAACGACTGCACTTAAAGAATGGGGGCGCACTTCAAAATGATGCGCCCCCGTTTTTCTTCTCCCGCCCTCCCCTCTCCTTCCAAACCGCTCCTACCACGTTAAATATTATTAGAAAAGGATACAGGATAAAGAATAAATCCCTACCTTTGAATCAATAAGGTATAACCATCAGTTTGAACATGAAGAAATATATATTGCCGGCATTTTATTCCCTTTTGCTTTCCTTGCCTTCGCAAGCGCAGAAGAACGGGCAGGCCATACCAGCCCCGACGGCTGAATATTATATGAATCATTACCAGTTTGACGAGGCGGAAGAACTCCTCAATCAGGACATTAAGAAGCTGAAACGCAAACGGCAACCGACCGACGTGGAAGAAGGAAAATTGCAGGAAATAGCCCGGTTGCGCTCCATGATGAGAGCTACGGAACGGGTGACGGTCATAGACAGTCTGGTCGTAGACAAGAATACGTTCCTGAACCACATCAAACTCAGTCCGGAAAGCGGGGAAATCAGTCCGTATAGCACATTTTTCCACCGTACGGATGAAAACGGTTGTACGGTCTATCTGTCCGAATTGGGCAATAAGATATATTTCGCTCAACCGGATGAGAACAAATACCTGAGATTGTTTACCAGCGACCTTGTGGGAGGCCAATGGACAGCTCCTCATAAATTGGACGAGTTGGACGGAGATGATGCGCAGAACTATCCGTTCATGCTTTCCGACGGTATCACGCTTTACTATGCCGCCCAAGGAGAGGAAAGCATCGGAGGATATGACATATTCGTGACACGCTATGACATGGATGAAAAGAAATTCCTCTATCCGGAAAATCTCGGCATGCCTTTCAATTCCCCCGCCAACGACTACATGTTGGCCATTGACGAGTTCAACCAACTGGGATGGTTCGTGTCCGACCGGAACCAACCGGAGAACAAGGTATGTATCTACATCTTCATCCCGAACGACATCCGCAAGGTGTATGATGCCAATATATACGAGGAGGATGAACTATGCCGTCTGGCCCTTATCCACAGTATCGCAGAGACATGGGGGGACAAGGAAGCCGTGGCGCAGGCACGACAAAGGCTACAAGCCGCACTGAGTGCGCCCAAGGTGGTCAAGAAGCAGAAGGACTTCGAGTTTGTCATTGACAACCGCAACACTTACACCTTGTTGAACGATTTCAAATCTCCGGAAGCACGTAACAAAATGGCCGCATGGCAAAAGAACCGTATCCAACTGGACAAAAGTCGACAGCAACTGCAAAACCTGCGCGACCGGTATGCCACCGGCAACGACGCGCAACGTCAAACGCTGAGCCAACAAATCCTTCAGCTTGAAGCACAATGTGAGAAGGCCGAAGCCGCATTGCATGCGGAAGCCAAAACCATCCGCAATCTGGAGATACAATCCCGCAAGAAATAATCATGTTTATCTTTTAAATCATAACGCTTATGAACAAGTATTTTGCACCATCAGAACTTATCATCAACGAGGACGGAAGCATCTTCCATCTCCACGTAAAACCGGAACAACTGGCAGATAAAGTCATCCTCGTGGGCGACCCGGGGCGTGTCCCTACCGTGGCATCCCATTTCGACACTCAGGAGTGTGACATCTCCAGCCGCGAGTTCCGAACGATTACGGGGACATATAAGGGAAAGCGGATTACAGTAGTGTCTACCGGTATCGGTTGCGACAACATCGACATTGTCATGAACGAACTGGATGCCTTGGCCAACATCGACTTCAACAGCCGCAGGGAGAAAGAAAAGCTCCGCAGCTTGGAACTGGTGCGCATCGGTACATGCGGCGGGCTTCAGCCTTATACGCCTGTCGGCACATTCATTTGTTCCGTAAAATCAGTCGGTTTCGACGGTTTGCTGAACTTCTATGAAGGGCGCAATGCTGTATGCGACCTACTGTTGGAACGCGCGTTGCTTAATCATTTGGGATGGAGCGGAAACCTGTGCGCCCCTGCCCCTTACGTCATCGACGCACATCCGGAACTGATAGAACGCATAGCTGCCGACGATATGGTACGGGGTATCACCGTAGCCTGCGGTGGATTCTTCGGCCCGCAAGGCCGTCAGCTTCGCATTCCTTTGGCGGACCCTCGTCAGAATGAGAAGATTGAAAGCTTTTCTTACAACGGGCTTCAAATCACCAATTTCGAAATGGAGAGTTCCGCATTGGCCGGATTGGCCCGTCTGATGGGACACAAGGCCACGACATGTTGCATGGTGATAGCCAACCGGGTAGCCGGAGAAGCTGACCCCAGTTACAAAAACAAAATCGACGATCTGATTCAGTTGGTTATCGACCGGATTTAAACTCTCATACAGGTATGAACATCGATTTCAAACCCTCTGCGGAATCAGACAAAAGCGAACGCTACCGTCTGTTTCTCCAACATTACGCCGCGCTTATCGAAGGAGAACGGGACGAAATAAGCGTAATGGCCAACACGGCGGCTGCACTGAAAGAAGCGTTCGGCTTCTTCTGGGTAGGATTTTATCTGGTGAAATCCGAACAGGAACTCACACTCGGGCCGTTCCAAGGAAGCATTGCCTGCTACCGTATCCGGAAAGGACGTGGTGTCTGCGGTACGGCATGGGAGAAGGCATGCCCTCTGATAGTGCCCGATGTGGATCTTTTTCCCGGACATATCGCATGCAGTAGCGAATCCCGTTCTGAAATCGTGATTCCAATCATATATAATAAGGTAATAAAAGGAGTATTGGACATAGACAGTGATAAAGCGGACAGTTTTGACGAAACCGACCGTAAGGGGTTGGAAGAAATGGTCAACCTGATGGCTGCCACACTGTACCGATGACCTATTAAACATTCATATCCCTCTCCGTCCGTCTGCACTACAGACGCGACGGGGAGTTTCCGAAATAACAAACAGCTCTCATGAACACGCAAGATACAATCTGTGCCATTGCCACTGCACAAGGAGGTGCCATTGGCGTAATCCGCATCTCAGGAAAAGATGCCATCGCCATAACAGACCGTATTTTTACTCCCGTAGGTAAACATCCCCTCCCCCTTTCCGAACGCAAGGCTTACACCATGGCTTTCGGACACATCCGGCAAGACGATGGGGAGATCATTGATGAAGTACTGATCGGTTTGTTCAAGTCACCTCATTCTTACACGGGCGAAGACTGTGTGGAAATCTCATGCCATGGTTCGTCTTTCATCTTGCAACAGGTCATGCAACTGCTCATCCGGAAGGGATGCAGGGCGGCCGGTCCGGGTGAGTTCACCCAACGTGCCTTCCTAAACGGAAAGATGGATTTGAGTCAGGCGGAGGCCGTGGCAGACCTGATAGCCTCTTCGTCCGCTGCCACCCACCGGATGGCTATGAACCAGATGAGGGGCGGTTTCAGCCGCGAACTGTCCGCCTTGCGCGAACGCCTGCTCCACCTCACTTCTTTGATGGAACTGGAATTGGATTTCAGTGACCATGAGGAATTGGAGTTTGCCGACCGCAGCGAATTGGAGACCATTGCCGGGGATATAGAAAAGGTCATCAGTGGATTGGTCCACTCATTCAGCGTGGGAAACGTCCTTAAAAATGGAATACCCGTAGCCATCGTCGGTGAAACCAATGCAGGCAAGTCCACGCTCTTGAACACGCTGCTCAACGAAGAAAAGGCGATTGTAAGCGACATACACGGCACTACACGCGATGTGATTGAAGACACGGTAAACCTCAGCGGCATCACGTTCAGATTTATCGACACCGCCGGCATACGCGACACCCACGACACGATAGAAAACATGGGGATTGCACGCAGTTTCCATAAGATGGAACAAGCGGAAATTGTCCTATGGGTCGTAGACAATACTTGTGCGGAAGCCCAAATCCGACAGCTTTCGCCCCGTATCCTCCCTCTCTGCTCCAACAAACAGCTCATCATCTTGTTGAACAAATCAGACCAAGTATCGGCTGTTCCAACAAAGCTATCCGGCTTGCCAGAAAACACTGTCACGCTATCTATTTCTGCCAAAGAAAAAACAGGTATCCAAGAACTGCAAAATCTCCTTGTAAAGACTGCCTCCGTACCCGAACTAACTTCTTCCGACCTCATCGTCACGAATGTGAGACACTACGAGGCATTATCACTGGCTCTCGAAGATATCCACCGCGTACAAAACGGACTCCAAACTCATCTTTCCGGTGATTTCATCAGCCAGGATTTACGTGAATGCCTTTTCCATCTGGCCGAAATTGTGGGTGGTGAAATTACCACAGATGAGGTATTGGGGAATATCTTTATGAAATTCTGCATCGGCAAATGATGGCTTGTAAACAGCCATAAGCAACCATAACCATTTAGAATAAAGTCGCTGAATCTCAGCGACTTTTCTATTTTAACACTTTCCAGTCCGTATTTGGAGGTAACGGATTTTATTCATATTTTTCTATCATATTTCTACCGCGACGAAAATTCACGGTTAACCCGAATGTCACAGTGACGCATTAGTTGACGTGTGTTGACAATGGTTTACATGTGTTGACAAAATCCGGGAGAAATAAGGCGAAATTAGCCCCAATGTAAACAAGGAAAATATGGAAGTAAGAAAGATTTGTCAATGGTGTGGGAAGCCATTTATAGCTCAAAAGACAACGACCTGTTATTGTAGCCACCAGTGTTCCAATCTTGGCTACAAGGAACGTATTCGGGAACGCAAGCGACAGTTGAAACGGTCGCAAGAATTGCTGCAACCTCGACAAGCTGCCGAGGGACAAGATTTCTTCTCTTTTGCCCAAGCAGCAAAACTTATGGGTGTAACTCGGCAATACATTTATAAACTGGTAAAGGAATCCAAACTTCGTGCTTCAAGAATCAGCGGCAAGAAGTCGCTTATCCGTCGTGCGGATATTGAGTTGATGATGAAAACCAAACCTTATGAACGTATCATGCCCAAAGAAGATTTCGACCTCTCCGAATATTATACTGCCGAAGAGATTGCAGAGAAATACAAGGTCAATGCCAAATGGGTATGGACTTACACACGGCAGCACAAAGTGCCAAAGGTGAGAATACGCCAGTTCAATTATTACAGCAAGAAGCATATCGATGCCGCCTTTGCCAAATACGAGGTGGATTCCGACCTGACCGAATGGTATACGCCCGAAGAGATTCAAGAGAAGTACGGAATGACACGTGTCGCCATCCGTTCACAAGTGTACCGGAATAATATCCCATCCAAGAAAGAGCACGGACAGATATTCTACTCAAAGCTTCACTTCGACCTCTCAAAGAGTTCCGAACAGGAGAGCAAGGCGGAATATTACACTGTCAAGGAGGCAATGGAGAAATTCAAGCTGTCCCGTGATTCGGTCTATGGTATTCTGCAGTTCCATCAGATCAACCGTGAGAAGAACGGACGGTTCGTCAGATTCTTGAAAGTAGAGTTTGACCGGGTGATGGGTGTCCGTAGATAGCCCTATTTGCAACTATTTTATGGCTGTCCGTAAATTATTCTAAAATTAATCTCTGCTGAAAATCATCTGCATGATTACATGATAGAGTTTTGCCAGCGAATTAGTAATAATCAAAAATATACCACTATGCATGAATGCAAAACTGTAACATTAAGGACACGCCCGCTAAAAGGCAGGATGTTGTCTTTTTATCTGGATTATTATCCGGGGTGTCGAGACAAGGAAACGATGAAAGTTATCCGTCACGAATCGCTTGGCATTTATATCTATGCCAACCCGAAGAACAAACGTGAGCAGAATTTCAACGATGTAATGACCGAGAAAGCCGAAGCCATCCGTTGCCGCAGATTTGAATCGGTTGTAAATGAACGCTATGACTTCTTCGACAGGTACAAGCTCAAAGGCGATTTCTTGGAGTACTATCGTCAGCAGCTCCGCAAGCACGACCAGAAATGGGAGTTCGTCTATCTCCATTTCAAGAACTTCGTACACGACAAATGCACTTTTGAAGAGATAGACATCGACCTGTGCAACAAGTTTCGGGAATACCTTCTGAGCGCCAAAAAACTAAGACGCAACGGACGTATCACACGAAACTCTGCATCAGGATACTGGTCGACTTTCAGAGGATTCTTGAAAATACTGTATCGCAATGGAATGATAAAGACCAATGTCAATGACTTCTTGGAAAAGATTGAAACAGAAGACACTATGAAAGAGGCTTTATCTGTTGAAGAATTGTACCAGTTAGCTGAAACACCATGTAAAAAGCCTATTGTGAAAATCGCATCGCTGTTTTCCTGTATGACTAGTTTGCGCATCAGCGATATCCTCGCCCTACGTTGGGAAGACATAGTGGACTACTCTGCCGGAGGAAAATGTGTGCATATCATCACACAGAAAAACAAAGCGGAAGACATCATTCCCATCAGCGAGGAGGCATTAGGGCTGATAGGATACAGTTCTGAGAAGAAAGGTCTGGTATTCAAGGGACTTATGCGTAGTTGGACACAAGTACCAATGAAAGAGTGGATTCGTTCTGCCGGAATAACCAAGAACATAACATTCCATTCATATCGGAGAACATTCGCAACCCTCCAGGGTGCTGCCGGTACAGACATCCGTACCATACAAAGCTTGATGGCGCACAAAAGCATCACCACCACGATGCGTTACATGAAAGTCGTGGACAGCAACAAGCGTGAAGCCAGCAAGAAAATCACTTTGATAAGGAAAGACTGACAACGGTTTTTGTCCCTATTTATACGGATATAGTATGATTTTTAGTCCGAAATCATACTATATCCGTTATTTTTCATCAAAATTGAACGATTTATCATCACCAATTATAAGTGTCTGGAATCCGGCACATAACTTTGCCGCATAATCATTCCAAACATTTACAGTATATGACAAATAAAACTCAAATTCGTACTAAAAGGATAAGTTTCGTTCTTGCGTTGTCGGTAATCACCTATACAGCGACAGACACTTATCTTTCCGCCTATCACGACATCGATGTCATGAATATAATGACTCCGGTAATAATCGGACTTGCGGCAACAATTATATTATGCGGCACGTTACAACGCTCTTTCTATAAATGGATGACGAAGTATTCAATCAATTTGTCTTTTGCCCAGCAATCTCCAATTGTTCTTGAAGCAGATACCGAGATACAGACCGATTGTGCAAATGAAATTCAAACCATTGAACAGCCGTCGGTTTTAGACAATTATGATACGATGTTGGAGAACTTCAAAAAGAAGGAGGCTGGAAAAGCCACGCGACTTTGACCCTTTTGGGCACGCAGGATTGCCCCCTTTGGCTACAATATGATTGACCCTTTTGGCCAAAATAGTATTGACCACTTGGTACACCTGTTGTTATAGATTTTTTTGTGTAGATTTGAGTACCCGAGTCCTGGTGTAAC
>CEAC01026729.1_pt1 | contig 29766 bp, 22 predicted proteins | sample 557411 | NCBI WGS metagenome assembly CEAC01 (sample SAMEA3182094, study PRJEB8094) | gut metagenome | biome: human; feature: gut; material: Stool; isolation source: human stools | place: Canada | collected 2012-02-21
GAAGAATACGGGGCGTACACATTGCCATTGCTGCTCGTTTCGGCATTTGCGATGTTGTTTTTATTTGAGGAAAAAAATTCCGAAAAGATAAAATTCAGTCTTTCAAAATTTTCGGTATTTGTTTTGTTGGCGGCGAGCCTTTCAAACTGCTGTTATGCGGCGCAACAACTTAATTTATATAATACGAAGATTATAACCGAGAAAGGTCGAATTGACACAAGAGCGGACTGGGCAAATTGCGCAAACTCCCTTATAAAATATATCGAAGAAAACACCTCTCCCGACGATAAAATCCTGTTTTTACAAGAGGGCGCTTTGTTTAATTTTTTGAGCGAAAGACCGACAGATATGCGGATTTACGCGCTGAATATGCCGTATATTGAAACTTATGGGGAAGAAAAAATCGTCGAAATTATAAAATCGGCAGATTTCAAGTATATCACAATTCTTGACGGTTTCGGACTGTATGATTTTAACCGTCCAAAGTATTATTTCAGCGAAAATTCGATTACGAAATATATCAGAAACGAATACACTCCGATTTACGCAGAGAGAACCCAAAGCAATGATTCCGCAGTTATTTTAAAGAAAAAATAAAGCCGCATCCCATAAAAGACACGGCTTTAATGAATTATTAATTCAATTTTTTATAATCGGCATCCGAAACCTCTTCGAGCCATTCGGTCGAACCGCCCTCGGAGGGAACTTCGATTGCAAGGTGAGAGAACCAACTGTCAGCAGTCGCACCGTGCCAATGCTTAACTTCGGCGGGAATATTCACGACATCGCCGACTTTTAGTTTTTGAGCGGACTTGCCCCATTCTTGATAATAGCCGACACCTTGCGTAACGATTAAGATTTGACCGCCCTTGTGATGGATATGCCAATTATTTCTGCACGCAGGCTCAAACGTAACGTTTGCAATACCGACTTGGTCTTTTGATAAGCGATTTAAGTAACTTTGACCTTTGAAATATTTTGCATAATTGGTAACGATCTATTAGTGTTAAAAATGGCAAATATGATTTAATTACACTTAAAAACGAAGTTGCTTATAATATAAAATATGACAAATTTTTACATTGCTACTGATTTTTCCTAATATTTCAAAAAGGTGCGAATTAGATGTATTGTGCAGATTTACAAAATCATAATCTGCTTGGAGTTTATTACCTGATTTTTTACGAAACTCTTTCCATTGATTAAGCAAATCCAATCTTGCGAGTGCTATTTGTTTACATTTTTCGGGTGTGAAGTCAGTCATAATAAATTACCTCACACACATTCATCACTCACCTTTCGGAATAAATCAAGTCCTAAATCTCAATCTCAGAGACATTTTGACACATATCAATATGCAAGATAAATAATTTTTGCACTATGTTGCACTTTATTACACAGGGTAAATATTCAAATATATTAGTACTTTAAGGCATGAAAAGTATTAAAAACTCAAAATATCGGTGCAAAATAGTGCAAAAATTGGGACAAAAGTGCAAGAATAGTCCGACAAATCTCTACATTATCAATCTGCCTCAATAGCCCTAAAATTGGGCATACTTACTAAAAACTCCCATCACAAATGTCCTGAAAACCTATAACAAATTTTCATAAAAAAGCCCGAAATAAATTCGGGCAATAAAAAAGGAGAAGGGGGGATTCGAACCCCCGGTCCCGATTAAAGGACTCAGACTTTCGAGGTCTGCACCATAAACCGCTCGGACACTTCTCCAAAAGATTTATTAAACTGTTTGTTTTCTGATATAATCCTATCATGAAAATAAAAACTTTTGTCACTCTATTTATAATTTTATTAATAATTTTTCTCTCAAATTTTATCAGAAAGACTTCTTATAACGCTTTAGAAATCACGGATGAGTGCAAAATCGGGATTGATTTAAACAGAAACGGTGCAATTTCAGAAAAAGAATTTTTTGAAATAAAAGACATAACACCGCTTTGCACTCCCGAAAGTTTCAAAAACCCAAAATATGCACCATTTAGCGAAAACGAACAAATTTACATAACACAAAAAACAAGAAACCTATACAGAAAATTATTTCTCAATTCAATCGTCAGAATTGATGGCAATGATATTTCAACAAACTTTCAAAACGCTGCGGAATTAATCTTAAAAGCAGGTTTGGCAACAACAAACTCGGAAAAATACAAAGAATTTGAAAACCCCGATAAAATCAAGGAATACAAATCTCAAGGCACAAACAAAACATTCTATCTTTTAAACACAAAAAGCAACAAATATCACAAAATCGACTGCATTTACGGTCTAAAATCACCTCACAAAAAATTTATAGACAAAGAACTTTTGCCAACAAAAGCAAAACCTTGCAAATATTGTCTTTCGCCTAACAAACCAAAACACGAGAACAAGCATTTTTCAAAAAACAACAAACTCACCGAAACGGTTTCAAGACAAGGAAATATCGAAATAATCAACACTATCGGCGCAGAAGTCTTTAAGCCGTCTTCAAAATGCGACAACAAGATGTGCCTTTCTTTGAAAAATGAAATCAACAATGCAAAATCGACAATAGATATGGCGGTTTACGACATTTCAAACCAACCCGAAATAATCAATGCTTTAATCAAAGCGAAACAAAGAGGGGTTAAAATTAGAATAGCGACAGACAAATCATACGATGCAAAAAAGAAAGACATCCTGCCTGTTTCAAAACAATTTGCCACTTTCATAATCGACGATTCAAAGCCGAAAAAAGATTCAAGAAGATTGATGCATAACAAATTCTTCATTTTCGACAACGAAAAAGTTTGGACAGGTAGTGCAAATATTACCGATACAGGCTTGTCAGGTTTTAACACAAATAGTGTCATTCTTATCAAATCAAAAGAAATCGCACAAATTTACACAAACGAATTTAACAATTTTGTAAACCAAAAATTTCACTCCGCGAAGAGCAAAACAAACATAAAAACGATTACCATTAACAATTCAAAGGTCACGGTATATTTTTCACCGCAAGACACACCGATAGACACGGCGATTATCCCTTGCATAAAAAATGCAAAGAAAAGCATTTGCGTACCGTCTTTTATCATAACCCATCGCGGTTTTGCGGAAGAACTTGTTAAGGCAAAAAAGCGCGGAGCAGATGTAAAAGTTATCATCGACGCGACAAGTGCAAGGAACAAATACTCGACACATACCTATATGAGAAATAACGGAATTGCAGTAAAAACCGAAAACTTTGCGGGAAAAGTCCACACAAAATCCGTCATAATCGATGACAAAATTGTATTTATAGGCTCAATGAACTTTACAAAAAGCGGAAATGTTTACAATGACGAAAACTGCATAAAAATCGAAAATCCGCAAATAGCAAGGTTTATGAAGAACGACTTTTACAAAATATGGAACAAAATTCCGAACAAATATCTTCAAAAAGACCCTGCGCCCGAAAGTTACGAATCGGTCGGCTCTTGTTTTGACGGTGTTGACAATGATTTTGACGGACTGATAGATATGAATGACAGCGGATGCAAAATAAAAAAATGAGGAGAATTAATCTCCTCAAATTTTATAAACCTCTTTTCATCAATTCCTGCTGTTGAATGAACGGAGCAAGGTTATTGTTGATTTGTTGATGAAGTTCTTTTTGATCCTGCATTTCGATTTCGTCTTCTTCAATACCGTCACCGTTTGCGGGAATTACTTCTTTCGGATACAAGGTTGACCTGTCAAACTTAGGATTTGTAGCAGGGAATACCTTATATCTTACGTTGTTAAACGTTCTTTTTATCCAAGGAATATTTTCGTTTTCACCCATCAAAGTATCCGGATTAAGAACAGTCGCTTGTTTAAACGCAATATCCATATCTTTTGTACCCAACAACATTGTGAAGTAGAAATTTGTCGATTGACGGTAAGCATCGTAACCGAGCGTAAACTTCGCTTCTTCGGGACCGATACTTACAAGGAACATATTTTCTTGCAAGAAATCATGCGGCTTGTTGTTTCTGGGTTCATGCGAATAAGATTCTCTGCCCATCAAAGACATTGACGCCAAATATCCGATGCTCAAATATTTATTAAGTTTGAGTGTTTCATAGATTTGGAGGTTCGACTTACCGTAGTAGTAATCGTCGAATGCAAACGGAGTTTTGCCAGTTACACCGCTTTGGAAATAAGTAACGTTTTGTGACCAACGTTTGTAAGTTGTCGTCACGGACGGACCGATTCTTACGACCCCGAAAGTATCACCTGTTGTATATTGCGACAATGAAGACTGTCCGATGATGCCTAAATCCATTGAGAACGTGTTTGCTTTGTTTGTGTAAGTCAACAACTTCTTGGAAAGTTGAGCCATCCATCTCAAACGACCTTCGGTGTATTTGCTGATACTTGCGTGGTCAGCATAAGCACCTGCCGAAATTCTGTGTTCAAAATTTGCAGCCAAATCGCGGATGTAATACGAACCTTTGTATTCCAAATCAAGTCCGTATCTCGGACGTCTGCTTCCCATAAACCATTGCGAAACGTATGTATTTTGAGAATAGTTCAATCTCAAATTATCGGTAATTGATTGATAACCTCTTAACAAGAATTTATTTTCCGCGCTGCCGTACAACAATTCGGTAGTATTTGAAGCGCTCATATATTGAGCAGCACCGCCGACACCGAACTTACTTTCTTTTGTTGAATAAACAAGCAACGGAGCGAGTCTTAATGTTGACGAAAGCGGAGTGTTCAAAACAATAGAAGGTCCGACATACATACCGACGAGTTTTTCGCTGCCGATTTCAGGAACATTTGTTTGCATATAAGCCTGTTCCTTATCGGTAACCAATCTGATAGAGGGCAACATGCCGAGTTTGAACTTTTTATAATATACGCTGACATCTTTGAGTTTTACGACGTTGTGTCCGTCCTCGGAAGAAACGTGAATTTTCTTAACTTTCAACTTAACGACCGTCGGCTCGGGCTGTTGAACGTAACTGCCCTCAAGGTTTGACATAATCGTACCCATTGAGTTAACAACATTTTGCCCGCCGATTAAAATTCTCTTATCTTCAATAATGTTTGCAACACCGTCGTACTCTTCGACTTTGTCGGGATAAACGTATGCTTCTTCTGCCTTAACTCTGACGGAATAGTTTGAAGCAACTGGCTTTTGAATCCAACCGTGCGCGGTTGTCATATCAATATTTACGAAATCCCCCGTTGTAACGTTATCGGCTTGAATAATTTTAACGTTGTCATAAGCTCTGACAGTATTGATTTCGTGGTTTAAAATCAACTTGTCCGCATAAAGCGTAAAGTCCTGCCCCGTAATTTCCAACTTTGCATTACCTGTTGCCTCAACTTCTCCTCTATCGGGGAAATATTCGGTCTTATCAGCGATAAGTATAAGGTTTGACGGGTCAACCGCGTCTTTTTGGGCAGTTCTTTTATTTTTAGCCTTTTGTTTTTTTGCACGAGAAAAGAACTTTTTATCAGACGGATCAACGTTTCTAACACTTCCGTCTTCTTCGGTCGAAACGTCACCTGCAAGTTGGTCGTCTTTTTCGTCGAGTTGATCTTTTTGTTCGATAGTAATATCAAACTGGTGCTTTCTTATACTTTTTTTCTCGGGACGTTTGAATTTTTTGACGTACTCTTCGTTAGTTAAATTATTCTTTTCAAAAGAATTATCCTCAAAACGTTCAACTTTAACGACTTCCGCTTTCTCTTCGGTTTTTTCTTTCTTTTTACCGAAAAGTGTAACCTGTTTAGGCTCTTCATTTTTATAATACCGGTTTTCAAAAGCCTTATTTTTTAACGTATCAATAGTTAAATCGGCAGAAAAAGAAGGGAGCGCCCACATTGCCGCCGATAAAATTATTTGAAATGCAATAAGTTTTTTTATATTCACAATATTAGCCTTTACATTAAATGTAGTTTAACGGGTTAACGGGGCGACCGTTAATACGAACTTCAAAGTGTAAGTGAGGACCTGTCGAATAACCTGTTGAGCCGACATATCCGATTACTTGACCCTTTTTCACGGTTTGTCCGTTTGAAACCGCAATTCTTGATTGGTGAGCGTACAGAGTAGAAGTCGGCTTGCCCGCAAATCTGCCGTGGTCAATGATTACGACCTTACCGTAACCGCCGTTCCAACCCGTGTAAATAACTTTACCCGAATTTGCGGCTCTGATGGGAGTTCCCGCAGGAGCGCCGATATCAACGCCCGAGTGGTAAATTCTGGACTTAAATATGGGGTGAATTCTGTATCCGAAATATGATGTAATGCGACCGCCGCAAGGTCTCAAGAATTTACCTTTTGCAGCGACTATCGGCGGATTGGTCTTGTCATTCTTTCTAATCATACCTTCAATGATATGAGATTGTCTTGCCAATTCTCTTTCCGATTTTTCAAATGCCGCACGGTCTATTTTGAGTTTTTGAATCATCGCAGCATTGCTGTTAATCGCACTTTTAATTTGCTTCTTTCTGGTTGTCATATCATCAATTGATGATGACAATGCCATTTTTTCGGTTTCAACCTGAGCCTTTAATCTCGCAATTCTGACCGCTTTTTGTTTTGCAAGTTCAAGGTTTCGTTTATCTCTTTTAGTGATTAATTGTTGATAGTAAATTCTGTCCAAAAACGTGTTGATATTGTCAGATGAAAGAATTAATGCAAAAACACCCATTCTTTCCTTTTTGTAAATCTGTCTTATTCTATGTTTCGCAATGGCTTCGTTGTTGGCAAAATCGGCTCTTGAGCGAGCAAGTTGCAACTCAAGAACGTCAAGTTTTCCTCTGGTTTTGTCATATTGCACCTGAGAATTTTGTAAAGCACGCTCGTTTCTTTCGAGTTTTTGTTGGTTTCTAATCATCTTATTAGTTTCTTGATTTTCAAGAATTTTGAGTCTGTGAATTTTAGCACGCGTTGCTTTACGTTTTTTGTTAATATCGCTGAGTTTAGACGCAAAAGAAGGCTGAGCAATACCGAGTATTGCAGAAGCCAAAACCAATGCAAAAATGCTTTTTATCAGCGATCTTTTCATTAATTACTATCCTTGAAATGCTGTAACGAAAGCAACTACAAGCGGAGTAACAACGAAACTGAGCGTTATCAAAATAATTATAATTTTTCTGTTATTTCTAAAAAATTCCATAATAAAATCCCCATAGTTATATATAAAATTTTACTCCAAAATCCCACCAGAGCAACAATGTTACAAGGATTAACAGGCGAAAACAGACAAATTTTAAACAATCGTTACAACTTACGAATTTTCGCGAAAATAAACGGCTTTCTCTGTCACAATAATATCAACTTTTTGGTCAAAAACATCCGTTTCTATCTCAGATGTTATCAATTTTTCCGAAATCAGAACAATTTTTTTCGCACTAAGATTTTTCAAAAACCTGTCGTAATATCCGCCGCCATAGCCAAGCCTGTTGAAATTCTTATCCGCCCCTAAAGCAGGTACGATAATGATATCATTTTGCTGAGGAAGGACAGGAAAATCACTCATAGGCTCCATAATTCCAAACTTGTTTTCAGAAAGGCTATCTTTTTCGTAAGGCACCATAATCATATTCTCTCCGCAAAGTTTCGGAACAAAAATATTTTTGTCATGCAGAGATAAGATTTTGTCCGTTTTTATTTCAGAACCGAACGAAATGTACGAAAAGATATTTTCAGCCCGCATAAAACAATCCAAATCAAAAAGATTTTGCACGATTAAATCGCTGATTGTTTCAATATCAAGCCCGTTTCTGATTTTTTTATGGATTTTTCTGAGTTCGGATTTCTTTATCATAAAAAAATTATACAAAAAAAAAGGCTTCCGAAGAAGCCTTTTCTTATTTTTGAAAAACTATTTGATGTTAGAGAAAGTCCAAGCATCGTAGTTCGGATTTTCAGTAATTTCAAAGTTGTTATCCAAACCGCCTTCTTTAGGATCTTCGTGAGCGATAGGTTTATAGAGTCTGTTGTAATACTCAATAACCATACGGTCAGAATTGAAGTACGCTTCAGAAGTTCTGACTGCTTGTCTGACAAGTCTTGCCCATTGAAGTTTCTTATCGTAGTAAGTCGGGATGATTTGTTTTTCAATGATGTTCATAATACATTCGTAGTCTTTTCTGTGACGTTCTTCCCAAGGAATTTCATCATCGAGACCGGGGTATTCAACCGTGTAACCGTTGATACCGGGGAATGTACCTTCAACTGCCCAACCGTCAAAGATTGACAAGTGCAAAGCACCGTTCATATTTGCTGACATACCTGAAGTACCTGATGCTTCAAAAGGTCTCAACGGTGTGTTTAACCAAATATCAGAACATTTTTTCAACTTCGCACTAAGGTCGAGTTCGTATCCGGGAAGGATTACAACGTTTTTCATTGTACGTGATTGATGTAAGATTTTGTCGAACATTTCACGACCCATTACATCATCCGGGTGGAACTTACCTGCGAAAATAAGTTGAACTTTGTTTTCGTTTAACAATTTAGAAATTCTGTCCATATCCATGAACAACAACCAAGCACGTTTGTAATCAGCAAATCTTCTTGCCCAAGTGATTGTCAAAACGTTAGGATCAAGTCTCTTACCTGTTTGGTTAGCGATAAACTTGAAGATTCTTGTTTTAAGTTCAATCTTAGCATCGAGATAATCTTGCAAGCTCTTAGCTTGAGCGATTCTCTTATCTTGCCAATAGTGTTGGTTAACAGCGTTGGTGATTGCTCTGATAGGACATCTGCCTTCAACCCAATCCCACATCTTGTTAGAAACAAGACCGTGCAACTGAGATACAGCGTTTGCCAAACGGCTCATGCGGAGTGCTGCAACTGTAAGTGAGAAGTGTTCGCCGCCGAGTTCAACAGCCTTTTCTCTTGAGCAACCAGCAAAGAAACCGCCTTGGAGAAGTGTATCAACCCAATGTACTTCGTTACCTGCAGCAACAGGAGTGTGAGTTGTGAATACCGTTCTTCTCTTAACTTGTTCCAAATCGCCTTTGTATTGTCTTAAAAGTTCAAATGCAGCAGGAAGAGCGTGACCTTCGTTCATGTGAATGCAATCAAATTTTTCACCGATTGCTTGAAGTAATCTGATACCTGCAACACCCAATACAGTTTCTTGAGCGATTCTGATTTTTTCATCACCGTCATAAAGTTTATGAGTAATTCTTCTTGCCCATTCTGAGTTTTCGGGAACATCAGTTGTCAAAAGGTAAATCGGGCAAGTTCCGAAGAGTTCGGGGTCAACCTTGAACGCTTTAACTTTAACTGTTTCACCGAAAATAGTAACGTCAACAGTTGCAGAAACAGGTGTAAGGAAGTCATAATACTTACGGATGTAAGCAACTTCAACATTACCTTGTTCACCGATACGTTGATCGTAATAACCGAATGACCAAAGGATTGAAACTCCGACCATAGGCATTTGAAGATATCCTGCAGATTGCATGTGTGAACCTGCCAAGAAACCCAAACCACCTGAGTAGATAGCCAAAGATTGATCCAATGCCATTTCCATTGAAAAATATGCTACGTTTGGTAGTGCCATTTGTATTTCCTCTTTTTGTACATTATCTGTGTTTCATGCCGAATTTATCGACGACACTATAAACATAACACAAACAAGGCATTTGTCACATAATCCGCAAGTTTAAAATTTTTCATTAAAACTTCAACAAAGAAACGAATATCAAAAAATATTGCTCAGTTTTAGTTATCCCCCGAAAAAACAGGAATGAAAAATCCGATAAAAATTCAAATTTTACCATAAGAAATTCATTAAGTAATGTTAAGAAATAATCTTGATGACAAATTTTAATAGTAATGCTATTCTTATATTGTAAGGAAGTTTATATGGGTCTTTTTAATTTTTTCGGCAAAGACGATGCTCAGCCGAAGGTGGTAAAACAACAAAAATCTAACAGCGAAATGAAAGAAAGGTTAATGGCAACATTAACCAAGAGTTTGTCCGAGCATAATTTTACGAAAATGGAGATACAAGAGGTTTTTGACATTATCGAACTCGCTGAAGCAGACATTCAAAACCTCCGTTCAAGCCTTATTCAAATCAAGCAAACGAGTGACAATCCCACCGCCGCTATTTTGAAGTTAAAAAAGGAAGTTGAATTTATCCAGCAGCAAATGGCAGCCGATATTAAGACCAAAATCAGACAGATTAAACTCAGAAAGAACCAAATAAAGAAAGCCAGATTATGAAACTTGCGGTATTTGATTTTGACTCCACTCTTATGGACGGCGAAACCCTTGAATTTTTAGCAAAAGAATTTAATCTTCAAGACAAAGTTGCCGCAATCACAAAAGAAGCAATGGAAGGCAAGATAGACTTTTTTGAAAGTCTTATAAAGCGTGTTGCTCTTTTGAAAGGCTTAGAGCAGGCTAAGGTCGAAAAGATATGCCGCGAATTGCCGCTTATGAACGGAGCAAAAGAAACAATTACCGAACTCAAAAAGGCAGGTTATAAAACGGTATGTTTTTCGGGCGGTTTCAAGTCAGCGACCATTCCCGCGAGAGAATATTTAGGTTTAGACGCGGATTTTTCAAATATTTTACATTTTAAAGACGGAAAGATGACAGGACTTGTCGGCGGCGAAATGATGTTTTCGACAAGCAAGGGCGAAATGCTCGTAACACTCCAAAGACTTCTTGGCGTAACGGAAGAAAACACAGTTGCCGTAGGGGACGGCGCTAACGACTTGAGTATGTTCAAGCACGCGGCAAAACGAGTTGCTTTCTGTGCAAAACCCGTTTTAAGAGAGGCTGCAAACATAATTATTGCAGAAAAGAATTTAACGCAATTATTGCAACCTGTTATCGGATAATTATTCTTCTATTGCGGCATCAATAACGAAGTCGTTTTCGGTGACTTCAACGATAGCCCAACGCAAAACATTGAAGCCGAGTTTTTTGAACTCCGCTTCAACGTAATTTGCATCAAACGGCAATTTTTTTGCCACAATTATTTGTTTTGTCGTAATCATTATTCAACCGTAACTGATTTTGCGAGGTTTCTCGGTTGGTCAACGTCTTTGCCCAAAAATTCGGCGATATAATATGCCAAAAGTTGGCAAGGAACGTTTGCAACAATCGGTGAGAGAAGTTCGGGAACTTCGGGGATATGAATAATATTTTCAAAAATATCGTTCAAATGCTCATCGTTTGAAGATGTCAACGCAATCAATCTTGCATTTCTTGCCTTTGCTTCTTCGCTATTTGACAAGATTTTATCGTAGGTGATGCCACCGGGGATTAAGATTGAGAGAACGGGCATTGTTTCATCCAACATTGCGATAGGACCGTGTTTCAATTCACCTGCGGAGTAGCCGGTTGCGTTGATGTAACTGATTTCTTTAAGTTTCAACGCGCCTTCCAACGCAGTTGCGAGGTTGATACCTCTTGCAATGAAGATGAAGTTTCTGAAGTTTGCAAACTTTCTTGCAACGGTTTGAATTTCTTCGGTATTGTTGAGAATTTTTTCCATTTTTACGGGCAATTGAATCAATTCGTGCTTCAAATTGCGCATAAATTCGTGGGAAAGAGTGCCTTTGATTTCTGCGAGTTTAATTGCCAAAAGGTAGAACGAAAGGACTTGAGCCGTGTAAGATTTTGTTGCGGCAACGGAGATTTCGATACCTGCATTTACGGGAATCAAACTGTCCGCATAGCGAGCCATACTTGAATCGGGTCTGTTTGTGATGATTAAAGCGTGGGCACCTTTTTCCTTTGCCTGTCTGATAGCCGTAATTGTGTCGGCAGTTTCACCTGATTGCGAAACACCGATAACCAAAGTCTTGTCGTTGGTAACGGTTTTTCTGTAAATGTATTCGCTTGATGCTTCAACGTCAACTGCAATTCCCGTAAAATCTTCGATTAAGAATTTGCCGACCATTGCTGCATGCAAAGAAGTACCGCAAGCGATAATTTCAATTCTGTTGAGGTTTTTGAGTGTTTCTTTGTCGATTTTGACTTCGTCAAGCACGATAGGTTCTTCGATGTCGAACAATTTTCCGTTCAAGACGTTTCTGATAACGTCGGGTTGTTCGTGAATTTCCTTGAGCATAAAGTGTTTGAAGCCCATTTTGCTGAGGGCAACGGGTTCCCAAGGGAGTTGTTCGATTTTCTTTTCGATTTTGTTTAAGTCAGCATCGAAAAATTCGAGAGAATCTTGTTTAACGACTGCGATTTCACCGTCTTCAAGGTAGATTGCTTTCTTTGTGTATTCGATGAATGCGGGAATGTCACTTGCAATAAAGTTTTCGCCTTCACCGACACCGATAACGAGCGGTGCATTTTTTCTTGAAGCGATAATTTTGTCGGGTTCATCTTTGTGCATAACGCTTATGGCATAAGCGCCTCTGATTTTATCCAAACCTTTTTTGACGGCAAGTTTCAAATCGTGAGTTTTGCCGTATTCGTATGCAAAAAGGTGAGCGATTGTTTCTGTATCTGTTTGAGAGCGGAATACGCAACCTTTTTTGATTAATTCTTCTTTTAATTCTTTGAAGTTTTCGATAATACCGTTGTGAACCACAACTAATTTTCCGCAAGTACAAGTGTGAGGGTGAGCGTTGATGTCGGTAGCACCGCCGTGAGTAGCCCAACGAATGTGACCGATACCCATTGTAACTTTGTGGATTTCGTTTTTCTTTTCTTCGAGCAAGTTTTTCAAGTTAACCAACTTGCCGATTTTTTTGTAAACACTAATTTCGCCGTCATTGTTAATCGCAATACCGGCAGAATCATAACCTCTGTATTCGAGAGTTTCAAGTCCGTCAACAAGAACTTTTACAACATCTCTGTTACCAATATATCCTACTATTCCGCACATGCTAAATATCTCCGTATTGTTTGATTAATTGATTATACAATAAGAAAAAATTTAGTGATATTAAGTTAATATAAAGAAATATTTTAGAGACAAGTGATTATGAATAGACTGGTAAACGTCATATTAGGAATTTGGGCAAACGTGTCTGTATTACCAAAATAGCGAGAAAAAGAGAGTTAACTCTTCGACTTCTTCTTTCTCGTCAAGCGCAAGCACTTTTGCGAATACACGCTCTTTTACGGTTTTGTTTTCGAGTTTAAAGATTTCATCAAAAACATTGTTGAAGTTTTTCATTTCTTCTTCCGTCAACGCACCCTCACCTGTCGTGAAGTATTGACCTTTTTGTACAAATTCATAAATGTTTTTGAGAAGATTTTTAATATCTTCATAGATTTCTTTAAAAATGTTGCTTCTTGCATTACCCGTATATATGTAGTGTTCAAAGCCTTTAGCGAATTTTTCGTGTTGAGAGCGAGTGAACGGAGTTCCGTCGTTTTTAAGAGTTTTTCTGATAGCGAAAAGAACATCATCAACTTTGGGAGAATGGTCGGGAACTCTTTCGAGTTCTTCAAGCATATTCAAAAAGTAGTGCGCGGACTCGTGGAGAACAGTCGTGATATCGCCCGTTGTTCCGATAAGGATTAAGTTCCTGTTTATGTCGGTCAAACCGCGATTGCCTTTGAGGTCAATTCCGACAAAGCCTTTGTTGTGATTTTGAGCAGCATTTTCGACAAACAAATTCGGTTGAGCAGGCTCTTGAAAAACATAACCTGTTCGCTTGGGGTTGTTATTTTTATAAGCATTTTTGTAGTCATTGTTGTATTGTTGAACGATTTTAGACTTGAACACGTCTTGAATGTGTGCTATACTGTTAATGGCGATATCGTGTTGGGATGATTTATCTACCCGTTTGGCGATATCGTTTTTTATTGGAGTTATAGAATAGAGAGCAAGTTTGTTTTTTTCTTTGATTACAAATTCAAGGAGATATTGTTTATCGTTAATTTGAGCAATATTTGCATATCTTGAATATTTTAAATCAGAAACTTTTTTTACATCATTATGGCTTAATATTTTTTGAGAGGTTTCAAATAATTTTTTTGAATTACACAAAATCAAGCAGCAATCATTGTAACGTCCATCATTTATACTTATTTTTGAAATTGATTCATCTATTGTTGTACCTTTGAATTCGACTGATTCATTTGTTGCACTATTTGTAAGATTGAGAATTTTTCCTTTGTCAATGTTGAGTATTTGTTTTATTGCTTTTTTATTTTCACTTGTTTTTTTTGATACATTGAACGGCAAATCAGAAGATATATTTTGAGGTTTAATTTCTTCAACTTTTATATCTTGATTAATTTCAATGGCGACTTTTTCACCTGTAACTTGATTATTCAAATAATCGTAATCAAGGGGATTGGAAACATCTTTGACGATAGAACCGTCAATATTAGTTATTTCACCTTGATTAATTCCTGTTTGATAATATATATTCGGATTACCCTCATCGAACGTACCTTGATTATCAACTGATTTAATTTGTGTAGGCTCAAAGGCAACTACCATTTTTGTATCACCGTCGTTAATAATAATGCCGTCATAGTTGCCCTCATCAAAAGTATCCAGTACAAAATCTTGATAGTTATCCCAAAATGAAATGCTGTCCTCTTGTTTAAACACTCCACCCATTCCCTCTTTTTTAAGAAATTTCTCATCTATGACAAGAGGGGTTTTAGCAGAGATATAAACAGGCATTACATAACCCTTTCTTGAACTATCAAACTCTGATGTAGAATAGTCGTTAGCGATATTTTTAGAACTTGTAAAAAAGAAACCTCTTTCATCATAACTAAACCTGTTGCCAATACTGTTTTTATCGAATTTATTAAACTTTTCCAATGTTCCGTGATAAACGACTAAGGGTTGACCGTTTTCGTCAACGACTTTGCTATCACCGAACCATTTTTTAAAGTATTTGCTATCAGTACCTTTTTCTTGCCATTCTTTTTGAGCATCAGAAATTTTCGCAGAAGTTTCCGCCCCTGCCGTTACTGCGGATTGAAAATAAGCACCGTCAATTTCTTGCATACGTTCAATATGCTCATCGATAGATCCCGACAATCGGCTATTGATAGGGTTAATATCAATCTTTCTTTCAATGCCGTTTACATCGGTGATTGTCAGTTTTGCATCGTTCAAAATGTTAAAGGCTGTATCTTCTTTCATTGAACCTTTATACTGAACGATTACATCTAAATCTGACGTATCTTTGTTTTTGCCTGTTGTATAACTTCCATAAAGCCTAACATCTTCAATCTCAAATTCATCAGAATTAATCTCATTTTCAGCAAGAATATTTTTTATATCTTCGCCAAACATTTCTTGCAGTTCTTCAACAGATTGCCCGAAATTATCTTGAATATTTTGAGTTTGATATACGTCTTGTCTTGAGGGGTTTAATTTGTTTTTAAAATATGATAAAATGGAATTGTAGTCATTACTCAAGAGCATTCCCTTAGCGGTAACGGAAGATGTATTCTTCGCTTGAGAATGACTATTTTCTTTTATCCAATCAGATACTTTTTTTTCAGTATCAGAAAAAACGGTTGTCAGAATTGGTTTTTTGTTTTCAAAAAACTCAATGACCGCACCGTAAGTTTTGCCGTTGATATTATATTTTAGCAATAACGGTGAGCCGTCATATCTCGGCTTATTGCTAATGGCAATATCAGTAGGAGTTGAAATATTGTTGAAGAAATCAGCCCATTCGTTGAGTTGTAATCCGTGACCGTTTTCAACGTGAACAACGGTATCGTGAGGGATTCTCAAATCGACATTTTCAGTTTTATATTCAAAATAACTTTTTTCGACTTTAGAGTTATTTTGTTTAGAAGCCGTTTCTTTTTCAAAGACTTGATTATAAAAGTCGTTAAAGTTATCGAGAGGACTTTTATACATGGCAGATTGATTATAAACTTTGTTTTTAGTTTTAGAGTTTATAAAATCAATCAAATCTGCGCCCGACGAAATGCCCTGTATTGCATTTTTGAGTATTTGTCGTTCTGAGGCTTTAGCCGAAGTATCTTTTAATATAGACCCTGAAACAAGTTCAGGGTGACAAAATGTTTACAGATTCTTCGGGGGTTGTTGTCTTGGATTTTCGGTAGATATTTCAGGCATCCTAAAATAAAATTTTTACAACAGGTGAAGCTAGAATAACAAGTGCGACAAGTACCAAAAATCGCAGAAAAATAACAGGTGAAACAGAAATAACGGACTGTAAATTTTCCGTTACGTCAGCCATATTTTTCAAGCCAAAATTTTGTCTCTCAAGCCTAATATTTAGCCCCAAATGTGGTATTCGACAGGCGGAAACACTTCCGAATACTGTCAAAAAGCGTATTTTCAAAGTAAAAAGCCAATCGTTTCAGCATTTTCTGCCGTGTCTTACTAAGACAAAAAAAGCCGAATAAAAATTCGACTTTTCTAAAATTCTATTCAAACTATATTCAAAATCTAGTTTGCAAATCTGAAATGCATAATGTCACCGTCTTGAACTACGTAATCTTTGCCTTCCAGACGCATCAAGCCTTTTTCCTTTGCCATTGTATAAGAGCCGTCACAAGCAACGAAGTCGTCATAAGAGATAACTTCCGCGCGGATAAAACCTTTTTCAAAGTCCGTATGGATAACACCCGCAGCTTGAGGAGCCTTTGTGCCTGCCGTAATTGTCCAAGCCTTAACTTCCATTTCGCCCGCCGTAATGTAGGTTCTGAGGTTAAGCAAGTGGTATACGGACTGAATCATTTTTTCGATACCGGAACTGGTTATTCCTAACTCGGCAAGATACTCTTTTGCTTCTTCCTTAGACAAGTCAGCGAGTTCTTCCTCGATTTTTGCAGAAATAATAACCATTTCCGCCCCATGCGCTTTTGCGTATTCATCCACGAGTTTTGTATAGTTATTTCCGTTCACAACGTCCGTTTCAGAGACGTTTGCGGCATAAATAACAGGCTTAATGCTCATTAATTGTGACTGTTTTGCAATTTTGAGTTCTTCTTCATCGTCAAAAAGTTCATCAACATTAATGAAAGTGGCTTCGGAAAGTTTATCGTACAAGGTTTGCATAACTTTCATTTCCACCTTAGCCGCTTTGTCGCCCGAGTTTGCGACCTTACCTGTTTTTGCCATTCTCTTTTCGAGCGATGCCATATCGGCAAGTGCAAGTTCGGTATTGATTGTTTCGATATCGTCAATCGGATTGACTTTGCCTGCAACGTGGATTGTATTTGCATCGTCAAAACATCTTACAACCTGAATAATTGCATCTGTTTCTCTGATGTTTGCCAAAAATTGGTTGCCTAAGCCTTCCCCTTTGCTGGCACCTTTTACAAGACCTGCAATGTCCACAAATTCGATTGCGGTAGGAACAACTTTATCCGTATGTACGAGCGGTTGAAGGACGTACAATCTTTCGTCGGGAACACCTACGACCCCAACGTTTGGTTCAATTGTACAAAACGGGTAGTTTGCGCTTTGCGCGTTTTTTGCACTCGTAAGTGCGTTGAAAAGTGTTGATTTTCCTACATTTGGTAATCCTACAATACCGGCTCTTAACATATTATAAATCTCCTGTCATTTCTTTTAGGGTAGTATAAAAACACCATGTAATCAAGGTTTAAAACTTTTAACATTTTTAAATCAAACATGGCAATTTTTCCGAGGTGAAATACTTAATATAAATATAGAGGAGATATTAAGGAGAATTTTGCATGGCTTTACAAGGCGTCGAGCAAAAGCAAATAGGCAAATTTGGTTCGCTGACGAGTGCAGCACACGCTAAGCAAGATAAGTCGATTTTCGGAAATTCGTCTTTCTGCACAGGTGTTTGCAACTACACGGATTCGTTCTCCTCACTCTCAATTAAAGACGGCGGTTCTTTCGATATCTTCAGCGAAAAAGGTATGGAAAATATCGAAAGAGAAAAGAATATAATTGAAGGCAAAAATACTACAAAACCCGAACCGAAAAACTTTGAAATGAGCGCAAAAGCGTTTGCAATGCTTCAACAGGAACTCGGTGAAAAACGTACAAGAGTTACCTTGAACTCATAATAAAATTTTCAATAATAAAAAAGAGGCTCGTTTGAACCTCTTTTTTTTGTTTACTTTTCTTGTTTAATTTTCAAATCCTGCTTTTTGGCATTCGGAGATGTTTTAATCTCAGGTTGTTCTGACTTAACTTCCTGTTTTACTTCCGTATTGGTCAAGTCCAATTTGATTGCGTTTTCATCTTCTTCTTCAACTTTCGGTTTCGGACGTTGAAGAGTTTGATTTGCTTCTTCAAGTTGTTTTGATTGATTTGCATACGTAATAATCATAAAAGACTTGAGTTTTCTCGCAGTTTGGTCTTTATCGGAGATAATATGCAAATTTTTGTCTCTGAAATCAACCGAAACCGAGCCGCCGCCGTCAAATGCCATAGCCTTTTCCATGCCTGCCTTTTTAAGTATTTCCGCAGCTTCCGGCAAGGACACGGGGTGTTCTGTCGTTGCGATTACGAAATAGATATCTTCACCCTTTATTGCAATCAAAGTTCTTGCGTACTTAGACAATGAAGATGCGGACTGGCTTATAATCTTGCCCGATTTATCCGTCAAAACGAAAAATTCTTCATCAAGTCTTAACTTAGGCAAAAGTGCGGGACCGCCCTGCATAGCATGCAAAACCTCGTATCCCTCGGGGGCTTTTGCATTGTGGGGTGCAATGTCATATTTGAGTTTGCCGTTTGCAGTCGATTTTAAGACACGAAATTCGCTTCTGTTCAAAATCTTATCCATATATGGCTGCAAGTGTTTATTTTCCATCAAATTTTTATTGATTTGGGGATTTAAAACGACTTTGCCGTTAAGAGTCAAATAAGACACGGTTTGTTCGTTTCTCGGATCGAAAAAGCCCGAATTTACAACGAGTCTTGCGCCTGTTTGGTCGTAAACATCCCTGTTGGTTGTCAAATGCCATACATAATAAGGCTTTAATTCGCCCTTTAATAACGCAGGTGTGATTTTAATAAAATAAATACCGTTAATGTTTTCAACAACAATGTCTTTGGGTTGTTGAACAGTTTGTTTGGTTTCTTCGGGTTTAACCTGTTGTTTATTTACGACTTCTTTAAGAGCGCCTTTTTCAACGGGAACATCGAATACCTTAATGCCGACATTTGCTTCGGCCGTCAATACTGTCATTACAAGCACAAACGGCAGTAGTAAAAATTTCTTCATTTTACAAATCCTTATGCTTCTTTAAACCTTTTATTGCAAAACACAATAACACCGGTGCGATAAACGCTGTGATTACCGGATGTACAATGCCTTTTTCCGCGAGTAAATCCAAAAACGGCATTGTTATATAATATAAAAATACTGTTAATACCGCCAACGTAAAGCCGACAAGTCGTTGGTCTCTGGGTTTTGAGAAACCCAACAACGCGCCGAATACCACAAACAAAACCGCAATAAATGATTGCGAAAATCTGCCTAAATATTTATTCAGCATAAATCGGTATTCGTCATCCATAGACTCTTGTTTGAGCATACTAATGTATCTTTTAATTTCTTTATTCGTAAAATCTCTGGCTTTTCTTTGAGAAAATTTCATTAACTCATAAGCGTTTTGACCTCTTTCGCCACCAAGGATTTTGATGTCGTTTTTCGTTGCAACCTGAATATAAACACCCTCGGGTGTTACTTCATAAGTAGCAGCATTATGAATAATCCAGTCGTGAGTTTTTTCGTTGTATTTTACGTAATCTGCCATATAAATACTGCTCAAGACGCTCTTTCCGCTTTCGTGATTTTTATCCGTAAAGTTCAAAACAACCGCGTCATTAATCGAATATCGGTAAAATTCGGGAACAATAATAACTCTCTTCATTTTTCCCTCATCGGTTTTAATCGGGAAAACAAAGTGAGTAATGGAATCCGATTGTTTATTCAAAGAATATTTAAACGAAGCGTACGGAATCATTCTGTCTTGAACAAACAAATTCAAAAATGCGATTAAAACACCTAAAACCAATGAAGATGCGATAATTCTGTAAAAAGATGCACCGCATGCCCGCATAATTGTAATTTCCGAGTCTTTACTCATTTTATCAAACGTAAACAATGTGCCGAGAAAGATTCCGACAGGCAAGGCATTTCCTAAAATCTTCGGAATTTCCGATAAAATTACCGAGATACCCATCTGAATCGTATATGTTCCGTTCAAGACTCTTTGTACGGTTTTTAAAAGGATTTCGGGTGCAATCCAAATAATAGAAAACAACAAGATGCAAACCAATGTTGCGCCAAAAACCTGCATGAAAAGATATTTGTCTAAAATATGCTGATTTTTCATTACAGAGTGAAGTCCTTTCCGAGATAGAATTGTTTAGCGACGGGGTTTTCCGCAACTTCCGTACTCTTACCTTCAATCTTGATTTTTCCGTCGAAAATTACGTATGCTCTATCCGTGATAGAAAGTGTTGCCTTCGGGTTGTGGTCCGTAATCAGTACACCCAAGCCTTTTTCTTCGGAAAGTCGTCTGATGTTGTCTTTGATTTCACCGATTGCGATAGGGTCAATACCGGTAAAAGGTTCGTCAAGAAGAATAAATTCCGGACTTGCAGCCAAGGCTCTTGCAAGTTCGACACGTCTTCTTTCACCGCCCGAAAGAGATATCGCCGCTTCGCTTCTGAGTTTTTTTACGCCAAATTCATCAAGCAAATCTTCAAGTTTCTTTTCTTTTTCATCGGGAGTCAACTTATCATTGATTTCCAAAACAAGTCTGATGTTCTCTTCAACCGTCAATTTTCTGAAAATTGATGATTCTTGAGGAAGATAACCGATACCTAACTTTGCACGCTTATCCATTGTTAAGTCGGTCAAATCCTTATCATCAAGAAAAACTTTACCTTTATTGGCTTTTACAAGTCCTACAACCATATAAAATGTCGTCGTTTTGCCTGCGCCGTTAGGACCCAACAAACCGACAACCTCGGACTTGTTTACCGTAAAACTTATATCGTTAACAACGGTTCTGTCACCGTATACTTTAATAAGATTTTGAGCTTTGATTTGCATAAAAACACCCCTATAATGTTTAAATTATAACAAAAACATACTCTTTGTACAAAAATTTAATATATTATTTGGGTTACAACTTTATACAAAATAAAAATAAATACGGCAAATATCGCTAATTTTGCGCAAACAACGATTAATTCAAAGAGTGTGTTTTTAAGCAAATTAGCGGTAGAATTGTTGTTTCGGCTCGGAGTTTTGCCGCCTGTCAGTCGGAAAATAATATGAACTATAATATATAAAACTGCGACAAGCCCCGTTATTCTTATTTTTATTTTCTTTAAAAATTCGTTTTCCATAACTCATGAATATTACTATCGTGATTATTGTTTTGCAAATGTTTATATTTCGCACAACCTGAAATATCTCATGTATAATATTTGTATGGATAATGTTGTAGTTAAAAAATATACATTAAAAAGAGTCACGTCGGCTCCGAAGCAATATAAAATCGACTACGAAAAAGAGTTGAACAACGCGCAACTCGAAGCTGTTTTGCACAAAGACGGTCCTTTGCTCATTATTGCAGGGGCAGGCTCAGGCAAAACAAGAACTTTAACTTACAAGGTTGCAAGGCTTATAGAAGACGGGGTTAATCCCGAAAACATTTTGCTTCTGACCTTTACAAGACGTGCCGCAAAGGAAATGATTTCCCGCGCAGAAGCGGTTCTTTCAACAGGCTTGAAAAAAATCACGGGCGGAACATTCCACTCTTTTGCAAACCTTATCCTTAGAAAATACGCAAAATTCGCGGATTTAAAGAATAACTTTACGGTTATGGACAGAAGCGATGCGGAAGATGTCATCAACCACATCAGGGGAAAAATTATCGACAAAAAAGAAAAACGTTTTCCCAGAAAATCGACAATTCTCGACATTTATTCAAAAACAATAAACAAAGACATAAATATTGAAGAAATCGTAAAAAAGGAATTTCCTCAATTTGAACATTGCATCGAAAAACTTTCGCAAATCGCAAATGCATACAACGAGTACAAAAAAGAGCGTTCTTTATTGGATTACGACGATTTATTATTGTACCTTAAAGCCCTTTTGATGTCCGACGAAACCGTCAGAAAGTCTATCAGCAACAAATATAAGTACGTTTTGATTGACGAATATCAAGACACAAACAGTATTCAGGCACAAATTGTCCGACTTATCGCCTCAGAGCACAACAACGTTACGGCGGTCGGGGACGATTCGCAAAGTATTTATTCCTTCAGAGGGGCAAATTTCAAAAATATTTTGGATTTCCCGAAATTATACGAAAATTGCCACATCGTTACATTAGAGCAAAATTACAGAAGTTCTCAAAATATTCTCAAACTCGCGAACGAACTTTTGCTCAAAGCAAAAGAAAAATACTCAAAAGTTCTGTTCTCGGAAATAGAAAGCCCAGTTGTTCCCGCAATGGTAAGATGTGAGGACACTTCCTCGGAAGGAGCGTTCGTTGTCCAAAGAATTTTGGAATTTTGCAACGAAGAGGGCGTTTCTTTAGACGACATCGCGGTTTTGGCAAGAAGTTCATCAATGATGTACGACGTTGAAACAGAACTTATCAAACAAAAAATACCCTACCGTAAAATCGGAGGTTTAAAATTTACGGAAACCGCTCATATCAAAGATATTACGGCATATTTACGCGTTGTTTTAAATCCCTCTGACGAAATTTCGTTAAACCGAATTTTACTTTTGCAAAAAGGGGTCGGAAACTCAACGGTAAACAAACTTTTGCCCGTTTTAACCACAGGGGTTACAGACATAAAACAACTCCCCGTAAAAAACACGGAAAGTCTTATCGGTTTATTAAAAATGATTGATGACACAAGGGCGCAAAAGGCATCACCGTCTGCTGTTACGGACAAAATCCTTGAATTTTACGAGCCGATAATGCTCGAACACTACGACGACGGGTTAAAACGCTTGAAAGACTTTGACCACGTAAGTTATTTGGCATCAAAATATTTGAGCCTTGAAGATTTCCTTTCGGATTTGGCGCTTGAACCGCCCGAACTTTCGGTTACAGACACGGAAAACGGTGCGATTATAGACGAGTGCTTGACCCTTTCGACAATTCACGGGGCAAAAGGTACCGAATACAAAGCCGTCTTTATTATAGGCGCAGTCGACGGAAGATTTCCTTCTATATATTCTTTCAACTCGCCCGAAGAATTGGACGAAGAATTAAGACTCATGTACGTTGCCGTTACCCGCGCCAAAACGTATTTGTACATTAGTTATCCGACAGATATGTTCGACAGAGCAACGGGCATGGTTTTGTCCAAGCCGTCGAGATTTACCGAAGATATTTCGGACGAAATCCTTGAAAGATGGGAACTCGCTTAACGTCCGTAAATTTTTGAATAATTATATCTGCTTCTGAAAACTTTTTTGATGTAATTTTTTGATTCACCGTAAGGAATTTTTTCGACAAAATCATCGGTATCGTCGGCTTTCAGGGTCTTTTTCCACTTGTTCATAGCGTTAGGACCGCCGTTATAACCGCCGATTGCATACATCGGTGTTTGAACTCCCGTTTCATCAAGCACGAACGACAAATATGCCGTGCCGAGCGTAATATTGTATTGTGCATCAAAAATTTTACGTTCATCAGGAGTTGGCATTTTATACTTATCCGCAATGTAAATCGCAGTAGGAATCATAAGTTGCATCAAGCCCATAGCGTTTGAAGAACTGATTGCGTTTTCTCTAAAATGGCTTTCCTCTCTTATCAAGGAAAGTATCAAATACGGGTCGATTGCTCGTTTTGAGGAATTTGCATTAATATAGTCCGAATAATAAATCGGGAATGCCAATTTCCATACCGAAGAAGAATACGGAGGTTTTTTATCGGTTTGCTCGGTTATGTACTTATTCGCCAAATATATTGATTTCGCGGAATTTCCCTCTTTGTATTCAATCCAAGAACGAATTGCGTAATTATCAAACGGCATTTCGTCCAAAACCGCAAAGTCCCCAACTGACAAGAACAACTTGATTAAACTGATATCCGCATTGCTGAGATTGTCAAACGGAAATTCAATATCGAATTTATCCGCATCCGGCAAAGGTGCGCTTGCAAAGTTCCAAGAAATCTGCGTTTTCATATCGCTTCTTGATGCCCTGAACGCGTAATAAGAATCGGGATATTTTGAAATTACTTTATTAAAATACTTATTCGCTTCGGCATTTTTTCCGAGTTTTTTAAGACATTTTCCCGTCCAAAAGAGCATTTGCGACTCTTGCGGAGTGCCTGAGAATTTTTCCACATAAATTTTTCCGACCTTTATCGCATTGTGCGTATTGCTGTTGTTCTTAAAATCAAAGAATATTGCGACCAAACAATCGGGAATGTATTCGCTTTTCGGATACTTTCTAACAATATCCTTATAAATTTCGATTTTCTTATTATCAGGCTGCAAATCCGCATATCTGTACAACAAATAATCGGGTAAAACGCCGTTCATTCCTGATTTTTGCAAATCTTCAATCGCCTTTTTCTTATCCTGTTGCAAAGAAAGGTAGAAATCCGTAAAATCTTTCATATCTTCCGGCAAAATAGAAGAAACCATTGACGAATAACCTTGCGACACAGTCTTTTTGAAGTTGTCATAATCCCCTTTGTAATAATATGTCATTGCAAGATATGTCCAAGTCTTTGGTTTAGGGGCGGGCTTTAACAATACCAACGCTTCGTCGTATTTTTGATTTGCAAGAAAGATTTTAGAAATCATTGCGATTTCGTCGGGAGATAGCACCATGTCTTTTACATCATAAGCGATAGTCAAAGCATAAGTACCGTTCGGCGCTTCTTTCAAATAGTCAAAATAATGCTTTTTGGTATCGTTGGTATCACCTTTCGCAAGTGCGATTTTACCCAAAAAGTAATCTGCCGCAATTCTGTAATTTTCAACCTGCGAGTGACTTTTGATTATCAAAAAGGCTTGTTTTGCCTTTGAATATTTTTTATTCATATAATAGGCTTTTGCAAGCGAATACTCTGCCTTTGCACCGAATGTTGTTCCGTGATATTTTCTCGCAAATTGTTTATATTTAGTCTCTGCAATCGTCCAATCGCCGAGTTTTTCCGCAGCCATTGCCTGTTTTAAAAGTGAGATTTTATGATATTTGGAAAAATATTTTATCCTCAAAAAACCAACATAGGCTTCTTGATAATTTCCCTGTTCATAAAACTTTTCGGCGGTCTGATATTGTGTTTTGTTGTCAAAAGCCGCAGCATTAGCGTAATAAAGCGCGCCGGAAATGCACGTTACAAATAAAACGCCGATTAATACAGATAAATATTTTAATTTCTTATTTGCTTCCAAAACCAAATTCCTCAATAAAATTATGAACGAACATGGCTTTCTTTGCAAATATTTTAATATTCAATGTAAACAGGTTCCGTAAATTTTATAACGGCAGTTGTGCCTTTTTGTACGGAAACATTTGCTCCTTTATGGAACAACGCGATAAACGGTGCAGCCGCATAATCGCCTACGGAAAACAGTACGCTCGGCACCATTACAATCGGTGCAATTATTCCGACGGGGCTGTTCCAAACTTTGTTATAAACTTTTTTTGATTTTGAATGGAAAGTTCTTGCAGGCTTGGTAACTTTTGAGACCGCTTTTGTGTAGCCGTTTTTACCTTTAATATTGTTATACAAAACTTGTTTGTGATTTAAAGCAACGATATTGCCTTCACAATAAGAAGTTTTGCCTTTATAGGTAATATATTCGGCTTTAATCGACAAAAGACCGCCGTTTCCGAGCATTTGCGGAGAGTGAGTGTTCACAACCGTACCGTAAATGACCGTGCCTGTCGGCAAGGTAATGTTTTTTGTAACCAAAGGTGCCTGAGAAACAAAAACCACCCTTGAACCTTTCGACATTCTGTCTGATGCCGCCGTATTGAATTTTACATTAATCTTTTTGCCCCAAGGAATTTTTGCGGAACGAACGTTAACCTTTGTCGGAACTTTCGGAGCATCCGTCTGAGTAACGGTCGCAGCAGGAGGTTCGTTGGTAATTGTCGGAGCAGGTTTTGTAACAGTCGGAACGCTCGTCGTCGATGACGGTACGTCCAAAAAGTTTTTCGACTGAACGGATTGAGGAGAAGTCCTCGGCAACTTTGGCAAAGAAGAATCAACCGCATTGTATTTTTGCTTTATCAACGCGTCGACAGAATCGTCCGCATCAATCGCAAAACAAGGCGATACAAACAAAGTTGTCATTAATAATATTAATAATGCTTTCCTCATTCCTGTTTTATAACACAGTTTTTACAAGAAAAAATCATTCATATATTTTAGCAAAAAAAATGCCTTGAAATTAATCAAGGCTGAACACACACAATTTTTTAATAGAGAGAGATAGAGAGAAAATCTTTTTTATTAATCGATATCAACGATTTCTTCAGCTTTTAAGTCTTCGAATGCAACTCTTGCATTTTCAACTTTAACTTCTGCTTCTTGAAGTAATGCTCTTGCAACATCAGCCTTTTCTCTTGCAACTGCTGCGTTTGCTTCTTTAACAGAGAGATTTTGTTGCAATCTCATCATTTTGTCTGTCATTTGAGCCTTAACTTCTGCTTTTGCTTTGTCATAATCAGCTTGAGCCTTGTCAAGTCTTGCTTGTGCAAGTTCAACTTTTTCTTCGGCAACTTTTTGTGCTTCTTCTCTTCTTGCAAGAGTTGCTGCTGCCTTTTGTTGATTTGCTTGTGCTTTTGCAAACTTGATTTGCGCTCTGTCAAGAGGTGATAATTCTTTTTCTTCCTTAGGTTGTTCAGTTTGTTGAATAGGGTTTGTAACCTTTGCTTCTTCAGCAGCCTTCGGTTGTTCGGCAGGTTGAGTTTGTTGCGCTTGTTGTGCTTGTTGAGGTTGGTTCATTTTACCGAGTTGGCTCATAATGTCTTTGTGAGTTGCAACTGTTTGTGCAATCATTTGCTTGAAAGAATCATTGTTCTTGTTAGCAAAAAGGAATGCACCAACACCCAAAATAGTTAAAGCGGGACAAAAACCGAGTGCAAAGCCCATAAGATAAAGAGCGGGCATATGCATCATAGCGGTCGTTGCTACTTTAACTGCCGATTCTGTTGAGAACGTATCTTGTTCTGGAGTTCTTTCCGCATTGTTGGCTTGGTTCGGATTAGTCATCGCTCCGAATGAAGGTCTCTTAGTACCTTCCGTTGCCTTTGCATTTTGCGTTTGTTGTGCTTGTTGTGCATTCAAACTTCCAAATGCTGTATTCAAATACGAAGAAATAATTCCCATTTCGATATCCTCTTGTATGTTCGTACTTCTATAAAGTATCCCGAAACCATGAAATTGCCTTATTTTTGCCATGTTGTTAAGAAATGTTAAAAATAGTAAATACGCATCAAAAAATAAAATCATATAAATATATGTGTCGGTTTTATACAGAAACTGTTATAAATGCTATACTGACAGGCTTGTGTGAGGAAATAATGAAAGAATTGGACAAAAATCCCGAAACAACATTGGAATTTGCCAGAGAAGCGCATGAACGTTGGCTTATAAAAAACAACAAAAACGATTTGGATAAGGCGATTGAGTATTATTCAAAGACTTTGTCTGCAAATCCCAACATTCCCGAAAGTTATTACAGACTTGCATTATTGCTTTGGGAAAGCGGCCAAATCAGCCTCACAACAGCCATTGACAAGTGCAGATTGGCACTTACCGTTTGCCCGAAAAACGTTAATGCAAGATTATACACGGGCTATTTTTTGAAACTTGCCGAAAAATACGACGAAGCGGAAAAAGAGTTCAAAACGGCCGTTAACATTGCGCCCTTGTCATCATCAAGAGCAAGGCTCAATTTGGGTCTTTTAAACTTTGAAAAATTATTAAACAGAGAAATTTCTGTCCCGACCGTTGCAAAATCCTTGTACTACTTGGCATCAGGGGCATTAATCGGTGCTTTCGATTATCCTTGTATAAGAATGAGCATTCAAAAGGTCAGAGAACGTTTCAGAGTCGGAAAATACCTTTTTACGGCAAATGTATTAAAGGCTTTTGGTTTAGCCAAAAATGCTTTGAGTATTTACAAAAGAGCCTGCAAAAAAACAGGCAGATACGAAATTTTCAACAAATTAATCGGAGACATTGCGGTTGAAGGCGAAAATGTCAGCGCGGCATTGGCTTCTTACGAAAGAGTTTTGCTGGTTAATCCCAATGACAGAGAAGCGCTTTTGAAAAAAGCAACGATTTTGCAGACATATTTTCCCGAACGTTCTGACGAGGCTATTCAAGCGTACACAAGAGCGCTCAACACAGACGGCGAAAGAGATTATATCTATTACGAACTCGGTCATTTGTATCTCAAAAACAAAGATATGATTAACTCGGTAAACGCATTCAAACTTGCGGTCGAAGAAGACAAAATGAACCCGTATTTCCACAATGCGTTGGGTTTTGCGTTATTCTCAACAGGTCAATACGACGATGCGGAAGATCATTATCTCGTTGCGATTAATTTGAACCCCGAACCCGAATGGACTGCGACTGTTTGCAGAGCGGTTGCATTGATATATTCCGACGTTCAAAAGAAACCCGAAAAAGCAAAGAGAATGTATTTGCAATCATTGTCGTTATTCGCTGATTGTGCGGATACATACGCATCTTTGGGCGACATTTATTTTGACGAAGAAGATTATGACAAAGCGGTTGAATATTATTCAAAAGCAATCGAGTTAAATACGACTGACGGTTATGTTTACAACAAATTTGCCACCGCACTTTGGCAAAAAGATTTTATTGAAGAAGCAATTATCGCTTTCAAAAATGCAATCAAAGCGGCACCCGATTATGCACCTATTTACAACAATTTAGGGGCAGTTTACCTCGACGGAAAGCAAATGTATCATCAGGCAAAAGATTGCTTTGAAAAAGCAGTCGAACTCGACGAAACTTATGCAATGGCATATTTCAACGCGGGTCGCGCTTATGAAATGCTTAACGACAAAGTTTCCGCAGCAAAATATTACGGCAAGGCGCTCGAACTTAACAAAGTTAAGAAAGAAATCAAAGATATTGATATCGAAGAAATTATTCGTTCGTTGTTTGAAGTTTAGTCCTTTATAACGTTGTTCATAAGGCTTTCAAACTCGGGGAATGAAGTATTAACCCATTCAAATTCTTTGATTAGAAGCGGTTGCTTTGTTATCAAGCCAGCGACATAAAAACTCATAGCGGTTCTGTGGTCGTGGTGACAATCAATTTCTATTCCGCCTTGAAGGGTCGTTTTTCCGTGAATAATCATTCCGTCCTCACGCTCTTCAATATCAGCACCGATTGCCCTTAATTGATTTACAACGGTTGTTATTCTGTCGGATTCTTTGTTACGCAAATCAGCCGCGTCTTTTATGACGGTTGTACCCTCTGCTTGAGTTGCAAGAACCGCAATTACGGGAATTTCGTCAATCAATCTCGGAATGTCGCCGCCTTCGATTGTTGTCGCTTTCAAATCCGAAAAACCCACTCTGATATCAGCAACAGGCTCACCCGAAATATTTCTTTCGTTCAAAAGTTCAATATCGGCATTCATTCTTTTGAAAACGTCAATAATACCGCTGCGAGTGTGGTTCACGCCCGTATTTTTAATTATAATATTTGAATTTGGAACAATTGCAGATGCAACCATGAAAAATGCCGCTGACGAAATATCTCCGCAGACTTTCAAATCCTTAGGAGTCAACTCCGACGGTCTGATTGTCGTTGAAGTCAAAGAGTTTTCAACAATATCTGCCTCTAAATACTTCAACATTAATTC
>CEAC01038932.1_pt1 | contig 28776 bp, 27 predicted proteins | sample 557411 | NCBI WGS metagenome assembly CEAC01 (sample SAMEA3182094, study PRJEB8094) | gut metagenome | biome: human; feature: gut; material: Stool; isolation source: human stools | place: Canada | collected 2012-02-21
ACAAGCAGACTCTAAGCAGCCGTCGGTACTTAGCGAGGGTATTGTCCTCGCTTATGTACCGCTACGGTCTGCGTCCGAAGCGGAAGCGGGTCTGCGGTTCTTAGCCCCAATGCGAGCTACGGGGATTCAATAGCATTTCTTCACTAACTCTCAATTTACCTAATCATTCAATGCCATCTGTTTTAATTTCGAGAACAGATTCTGCACCGGTTTCACGGACAGGATCAGTAATGTTATTGCCGCTTCAGCGAAGATATAGATCGCATTGTAGGCGAGGGAGTAGGGCAGGGGATCCCAGCCTTCCCAGGCATACGCACCGAAGAAGATCCATCCGGAGATCACGGCGAACACATATCTGCCCAGCACAGCGGTGATATATCCTTTCAGCAGTCCAAACTTCGCATTGGAGAAGAGCCCGGACAATCCCAAAGCACCGAAAGCCAAAATGTAATCAACGATCAACTGCATGGGATACAATACATAGGGATCAATGATCAGCTGCAACACACCGTAAGCTACGCCGGTGGCAATACCTGCACCCAGACCGAACCAGTAACCGGGCAGGCAGATCACCAGCATGGACAGAAGCGTAATGGAGCCGCCGGTAGGAAAATGGAACAGCTTGATGTTAGACAGCACGGTTCCAAGAGCGATTGCCATGGCGCAGAATGCCAGCTGTTTTACGGTCAGCTTACTGTGAGCCATTTTCTGATCACCGTCGCCAGAGTCAGTCTTTTTCAGCTGCTTACGGGCAAATACAACGGCCACGGCCAGCAGAGCGATCAGGACAACCACTAACAGGACATTGCCCAGAGCAGTGGGGACATAAGTAGTCTCGCCCCAGTCATTCACAACAACATTGTACAACATAAAAAAATCCTCCTTCGTATGCGCGAGGAGGGACAACATCGTATCCATGCAAAAATTACAGTCTTGAACGGCACTCTTAAAATGTACGGTTCTCATACACTGTTATCAGCAGTGTATATGTAGACGATAACTGCATGAAATCTATGCTTCCTTACGCCGGTATTATCCGGTTCAAGTAGTGAGGGTTAGAAGTGATGGCATAGTTTTACAGCACTTCAATCTCAGCGATGCGCTCCCCTAGCGGAATATAATATTTACTTCCTTACTATATTGCTTTATTACGGCAGTGTCAAGCTTAGAGAAAAGTTTTCAGTACAGCCTAGAGAAAAGTTTTCAGTACCTGCAGCACGCCGTTGTCCCAATAAGGCGCGCAGGTTCCCTTTGCGGCAGCGATTACTTCCTCTCTTGCGTTGGATACGGCATAGCTGGTTCCGGCGCTCTCAAGCATTTCTATATCATTCAGGTTGTCTCCGAAAGTGCAGGTTTCATCCGGGGCAATGCCAAGATATTCCTGAAGAAAGCGAATAGCGGTTCCTTTGTTGACACCTAACGGGTTACAGTCCATCCATTCTTTACCGGAGGAAGCGATTTTAGCCTTGGTATGCCAGGTGGGAGTGAAAAGTGGGGCACACATTTCTTCACATGCCGAAGGGTGATATACGGTGAATTTGATCACGTTGTCCACAGGTGCTTTTAACAGATCCGGAACTTCGCGGATATCATATCCGTAAGAATCTGTGAGCCATCGGAACATGCGGCTTCCGGCATCTTCCGCCAGACAATAGTCCGGGGTGGCAATAAAACAATCACAGTCAGGCAGATTATTCCGGACTGTCTCGCACATCCCATGCCAGACATCTTCGGGCAGAGTGTGGATTTTTAAAATTTTGTGCGGGGTACGGACTACTGTGCCGCCGTCCGTGATATAGAGAAGCTTATCCCGTATGGGAGCAAAAAGCTTCCGTTCACTGATAAATTGTCTGCCGGAGCAGGCAACGAAAATGATTCCTTTTTCGGTGAGTTTATCAATCACAGTCATATATTCGGGATCCAGCATCAGCGTACCGTCTTTTAGAAGCGTACCGTCAATGTCGGTTGCAATTAATTTGATCATAGCTCCTCCTATTAATGGAAAGTATGCTATGATTATAGCCTATCTGTAAGCGGATTTGCAATGACATCCTCAAGATAAAACAGTTGGAAAATAAACCAAAATATAGTATCTTAGATAGTAAAGATAAGAAAGCGATAAGAAACCTAAAGAAGCGGTAAGAAACCTAGTGAAGCGGTAAGAAACCTAGTGAAGCGGTAAGCAAATAGTAGAAGCCTAAGCAAACAGTAAGAATTCTGAAGAAGCATCAGGAACCAGGCATAGAAGGGTTAGCGATAGGAATGAAGAAATTAATTATAGGAATTCTGGCACATGTGGATGCCGGCAAGACGACACTGGCGGAAGGCCTTTTATATACCTGCGGAACGATCCGCAAGGCAGGAAGAGTGGATCACGGAGATGCATTTCTGGACAATGGGGACATGGAGAGGAAGAGAGGCATCACGATCTTCTCCAAGCAGGCGAGAATCCGGTGGAAAGATGTGGATATCACTCTGTTAGATACCCCGGGACATGTGGATTTTTCTGCTGAAATGGAGAGGACACTGCAGGTACTGGATGCAGCGATCCTTGTGATCGACGGCAGCGACGGTGTGCAGGGGGATGTATACACACTGTGGAGATTATTGAAAAGGTATGAGGTTCCGGTATTTTTATTCGTAAATAAAATGGATCAGCCGGGCACCGAGCGGGACAAAATACTGACCGAACTGCAAAGTAAGCTGGATGGCAATATTGTAACCGTTGAAAATATCATGGCGCAGGAGAAATACGGAGAAAACCGTGAGCAGGAACTGGAACATGCCGCTATGTGCAGCGAAGCACTGATGGAGGAATATCTGGAGACCGGAGACTTGCAGCCGGAGAGCATGGCACTCACTGTGGCGCAGCGGAGGCTGTTTCCCTGCTTTTTTGGATCGGCATTAAGGCAGGAAGGCATAGAAAAGCTGCTGGACGGGCTGAATTTCTATCTGCCGGAACCGGAATATTCACAAGAGTTTGGAGCCAGAGTCTATAAAATCGGCAGAGATACGGCGGGGAACCGTCTGACGTATCTGAAAGTCACCGGAGGGACACTTCGGGTCAAAATGATGATCGGTAATGAGAAAAGCAGTGCCGGGGAAGAGACCTGGGAGGAAAAGGCAGATCAGCTGCGCCTGTACAACGGAGGAAGCTATGAGACCGCAGACAGCGTGCCGGCGGGAGAAGTCTGCGCGGTCACGGGACTTACGAAGACATTTGCAGGACAGGGACTGGGCTATGAAAGCGAGAATCTGGCACCGGTGCTGGAACCGGTATTGACATACAGACTGAGTTTTCCCCCGGATGTGGATCCGGTGACAGCGCTCGGAAAGCTCAGACAGCTGGAAGAAGAGGAGCCGCAGTTACATGTATTATGGCAGGAGGAAAAGCGGGAGATCCATATGCAGGTCATGGGGCAGGTGCAGATGGAGATCCTGAAAAATATCCTGTGGGAGCGCTTCGGACTGGAAGTGGAATTCGATGCGGGAAGCATTGTCTATAAGGAGACGCTGGCGGAGCCGGTGGAAGGCATCGGACATTTTGAACCCCTGCGACATTATGCGGAAGTACACCTGCTGCTAGAACCCGGTGAACGGGGCAGCGGACTGCAGTTCGCATCTGTATGCAGTGAGGATATGCTGGATCGGAACTGGCAGAGACTGATCCTGACTCATTTGGAGGAAAAAAGGCATGTGGGAGTGCTCACCGGATCGGAGATCACAGATCTTCGGATACTGTTGATCGCCGGCAAGGCACATACTAAGCATACGGAAGGCGGAGATTTCCGGCAGGCAACTTATCGCGCCATCCGCCAGGGACTGCGCAGTGGAAAAAGTATTCTGCTTGAGCCGTGGTTTTCCTATCGGCTGGAAGTACCGACAGAGAATCTCGGCAGAGCAATGTCAGATATCACCAGGATGAACGGACGATTCGATCCGCCGGTGACTGAAGGAAACAACAGCGTACTGACGGGCAGTGTGCCAGTGGCAACCATGCGGGATTACGCCAGAGAAGTAGCTTCCTATACCAAAGGACACGGAAGACTGTCCTGCAGCCTGCAGGGGTACGAGCCCTGCCATAATACGGAAGAGGTGATGACACAGACGGATTACGATCCGGAGGCGGATACTGCCAATCCTACCGGTTCCGTATTCTGCGCTCACGGAGCCGGTTTCCAGGTGCCCTGGGATCAGGTGCCGGAATACGCCCATGTGGAGAGCGGCTGGGTACCGGATTCGGAGGAGAATGCAGAGTCTGCTGATGACGCTTTACAGGGAATGCCGGCAATGAACAGACGGCAGGGAGCTGTACGTCAGACGGGCGGCGGCACAGAGCGTGTCATATCTCAGGAGGAGATCGAAGAGATATTCCTAAGGACCTATGGGAAACGGGCAGAGGATCCCCACAGATTCCGAAGATATCATACTTCTTCCGGCAGCCGCAGCAACTATACGAGCAGCCAGACGGACAGCGTACGGACACCGAAGACCAAAGTGGGCCCTCAGGAAAAACCTGAAGAATATCTGCTGGTGGACGGCTATAATATTATTTTTGCATGGCCGGAGCTGCGGGAGCTGTCGAAGATCAACCTGGACAGCGCCAGGGATAAGCTGATGGATATCCTGTGCAATTATCAGGGCTATCAGGGGTGCCGGCTGATCCTGGTCTACGATGCTTATAAGGTGAAGGGGAATCCCGGATCCACCATGAAATATCATAATATAGAAGTGGTCTATACGAAGGAAGCGGAGACCGCAGACCAGTATATTGAGCGCACCACGCATGAGTTGGGAGCAAAACCGCAGAAATACCGCGTGACGGTAGCCACCTCAGATGCCCTGGAGCAGATGATCATCTGGGGCAACGGTGCCACGAGAATGTCGGCACTCGGGCTGAAGGCCGCGGTGGAGGCGGCCGGGGCGGAATATTTTGAATAAATAAGAGAGTTTTAACGGACTAAAAAAAGAGTAGTCTATACCTGTCAGATCGGGGATGACCCGATGGAAAAAGTATCATGTATGAATAGAAAGAGGTATAGATTATGAGAAGACAGGCTGTTTCCAATGTTGCATTTTATGTTGTCACTGTTGTATTGATCCTGATCATTGTATTGTGCGTGGGAGGAACCGCCAGAAGTGAAAGCCGGGATGGGGCACAGCGGGTGGAGAACAGAGTGCAGGAACAGCAGCTGCTTACGGATGTAAGACAATATCTGAAGAATAACGGGTATACGAACAGCGGCGTGACTCTGACGTATGTGACAGATGCAGACGGCGATCCGGAGTATACTTTCACGATCCATCATAAGAGGATCAATGACATGAGCGAAGAGGAACGAGAAGCTTTCAGCGCAGAGCTTATGCAGGCATGCAATGCTTCCGGCAGTTACAGCATCTCTTACGAATATCTTTTAACAGATTTTTAAGGGAGACATGACATTTTTCAAAATAGGGGTTATACTGTTACCATATGCCGCAGCAGAGGCGATGGGAAAGGAGAAGGACAGATGACATTTATTCCCAAACCACATGAGATATATAAGCATTTTAAAGGGAATCTGTACCAGATCGTCACGATAGCACAGCATTCGGAGACCGGAGAGCAGCTGGTGATCTATCAGGCAATGTACGGAGATTTCAAGATCTATGCGAGACCGCTTGCGATGTTTACGAGCGAAGTGGATAAGGTCAAATACCCTGAGGTGCAGCAGAGATTCCGCTTTGAATTACAGGGTGCGGATGCGGACAGACAGATACGTGAGACCGATGAAGTGAACGGTGGGCAGACGACAACACAGGCAGTGCCGACAGCAACAGCGCAGGACGCGGCGATTTGGACAGCGCAGGCAGCAGCGGTGCAGGACGCGGCGACTGTGGCAGCACAGGCAACAGCGCAGCCGGCATCTGTAGAGACACAGCCGGAGGAGCCCGAACTGGATCCTTTGGTACTGGAATTTTTAGATGCGGATTCTTATGAGCAGAAGTTAAATATTCTCGCAGGATTACATCACCGGATCACCGATGAGATGATCACGACCATGGCGATCGCCTGCGATATCGAAGTAAATGATGGTGAGACAGAGGAACGTTATGAAGAACTGAAAAACTGCCTGCTCACCATGGAGAAGTTTGAATGCAATCGTCTGAGATAGACATTAGTGAAAATTTAACAGATTTTAAGGAAATCTTTAGGAAAGGTGACCTTCTTGCGATTCCCAAACCACTTTTAAAATGGTATGATAATAATCGCAGGATCCTTCCCTGGAGAGAACAGCCCACACCCTATCGCGTATGGGTCTCTGAGATCATGCTACAACAGACCAGAGTGGAAGCGGTGAAGCCCTATTTTCAGAGATTCATGGATACCCTGCCGGATATTGCAGCATTAGCGGAAGCGCCGGAGGAGATTCTGTTAAAGCTGTGGGAAGGTCTGGGCTATTATAACAGGGTGCGGAACCTTCAGAAAGCGGCAATTCAGATCGTGGAAGACTACGGCGGCAGAATGCCGGATTCTTATGAAGAATTGCTGAAATTAAAAGGAATCGGAAGCTATACGGCGGGAGCTGTATCTTCTATTGCTTACGGAAGACCGAATCCGGCGGTGGATGGCAATGTGCTCAGAGTGATCTCCAGAATACGTAAGGATGAGCGGTGCATCTCCGAGGACAAGGTGAAAAAGTCCGTGGAGAAGGATCTGTGGGAGGTTATACCGAAGGACAGACCCGGGGATTTTAACCAGGCAATGATGGAGATCGGAGCCTGCGTGTGTATTCCAAACGGTGCCCCTCATTGTGAGGAGTGTCCGCTCAGGCAGATCTGTCTGGCATACGAAGATGGAACGCAGCAACAGTACCCGAATAAGGCAAAGGCAAAGGAACGGACCATAGAGGAGAAGACGATCCTCATTATCCGGGATGCGGAGCTTGCGGTGCTGCACAAGCGGCCGGCTAAGGGGCTGCTCGCCGGAATGTATGAGTTTCCGTCAATGAAGGGATTCTGTACGGCGGAAGAAGTGAAGGAATATCTGACAGAGAACGGACTGCAGGTACTCAGGATCCAGCCGTTAGAGGATGCAAAGCATATTTTCTCCCACAGGGAATGGCATATGAAGGGATACCTCATCCGGGTGGATGAGCTCGCACCGAAGAAGGCGGGACCGGATTCTGCAGACTGGATCTATATTGAACCCCGGGAGACGAAAGACAGATATCCCATTCCTTCAGCATTTGCAGTCTATGCGAAGGGTTTAAGCATGCAGCTTGGAATCTCAAGAGAGGAAGGCTGACAGCCGGGCGGCAGCACGGAACGATCCTACCCAAGGTCTTTCACCGACTTATGAGCAAGCTCATGTGGGCTTAGACCTTTTGACACTGGTATCATTGTATATAAGAAAGGACAGCGATATGAAATTACTTTCCATAGCAATTCCCTGCTACAATTCTGAAAAGTATATGAGAAAATGTATTGATTCTCTGCTCGTCGGCGGTGAGGATGTAGAGATCCTGATCATTGATGACGGATCCACCAAGGATCGTACCGCAGAGATCGCAGATGAATATGAGGCACAGTTCCCTACCATTGTCCGTGCTATCCATAAGGAGAACGGAGGACATGGCTCCGCAGTGAATACCGGAATCGCCAATGCCAAGGGACTGTATTTTAAAGTAGTGGACAGCGATGACTGGGTGAAGCAGGATGCATATTTTAAGATTCTGGACACTCTGCGGGAGCTGGCAGGAGGCGGTCAGGCACTGGACATGCTCATCAGCAATTATGTTTATGAAAAAGAAGGCGAGCGCCGTAAAAAGGTGATCCAGTATCGCCATATTCTGCCGGTGGAGAAGATGTTTACCTGGGCAGACTGCCATCATTTTATCAAGGGACATTACATATTGATGCATTCCGTGATCTTCCGTACCAGGCTGCTCCAGGAATGCGGACTGAAGCTTCCCGAGCATACCTTCTATGTAGATAATCTGTATGTATTCGAGCCGCTTCCCTATGTGAAGAATATGTATTATCTGGATGTGAATTTCTACAGATATTATATAGGAAGACAGGATCAGTCCGTGAACGAGACGGTCATGATCTCCAGGATCGACCAGCAGATCCGTGTGACCAGGCTGATGATCGATTATCTGGTAGGCAGAAAAGCAGAACTGGTCAAAAACAGACGCCTGTATCAGTATATGCGCAATTATTTAGAGATCATCATGACCGTATCCTCTGTGCTACTGATCCGTTCCGGCACTCCTGAGCATCTGGAGAAAAAGAAAGAACTGTGGGAGTACCTGAAAGAAAAAGACAAGAGACTCTACCTATGGATGCGTAACGGCATCATGGGCGGAACCATGAACCTGCCCGGAAGAGGCGGCCGTAAGCTTTCTGTGGAAGGATACAAGATCTGTCAGAAGCTGTTCGGATTTAACTAGTCAGGACTTTATTTTTGATAAGCCAGAAAAAGCTTCAAGAGTCTGAGCGCATAATCTCGGTCTCTTTGTTCGGAATTATCCAGCATAGTTAAAATAGCGGATACTTCGGCTGTTTGTCCGGGGTATCCGTTTTCGTTGATTTCTTTTCCGTAAATAATATAATCCAGTGACATATCTAAAGCTTCGGAAAGCGCCATCAGAGTTTCTACACTCATACCGCAGCTGCCGCGTTCGATATCTGCATAATATTTAGCGGCACGGTCTATTTTTTCAGCCATTTCATCCTGCGTGAACCCCAATAGATTTCTTTTCAGGCGAATACGTTCTCCGGCAGCCAGACGATCATATGTTTTTTTCATTTATACCTCCAATATCATTATCCCCATGAATTGCCCCATTTTTTAGTGTGATCATAAAAGCATTTTCTATGAACTTTTCTCATTTACATTATGAAGACCGTAAACTATTGACAATACCAGTTTTAAACGTATATAATGGTTACGTTTAAAACAGAAATTAAAATTACGTTAAAAACGTAGTAGAGGCAGGAATTCTTAAGATAGTCAGGAAAGAGGAAGTACCAATGAAGAAAAAAATCATTTCCGTAATCGCGGGCGTGGCCGGTCTGGCTATGGCTTATTTTTTAGTGAGCGGAATCTCTCATATCATCTATAATCGTCCGACGGACAATGCGGCTGCTAAAACTGAGAGCACAACGGAAAGCACCGAACAGGGCACCGAGGAAGCCAAAGCTGCCATGACCGAGAATGAGATCAATGAAATGCTGTCAGGCATGAAGGCAACGGAGACGGCAGAGACTGAGACAGCAGTAGAAGAGCGGAGCGAAGTCATCCCTGTGAAGTTCGAAGAACTTCAGGCAGTGAATCCGGATGTCTATGCCTGGATCACAGTGCCCGGTACTGATATCGACTATCCGATTTTACAGCATGCATCCGACAATTCCTATTATCTCATGCACAATATTGACGGTTCTTATGGGTATCCCGGTTGTATCTATACTGAAAATCTCAACAGTAAGGACTTTACAGACAATAATACCGTAATCTACGGGCACAACATGAAGAACGGCTCCATGTTCGCCCAACTGCATAAATACGAAGATTCGGACTTTTTTGATGCGAACAGAGAAGTGCTGATCTATCTGCCGGACGAAGTACTGCATTATACCATTTTCGCAGCACATATCTATGATGATAGACACCTGTTGTACAGCTTTGATTTTGCAGATCCGGAGGTCTATCAGAAATATCTGGATTCCATATTCAGCATACGGGATATGAGCGCAAATATTGACAAGGATATCACAGTGACAACGGATGATCAGATCATCACTTTGGTGACCTGTATCGGCAGCCAGCCGAACAACCGACTCCTGGTGCAGGCGGTGCTGACCGACAGAGAACCGGGTGTAGCGGCTCAGTCGGCAGCAATGACAGAATAGATCAACAGAGTATTTTATGCATGGGAGACAGACTATGAAGAAGGAAGATAGCAGAGACAGCCTCATAGATATTCCGCTTGAAGATGACCGGGACGAATCCCAGCTGACCGGAAGAAAAGCCGCTGAGTACAACAGACAGCATGTCATCCGGCACAGAAAGCGTGTCTGCACGAAGATATTGTGCGCGCTGGGAATATTGCTGGCACTGCTTGTAATCCTCGCGGTGATCGCAGTGATCCTCGTCAACGTGTGGAGATCCACCGGCCGTGCGAGCCTGCTTCAGCATGCACAGGGCAACAGTACCGATGCCGCACAGGCAATGCAGGAAGCTGCAAATGAGAAAAATTCTGAAACCTCCGCAACACAGGAAGCGGAAGAATCCTATGAACTGCAGGAAGGTCAGATCCGTTACAACGGCAAGACTTACCAATATAAAGATAACCTCATGAATATCCTCTGTCTGGGAATCGACAGCAGAGATGGCATTGCAAAGGAGAAGACACCTGGTAAGGCAGGACAGGCAGACTGCGTGATCCTGGCAGTACTGGATGATGAGGCGAAGACCATTCAGCTCATCAATATCTCCAGAGATTCCATGGTGCCGGTACATGTATATGCTACTGACGGAAGCTTCGTGGAGGACAGGACGGAACAGCTGGCTCTGCAATATGCCTATGGCAACGGCAGGGACTGGAGCTGCCAGCTCATGGAGCAGGCGGTATCCGATCTGTTCTATGGATTGCCGATCCATGGCTATTGCGCATTGTCCATGAACAGTATTGCCAGCCTCAATGATACGGTAGGCGGCGTGACTGTGACCGTGCCGGAGGAGCTGGCGGAATTGAAGCCGAAGTTGTTCACGGCAGGTGAGACAATTACCCTGAAGGGAAACAGGGCAAATGAATTTGTACGTGCAAGAGCCGTGAATTCTCCGGATGTCGCTTCCAATAATAAGCGTATTGCCAGACAAAAGGCCTATGCAGTGGCTTTCGTCAACCAATTAAAGCAGGGCATGAAAGAAGATATGACCCTTCCCGTGAAGCTGTACCAGACCGCAGAGAAGCAGATGGTGACCAGTCTCAGCCTGGATCAGGCAGTATATCTGTGCACCGAATATATGAACTGCTCCTTTGATACAGATAATATCTATACCATTGACGGTGCAGTTACCATGGGTGAAAAGTATGCGGAGTTCAACGTAGATGATGACGCATTGTATCAGCTGATCCTCGATATCTTCTACGAGGAAGTGAATTAGGTATAACCGGCCGGAGACGACCGTTTATATATAGAGACCATTCTATACTCTACGAAAGGAGATAAATGTCCAATGAAAAAAGTATATGCTTTGTTATTAGTTGCAGTTATGACCGTAGCTATGGCAGTTCCTACCTTTGCAGCAAACAGCCCTGAGGCTGATCCTGTTGTAAAGACCGCTGCCGGCGTTGATGTCGTAGCAGCAGCAAAGGAAGTTAAGACTTCCGTAGCAGGAGCTTCTGTAGCAGTTCCCAATGAAGGACTGGCTAAACAGGTAGTATCTGTTACTTCCACAGAGTCTGTTCTGAAAGACTTAAACGTTCCTACCAGCGCTAAACTGGTAGCAGCTGTTGATGTATCCTACAGCGGAGAGATCCCTGCAGGTGGCGTACAGGTTCCTTTCAAGGTTCCCGGCGCTAAGAAGGGTGATATGGTATACATCCTTCACAGACAGCCCAACGCACCTTACACCTGGGAAGTGGTTGGTTCCGGCGTTCTCGGTGATGACCTCACCGTAACCGGTACTTTCACCAGCTTCTCTCCCGTTGCATTCATGGTAGTTGATGCAGCCGATGTTGCAGCAACCGCAGTGAAGGCACCCAAGACCGGCGAGTTCTAAGATATTCTTACGAACTTGATTTCATAAGGCCTTATGAAGTATTGGTCATAAATGAAATAAGAATGAAATTGAAGTAAAAAGGTAGAGTGGTTTCTATGAGACCGGTGTGGCGCTCCGGCGCCATGCTGGGATCAAAAAAGGAGAACTATCGCATGGAATATATTGATATGCATTCCCACATACTGCCTGGTCTGGATGATGGATCCAAGAACATGGACATGACACTTGCCATGTTACGGGTAGCGGAAGAAGAAGGCATCCGTATCATTTATACTACCCCCCATTGTATGCCGGGGAAGGGACATCCGACGCTTGCAAAAGTAGAGGAGAAGATCCGCCTGGTACAGGAGGCGGCCGAGGCAGAAGGAATCCAGATCACTTTAAAAAAAGGCACCGAGTATTACTATATAGAAGAAATGTCGGAATGGATGGAAGAGGGAGAGATCATCACCCTGGGAGCTTCCAACTGTGTACTGGTGGAATTCGAGCCCTATGCAGAGGAAAAGTATATTCACAATGCAGTCAGAGAGATCCTGGGCTTCGGATATCAGCCGGTGATTGCCCATGTGGAAAGGTACCGGAACCTGATGGAGCGGAAATTCGCTGCCATCCAGTGGATGAGGGAGATCGGGGCACTGATCCAGGTGAACTGCAATTCCGTGACCGGAGATAACGGTTTTACTACAAAACAGAATGTGAAGAGCCTGCTGAAAAATGGTCTGGTGGATTTCGTATCCACAGATGCACACAGACCGGTTGGCAGGGCTCCTTATATAGAGAAATGTGCGGAGACCCTCCGCAAAAAATACGGAGATATCTATGCTGCGGAACTTACCGGAGGCAACGCCAGAAGGTTCCTGAAGTAACACGAATGAATTGACCAATGTACAATGAGAGGAAAAACAATATGCAGACTTCTAATCAGGAAGACGTAATTGAAATTGACTTACAGGATCTGTTCGGCCTGCTTCTGCACAAGGCATGGATCATTATTCTGGCAACACTGGCTACGGCGGCCATCGGATTCGCGGTCAGCTTTTTTCTGATCACACCACAGTACGAATCCACGACCAGCATCTATATCTCTACCAGCAAAGGGAATGAGAACAGCATGACTTACAGCGATGCGCAGCTGGCCAGCCAGTTGACCAAGGACTATGAGGAACTGATCCTGGGACGCACCGTGCTGGAAAAGGTGATAGCACAGTATCAGCTGAATGAAAGCTACGAGAGTCTGAAAAAGAGAGTGTCCGTAGAAAATACGACCAACACCCGCATCATCAGCATCACCGTAAAGGATCCAAATCCCGAAGATGCACAGATCATAGCCAATAGTATCCGTGATGTGGCAGCGGTACATATCAAGGATGTGACCGATGTGGAGGCAGTAAACGTGGCAGATGAAGCAAACCTGCCGGAAAAACCCTGTGAGCCTTCTATCCCGAAGTGGACATTAATCGCAGCAATGCTCGGTGTGATCCTGTCAGCCGGCATTATCGTGATGCGGTATCTGCTGGATGATACGATCAAATCTTCCGAGGATGTTGAAAAATATCTGGAACTATCCACCCTGGGACTGATCCCCAACTTTGATACCGTGGAGAAGAAAAAGAAGTCCCGGAGATCAAAGGAGGAAGAAGAAATCCATGAACCCCAGATGGAAGTGGATGAGGCTATCGAAGTCGTAGATATAGAAAAGGAGCAGGAAGATGCAGAGCATTGAATTAAAACAGGAAAAACAGGATTTCCGTACCAAAGAAGCATTTAAAACGCTCCGTACGAACATCGAATTCTCCGGAGAGGATATCAAAGTCATCTGTATTACCAGCTGTACACCGAACGAAGGAAAGAGCAGTGTGTCCTATGAACTGGCGAAATCTTTCGCACAGAATGGCAAGAAGACCATCCTCATCGATGCCGATCTGCGCAAGAGTGTCATGAGGGGAAGACATAAGAAGGGAAAAGTCCGCTTCGGACTGACTAATTACTTAGTAGGAAAGGTAGATCTCGACACGGCAATCTGCGAGACAGATATTCCGAACTTCCATCTCCTCTTCGCCGGTCCGGTACCGCCCAACCCCAGTGAACTGTTGGGAAATACACGTTTCCAGAAGATGATTGAAGTATGCCGAATGAAGTATGACATGGTCATCATCGATACACCGCCCCTGGGAAGCGTCATCGACACCGCAGTAGTCTCCAAATTCTGCGACGGCGCGGTGATCATCCTCGCCTGTGGTGAGATCAGCTACCGCTTCGCCAAGAGGGTCAAAGACCAGCTGGCAATGACCGGATGCAAGATCCTCGGCTGCGTACTGAATAAGGTAGAGATGAGCGGCAAGGGATACTACGGCAAGTATTATGGGAAATATTACGGGAAGTATTACGGAAAGTATTACGGGAATTACGGCGATAGTGAAGCCTGAAAAATAATTGTGTGTTACTAAAGGGAAAGGTGAGAATAGTGCAGGATACTCACAGAACAAAATTACAAGGAAAATATACATATCGAGGCAGTTGTGCGTTCCTCTTCATCTTGTTAGAGACAGGGATGTTCTATCCTGTATGGCGTACTTTCGTAGAGGAGAACAACAGAACTGGGCATTTGCTGGGAGCCGGTAATCAGGCAATAGCAGTAGTGATCTATATGCTGTTGTGTATGATCGCCGGACATGGTCTCAGGGCTTTTAAAGTGGGTGTAGACCGCAAAGCGAATCTGATTGCCGCACAGGTGCTTACGATTCTGATCACGGATGTATCAGAGATTCTGATATCGATTGCGATTCTGGGGGATTTCCGATTGCTTCCGGAATTTACCTACAGATATTTCCTGCTTGGAATTACCCAGGCGATTGTACTCGGCATTGTCTCCTCGCTTAGTCTGAATCTGTACCGGAAACTGTTCCCACCATTACAAATTCTGGAAATCTATGGCGAGGATGACCAGGATAAACTATCCCGCAAGATTAATAGCAGAGCAGATAAATACCATGTGGCAAAATCCATTCCGTATACACTGGGAAAAGAAATCATCAAGGAAGAAATAGAGAAATATGATGCAGTTTTATTGAATGATCTCCCCAGTGCGGAAAAAGGACATGCATTGAAACTGTGCTTTGACATGGATAAGCGAGTCTACTTCACACCGAAGATATCGGATATCATGGTAAAAAGCTCGGAAGAACTGAACCTGTTTGATACGCCGCTGTTCCTGTGTCGGAATATAGGACTGAAATGGTCGCAGCTGGCGGTAAAGAGGTTTATAGATGTGTTGTTGTCGGGGATGGCACTGATACTTTTGAGTCCGTTGATGTTAATCACGGCACTTGCAATCAAAATCGATGACCACGGACCGGTGTTCTATCGGCAGGAACGATGTACGATCGGCGGGAAACGCTTCATGATTCTGAAGTTTCGTTCCATGATTGTAGATGCGGAGAAGGATGGAAAACCGCATCCTGCAGGAGAACATGATGACCGCATTACCAGAGTTGGCCGATTCATCCGTGCTACCAGAATCGATGAGCTGCCACAGCTGCTCAATATCCTCACAGGGGATATGTCTCTCGTGGGTCCCAGACCGGAACGCTGGGAGCATGTGGAAAAATACACCAATGATATTCCGGAATTCGCTTACCGCATGAAGGTAAGAGGAGGACTGACCGGATATGCGCAGGTATATGGGAAATACAATACAGAACCGTTAGATAAATTGAAGCTGGATCTGTATTACATCACGAACTACTCTATACTGCTGGATGTGCAGATCGTATTTGAGACGGTGAAGATATTGTTTCAGAAGGAGAGCACGGAAGGGTTTGAGGAGGAGAGAGTGGAAGAAATACGTATGCAAAAAATAAGCTGACAAGGAAGCATAAGCAATGCAAGAAGAAAAAATAATCCCATTGATTTCAATAATCATGCCGGTTTATAACGTAGAAAATTACATAGAAGAAACTTTGAAATCCGTACAAAAGCAAACTTATGAAAATTGGGAATGTATATGTGTTGATGATGCTTCAAAAGACGAGAGTGTAAAAAAGATTACAAAAATTGCAGCAAAGGATGCAAGGATTAAGCTCATTAGGCTGAATCAAAATTCGGGCGCTGCTGTTGCCAGAAATAGGGGAATAGAAAGTGCAAAAGGTGATTATCTTGCATTTTTGGATGCGGATGACTTATGGAATGAAAGAAAATTGGAGATTCAGCTAGATTATATGGTGAAGACCCAAGCTTTAATCACATGTACATCATATGGAAAGATAGATGAATATTCTAATGCGTTGGAAAAAGTATGTAGATGTAGGGAAAAGTACACATATGATGATGTCTTAAAAGTCTGCCCGGGTAATTCTACCATTATGTATAACTGTAAACAAGTCGGTAAAGTATATGGACCGGATATTCGTAAAAGAAATGATTTTGCTATGTGGCTTAAGGCAATAAAAGCGACAGGTGAAATCTATGGTATAGATGATATACTTTGCTATCACAGAATTCGCCGAGATTCAATATCAATAAACAAAAGAAAGTTAGTAAAATATCAGTGGCAGATATATAGAGAAATGGAAAAATTAGGAATTTTTAAGTCAATGTATCTTATTGGTTACAAAATTGTTCAGACGTTATGTGATCGGAATGGATGATGGAAGAGGCTGCGCAAATGAATATAAAAAGAGCTTATGCGTTTATGTTAATGATTATAATAAAATTGTTTGGCGTTGATAGAGCAAAGATATTTGATACTTTATTACGTGATCATAAAAAATTAAATCTTAGTTCTCCGAAAACTCTTTCGGAAAAAGTTTCTTATATAGAGTTGCATGCTCAATCTCCACTCGCATCTATATGCACGGATAAATATGCTGTAAGAGATTATGTGAAAAGCAAGGGATTAGAAGAAATTCTTATACCTGTTTACGGAACAGCTTATACATGTTTTGAAGATATTAATTTAAGTGTACTTCCAAATAAGTTTGTGATTAAAGCAACTCATGGTTGCAAGATGAATTATATAGTTCGAGATAAAGCATGCTTTGAGCCTGAAAAATGCAAAAAAGAAATTGAAAGATGGATGAACACTACATACGGAACATATTCCATGGAGCCACATTATATATCAATTCCGCATAGATTTTACATTGAACAATATTTGAACCAAGTAAATGAATTAATAGATTACAAATTTCATTGTCTTAATGGGGAACCATGCTTTGTGTTAACTTGTAGTGATCGACATACTAATGGAGATGCTGCAATGCAAGTTACATTGGGATTATATGATATGAAATGGAATCCCATTCCGGAAATTATACCATCGAGATTGGAAAAACCGGGAACATCAAAAATTCCTAAACCTAGAAATTTTGATAAAATGACACAAATTGCAAAAATATTATCGAAGGAATTTAAATTTGTTAGGGTAGATTTGTATGAGTGTGATAATAAGGTTTATTTTGGAGAATTGACATTTACACCTGCTCATTGTGTTTTTCCAAATTTTACAAATAAATTTGATCTTGAAATGGGAAAAATACTTCGAATTTAATTATAATTGGGCTGAAATGTAAAATAGTAGGAGAAAAATGAAATTGAGTATTGTAATCATCGGTCATTTTGGTGGAAACGAAACTTTCAATGATGGACAAACAATAAAAACAATTACAATATACAATGCACTTAAAAAAATAGATAATGAAAAAGTTAAAAAAATAGATACATATTATATAAAAAAGAATCCGTTAAAATTTTGTTTTTCTTTGTTGACGGAGACTATAAGAAATAAGAAATATATTGTGTTGCTGTCTGAAAAAGGGCGAAAAGTCTTGTTCCCAATATTAAGTTTTATGAGTAAATATGTGAATAAAGAAATATTTCATTATGCAATCGGTGGAAGATTAGCGGACGAAGTTTTGAAAAGTAAAAAAATGAAAAAGTATGTGCAATCTTTTTCGAGTAACTGGGTTGAAAGCAAAAAACTAGCAAAGCAGTTACAAGAGTTGGGAGTAGAAAATACTATTTATATACCTAATTTTAAAAAAATAAGCATTGTAGATGAAAGCAAGCTTTGTCAGGAATATTGTGAACCATATAGATTATGTACTTTTAGTAGAGTGATGGAAGAAAAAGGAATTGGAGATGCAATAGTAGCAGTTAGAAACATTAATACAGAAGCAAACAGAGAAGTGGTAACACTGGATATCTATGGCTCAGTAGAAAAAAAATATAAAGAGGAATTTTACGCAATGCTTCAAAAAGGAAAATCATGTAGATACTGTGGGGTGGTTTCAGCTAGTGAGAGCGTAGAAATTTTAAAAGATTATTATTTATTATTATTTCCTACAAAATGGAAAGCAGAGGGAATGCCGGGAACAATTATAGATGCCTTATCTGCAGGACTTCCATCTATAGTTAAACGATGGGAATATAGCGATGAAATGATTGAAAATAATATAACGGGGTATGTTTATGATAAACCAGAACAACTTAAAGAGGTTATTTTATATGCAATTAAACATGTTCCTGAGGTACTAGAAATGAAATATGCTTGCATAAATAAGGCAAAAGAATATGGCGAAGAATATATAATGAAAGAAATAAAAAAGCAATTAGGAATAAGTCAGTAAAGTATTGAGCAGAGTGTAGTGAATAGGAAAATGAAATTTAGAAAAATATTAATGTACATTGACATGATGTCACATGGTGGAGCTCAACAAGTAATGAGAAATCTTGCTGATCATTTTGCAACTGAAAAGATTGAGGTTGTTCTTGTAAATGATTTTAGATTGGATGAAAATGAAGCTCAGTACCAATTGAACAAGAATATTAAACGGCTATATTTGAGACATACAAATAGTGGAAATGTTGTTGTTAAAAACTTTGAAAGAGTAGCAGCGTTACGAAGAATTGTAAAAAAAGAAATGCCGGATATAGTTCTTTCGTTTTTGGGAAGACCAAATCAAAGAATGCTGATTGCAACAATTGGGTTAAAACCCAAAAAAATTGTTTCTGTAAGAAATGATCCACAAAAGGAGTATGGAAAAAGTTGGTTTAAACGTTGCTTGGCAAGGAGTTTATTTAGATTAGCTGATGGTTGTGTTTTTCAGACAGAAGAGGCAAAAAGGTATTTTTCACATTCAGTACAAAATAGGAGTGAAGTCATAGTAAATCCAGTGAATGAACAATTTTATTCTGTGAAAAGAAACCTATATACAAGAGATATAGTTTCTATTGGGAGATTAGAACCACAAAAGAATAATGCACTATTAATTTATGCGTTTGCTGATTTAGCAAATAAATATAAGGATCAAAATGTAATATTTTATGGTGATGGGTCATTAAAAGAAACGCTCCTGCAGTTGGTAAAAGAAAAACATTTAGATAAACGAATATATTTTGCAGGTGATACTGATAATGTACCTAATATATTAAAAAAATGTAATTTGTTTGTACTCTCATCAGATTATGAAGGAATGCCTAATGCACTAATGGAGGCAATGGCTGTTGGAGTCCCATGTATTTCAACGGATTGTCCATGTGGGGGACCAAAAGAGTTGATTAAAAATGGAGAAGAGGGACTTTTAGTTCCAACAGGAAATATCGAAGAAATGAAGAAAGCAATTGACACAATATTATCAAACGAGAAAAAACGTGTTGAACTTGGAAATAAGGCATACGTGAAGGCAAAAGAGTTCAGGGGAGAAAAAGTCTTCGTATTATGGGAAAATTATTTTAACAAAATAATGGAATAAAGTAAAAAATTATCTAATTCATGAATGATAATGAAAAGGCAGAATAAGAGTAGGAAAAGAAATTCTGTAGAAGGAGTCAGTCTGAATGAATGGGTTTCTAGATAAAATGAAAATAACGATAAGATATGAACACTTACCAATACTGTTTACCGCTTCAGCAATCATACAGTTATTTGCACCATATCAGTCAGATAGTCCTATGCGAAATGCTACGCTGAATATTCTGCTTGTTTTTCTACAGTATGGAATTGTGGCGATAGCAGCACTTCTTATATGGATGCGTAAAACTATTATTTTGGAAAATATAATTTTTATAATTCCATGTGTGATTGCTACATTATTTCCAATACTGGATAGTTATAAAAATTCAGAATTTAGTGGATTATTAATGCTTTTATTAATGATATCTTTTCTATTACTTGATTCCACGGAGAGATATCATACTTTGGTATATTTTAGAATTGTTTGGCTAATTATTTGTGTAATTGGCATTTTTTGTTTTTTATCATATTTATTGTCCGTTCCTTTACCATATAAGGAATTGAATTATTATAATATGAGTTTGGAAAGCCTGAATGTTCAGCAAAGATATATTAGCTATGGAATTGTATTCCTTCATAAGCAAAATACAATGATTCGATTATGTGGAATTTGTAATGAACCAGGTCTTTTTGGAACAATATCGGCATTATTGCTTTGTGCAGATGATTTGAATTTTAAGAAAAAAGAAAATTGGATTATTTTAATTGCAACAATTTTATCTACATCTGTGGCAAGTGTATTAATCATAGCAATTTATATGATGTTGAAAAGCAGACATGATCTAAAGGTGTTTATGCTTATATTATTTGGTATTTTGCTGTATATATTTGTGCTTCCCAAAGTTCAGACAGGAAATCCGGCAATTGATTATATGTTGCAGAGATTAACTTTAACCGATAGTGGCTTGGTCGGAAATAACCGTAGTAATGCAGTTGTGGATTCCTTGTTAAAACAGACGATAAAACAAAAACCTATATTTGGTTATGGAAATGGATACGTTGGTACAAAAACTACAGGTGTTTTGACATATAAGATGTATATAGTAAATTATGGTATTTTAGGATTTATTACTATGTATGGTGCGCTATTTGTGAGTTCTATTTTGGGAAATCAAAATAACAAAGTCGGTTTTTGCTTTATTATGGTTTTCTTTGCCAGTATTTATCAAAGACCAAATGTATTTACTCTTTATTATATGATTTTGTTATTTGGCGGAATAACTTATATAAAACATAATGAGGAAGAATACCAACATGATTAAAGTGGTTCAATTTATTCATGGATTGAATATGGGTGGCGCTGAAAAAGTAGTGAAGGATTATGCCACCTTACTGAATAAAGAGGAATTTGATGTTACTGTATTATGCTATGAACATTTTAAAGATTCACCTTATGAGTCTCTTTTAAAAGAGAATGGGATTCGGATTATTTACATATGTGATGAAATGCCACTGAGTGGTAAATGCGATATGGTATCGAAAGGAATAAATAAATTTCAGAGATATTATCTTATAAAAAAGTATTTAAAGAAATTACAGCCGGATATAGTACATGTACATTTGCAACTGAATGATTATATTAAATATGCTCATCTTAATCAGAATACTAAGATTTTTTATACACAGCATTTCGCTGTGGATCGTTTGAAAAAGAATTATCCAGAACAAATTAGATATCTCAAATGGATCCAGCAACATTATGATTTACGTTTAATAGCACTCAATGAAGAGATGAGAAAATCACTGAATAATTTGTTCTTAACAGAGAATACAGTGGTAATAAACAACGGAATTGATTTTGCAAAATATAAAACTGATTTTAATAGGCAGGAAAAAAGGCAGGAATTGAAAATACCGCAAGATGCTTTTGTGGTATGTCATATTGGAAGATTTGATCCGGTTAAAAATCATGATTTTTTAATCGATGTATTTGAACAGATTAAATATCAGATACCGAAAGCTTTTTTGGTCATGGTTGGAAAAGGAAAAACTGAAGAGGCAGTCAGAAGCAAATTAATAGAGAAAGGTTTAATGGATGCTACACTGATTTTGAATGACCGAGCGGATGTAGATGAAATTTTAAGAACTTCAGATGGTGCTGTTTTTCCATCAATTTCTGAAGGACTGGGAATTTCTGTAATAGAAATGCAGGCAGCAGGCTTACCTTGTATTGTTTCTGAGGCAGTGCCGGTGGAAACAGTGATATCAAATAAAATCCGATTTTGCAATTTAAATGATTCGCCGAAAACATGGGCTGATATGCTGATATCATTGACAGAAGATAAGGAGATGTTGCGGTATACAAACACTGATGAATGGGATATCCACAATAGTATCAGGAAACTTGAGAAAATGTACGAAGAGGCATGTAAATGAAAAGAAGCAGAACGCAAAATGTACTTTTGAATACTTCGATAGCATTAGTATGCCAGCTTATTTATTTATTAGTCAGCTTTATTTGCAGAACAGTATTTACAAAATCACTGGGTGCTGAATACCTCGGAATTACAGGCCTATTTACCAATATACTTACCATTCTATCGTTTGCTGAGTTAGGAATTGGTAGTGCGTTAGTTTTTCGAATGTATGAACCTTTAGCTAAGGAAGACTGGAATAAGGTTAGCCAGTATATTCGGTTGTATAAAATAGCATATCGTATTATTTTGACTATTGTTATATGTATTGGCTTGATACTTATCCCTATTATACCTTACTTAGTGGTTACTCCTAATGTAAAGGAGAATATTGTACTCTTATATATTCTTTATTTGGGGCAGACGGCAGTGACTTATATATTTGCTTATAAAAAGTCTCTGTTAATTGCAGATCAAAAAAGTTATATCGTTAATATTACTACGCAGATTTTCAATATTTTAATGAATGTGTTGCAATGTATTTTTTTAGTATTCACACATGATTTTGTGATTTATTGTGTCTGCAATATTGTATGTAATGTTTTGAACAATATCGCATGTTCAATTTATGTGGATAAAAACTATTCTCAATTAAAGAAAACAGTGTATGGAGATTTATCCACATATGAAAAAAAGGAACTTTTAAAAGATGTTAAAGGGTTAATGCTTACTAAGGTTGCAAGTACAGCGTTTAGCGGAACTGATAATATATTTATCTCAGCTTATATTGGTATTCGGTATGTCGGAATTCTTTCAAATTATACGTTAATATGCAATACAGTAAACAGTGTTATGAACAAATTGTTTGAGGCAGTAACGGCATCAATAGGCAATTTGGCGGTAACAGGAGAAAAGGGAAAAATAGAAGATGTTCTAAAAAAACTATTTTTCATTAATACAGCATTGTATGGTTATATGTGTATCGGCATGATTCTATTATTGCGCCCTTTTGTTACAACATTGTGGCTGGATGCAGAGTATGATCTGGCACAGTCAATTATTCTGTTTACCATGATAGAACTATTTTTGAGGAGTATTCATTATCCTCTTTATATTACAAGAAATGCATTAGGCTGCTTTTCTGAATACAAAATTATATTTGTAATAGCAGCAATATTAAACATATTGTTAGATTTTTTATTGGTGAAACCACTTGGAATTTTAGGATTGATAATTGCCACTATTGTTTGTAGAGGCATAACGTATGTGACGGATATTTGGGTGGTATATCATATAGAACTGAAAAAATCCATATGGTGTTATTTGCAATTGATAATTAAATGGGGGATTTTCCTCATAATATGTGGTGCACTGTTAAACGCAGTCCTTCAAAGGATTTCTTTAAACACATTGTTGGGGTTCATACTAAAATGTGCATGGATTACGTTTGGATATACTTTTATGTTCATACTTACATTTCGGAAAAGTGCTGAATTTATTTTCTATAAAGAATTTGTAGAAAAGGAAATAAAGGAAAAATTAAGGTTATGAAATATGGAATTCTTACTATAGTTAAAATACCGAATATAGGTGCGGTGCTTCAAGGTTATGCACTATGTATGAAAATGCGTAGTCTAGGGATTGAATGTGAGATTATCGATTATGAATGTGTAAACATAAACCAAAGAGAAAAAGCGTATCATGCGTTAAAAAATCCAATTAAAAATGTGGCAAAAAAAATGTTTGTATGGCCGGCTACAAGAAGACGAATATTGGATTGTGAGAATTTTGCATCGGAATTATATAGTACTACTAGGTATAATAAAAAGAATATTAATGAAGCCAATGCTAGGTATGATGGTTTTGTTTCTGGCTCAGACATGATATGGAACCTTAATGTTACAGGACATGATTATACGTTTTTTTTAGATTTTGTAGATGATGCAAAAAATAAATTTTCATATGCATCATCAATTGGCGAGCAATGGAAACAAGAAGATATTCAAAATGTAGGGATGAAATTGAACAGATATTCAAAAATAAGTGTTCGTGAGAGTGATACATGTAAGTTGATACAGAATCAATTGAGATTACCATGTACTACGGTGTGTGATCCAACAATGTTACTTGATAAGACGGAGTGGGATAAGCTTGTAGTCTCAATAAATGATAAAAATTATGTCTTAGTATACTTTCCGTATAAAGAAATACTTGAAAAGGCAAAAAAATATGCAAAAAAAAATCACAAAAAACTGGTTGTTTTGGGAGAAACTTTTCCTTGGAAAGCCTATCAGCATGTTCAATACAAATCTCCTCAGGAATGGATCTCGTATATAAGAAATGCGGATGCAGTATTTACAGATTCATATCATGGCTTTTTATTTTCCCTCTATTTTGAAAAGAAAGTGTGGACAAATAACAAAGGGAATCGTTTTAAGTCGTTATTGGAAGAGTTGGAATTAAGTAAATGCTGGATTGAGAATGATCCGAATTTTATAAATATAATAGATTATGAAAGATGTAGGCAGCTTATTAAAAATAAGAGAGAGTATTCAGAACAATATATTATTGAAGCAGTAAAGAGAGCAGGTGATGCGGAGTGCATATAGATGTAACATCTACAAAGTGTTCCGGGTGCAGCGGATGTTTTGCCGTTTGCCCTAAAAAAGCTATCAGTATGGAAAAGGATAAAGAGGGATTTTTAATTCCTATGGTGGATAGAAGAAAGTGCGTAGAGTGTGGGGCATGTGTTAGAATTTGCCCTGCAAAACAAGAACAAAAGGTTAAGGAAAATATTTGCTACTCATATGCTGCAAAGTTGGATGACAAATACAATGATATTCGAAAAAACTCAGCATCAGGTGGCGTTTTTCCGGCATTAGCTAAATATGCTCTTGAAATAAGGGAAGGATATGTATGCGGATGTGTTTTAGACAATATGCTTCCGAAGCATATTATAAGCCAATGTTGGGATGATGTAGAGAAAATGCAGGATTCAAAGTACGTTCAGAGTGATATGCAATCATGCATTAAGGATATAGGTAATTTATTGCATAAGGGTAAATTCGTACTCTTTGTAGGTACTTCGTGTCAGGTAGCTGGATTGGAAGAATATTTAGATATTGCTAATATAAGCAAAGCAAATTTACTTACAGTAGATTTCTTTTGTCATGGGGTACCATCTCCTATGATATGGGATGAGTATATTGATTTTTACAAAAATAAGAAGAAAAGGACACCTGTTAACTATCGGTTTCGTAGTAAAGAATATGGTTGGGGAATGGCAAGTCGGGGGTCAAATCATCTTGGAAGCGTTGTTTTTGGAAAGCAAGTTAATAGAAGGGATAATTTTTCTTGGGCAGCGAGGATGTGGAGAAGTATTTTTTTCTCGAATCTATGTATTCGTCAATATTGTCATCAGTGCCCATATGCATCTGCACGGAAACCATCAGATATGACAATAGGAGATTTTTGGGGGATAGAAGATATATGCCCGGATTTTGATGATGGGAAAGGATGTTCTGTGATGATTATTCGAAGTTCAAAAGCTAAATGTATATTAAAACAGACACCGTGGCTTGTTACTAAAGATGTAACATTAGAAGAAGCTGTCAAAAAGCAAGGAAATGCATTTGCACCGAGTATCCGGAACGAAAGAAGAGATGCTTTTTGGAATGATTATTATAAGAACGGGTTTGAATACGTTGCAAATAAATATTTTCAATATGATGGTGTTCATAGGATGAAAGCATTGATAAAAAGGATACTTTTTGCATTGAAAATTAGAAATATATATTGAAGAGTCAGAAGAACAGAGGAAAAAGAATGCGAAAAATACTGATTCGATTTGATGATATTTGTCCCACAATGGATTGGAAACAGTGGAATCGTGCAATGGACATTATTAATCAATACAACATAAAACCTTTGATAGGTGTGATACCGGATTGCCAAGACCAAGAATTGAAAATAGATGATGAATACCCGGAGTATTGGCAGTATATTTTAAAATTGCAAGAGTCCGGTTTTGCTATAGCTATGCATGGATATCAGCATAAATACGATACTGATTGTCATGGAATCGTAAACAGAACAAGACATTCTGAGTTCGCAGGGCATACCTATGAAGAACAATATGAAAAAATACGTAAAGGAAAAGAAATCCTTAATCAGCATGAAATTTATACGGATATTTTCTTTGCACCGGCGCATTCTTATGACAAGAATACTTTAAAGGCATTATCCTCTAATGGATTTAAATACATATCAGATGGTAAAAGTGAGAAACCGTTCATGAGAGAGGGAATATTGTGTATTCCCTGTCGGGCAGCAGGATGTCCCAGAATAGGGAAAAGCGGATATTATACAGCAGTGTTTCATGCACATGAATGGACAAGACAAGATAAAGCAGAGGGGTATACCCAGTTGAAAAATCTGTGTGTTGAGTATTCAGATGAAATTGTATCGTTTGAAGAATATTGTAAGAGAAGTAAGGGAAAGGAATCTTTACAGATATTGTTGGAAAGGTTTTATCTGCTTTATGAATATTGGGTAAAGCCTACACTACGACCAGTGGTAAGAAAGATAAAAGCAATCATAAATTGAAAGAAATAGGGAAGAAAAGAATATGAGAATAGTAGATAAAATCTCGAAACTTATTTTTAATCCTCAAATCAGATTTGGATATTTAAGCAGACTTGGTGTGTATAACAAAATGCCGGATGAGGAGTATTTATGTAAAGAATGGAGCTATCATTTTGATAAACCATTAGATTTACAAAATCCACAAACATTTAACGAAAAACTTCAATGGCTTAAGATACATAATCGTATATCTGAATATACTACGATGGTTGATAAGTATGCAGTAAAGCAATATGTTGCAGATAAAATCGGAGAACAGTATGTTATTCCATTATTAGGAGTATGGAATTGCTTTAAAGAAATTGATTTTGATAAGCTTCCAAATCAGTTTGTGTTGAAATGCACTCATGATTCGGGGGGGGTGGTAATATGCCGCGATAAAGAAAATTTTGATAAAAAGCAGGCAGAAAAGATTTTGTCAACTTATTTGAAGAGAAAATACTATTATTGTCATCGTGAATGGCCGTACAAGGATGTCAAGCCAAGGATTATTGCTGAACAATATATGTCGGAGGAAAATAGTAAAGGATTAACAGATTATAAGTTCTATTGTTTTAATGGTGATCCACTTTATTTGTATGTATCTATAGGATTGGAAAATCATGCAACAGCGCAAATGAGTTTTTTAAATATAGATTGGTCGTTTGCTGATTTCGGAAGAACAGATTACAAACCATTAGAAAAGCTTCCAAATAAACCTGCAAGATTTGAAGAAATGATTAACATGGTAAAAAGATTGTCAAAAGGGATTCCTTTCTTAAGAGTTGATCTGTATGAAATCAATGGGGAAATATATTTCGGTGAATACACATTTTCTCCCTGTGCCGGAATGATGCCGTTTGATCCTCCGGAAGCGGATTTAAAATTGGGACAGTTATTGGATATATCACATGTTTGAACATAAATAGTATATATGAGGAAAAGCAACATGAAAAATGTAGAAAATCTACAGAATTATACAATCTTAATTACCGGTGCATCAGGGTTTATCGGAAGTAATTTGGCTAAAAGATTATTGGAAAATTACTCTGGAATTAAACAGGTTATCGGCCTGGACAACATGAACGACTATTATGATGTTCATATCAAAGAAGCCAGACTTGCGGAACTTCAGAAGTTTGAAAATTATGTCTTTGTAAAAGGCAACCTTGCAGACAAGGATACGGTTACCGGTATTTTCGAACAGTATCACCCGGATATTGTAGTAAACCTGGCTGCACAGGCAGGCGTAAGATACTCTATTACGAATCCGGATGCATATATCGAAAGTAATTTGATCGGATTCTACAACATATTGGAGGCTTGCCGTCATTATCCGGTGGAACATCTGGTATATGCTTCATCATCATCTGTATATGGAAGCAACAAGAAAGTGCCGTATTCCACAGATGATAAAGTAGACAATCCGGTATCGCTGTATGCTGCGACTAAGAAATCAAATGAGTTGATGGCACATGCATACAGCAAATTGTATGAAATTCCTTCGACGGGATTGAGATTTTTTACTGTATATGGTCCTGCCGGACGCCCTGATATGGCATATTTTGGTTTCACTAATAAGCTGGTAAACGGTGAAACGATTAAAATATTCAATTATGGCAACTGTAAGAGGGATTTTACATATATTGATGATATTGTCGAGGGTGTTATTCGTGTGATGAAGAAAGCACCGGAGAAAAAGAAGGGAGAAGACGGATTACCCATTCCTCCGTATGCAATCTATAACATCGGCAACAGTAACCCGGAGAATCTACTGGATTTTGTTCAGATTTTATCGGAAGAATTGAGCTCAATAGTCACCCGAGTTTCCCGTTTTGTAAACGAGTTTCACATTTTGAAAGCGACCTTCAAATTTTGTACCCGACTTTCCACTTTTGTAATGACTTTCCCGTTTTTTTCCTTGCTTTTATGATATAATCACCTTATGGCAGAGTATTTTTTTGCACAAAAACCGGACGTCAGTTTTGGCTTACAAATTTTGTAAGCCATAATTCACGTCTTCTGCTGTTCCTATTTCAGCCGGCGGTCTGTGCTTTATTCTGTCTTCTGGTTACTTTTTGAGAAGTCTTGCGGTGAGGTTGATGTCTTTGGCTGCAACCTCGTGGCATCTAAGCCTCTCCGCCAGGTCTTCTCCATAATAAAAGCAGAACGCTTCATACGGACTTTTTCCATTCAGTTTCCTTCTACGGTAGGAATTGATATGGTTCATCATC
>CEAC01002774.1_pt1 | contig 28189 bp, 35 predicted proteins | sample 557411 | NCBI WGS metagenome assembly CEAC01 (sample SAMEA3182094, study PRJEB8094) | gut metagenome | biome: human; feature: gut; material: Stool; isolation source: human stools | place: Canada | collected 2012-02-21
GGCCGTAGCCTGCGCGCCGAGGGCGATGGCCTTGTAGGTCTCGTAGTCCTCTTTGGTGGCGTAGGCGTCGGCAGGGATGTAGGCGGTCACGTTGGTGGCCGTGCCGATCGCGGTGACGATGTCGATGGTTTTCTCGACGATGGTGGCGCCGCCGGAGGGCGGGATCCACTCGGCCAGATCGCCGCAGTTGCCGTAGCAGTACAGCACCTCGCCGACCTCGGGATCGGGATCTTCGGCATAAAGGCCGAGCTCGCGGTAGTAGAAGCCCTCGGTCTCGTCGCCGTTGGTGAAGATGCCGCCGACGGCCACGGTGCCGTCGCCGTTGATCTTCAGCTTCGTGATGTCGACGGTCGCCTTCGGGCTGACCACGCCGGTGAGGGTGCGGGGCGTCTGGCCCTCCTCGAGGTAGCCATCGCCGAGGACGATCTTGGTGTAGTTGATCTTCTGGCCGGCCACGCCCTTCGCCAGAACGATCAGGCCGGCGGTGGTGATGTCGTTGTTGATAAATGCAGCCATGTCTATCTCCTTTCCTTAGTCTGAGATGACCGCCGCGTCGGTGCCGATGCTGACGGTCTCGCGGTTGTTGTCGTGGACGACGGCCGCGTGGTAGATGTGGATCTCGTCGCTGCCCATGACGTGCACCTCTTGGGTGTGATCCCTGACGGCCATGCCGGAATAGAGGAACATTTCGCCGGTCAGGCAGATCAGGATCGCGTCGAGCCACGAGCTGCGGCGCTTGACCGTCCGCAGCAGCTTCAGGAACAGGTCGAGGTTGCTGTTGACGAGGCTCGGGTTGTCGCTCAGCACCTTGAAGTGATGCGGCTGCCCGCCGTACTGATACCACTCCCTGACCTCGCCGGTGCCGAAGTAGTCGGCCACGATCTGCTCCACGGCGTAGGGGGTGCCGAGTTTCGAGTAGACGCGGTCGCTGTTGCGGATGACGGCCCGCTTGGCTGCGATGGGCGCGGTGCTGTCATACCACTGGATGTTCAGCTCCCACGCCATTTCGTCGAGCTCTGCGTCGCTGAGCTGGTCGATCTTGTCCCACCTGCTCAGGAGCTTCAGGCGCGCATAGGCGTCGCGGCTGATGATGTCGCAGCCGGTGGCGAGGCCCTTGTCGCTGCCGTCCTCCTGCATCCACGCAGGCAGCAGTTTGACCATCTCGGTCTCATTGAGCCGCATTTACACCACCTCGCTCTCGACCTTGTGGCTGACAGTCAGGTGGCCGCTGAACTTGGCGACTTGCGTGTCGTCGAGGGCTTTGTAGGCCGGCTTGACGACGTCCACGCGGAAGGCGCCGGTCAGGTTCTCGCCCCACGAAGGCGAGAGGATCCGCTTGCGGAGCTGGTCAGGGTTGATGTCCCTGCCGAGAGCCGCGACTTGCCACTCGTTGTAGCGGTCGATTGCGCCGCCGGTGCCTTCGACGTTGGCGATCACCTCGGCCTCACTCTCCGGCGTGGTGTAGTACACGATCTCGATGTCGTAGGTCTCGGCCTCCGGGGGCACGGCGCTCACCTTGTCAGTGAGCGGCCGGATGTCCTTGGCGTTGACCACGTCCAGCACCTTCGCCAGCATGGCAGCGTCAGGGATCCCGCCGCCTTCCAGCAGGGGCACGATCTTGACGCAGCCCTCCAGCGTGCGGGTGATGATGATGTCGATGCTCTCGGCGGCCGAGAGGCTACCCTTGAGCGTGATGGTCAGCAGGCCGTCGGTGTAGTCGACGGTGTAGTCCGTGTTCTTGGCCGCCGCCGTGCTTTGCCCGTGGGCCTTCACGACGAGGGTGTCGGTCAGAAGCATGCCGCCGCCCTTGAAGGCTTTGCCGTCGTAGACCGTGAGGGTCTCGCTGACGGTTTCCTTCTCGCTGACGGCCTTTGCGTCCACGATGGAGCTGTCGGCCGTCATTACCCAGTAGATGTAAGCCTGTTCAGGGCCCGCGGTGGATCTCTTGGCGGGCGCCAGACGGATCCGCTCGCGGAGGCGGTTGTCGCCCTCGGTGGTGTAGGGCTCGCCGTCATCGCCTCCGGCCGTTTCGGTCAGATTGGTGACGGACTCGATGTAGGGGATCAGGTCGACGAGGGTGGTGATCGTGCCGGCTGCGTAGCCGTTGAACTTCGTGCCGTTGCTCACGGCCGAGGTCGGCACCTCCACAGAGTAGGCGCCAGCTTGCAGCACAGCGATCTCGTCGGTTGCAAAATAGTTTTCGCTGTCCGGCGTCACCTTCGTCCACTTCGGAATGATGATGTTTTTCTCCTGCGGCGTGGAGACGGAGAAGCGCATGGTCGTCTTGGCCGGTGTGCCTTCCAGTCGTTTCACGTCCTGCCGCTCGCCGATGGCGTCCAGCACCTCGCCCCTCGCATAGCGGAGGAGCGTCTGCCGGCCGACGTCGTTGAGGCTGTTGTAGAGGGCAACGAACACGGGTACGAGAGCCTCGCCGAAGATCCGGCGCTCGTCGCCCGGGTAGAGCGGCTCGCCGGCGCCCTTTTCGAGCTCGGTGATGATGGTCTTGTATAGGGTGCTCGCGTCTGTCGTGGTGAGTTTGATGTCCTCGCCGTAGGTGTTTGTCGCGTCGCTCACGCTGTTCACCTCCTTCATGTGATGTTGTCGATGCTGGCCCGCAGCTCGAAGTCGCCGGCCTGAGCGGTTAGAGCCTTCAGGTCGGAGTCACTGAGCTGCACGCGGGGCTCGTAGGTTTCCACGAGGAACTCCACGTCAGCGGCCAGATCGGTCGCAGCGGTTTCGCTCGGCTTGTCGATCAGCGTGCGGTCGATCCCCTTGATGCGCTCATAGGGCACCTCCCCGCGGATGGTCTTGAGGAGGTTCTGCACACAGATCTCGGGCGCTCCGTTGCCGGATGCTTTCATGGGATCACCTCGCTTTACTTGAGCTGTGCGTTGCTTGGTTTCTTTGCAGCTTTGTCGCTGCTGGATGCTCCGACGGTGACGGCGCTCAGACGCCGGCCGACGCCGCCGGAGGACGAGACGCCGGCCGCGGACGAGCTCTTGCTCGAGCCGCCTGCGCTGGCCTTCTTGCTGCTGGCCTCCTCGGCGTATTCCGTCAGGTTGATCGTGATCTTTCCCTTCAGGATCCGGCCGAGGTTGTCGAGCGTGGTGTCTGAGAGGCTGACGCCGGTGAGCTGAAGGTTGGCCGGGCCGAAGCGCCGGCCGGCCAGATAGAAGGGGGCGTACTGCCCGACCAGCGACGTCCACGACTCGAACTCTCCCCGGGCGTCGCCGCCCACGGCAGACGCCAGATCGAAGTCGAAGCTCATGCTTTGCAGCTTGAGCGCCTTGGTCTTGGTGGCCGGGGATCCGGCCTTGTCGTCGCTGTTTTCCGTGTCGAGCTCGACGCTGGAGGAGACGCCATTCAGGGCGGCGATCCTCTGGCTGGAGACGCCCCACGTCTTGCCGTTCCATGATGCCATGACGGCCATGTCTATCCCTCCTTACTTCGGGCCAGAAGTGCCGCCTCCCATGCTGTCGGTGTGGGTGTGGCCGGTCAGGCTGATGCCCGTGGCGGTCACGTCTGCCGACGGGACGCTGATGCCCTTGTCCTGCATCGTGAGCGCGCCCTTCTTGACGGTGATGTCGCCCGGGACGATGCCGTCCCACTCTCCGTCCATGCGGGAGAGGATGATGCCGGTGCCGTCCTCGAACATAGCATAGGCGACTTCTGTGCCGGGGGTCAGGTTTCCCATCTCTCCGCGCAGATACCACGGGATCGTCAGCGGCCGCGTGACCATGCTGTCGGCGGTGCTCGGGAGCACTCTGGCCGTGGTTTTGTCGCCGTTCCTGTCGGCCTTTCCCTCCACGCTGGAGATCTTGCCCTTCTGGATCATTTGGTTGTTGCTGTTCATCAATATCCCTCCAGTGGCTTGCGGAGGTATAGCTTGCTCCGCGTCTTGACGTAGTCGTGCCGGATCCGGCTGATGAAGGCTGTGCCGTCCCACGACTTAACGCCCTCGGTCGCCAGTGTGACCACAGAGCCCGCCGCATAGTCTCGCAGCAGCGAGCCCGTCCAGAGGGTGCCGGCGGTCGCGTTTTTGTTGGCGTCCCGGAGGAGGCCCTTGGCGAAGCGGTCGGCCTCGCTCTGGTCGGTCATGCGGAAGGGTAGGATCCGGCGCAGCACCTTGTCGCCGCCGCTCGGGGCTGCGAAGGTGCCGGTCAGGCCGCCGTTGACGGCTTCGGCCGAGCCGTAGGCGTTGGTGCCCTCGTCGCGGTACTCGAAGTCATTGGCCGGGGTGATGGTGATGGTGTCGACGGGCTGCTGGCTTTCCATGTATGCCTCGTCGTAGACGACCAGCTTGCCGTCATACACCAGAAACGCCGCGCCCTCGAGGGTGCAGCGGTTTTGAAAAAATGCGAAGTCTGCGAGGTTGTTCTGCTCGACGTAGTCGTAGGTCTGGTCGGTGATCCCGTAGGTCTCGAGCGTCAGGCCGTGGCGGCCGGCGATCTCTTGGGCCAGTTGCAGGAACTTGACCTTTTCCCACGATTTACTCCGCTTATCCTTCGCAGACTGCGGGACGGAATAGGCCCGCAGGGTGATGATGCCGGACTCGGGGACGACGCTCTCGACGAACATTTTGCCCGTCTTGGCCGCGCCGTCCTCGATGGCGATGGTGTCGCCCTTCTTGGGGTTCCACGAGTCCCACAGCTCGCGGGTGTCGTTGAGCTTGAGCAGCAGCTCGTCGCTCTGCTTTTCGGCGTACATATCGTGATAGCAGCGGTGGACGCTGACGTCCGGGTAGATGTCGACGCCTTCGTATAGGATCTTCACGGCGTCACCTCCTCCACGGCGGCAGGGTCTCCGGCGTCTCCACAGTCTCGACGATCGGGATCCGCACAGCCTCGCCGCCCTCGAAGATCAGCACGTCGCTGAGGTCGGGGTTGGCCTCGATGATGGTGCTCGCCATGCGCTCCTCGTTATAGGCGACGAGCGCGATGCTGTCGAAGGTGTCGCCGCCCTGCGCCACATAATCAATAAAGCCGACTGTCTGCTGTGACATAGGCGCCGCCCTCCCTTCTGCTGAGTGCCTCGAGGATGAAGTCGATGAACTCCGGCTCGAGATCGCGGAGCTTTCGGATCAGGGCGTCCTCGTCGGTGTCGCCCTCGACCTTGATCTGAGGTGAGAAGGACAGGCCGCTCAGGTCATAGACCACAGCCGTGCCCGATCCGCTGCTGATGGGCTCGTAGTCGGCCTCGCTGGATGCGCCCAGCATCCGGCCGGCTTCGGCCCAGTAGGATAGGTTTTGCGAGCGGTATGCAGGGTTGAAGCTGATGACCGCCTCGGTCGGATAGCGCGGATCCTCGCCCGCGATGGACGGGCCGCTCGTGAAGCCGCCGGTCGCATAGCCGGAGACGCCGGTGCTGCTGCCTCCTCCACCTCCGAACAGGCCCGCGATCTTACTGATGACGCCGGAGCCGAAGCTGACGATCTTCGATACCCAGCCGACGATCGTGCCGAGCACGTTTGCGATGGGCTCCAGAATAGCCAGCAGGGGCGAGAGGAGCGGCATGATCGCATTGAGCAGGCTCACGACCGGGGGCAGCAGGGCCTCGATCAGTTGCATCAGCGGAGGCAGCAGCGGCATGATGACGCTGTTGACGATTTGCAGGGCCACGTCCAGCAGCGGAGTGATGACCGGCAGCAGCGCGGCGATCAGGTTTGCCAGCACAGGCAGCACGGTCGAGATGATCTGCGTCAGCATCGGGAGCACGGTGGCGAGGATGCTGGCGATCGGCGGTAGAATGGCCTGAACGATCTGCATGAGCGGCGGGAGTAGCTGCTGCGCGAGGTCGAGCAGGGGCGGCAGGAACGAGCCCACGAGCTGAGCCAGCAGGGGCAGGATGCCCGCAGCCAGCTCCGTGACCATCGGCATGACCTTCTTCAGGGTGTCGCCCATGCCGACGAGGAAGTCCTGCACAAACGGCATACAAGCGTTGAGCGTGTCGGTGATGACCGGGCTGATTTCCTCGAAGGTGTCGGTCAGGATCGGGGCCAGCGATGTCAGCGTGTTGGCGATCATCGACGCCATAGGCAGCAGAGCCACTTCGGCCGATCTCTTGACCGCCTCGAAGGCAGAGCCGAGGTCGTTGTACTTGACGTCGTTGATCTGCTGGAGCGCGGCGGCGCCGTCATAGGCTGCGGTCTCGATGTCCCCGAGCACGGGCAGGATGCCAGCCTCCAGATCCTCGAACTGCGAGCCAAACAGTGCGACGCCGATCTCGTTGCGCTTGAGAGGATCCTCGAGCTTGTTCAGAGCCTCGACGGTGTCGAAAAATGCAGCCTGCGCGGTCTCGCCGCCGGCTGCGAAGGCCGCGAACATTTTGTCGGAGTTGAGGCCGAGGCCCTTGAAGGCTTCGGCGCTGCTGTCGCTGCCGTCTTTCGCTCTGATGTTGAACTCCTTGACGGCGTCGGCCACTTTGTCGATGCTGAACAGGCCGGCGTCAGCGCCTTCCACGAGGGAGCCCATGAACTGATCGGCACTCAGGCCGAGGGCCGCAAACTGCGCCGAGTATTCGTTCAGGGTGTCGAGCAGGTCGCCGTTTTTGTCTGCGCCGTTCTGCGCGCCGGTGGCGATTAGGCCGTAGGCTTCTTCGGCGCTGATGTTGAAGTTTTTCATCAGAGCCGAGGCGGCTCTGGCGCTTTCGCTGATGTCGTAGTCGAAGGTGTCGCGCAGCACGAAGCCGGCCGCGGTGGCCTGCTCCAGCGCCTCGCCGGCCAGATCGCTCGCTTTCTGCGTAGCGGCCAGCCCTTCGGCCACGTCGTTGAAGTCCTCGCCGAGGTTCTGCGCGTAGATGTTTTTCACGCTCTCGCCCAGTGCGTCCAGCTCGTCGCCGGTGGCGCCGGTGGACGCAGAGAGCTGGTTCATGGCTTTGTTGTAGTCGTCGCCCAGCTCTGCCAGATACTTCCCGGCCTCGACGACCGCCTTGCCCGTCGCCACAGCGATGCCGCCCACGGCAGCACCGACGGCAACGGCCTTCCAGTTTACTTTGTCGAGGTGTCCCGCGACGTTGTCCATCGCCTTCCCGAGGGAGGGGTCGATGGTGCCGGCGAAGCTGACGACGGCCTGCATGATCTTGTTTTTGCCTGCCATCAGTGTCACCTCCTTCTGTATTTCCTGAAGTTATTCCGGGGCATTGAGGCGGCTTTGTCGCACTGCCGCTTGGCCTCCTCGGCTGCCTCGTAGTATTCCATCAGGAAGTCGGTCAGGCGTTCCCGTCGGAGCTCGCCGACTGAGGTGTGGAAGGCTCGAGAGTAGTCTCGGACGAGCTCTCCGAGCCGCTTTCCTCGGATTGTGCCGCCGACCTCGCCGTAGTAAAATTTCGGCCGATCCTCATAAGCTCCATGACGTCGGGGCCGCTGATGCGCTCGAGGTCGCTGACGTCGATGTCACTGTTGACGGCGACGATCGCCATCATGGCGAGATAGGCGTGCAGGGAGTAGTCGAGCTCGCAGGCGCCGGCGCTGCCGCCGCCTTTGTTGGAGGTCGCGCGGAGCTTGCGGGCCTCAGCATCGGCGAACATTCCCACGGTGATCGCGCCGGTGTCGTAGGTCAGAGTCTTGACCTTTTTGCCGTTGATGGTGATGGGGGTCTGAAGTGTCAGCTTTTCCATGTGTGTCTCCTTTCGATAAATAGAGGGCGCCGCCCGGAGGCGACGCCCTTCTTGTTACAGGACGCTGCGGATGTCCTTGGCGTAGTCGACGCCGCCGACGCGCATGATGGTGTTGAGCTGGTCGATCAGCCAGTATTCGTTGCCAGCGACGAAAAGCTGGTAGCGGCTGACGGCCAGCGCGATCTCGTTCTCGCTGGCGTTGCCGGGATCCACGTTCAGGCCGGGGATGCCCTTGGAGACGCAGCGGAGGAACGCCTTGCAGCCTTCGGTCTTGGTGGAGCCGTCGGAGAGTTTGACGTCCTGCGCCCAGCGGATCTCGATGGTCTTGCTCGTCAGCTTGACGAGGCTGCGCAGGCCGAGGTCAATGCCGATCTTGGTGATGGATGCCTCCATCGCCTCGATCTGGCCGGGCAGCGGCGCCGTGTAGGTTCCCATCGCCTTGAAGTCAGCCGTCACAAGGTTGACGGGAGGCAGGGCGATGGTCACGTCCTTGGCGGCGAGAACGCCGTCCACATAGACGGTATCGGCGAGGATGGGGCCCTTCAGGTCGAGCCACAGGTTTGCCATTACTCGTCACCTCCTTCGTAGTAGACGGAGAAGCCCGCGTCGGTGTAGGCGACGTAGACGCTCGCAGACTTGAGGGGCGGGGTCGGGGTGACGGCGATGTCCCAGCGGAAGTCGCCATTCATCACGTCGGTGGTGCTGTTCTCGCTCTCGAGGAACAGGATCACAGGGGATCCGAGCAGCGCGCCCATGCTGACATAGCCGTCGAGCTTCTCCTGCTCGCGGTTGATGATGCGATCCTTCAGTGCGCGGGTCATGGGCTCGTCGATCTCCGGGCTCCACTCGCGCTGGAAGTCGTTGGTGATGTGCATGAGCATCCGCATGGAGACGTCGAAGATCGCGCGGGGATCCACGTCTGCGCCGTAGGTGTAGGCAGCCGTGTGGTCGCCCCACAGTACCCATTCGCCGCCCCATGCCACGGCGGTGCTGATGCCGTTCTGCGTCAGCTCCTTGCCGCTCTGCTGGTCGAAGCCGCGGTTTTTCGCGTTGGCGCCGAAATACTGCTTGATGACGGGGATCGCCTTGTTGCCGCAGGTCTCCATCGGGACGCTGTTGTGGCTGAAGTCGGCGCGCATGAGCTCGACCACGGCCAGCGTGCTCAGGTGGAACACGTTGCCGAGGTTGTCCACAGCCTGCGGCCAGTAGACCTTAGAACGCTCGCCAGTGAAGGCGTTGGCCTTCTTCCATGCGATCGCCTTGGTGATCGTGTCGACCGCCTGCGCGGTGCTGTCCACGAGGGGCAGGTCGGCCACGACGAAGGCGTCCCAGTGGCCGTTGATCTTCTTGCAGGCCGTCAGCATGGCGTTGTAGACGGCAGGGCTGTGACTCCAGCCGGGGGCCGCGATCAGATTGCAGACCGCGAACTGCTCGGGATAGAGCAGCGCGATCGCGCTCAGGCCGCTGTACTCGCCGGAGGAGGTGACGCCGCCGATGATGTCGCTGTCTGCGATCTCAGAGTCGTCCACCTCGCTGAAGCTGGCCGTCAGGCTGCCGGCGAGCTGCGCGTCGTCCTTCAGGCTGGTGATGATGACCGTGCCCTTGGTGAAGTTATAGTCCACAGCGTAGTCGGTGCCCTCGACGTAGTTGCCGCTGTCATTCTTTGCGATGGTCAGGGTGTCGAGGATGATCTTGTCGCTGGCGAACTCGGCGCGGCCGCCGGTGAAGGTGAGGGCCTTGGTGGTGGCCGCCTCCTTGCGGTGCTTGCCCGCGGAGGGGTCGAGCACATTGATGACGTAGATCGGGCCGATGTTTCCGAGGGGGTTGTTGAAATGCGCGTACACGGCCTCGCACAGGGTAAAGGTGCCCCAGTCGGACGAGTAGCCGATCTTCTTCTGAGCGTCGACCAGACTGGTGATCTTGATCGGCGCGTTGATGATGCCGGCCTCGCCGAAGCCGCGCACGAGGTTGACGGGTGCCGTGCCGATATAGACCGGCGTGGTGCCCGCCTGCACGGCGCTCTGTGCCACGGTCTCGCCGATGTGGCCGTAGGCGCCGTAGAGGTATTCGTTTGCCATCTGCTTATCCTCCTTTGCATGAAATTAGAGCAGCCGAGCGGCTGCCCTTAAAGCAGGTGTTGGTAGCTTTTCGGGTTGCGGGTCAGGGTCTCCTCGACGGAGAACTCAGCCCATGCAAACCAGTACGGGTAGAAGTCGGGGACGGCGTCTTGCTCCGCGACGGGGCCGAAGGTGATGCCCTTCTCCTTGATGACGCGGAGGTCGCCGAGGTACTCGGCGTTTTCAATCAGCCGGAGAGCTGTGTCCACAAAATTCCATGCGTCACGCCAGCCCTCTCCGTTCTTCACGAAGTAGGAGGCCGCCGCCTCGTTGCATTGCTGGATGTAGGTGCCGCTGCCGTCGCCCTTCGGCTTGAAGATGTCGGGCCCGTGGTAGCCGGGATCCCACGCTGAGAAGCAGAGCCGGATCTTGATGTCTCGGGCACTCTGGAGCAGGTCGTCGTCGCCCTGAACGATCTGCACGCAGACCGACGGGATCGGCGCGGCGATGTTCGGGGGCGTCCTGTCCTTCGATGGTACGAAAAGCGAGAACGCGGCCGGGTTTACCAGCTTGTATGGGTAGGAGGCGTCCGTTGCGTTGTCGTCGGGGAGCTTCAGCTTGACCAGAGGGCAGACCTCGGCGGTCAGCCAGTCCCGGACGGTTTCGATGCTGTTGACGATGGACATGGGGCACCTCCTACATGGTGACAGTCTGGCCGAGGGCCACGGTGGCGATCCCCATGTCCTCGCTCCAGTCGTTGACGATGTACTCGCGGCCGTCGACGTTGAGCCCTTCGCCCGCCGGGCGCCGAGCGGGCAGATCCTCGACCGCCGCGTAAAGCAGCAGAGAGGACTCCGCGACGCTCAGCTCTTGCCCCCCTTGGCGTTCTTTCAGGGCGTTGTCGTCCAGCACGGCGGCGATGGCCCTGCCTTCGACGGTGTGCTTCTCACCGAACTCGTCGAGATTGAGAAACGTGCGCCGACGGTCAGCCTCGACCATCGCCTTGAAGCTGAAGGCCATCAGACGGGATCGGCGGCGCCGATCTGAGGGGGCTCCTCGTCGTCGGCACCGTCATCAGGCTGCTCGGCCTTGGTGGCCTCGATGGCAGCGATGACGTCGGCCTTCTTGCGCATAGCAGAGGCGTCCACGCCATAGCGCGTGGCCACTTCCTTCAGCTCGTCGAGCTTCATGTCCTCGTTGTACTCAGGGGCCTCGTCGGCCGCGGTGTTGCTGCTGGCAGGCTCGTCGGCGTCGTCGCCGGGAGCGGGTGCGGGCTGCTCGGCAGTCTCGCCCAGCTCGCCGATGTACTTGGCGACACCTTCCTTCACCAGACGGGCCTCCAGCTCGTCGTCGAACTTCTGAGGGCCGTCTGCTTCAGTGATGGGGATCACCTTGCGGCCGTTATAGTAGCCGAAGGTGCCCTTGATGATCTGGATCATGCTCTGCTCCTTTCTGCTGCGCTCAGTCCGTCAGGACGTCCGCAACGATGAACGGGTTCTTGTTGTTGGGGATCATCAGCGGGCGGCTGGAGATGGTCAGCGTGCGGCTGTTGCCTTCGGCGCTGCTCACATACTTCGGCACGCGGCGGCCGGCGTAGGTGTGGAACTCGCCGTCGCTCTGCTCGACCTGAGAGACGGCGCCGTAGGCGGTGCGGCCAGCGCCGGGAGCGGTGAGGACGCACTTGCCGGACGGGATGTAGAGCTTGTCGTTGCCCTCGTCGTCGGTGTAGGTCAGGTCGTAGGAGATGACGCTGATGATGCGGCCGAGGACGTTCAGGCGGGCCACGATGGCAGCGCCGTCAGGCAGCAGCTCAGGCTCCACGTTGCCGATCTCGATGCGGCGGTTGTCGAGGAGCTTCTGCACGGCCGCGTCGTTGATGATGGTGTCAGCCACGTCCGGGGAGCAGACCAGATCAGAAGCGCGGAGGCCGCGCTTGGTCAGCATACGGATCATGGCCTCCAGATCCTTCAGGATCTTGCCGCCAGTGGCGTCCCACTTGGCCGTCGGGGTGTAGGTCGCGGGGTTGCTGGCCTCGGAGTAGAAACGGATCTCCATCTCGTCGGCCTTGTCGACGTCGTCGGCGATGTGCTTCATCACGCAGCCATTGGTCAGCATGGTCTCGGCAGCCATCGCTTCTTCGCGGTTGGTGATGAGCTCGCCCAGCTCGTCAGCGTCGCGCAGGATGAGGGTCTGCTGGCGCTGCTCAGGGGTGAGCTGAGAGTAGAGAGCCTCGCCGAAGCCGCGCTTGCGCAGCTCGTCGAGGGTCAGGACGCGACGGGGAGCCACGAAGGGCGGGGTGTAGCGTTCCATATTGTAGCCGGCGCGCAGGACGGTGACGCCGCCCTTGCGAGGGGCCACGAAGGGCGCCAGCTTCTTGCTGCCGTCACGGAACTCGACGAGCACGTCGTCGGTGGCGAAGATGTCGCTCGCGTCGTTGGTGGGGAAGTAGCGGTCACGCAGGAAGGTCGCAGCAGGGGTGAGCTGCTGCACGGCCATGAGCAGCGTGTGGGTGTCGTAGAAGTTAAAAGGCATTTTGTTGTCCTCCTTCTCTTAGTATTCGATGGCGTCGGAGAGCAGGATGCCGGCCTTGCGCAGCTCCTCCTCGTCGGTCGCCTTCAGGGTGTAGCCGCTTGCAACGGCCAGCTTGCTGCGGGCGACGTGGCCGGTGCGGTAGGCCAGCACGGTCACGTCCGCGGTGGTGCCGACTTCCACGTCCTCGGCGAGGATGCAGTTGGCGGTCAGGGTTTCGTTAGTGGTCGCGGTGGAGCCGAGGATCACCAGCTTGCCGTCGCCGGCGGCGCCGGCAGACAGGGCCAGCACGGTGCCGCGCTTATAGGCGGCTGCGGCGGTGGCCTCCTTGCGGATGGTCACGGTGAACACGTCAGCGACGGGCTCGTTGGCAACGATCAGGCCGTCATAGCCGACGCTGCCGAGGTTTTCGTCCAGTCTCTTGCTCATTACTTCTTACCTCCGTTCTGAGACTTGGTGGAGTTGTAGAGGCCGACGATGGCGTCCACCTTTGCCTTGTCGTCGTTTTCGCTGCCTTCCTCGCCGCCGTTAGGGGCAGCGCCGACGCCGGCAGCGCCGGACTCGTCGTTGTCAGCCTTGGCGTCCTTCAGGTGCTTGGCACCGAGGGCCGCCTGCTTCTGCATAGCCTTGAGCGCGAGCTGCTCAGCGGTGCAGGGGGTCTCGCCGTACTTGGCGTCCCTGACGAGCTGCGCGTCGCCCACACTTGCGGCGATGCTGTCGATGGCCTCGATGCGGGCGCGTTCCTGCGTTCTGGCAGTTTCGGCCGCCTGCTGCTCGATCTGAGCCACGACGTCGGGGTGCTGTGCTCTCATTTCTTCGAGGGTCATGGTCTTGTTGTCCTCCTTCTTGGGGCCGTCGTTCTTGGCGGCCGCGTGTTTATTTCCAGCCGCAGGGGCGGCGTGGATGCTGTTGTCGATGGGGATCGTCCCCGGGATGTGTCTGAAGCCCTTGACGTCGTGCCGGATGCCGGCGACGAGGAGCACCTTCTTGTCGGCGCTCAGGGTGACGTCGGGGCCTTCGTCTGTGAGCAGGGTGTCGGCAAAGCCGTTGTCAATGGCCTCCTGCCCGACCATCCACGTCTCGCGGGTCATCATGCTGCGGAGCTGGTCGACCTCGAGGCCGGTCTTGGCGTGGTAGATCTCCGCGATGGCCCGCTCGCTCGCGTCGAAGTCCTTCTGGAGCTTCTTCAGGTCTGCGAGGGTGTAGTAGTCGTAGAGCAGCCCGGCGACGCCGTGGATCATCACCATGCTGCCGGGATAGACCTGTACCTCGTCGCCCGCGCAGGCGATGACGCTGGCCGCGCTGGCCGCGATGCCTTCCACGACGACGACCTTGTGGCCGGTCAGGCCCTTGATGGCGTTGTGGATGGCGATGCCGGTGTAGAGGTCGCCGCCGCAGCTATTGATCTTGATGGTGATGTTGCTCTTGCCCTTGACGGCCGCGAGATCCTCCATGAAGCTCTCGGGCGCGATGTAGAGGCCGGGCTCGGGCTCGCCCGTCCACCAGTCCACAGGCTGACGGCTCACGACGTCGCCGTAGAGGGTGATCTCGCCCTCGTCGTCGCCGGTGCTGGCGACGTTCCAGAACTTGATCGGCGTGCCCGCAGTCTGAGGCCCGGCGCAGAGCCGGGGAGTGTTATGCGTTCTCATGCTTGTCTCCTTCCTTGATGCTTTTGATGGCCTCGGCAACGATCGCCTCCCGCAGAGCTGCGGAGATCGTGCCGCTGGCCGCTGTGCTCTGGTCGACCTGCCCCTGCGCTGCGCGCAGCTTCTCGTTTTCCCGAGCGAGCTGGTCGACGTTGGCGTCCCACTGGCCGCCGTTGAGTCGGATGGTCGCCTGCTCTCTGGTCGTGATGCCTTCACCGATGGCGAGGATCTCGGCCGTGATCTCCTTCGTCGGGTCGAGCTGTCCCTGAGAGGGGCCGATCCACTCGGCGCCGAGGTATGCGGCGCGGATCGCCGGGTCTGCGAAGAAGCCCGGGGCACTGATGCGGCCGCGGGCGACGGCTTCAGAGAACCAGATCTCGTAGACCGGCGTGCAGAAGTCATCGACAAACCACTTGCGCCTCATGCGGAACGCCTTCCACGCCTCCATCAGGGCGGCGCGGCTGGCGCTGTACGAGCTGTTGAAGCTCTTGAGCAGCAGGTCGGCCGGGATCTCGAGCGCCGCGCCCACCTGTTCGCAGATGGCACGCAGGAAGGTGTTGAAGCCGCTGGCCGGCCGCTTGGGGTCTGCAAAGGTCACGTCCTCGCCGGGTTCCATGATGTTGATCTGGCCGGGGCCCATCTCGTACTCGTTAGGATCTCGGCTCACCTCCGGCAGGCTGCTCCCGACTTCGTTGAACGGGTTGTCGCCGGCGCCTGCCTCGGTCTTGATGAAGGCCGTGAAAAACGACTCGACGACCGCCGCGGTCAGCTCGCTCTCGGTGTAGCGGCGAAGCTGGAGCAGGGGCTCGATGACCTGCGCGAGATAGCTGACGCCGCGGTATTGATCCGGGCGCTCGCTCTCCATGACGTGCAGGATGTTCGGCAGGCCAGTCCGCTCGCCGTATGCCTGAACGCGGGCCCACGTTGTCGTCGTGCTGCCGAGCTCGAAGGGGTAGGTGCTGCGGATGTGGTACGCCTCGATCTGGCCGTCGCTGTTCACTTCGACGCCGTCGTAGATGGTGTTGCCGTTGGCCGCCTTGCCGGTGGTCAGCAGCATCGGGGTGATGATGCCGGAGGTCGTCGGTGTGGCGACTCGGTCAGCCTCGATCAGATGCAGGCGCAGCGAGTAGGGCGTGAGCGGCGTCGGCTCGTACTGCTTCACGACGGCGAACACGTCGCCGCTGACCAGCCACGAGGCGAGCGCGAGCTGCTGCATGGCTGCGAAGTTGTTGACGCCGGTGGCGTCGCACGCCCTTTTGTTCTCAGACCAGAGGGCGAACTCACGCTCGGCCTGAGCCTGCCATGCGTCCGCGGCCTCCTGCGTCATGCCGAGCGCCTCGCGGTCGATCCGGCTCTTGAGCTGGAGGCCGATGCCGACGACGTTGGTGCGGTTGGTGCGGATGGCAGAGGTGGCGATCGGGGCCGCCATGTAAAGCATCCGGGCACGCTGCCGCAGGGTGTAGTTGTTGGCGTCGATGTCCTCCTTCGGGCTGCCGCTCATAGCTCTGAAGCCCTTGGTCGCCTTCTTGTGCCAGCTCGCGCCGGCGTCGCCGTAGCCCTTATTCACAGGGCGCGGCTGCTGCCGCCTGTTCTGTGGGCGGCTTCTGCTTTTTCTTTTGCTGATGGTGCTCACCTCCTTCATGGTGAAGATGGCCGGGCCGGGAGAAAAGGAGCGAAAACTCCCGGCGTCGGCCTATGAAAAAAGCCCCTTTCGGGGCTTCTTTCACCAGTCTCGGGGCACTACTCCCACAGCTTTTCGCGGCTTCTCGCCGTTCAGTGCGGCCTCGAGGGCTTCGATGTCTGCCTCGAGCTGTTTGATGGCGGCCCGGATGGATCCGAGGTCGGTGTTGTAGCGGGCCAGATTGCGCGAGCCGATGCCGTAGCTCTGGACGCCTCCGTCCAGCATCTCGGCCTCTCGCTTCAGGTAGAGCTCCAGCCGGTTCCTCTTGATGGAGAGCTGGTACTCGATTTGTTCGCGGGTCTTTCTCATTGTGGTGTGTCCTCCTTACCAGTCGTCGAAGGCGTCGGCCCGGTTGTGCCGTTGCCGCTGCCGTCGCTGCTGCGGGGCCTTCGGTTTTTCCTCCAGCCCTTGCAGGCGGCGCTCGATGGCGTCCATGTCGGGGTTGATGATCTTGAGGCCGGCGTTGGCGTAGTCGCGGCAGTCGAGGGCCTCGTTGCGGTTGTGCCCGGGCAGCTTCTCCCACGCCCAGCGGTCGCCGCGGCGTGTGCGCGTGAGCACCAGCTTCTCGGAGAGGAGCCCGTTGAAGAAATTGAGGTCATAACCGGCGTCGGGGTGCCGGTTGAAATGGCAGTATTTCGGCCCGGGCTCCTGCACCTTCAGATTAGCCATGATCGTCGCCTTGCCGGCGTCGACGCCGATGGTGTAGAGCCAGCAGGTGATCCGCTTGTTGTCGCGGATCGGCACCTTGCTCGGGGGCGAGACGAAGGGGATGCCGTCGCCGCCCTTGCCCTTGATGGCAAAGACGCGCTTGCCGACGCGGGCCCGGCACGCCTCATAGACCTCTTGGGTGAAGTGGCCGCCGGAGTCGACGCAGGTGATGGAGATCTTCAGACCGCGACCGTTTTTGAACTTGTAGACGTGGTCGACCACGTCGTCGAGCCGCTGCCAGACCTCCGGGGTGTCCGGCCGGCCCATGATGTAGCCCTTGACGATGCCCCACGTCTCGCCGTACTTCCCGTGACCAACCACCTCGTATTCGAGGCGGTTGTCCTGAGTGTCGACGCCGCAGGTCAGCACGAGCACGCCGTCAGGCAGCTCCACAGGGGTGCCATCCGGGCGGGTGCCGTAGTCCTCACGGCGGGAGAGCATGGTGTCCTCGTCCTCGAGGTCGCCGCGATCCTCCCACAGTTGGCCGAGCAGGGTGTTGTAGACGACCTTGAGGCGCTGCGGGTCATCCTTGGCGTCGAGGAACTTGAGGACGATCTTCTCCCACGGAGTCCACGGGCTCGAGAAGGCATTGAGCCAAAAAGAACGGACGCCCTTCTTGTAGGCGTCCGGGTTGTCGGCGATCCACTTGGCCGGCTGCTTTCGCATGACGTCCTCGGGGATCAGGCAGCCGCAGGCCGGGCAGCTCCACGAGACGCCGCTCTTGAGGCTCCACGACTTTTTCCCGCGGATCCGCTTGGCCTCCGGGTCGAAGTGGATATTGTCGAACACGATCTCGCTGTACTCCCCACACTCGGGGCAGCGGTGGCACCAGCGTTCCTGCGTGCCTTGGTAAAAACTCGTCTCGATGTTGCTGTTGCCCTTGATGGTCGGGGTGGAGACTTCGACCGCCTTGGCGTTGTAGAATGTGGCCTGACGTGCTTCGGCCAGCGCCCACGGGTCGCCCTCGGTGCCGGCACTGGTCGCCCAGCGGTCGCGCTCGTCGCCGATGATATAGCGGGCAGGCGTGGAGGCCAGAGCCGAGGCGCTGTTGGAGCCGGTCAGGGTGAGCATCCCGCCCGGGAACGACTTCTGGAGGATCGTGTTGCCGCTGTCCTTGGCCTTGACGTCGTGCACCTTCGCCTTCAGGGGTTTGCTGTCGCGGATCATAGGGGCCACGCGGAGGCGGCTGAACTTCCGGGCGTCGTCGATGGTCGGGTGGACGTAGAGGATGCTGCCGGGGTCTTGGTCGATGATGTAGCCGATGATGTTGAGCTCGAGCTCAGACTTGCCGACCTGAGAGGCGGCCACCATGACTATTTTGTGCACCTTCGGATCCGTAAAGGCCCGCATGGGCTCCTCGAGGTACGGGGTGCGCTTAGTACGCCACGGGCCGGCCTCGGCTGAGCTTTCCGGGGAGAGGCGGCGGTGCTTGTCGGCCCACTCGTCCACGGTCAGACTCTCAGGCGGGGCGAAGCGTTTGACCGCTCCGGCGATGGCGGTATTGAGCTTCGCGGCGGCTTTTTTAGTCGTCCGCGTCATCGGCGAGTTGCTCGCTCCAGCCTTCCCGATCCCTTACTCGCCGGGCGTACACCTCGGGATCGTATTTATAACCGGCCAGCTCCGTCAGGATCTTGTAGACCTCTGTGCGGATGATCTCAGACGCCTCGGCGGGTGTTGCTGCGCCGGTGACGTCGACGGCCAGACGGCCCGGCAGGGCCACGAGCATCGACCTGATATTGTAGACGAGGTCGGTCATCACAGCTTCGACGTCCTCGCTGCGATGCATGGTGCCCTCGAGCTCACTGAGCTGGAGGGCGGCGATGTCTGCCTTGCTGCGCTTGAGGTCAGCCTCAGCCTCCAGACGTCGGCCCTCGATCTCGCTGTCCTTCTTCGACGGCTCCCGGCCGTTGGCCTTGGCCGTCAGGTATCGGATGTACCTCTGGATCGTCGGCAGCAGGTCATAGCGGTTGGCGTTGCCTTCCTTGACCGCGGCGATGACGCCATCCTTGGTGAGCTGCTGCACTCGGCGGGGCGTCATGTCGAACAGGGCCGCGATGGTCTTGCTGTCGACGAGCTTGTTGTTGGTTGGGTTCGGCATGGCGTTCCCTCCTTTCTGCCGCTCGGGCGAAACGAAACGGCCCGAAAAAAATTTTTCCCGGCTGCGCGTTTTTTGGGCTCGCCAGCACCGCAGGCCAGAGGGGCCCGTCACAGTACCTTGCGGCGCTGTGCGTGGCCGTGGAGGCGTCTGCGCGGCGCTGTGGCGCGCTCTGTGCGCGTCTGGCGGTGTGGGTCGGGCTTCGGTGTCGGGTGCGGCTGTGGACGCGCTGTGCGGCGTTCTGGTGGGCTCTGGCTTAGAGGCCGAGGGCTCGCTTCATGTGGTGCTCGAGGCGCTTGCTGGTCTCGGTGTTGAGCCGGAGCATGATGGCCTCGTTGGTGCGGTCGCTGGTTATCATCTGCGGCACCGAGATGGTGGTCAGTTTCTTGATGTCGGTGCGGGTCTTGCTCATTCGCTGGAATGGGATCCAGCTCGTGCCGTCGCTCTTGGTGTTGCCTGTCCCCATGAGAATATTGTGCGATCGCTGCGAGAACGGGCCGCCCGGGGTACGGGTGTTCAGATAGCGGCCGATTACCTTCTTCTGCCCCTTGAGCACCGACGCCTTCAGCGTGTAGCTCTTACCGCGGGGCGGGGCCTTCGGTGTCATGCCGAAATGCACAGGGGTCAGGAGCCTGCCCTTGTAGGTGATGGCGAGCTCCTCGATGGTCTCGCCGGTGATCTGGATGCTGCCGGCCATCTTCTTCGGCTTTCCGCTGCCCGATGGCGTGATCTCCGACTTCTTGATGTTGTAGACGGCCGTGACCTCCTGAGCGATCCAGCCCGGGGCTCTGGCCTTGACGTCCTTGATGGTGTTGCTGATGGCCTTCTTGCCGCCGTTCTCGATTGCCTCGAGGTCAGCGACGAGCTGTTGCAGGTTGCTGAGCTGCGCCGAGATGCTGTTCTGCGGCATGGCCGTCGCCTCCTTCCTATACGCAAAAAGAGACCGGCTGGCGTTGGTTCGCCCGTCGGCCTCTTGCCGTCGGTTGTTATTTGGTTTTCCTCTGGTCAGCCGCTCGGAATTGTCACGGCGTTGCCCGTGTGTCCGGCGGTCTTTTGCAGGATATAGAATAGCACGGGTCGCTACTGCTTTTCAATTCCTTTTACTTCCCTTTTGTTCCTTTTACTGCGTTTTACTGCCGCGGCTCAGGCAGGGGCTCCAGCTCGTCCAGTACGGCGGCGAGGTTGAGCAGGGCGCGGCCGTGGATCTTGTATGTCCTATTCTGGTAGGCGTCCACTCTGTCGACGTAGTCCCGCCGATCACCGAACAGGACGCCGCAGGTGCTCTCCCAGTCGGCCCGGTCGAAGTAGCGCAGCCGGATGACGGCACGCTCGTCGGGGTCGGAGAGCTGGAGGATCAGGCCCTCGATGGCGTTGCGCTCCTTCTTCTCCTCGGCCTTGAGCCGGTCGATCTGTTCCTCGAGCTCCATTTTCCGCTCCACCATCATGCCGGTGCGGTCGGATGGTGTGCCGGATCCGCGGGGCATACCTGTCAGATCAGGGCCGGGCGGGGAGGCCATCGTCATCTCCATGCGGTCGAGGCGCTCGAGCTGGTTGTCGATGTCCCTCAGCATGGCGGTGTAGGCCGCGAGCCTGTCCTTGATCCGTTGTGTGATCGGCTTCTCGCTCATTATGTCAGGGCGTCACTCCTGCTCACCTCCTTCCTCGTCAGGCTCGAAGATCGCGGCGATCTCCTCGCGCGGTAGCTCTCGGCCTTGACGGACGCAGCGCACGTTATTGTCTCCAGTGGTTTTGATGTAGCGCCGCACGATCACGTCGCACCATTTCGGCTCGAGCTCGATCATGGCGCAGGTTCGCCCGGTGTTCTCGCAGGCTATGAGCGTCGAGCCTGAGCCTCCGAAGAAATCGACCACGAGCTCGCCCGGCCGGCTGCTGCTCAGAATGGCTCGCTCGCACAGTGCGATCGGCTTCGGTGTTGCGTGCCCGCCTGCGTCGTCTCTTTCTGCCGTGTTTGTGATTGGGAAACGCCACACATCGGTCATTATGTCGTGCTCGTCGCTGTCGTTGTGGGTGTTGTCAAAGAAGGCGCGCAGCTCCATCGCTTCTGCCTTCATGTTCTGGTATGCCTCGGACGGCCTGTTGCGCAGCTTCATCACTTGATCGTGTGGCAGGCTGAAGGCTCGGCCCTTAAATGCCTGCTGGAGCTTTTTGTAGTGCCACTCCGGGATCGGTGTGAACTGCGATTTGCTAAACCAGTGCCCCCACATTTGAACGCCGGTGATCTCCGTGAGCTGCTTGGCCTTGAGCCCGACCTTCTGAGCCTCTCCGATCATATAATCGAGGATCGCCTCGTATGCGTCGTTGAAATGGTCTTTGTTATTGTTGAAGCCTTCGACGCCGCACATAACAAAGAGGCATTTCTCGGTTTCCCTTGGGTAGCTCCGCATGAGCTCACTGTTGACGCCGAAGGCTGAGTGCTTCGCCCATGTGATGTAGTTTCTGAATGTGATCTGGTTCGCTGCGATCATTGGCCGAAGGATAAAGGCGTAAATATCCATGAGCGGCTCGTCGATGCCCCAGCAGTACCAGCTCCCGTTTTCCTTCAGGATCGAGAAGCTGAGCGCGATCCACTTCTTATTGAACTCGAGGAGATCGTTCTGGTTCTGGTTGTCGTTCTGGACGCCGTCGCTCTCCTTTCCCATGCCGTATGGCGGGTCGGTGAAAACAAGGTCGGCGCGCTGCCCGTCGGTTGCCTTCTGGACGTTGCTCATCTTCAGGCTGTCGCCGCAGTAAAGCCGGTGATCTCCCAGCAGCCATAGGTCGCCGGGTTCGGTGAACGGTTCCTCCGGGGGCGCCTCGGGCTCGGTGTCGCCGTCCTCCTTTTCCGACTCGTCATCGTGCAGAGCTTCGGACAGAGCCGTGACAAGATTGCCGTATTCTTCTTCAGTGTAGCCGCTGAGCATGAACGGGATCTCGCCGGTGTCGATGTCGGCGAAAACCTCGGCGAGCATCTTGTTGTCGGTGGTGGCGAGCTCCGCGATGCGGTTGTCAGCCGTCAGGTCGGCCAGCTCCTCGGCCTCGCTGGCGTAGTCCTGATAGTCGACCGGGGCGTCGGTCAGGTCGTCGAGCTGCGCGGCCATGAGGCGGCCGTGGCCCTTGGTGACGAGCCCGCTGCGCTTGCTGACGGTGATCGGGGCGCGCCAGCCGGTCGCCCGGATGATAGAGGCGAGGAGCTTGATCTGCTCCGGCGGGTGCTGGTTGGGGTTCTTGGGGTTGGGCCGCAGATCCTTCAGCGGGACGATGGCGTCATGTGCGCAGAACACAGGGACGCCTCCGGCGTATGCCTTCGGCTTCGCTGCGGTGATGTACTCGGCCAGCTCCGGGCCGCCTTGCGGCTGAGGTTTATCCTTTGCCATTTGGGTCATCCTCCTTTCGGCTTTCTATGAGTCTTTTCATCATGAGCTCATTCAGCTCGAGAAAACACAGGTCAATCGGGTCATAGCTGCGGCAGATCTCTCCGTTAATGGTCAGATCTCCCGCCACGCTGCACCCCATGACGTGCCTGTTGATATACGCCGTGATGCCGATGTCGCCGGTGTAAAAGGCTTTGAGCTCTTTCAATATTTCGGCCGCTTCGGTTTTTGCCTTCTCGAGCAGCTTCGTCGCTTCGCTCCTCCTGCACAGAAAATAGCCGGCGGCGGTTTTGTTTTTTGCTACGGTTGCTGTCATCGAGCTGTGCCCCCTCTCTTGAATTGCCCAGCCTGCGGGCAGGTGGCCCAGTGGGGCCGGTATCCGGCGTCTGTGGCCTCACCTCCGGGCACGATCTCGCAGCTCACGACCTCGCCCCGGGTGGTGACGATCTTGTCCTTCCCGCCGGGCGCTGCCTTATAGTAGACCGGCGCCGGATCGCACGGCATGGCCTTCCCGGCCGGTGTCTTGATCCAGACAATCGGAGCGCCGCAGCCCCGGCAGGTTGCTTTATTCATGGCCGTCACCTCCTGCTGAGAATTGCTTCTCGATCCACTTGTGGAGGCTGGAGTCTTGCCAGTTGTTTCGGCCGTCAAGACGGTTTTTCAGCCGTTCCAGTTTCGCCTCCTCGACCTCCTCGGTGGATCGGTGGAAGATGATGCGGAGCTGGTCGAGCATGATCTGGACGTCTGCCATCTCCTCGATCACGTTGCCGATCGCTGCGGTCACTTCGCAGCCAGCCTGTGCCCGTTTGATTTTGCAGAGGGCTTTGGTCAGCTCGGCCATCTCCTCGACGGCCATGTCCATTTGTGCCGGCGCGCCGTAGGTCGTGATCGCACGATCCAGCAGGGCCCGGCGCTCCTCCGCGGTTATCACGGGCGGCCTCCCTTCGTCAGCTCTCTGACCAGTATGGCCACGAGCACGATCACGATGATGGCGAGGGTGATGGCGGTCGGGATCCAGATCGGGGCCAGTACCCACAGCCAGCTCCAGTTGATGACGCCGGTGAGCTTCAGGACGATGAAGGCGACGGCGAGAAGGCCGCAGAAGCCGATCCCGCCGGCCGTCGTGTTGTTTCTTTCGTTGTTCATGTATTACCTCCAGTATTATTTGCCGAGCCCCTTCAGCGCGCAGGCCGTGCAGGCGGTTCGGACGTCGGGCTCCAGTGCGAGGATCCGGCGGGCCGTGTCTGTCTGCCAGCACTCAGCGCCGCAGACAGGGCAGGTGGTGAGCTGCCAGTCGTCCGTCGGAGGCTCCGGGACGTTGTCATGCAGCGGCATGGTGAGGATCCCGCCGTCTCCGGGTTTGTGAGGCGTGAGGATGGGCTCAGGCTCGTCGGGGATCATGGCGTCGAGGAGCTCGTTGTACTTCTTGAATATGGCCTCCGACGCTGCGCTCCAGCTCTCGCCGTGCTCCGTGTCCTCCGGGGTGGCGACGTGGGCCAGCTCGTGTGCCAGCAGCTCAGGGGCGGCGCTGATGGGCGCCTCGGCCGAGATGCAGACGATCGGCGTGCTGCCGTCGTCGGGAAAGATGGTCAGACCGTAGGCGGTGCCGTTGGTCTCGTCCCGCAGGTCGGGGACGTACTGCGCGACGTACTCGACGCCGGGGTAGAGCTCAGAGAAGGCCCGGGCCACGATGGCCGTCGGGTCGTTGATGAAGGGCGAGGCCATCGGGCCGATCTTCTCGTACTGCTTCAGGGCTGTGTAGGTCTCGCGCAGCATGGCCCGCACTTCGTCCTTCTTGATGCCGTTGATGGTTGGCCCGTTCAGGATCAGGTCGAGCATCTTGTCGCTCCAGTCCTGCATCAGGTGGGTCTCCGGCATACCGCAGCCGAAGGGCACGACGTCGACCTTCTCACGGGTGAGGGTTTCGTATTCTTTCACGGTGCTGCTCCTTTCAGAAAAGCCGAGCGGGCCGGAGCCCGCCCGGCGCTCCATTTACTGCATGACGACGACCTTGCCGGCGTCAATCAGATCGCCCATATTCTTCAGGAAGTAGTCGGCGATGTTCTTCTTGGCCTCGAGCTTCCAGATGCCGCCGTCAGCCTCGAAGAAGCCGATCCCCTCGTCGGGATCCACGCGCAGCAGGAACTCGCTCTCGGGCTGCTCCACCTCGAGGAAGGTGCGGAACGGCCGCAGCATGACGCGGGGCTTGATCTCTACGAGCGCGTTGAGGGCGACGCCCTGACGGGCCTCGACGGTCTGCGTGACGCCGTTGTCGTTGGTGCTGACGCTGTTCTCGTTGGTCATGCGGCTCAGCAGGTCGAGCAGGTAGGCCGTGCCCTCGTTGGGGATGCAGAGGCTCCGCAGCTCGATCAGAGCTACCTCGCGTCCTCTGAAGCCGGTGCGCAGGCCCGGGGCGTCAGCCTTGGCGCGGTAGAGCGTGTTGCGGGAGAAGTCGCTCAGGTAGGTGGTCATCACCTCGACGGTGTCGTTGCTCTTGACCTGCACCATGATGGTCGTGCCGACCTTCTCGAGCTCGGTGCGGATCAGCTTGCAGATGCTATCGAGTCCGCTGACGCTGATGCAGTCAGGGCGGTCGACGTGCGGCGGGATGCGGGTGAGTGATGCGTCGGTGTAGGTCTGGCCGTCAATCTCGAAGATCTTGGTCTCCTTCAGGCTGACGATTTTGTCGATCATTTTTGCGAGCATTGTGTTGTCCTCCTTGTTCTGTGTTGTGGGTGTTTATCCGTGCTGGACGAGCTTCAGGAGCTTCGGGGCCTCCTGCTGCGTGCCGTCCATGTTCATTTGGCCGGGCACCTGCGGCACCATCTCGGCGACGACGAGCTCGCCGTTGCCGTCAGAGGTGACATAGAGGGCCGTGGCGACGGGGTTGGTGGCTGCGAGCGTAGACTTGGCCGTCACGGAGACGCCGATGGTGCGGCGCTCGTCGTCCGGGGTCAGCTCGATGGTGAGGGTGATCTTGCGCTTGGCCGTGGCCTTCGTGTTGGGGTCGAGGATGTTCTGGATCACCTTGTCCATCTCATAGTCGACGCGCTCCTCGAAGGCGCCGCGGGCCATCGACATGATGCTGTCGCGCTGGTTCTGTTCGTTCATGGGGTTTCTCCTTTCTTTCCGCTGCCGGCCGTGCCATACTTCTCGAGCGTGTCCTTCATCGCTCCGGCGATGCACTCGGCCATGATGGTCGCGGTTTTGGTTTCGCTGTTCTTGGCGGCCTGTTCAATGGCTGCGCGGATCTCGTCGGGCTCATAGCCCGTGTTCTCATAGGCGGCGAGCTTCTGGACGAGCGCCTCCTTGGTGGCTGCGCTCCAGTAGCCCGTCTTGATGCCGTTGACTCTCTCGTGGGTCAGACGTTCCATGCTGGCCCTCCTCTCAGGTGGCCGATCCGAGCGTCATCTGCTCGGCCTCGGTCGGGTTGTCTGCATAGGCTGCGGCCGTCTGGCCCGTGGGGCCTGAAGGCTCCGCTCTGGCCCACACGGCCTCGGTGGCGTCCGAGCGGGTGGCCTTACGGCGGCCGACCGTCGTGAGGATCCCGATCTCCTTCAGCTCTGTGAGCCGCGGGGCGACGTAGTTGCGGTTGAAGTACGGGATCCGGCCGGCTGCGACGAGCTCCTCTGTGATCTCGCTGGCCGTGAGCTCACGGTTGCCGAGGGTCTCGAGGATCAGTCGGCAGCGGGCGGCCCGCTTGGGGAGTACGGCGTCATAGCTGCGGCGCCGGGTCTCTTTGGTTGTCTGGTTCATGTGTTGCCTCCTTTCCGGCCAGCTCGACGCTGTCGGCTGGCGCGTCCTTGACTTCAGGCGTCGGCGCTTCGTTGCCCCACACGTCCCATCCCGGGGCAGCTTCTCGGGCGAAAAGCTCGATGCGGGGCAGGTCTCCCATCAGCTCGACGATCTTGTCGCGCACTTCGGCAGGCTTTTGACTATGCCTGCGCAGCGGCGAGAACACGAGCTGACCGACGCCGGCGCTGATGCGCTTCGGCTTGCCTTTGATAGCGATCAGGCAGGGCTCGGTATTACCTCGAGTCCAGCGGCCGAGGCCGAAAAAGTAGCCGTTTCCGCTGCGGTTCTGCTTGATCCACTGGAAGGCGATCGACTTGTATTTGAAGCCCCACGCCTCGATCAGGTCGAGGGCCTCCTGCATCTTCGGGTATGTGGCCCACATAAAGAGCACACAGTCGTCAGCAGCTATACCCCCCCCGCAGGGTTGACGGGGAGCTGCTTCAGCTCGTTGATGCTCATGGTCGCGTACTGCGCAGCAGCCGCGCCCGAGCATCCGCTGTCGCTGTAACTCCACGGCGGGTCGGCGTAGATGATGCTGTATTTCTTATCCGGGAACGGGATCACGTTGTTGCCTCCTTTCCGAGCACTTCCGACTCGATGCCGTGCAGGAACTTGATGAAGCCGGCCGTCGCCGGCACTTCGTAGCGGGAGAGCTCTGCGTGCGTCATGTACTTGCGGCCGTAGATCTCGGCCATATCACGCCAGACGGGCCACGGCACGCGGTAGAAGTCCGTCAGGCTCACGGAGACGAGCACGAAGGCGATGGCGCCGAGCTTGTGATGGGCCTCGAGGTCGTCCTGCTGCTCTTGGGTGAGCCGGCGCTGCTCGATGCGCTCGTCGTCGGTGTGCTTGGCCTCGAAGTAGATGCTCCGGCCGCCCTTCAGGGTGCCGCCATAGTCCGGCTGGGCCTGCTTGGTGTAGCAGGCGAGGAACTGGCCCTTGCGGTTCTTGGCGCCGAGGGGCTTCATGGGCTCCGGCGTCTTTTCAATCTTGGCGAGGCCGCGGCTGAGGTAGTAGTCGCACGAGGCCGAGATGATATTCTCGAAGTAGCCGCCGGCGACTCTGGCCTGCTTGCCGCGGATCTGCGCCATCATGTGTTTTTCGGCTGCGTAGGGCGTCGGGTCGTTGTAGCCCTCCGCGTTCTTTCTCGGGTCGTACTTCGTCACGGCGTTCAGCCTCCGATCTCGATGTGGACGCCCGGATCCGAGATCAGGCGGTCGGCGAGCTCGAGGATGACGCTGCCGTCCAGCTCGATGCTGAGAGGGCCGTGGTCGAGGTGCTGGTTGCAGACGGCCATCGCCCTGAAGGCGGGCAGGTGCAGCGTGACGCTGCCGATGTCAGGCTTGTCCTCCTCGCCGCTTTCGGGCTCCTCGTCGGGCTTCAGCTCGCTGATGGCCTCGAAGCCGTTGCGGACGGGGATGCCGTGCGCCTTGGCGAGCTCGATCTCCGCAGCCATGCCGGCCGAAGGGTGGTCGATGCCGAAGGCCCACAGCTCGGAGCAGCCGAGCACCAGCTCGCTGCCGATCTTCAGGGCCAGCTCACGCTCCTCGGGGACATTGTCGTCCATGAACTGCGTGAGATAGATGTGTGGGGTGACGGGGATGACGCCCTTCTCCACAGCCGCGCGGCTGTACTCCTTGGCGCGCTGGATGTTGTTCTCGTAGTCCCCGCGGCACGGGGAGCAGATGTAAACCTTTTTCATGTTGTCGTGTCCTCCTTCTGGTTCAGGGCTTTCGCCCATCGTTGTTTGTACTCGGCCGGCGGCTGCTTTGACGGGAAAAGAGAGAGCTGCATGGGCTTGGCGGCGTATCGTTCATTGTTCCATCGGGGCTTTCCGGCTTTTGCGGCCTCCAGCGTCCAGCCTGCGGCCCTGAGACTTGTCCCGGGCTCGCTCTGGAGGATGAAGGTGATGATTTTGGCGTAGCCTTCCCGCTTTGCGCGTCTGGCACAGGCTGCGTAAAGCGCCGAGCAGGCGTTCCGCGTGCCGTCTGTGCAGAGCCGCGTCACTTCGAGGGTGCTGCCGTTGTCGAGGTAGCGGCCGGTCGGTCTGCCGACGATTGCGACGCCGCAGAGGCGGCCGTCTTTGTAGGCTGCGAGGCTCCACTTGTGGCCGACGACTTTGCCGTGGTGCCTGTGCAGCTCCTCGACGTAGGCGTTGGCCTCCCTGAGCGTAGTCTCGCGGATCTCGATCACCTGCTGCGCCAGCTCTGGCCGGTGAGGGTGATGCCCCTGCACATTTCCATGAGCCGGTCGATGGTGGCCCGGGCCGTCATGCTGTCGCGGCTTTCTCGCGGCGTCATGCGGTCGATCAGGGCCTCGGTGTCGTAGTTGGTGGTCACTATGGTCGGCAGGTACGCCTCATAGCGGCCGTTGATGATGTTGTAGACCGTGGAGATCGCCCACTCGGTCGGCGGCTCCTTGCCGATGTCGTCGATCACGAGGAGCGGGACGGTCTTGTAGATCTTCAGGACGTCACTCTCGCTGCCGCCGGTCGTGGAGTAGGTGCGCTTGATGCGCTCCAGCAGGTCGATCATCGTCATGCAGATGACCGGCTTGCCCTGCGCGATCAGGTGGTTGGCGATGGCAGCGGCGAGGTGGGTCTTGCCGGTGCCCGGCGGGCCAGCGATAAACAGGCCGTTGCGGCCGGGCTCCTGACGGCCGGGCTGCGGCAGCATGGCGTCGAAGCCTTCGGC
>CEAC01023835.1_pt1 | contig 28137 bp, 14 predicted proteins | sample 557411 | NCBI WGS metagenome assembly CEAC01 (sample SAMEA3182094, study PRJEB8094) | gut metagenome | biome: human; feature: gut; material: Stool; isolation source: human stools | place: Canada | collected 2012-02-21
GAATAAAGCAACCACGATGAATACCGACAAACTTGACGCAGAGAGCCAAAGCGCCGAAGAAATCATGACCGTTGCAATAACCGTTATGAAAAATGACGCTCGCGGATTTGTGAAAACCGAAAGCATAATTACATAAGCAGGTATCGGCAGCAAATAAATCGACCAATCAGGCGGAATGATAATCGCGACAAAGGTCAACAACAACGATAGCAGCACGATAATCGAAATATATTTTCTGTTCAAAAATTGCTTTTCAAATAATCTTAAATAATTATAAATAGCAAAAATACCGATAACAAAAAGTGCGAAGATACCGATTACACCGCGCAAGTTTATCTGCACAATGCTGTATCCCGCTTTCAAAAGGGCATCTCGTTTAACCTTGGTAACTCTTTCCCCTTTAGAGACAATCTTTTCGCCTTTTTCATAAACAACTCTAATCGGAACAACCGAATCCGCAACACTTTTCTTCGCTTTTTCCGTCGCTTCTTCATCCATTGCCATGTTCGGAACGATTACCTGTTCAAGCAAAGCACAGATGAGTTTCGTTTGAACTCTTGTCGTACCCTCATCCGTATTTTGAGAAATTTCGATTTCGATATTGTTTCCGTAAAGGTCTTTTTCCGTAATACCTTGAGCCAAAACCTTTTTAAGCGTATGCTTTGCTCTGTCAAAAAGCACCTGATTTGTTGCATCATTAGAGCGCAAATAAATCGTCGCGAGATAATCTTCTCTATCCGTATTTTGCAAATCGAACAACTCAACGATTTTGTTATGCTTACTTTGGTAAGTATCGTCAGACGACTTAATGGCTTCCATTGAGGCAACCAAATTGTCAAAGTCGTTGATAATAAACATATCTTCCGCAGGACGCATAATCGGGTCTAACTTTTGCGCAAGTTCCTTTTTGCGCTGCTCGGTCTTTTGAGTATCAATAACTTCAACGGTTCTTTCCGCAAAAACATCACGTCTTGCAATACCGTTTTCGTCGATTAAACTTCTAAAGAAAAAATGTTTTGACGATAAAAGCAGGGTAAAAATCAAGGCAAATGCGAGAAGCAATACCAAGTTTTTAAATGCCGCCGATTGAAAATAGTCTTTTATTGTCGGTTTATGAAATTCTAATTTACTGTTAGCCATATCCTAACCCACTCGTACAATTGAGCGGTACTCCGTATTAGTTTAAATTATACCGTGTATTTTTGCACATAAAAACTGAAATTGCAAATTTCTAAACATATTTGATATTTTAAAAATAAAATAATATAATACGGTATCTAAGGAAAGAGTCTTTCAAACGGGATATGCAAATCGACATTAGTAATAAATATATAAAAACATCATTAATTACGATATGCGTTTTGGCTGTGATATGGTTAATCACCGCATCATTATACGTTTTTGCACTCCCCAAAATCGTGAACATTCAATCAAGAATGCCGCAGATTGAATATCTTTTTAACAAAAAAACAGGTCTGACTTTGGATGTCAAAAACCCGACGGTAAAAACCTGTTTCAGCGGGGCAATATACGCAGGCGCCGATGAAATCGGCATCTACGACACGGACAAAGACGTCGTTTTCAAGACAAACAACCCCTCATTCAAAATCCAACCATTGAAGTTGTTTTTCAAAAAACTTTCCATCCGCGAAATTAAAGCGCAAGACACGATTTTAAACATAACAAGATTTAGCGAAAAAAACTTCGGCGCAGATGTTTTTTCGTACAAATTCGACAAACTCCCCATAGATATTCAGTTTCAAGGTTCAAATATTGAAGTCGGAAAATATAAAATCTTTTTTGAAGATAAATATTTAAAGAAAAATATCAGCCTTGAAGGCTCGGAGTTTGTTCTGAAGCCGATATCGAGAAGACTTTCCAATCTTACAACCGACGGAAAATTAAATATCGACGGCAAAACAGCCTCTTTTGATTTTAATATTATAAGTAATTTTTTAATTAAAGAGAAAATAAACTTTGGCGACTATTCGATTGCAGGTAAAATCACAAACATTGATTTGCAAGCATTTGCGCCTTATTTGGACAACATTTGGAAATTAAAAAACGCAAAAGGTCTTATTAACGTAAACTTTAGCACTGGCGGAAACAAGAAAAATATCGCGCAAATCGACGTTAAAGCGAAAAACCTCTCCATAAACGAAGGCGACTTTGAAAAACAATTCGTCGCAAAAGGGGAAACGAAGTTAACGATAAGGATTTCAGAATCAAACGGCGACTTGAAAATCGAAGGTTTAAAATTTAAAACTCCGAATATTGACGTTTTGGTAAAAGGTAACATCAAAAATTATATGAAAGAAAAAGCAGGCTTGGATATTGCCATAAGCCTTGCACCGTCACAACTTTCGGATATTATCGACCTTTTGCCGTACGGAGTTTGCAACGAAATCAACATTATAAAAAGAACGGGGATGAAGGGAAAAGTTTCAGGCGCGATAAAAGTCGTCGGTAAATTACCTAAGCCGAGAGTTTACGGTAATGCGGAATCCGTTGGCACATCCGCCGTAAGAGGAATGGAAAAAACTCACAATGCCGTTATTAAATTGCGTTTTGAAGACACTATTTTGCACTCGCAGATTGATTTGGTAACAGACAATAAGCAAACCTTTTCTTTGACGGGCAAAAGCCACATTTACGAAGATGATTGGGATATTTTTGATATCTCAACTTCTGAAGCGGTAGACTTGAAACTTGTAAAAGCCGTCCTTGTTCCGGTCAGCGAACTTTTTGATTTTCCGATAGGACCTGTTCCGATGTTGACGGTATATTCGGGTACTGGCTCGGCGAAAATGCACATCAAGGGCAAAAGACTCGACAAAATAAATTCAAAAATCGACGGTTACGTTAAAATCAAAAACGGCAACGCAAGATTTGACGGCATAAACACCCAAATTACAAACATCAACCTGCTCTTGGATTTCATTCAGGACAAAATCCTTTTTGACACAAAAAGCGCAAACGTCACGGGTTACAAGATTTTTGTAAACGGTCAATGCAACACCCGCGGAAACCTTGTCCTTAATGTAGGTTCGGACAGCATTGGCGGAAACAAACTTTTAAACATCGTAAACACAAGCGAAGTTTTAAAAGACATCAAAAAAACGATTGATATTATAGAAAAAGTCGGCGGAAACCTCAAATTGCGATTAACAATGAAAGGAACTATCGACGTCAAGGATAACTTCTTTGATGCAGTTCAAAAACTCGCAATGGACGGAAACGTAACTCTCAACAATAACACGACTTCATTAAAAGGCTTTGACACAAACTTCTACGGCGCGACAGGAAATATACATTTTACGGAAAAATCCGCAGAAGCGAAGAAACTCAAAATAAACTTCGGCGGCTCAACCGTTTTTGTCGATTTAAAATCAGTCCTCCAAAAAGGAAAAGACCCTCAATCGGAAATCCGCATTTGGGGAAATGCACTAAACACTTACGATACCGTATCTGTCGTCTTAAAATCCGACATTGCCCGTTCGATGGGAGTAAAGGTCAATAAAATTCCCGTTTTCCGCGGAAAACACACCTTGGATTTCAAGAGCAAATTAAACGACAATCTTCCCGATTTCAACACAATGAGCGCGGCGATAAAGATTTTGCCGAATGTTCAAGGGGGCAGAGTTCAAATCCCGACAGGAGAACTTTATGTCGAAAACGGAAATGTGACAATCAAGAATTTGAACATAAAAGCCGACAATTCAAAAGCGGGCATAAACGGTACCGTCAAACGATTTGCTGCAAAAAATCCCGAATACAACATCTCGGTAAAAGGAAACGACATCTCCGTAAAAACCATAACTGACTTGGCAGGATTATTTCCGCCCCAAATCAAAAAAACAATTCAAAGCGCAAAAGACTACCGCGGTTTGTTAAATATCAATTTGTTCTTCACGGCAAAAGGTGCAAACGGCAGCGTAAATCTGAAGGATTTCGGCTTCAGACACATAAAAAGCGACGTGCCTGTTCATTTTGCCTATTTGCCGATAAAAATGACCCCCAACAAAATCACTCTTTACAACGTTATCGGCTCTGTCGGAAAAACAGGAAAATCCCCTGTTTTCTTCAACATAAATATCGATAATTATATGAAAATCCCGATTGTCAAAGGCTCTTTTGCAATAAAAACCAATCCGATATTTATCGAAAGATATATAAACACAAAACTTTCTCACCCTGTAAAATCGACGGGCGAAATCGCGTTAAGCGCGGATATAAACGGCTCTGTCGACTCACTCAGAATTGCGCCCGTTTTAAAACTTGCAAAAGAATCAGACATTACTTATTTATCGGCAAACTTCGGCGATAGTGACTTGGCGAGAGAAATTCGAGGCGAATTAATTTTGCACCCGAAAGATTTGGTTATAAAGAAAGTCGAATACATAAAATTCCCGACAACGGATAGAGGAAAGACTTACGCAATGCCGATGTGGAACCTCAACGGAAAAGCCGATTTGGTAAAAGGGGTTTACCAACCTACGAATATAAATATTTCGACTTACCGCAACTTACCTGCGAAACTTTTGAATTTCGTTTTCAAAAAATCTCTGATAAAAAGCGGCGAATTTAACTGCAACATAAATTGCAAAATGAAAAACAATACCCCAAAAATCGTCGGCTCATTCAACATCGAAAACGCAAGTATTCCGATGTATAACACGGTTATTAAAAACGGCAAAGCCCGCATTAACGAGGATAACGTTTTTGTTGTCGTGAACGGAAACACAGTAAATACAAGTTATTCAATCCGTTCTAACATTGTAAACTCAATGACAAAACCGTTCAGAATAAAACTTCTCGACATAAAATCAAAACAAATGGACTTAGAGCAACTTGTTGCCGTTATCAACAAATGGAGTATCGACGCATATATGAACGCGTCAATGAACAACAACGTAAACGTTGATATTTCAGATTTCACAATAGACAAAGGCATCTTCAGCGTTGACAACATAAGTTACAAAACCTGCCCGATAGAAGATTTCGTTGCGAATTTCTCACTCAATAAAAATTCTATTTTGGCAATTAATGCAGAAACATTTAAAATGACAGGCGGCACAGTAAACGGTTCGTTGAAATATAACTTCCAAAACGGCGAAACGGAAAGCGCTTTGACCGTAAAAGGCATCGACTCAAACAGCGCCGCTTATTCGTTCTTGGGCTTGAAAAACCAAATTAACGGCAAACTCGACGGCGATATGGCAATCAAGACAAAGGGCTTTGAAGATATGGAAAGGGTTAAAAACCTTAACGGCAAACTGAATTTCAGAATTGCAAACGGCAAAATGCCGAAACTCGGCTCTTTGGAATACCTTTTGAGAACAGGAAACCTCTTGCAGAGCGGACTTACAACACTTTCCGTAAACGGACTTATCGACCTTTTAAAACCGTTTAAACAAGGTTCTTTCTCAAGAATTACGGGATTTTTGTACTTCAAAAACGGAAATGTTCATAACTTCTCGACCTATTCGCAAGGAACGAACATGAGCCTTTATATGAACGGAAATTACGACATTGCTGACGCTAACGCGAACATAGTAATCTTCGGCAAACTCGGAAAGAAAATCGACGGTGTCTTGGGACCTGTCGGCAACATTTCAACAAACACGTTGTTTAACCTCATTCCTTGGACAAAGGAAAATTCCGAATACGCGCAAGAAATCAGCAAAATCCCCGATATTGAATATAAAAATCAAGACGTCAGAATTTTCAGAGCGACGGTAAACGGCGACATCAACGAAACGAACTCCGCAACATCTTTCAAATGGGTGAAATAGTCAGCAATATATTTCTGTTTCGTTCTTGTATGTTACAAAGGCAAGTTTGGAATTAGCCTTTTTGACATATTTACGCTCGGTGTAAATAATCGGAATTTTTGCATCATTTTGAACTTTGGCAAACCTTTTCGCCAAAAGCGCACAACTTAACAAGACCTCATTCGGGACTGTTTCTTTTGAATTATTTTTTTTCAAAATCACGTGGGCACCATGAATGTTCAACGGGTGAAACCATAAGTCCTCGGGCGAGGCAACCTTTGACAAAAGGTAATCATTTTGGATGGAATTTTTGCCGAGAAAGACTTTGAAATCACCGATTTGATGACATTCAAGATTTATGGCTTTCTTCTCTGATTTTTTGGAAACAACGTCAGATTTAATGCCGAGTTCGGCAGAAATTTCTTCCGTCTCGTCAATCGTAGTTGCAATATCCACATAAAAACGCTGCTCTTCCAAAGCGGAGAGTTGATTTTCGGCTTCTTCATACTGACTTGACGCGTATTCGATAGCCGTTTTCATTTTTTTATAAAGTTTGTAGTATCTGTTGGCATTTTGAATGATTGTATATCTCGTATCCAACTCGATTTGCGCCTTTTCACCGTCATAAGGATTTATAAGTTCCACCTTCGGCAAAACTTCAGCGTGAATATTCATCATAAGAATATCCCCTTTAATCCTGTAATTGTCGGCTTTTTCGTTTTCCAAAAGTTTTTGTTTGAAAATTTCTGTTTGTTTTGAGATTTTTTTTATTTGAGCGTCTATGTAAGAATAAATTTTTGATTTTTTTTGCTTCAAAATTTTCGCAGACTGATGAAACTCAAAATATCTGTTAATCATCTCGTTGACAGAGTTTTGCGGTTCAAAACCGAGATTTGGAATAAGTGAAAATTCCGAAAAATCAGAACTTATTGAAGGCGCAAAATTTTTAAGTTCAACCGTATTTCTCAAAAGTTCAAACAATTGAAAAAGAGTATTTTCGCTAAAATTATCAATAGCCGAAACAGCCTGTCTCACAAGCGGCACAGTCAAATAAAAATACTCCGATGCAAGTTGCAAGGCAAGAGCCGAAATGTCCGACACTTCGGTTATTGAGTTTTTAAAATCCTCAAAACCTGTTTGAGAAAGGTCGTTTTTGCATTGCTTTTGAGGATAAATATAGGGCAAAGTTCCCGCAAGCTCGCGGTATTTGCTCTTTTCCTCACCGACATTATGCGCACACCCGATAATATTCATGTCAGAACGGTTGTAAAGCACGATATTACTGTATTTGCCCATCAATTCTATCGCAAGACATAACGTTGATGTTTCATCAAGAGCATCTTTGTAATCGAAATAAAACTCCAAAATCCGCTCTGCGAAAGGTTGTTTAACCGCAACAATTTTCGAGTTCAAGATATATTTTCTGAGCAGCATACAAAACATCGGAGCAGCATCGGGAATGGAAATTCCGCGAGATTGAAGTTCGTCCGTCAAGCAAATGTGAAAAAATTCGGGGTTAATGTTTATGTAAAACTTTTTGTTTTCTCCGTTGTTACGAAGATGCAAAATCAACTCACGGCGGGTAGGCTGCTGAATTTTTCTGACAGCCGCATTCGTGAGATAGCCCGAATTTTCGTCAATAAATGCTTTTAGAGTAAGTGCGTCGAAATTTATCATAAAATAATTATATGGCTAATAAATCCAATCGTAAAGCGCGGTTTGATTTTTGTCATTGTTAGTGCCAAAATCAAAGTATGATTTACGAAAAAGAAGAACGAAAACCGCAGGTCTGGCTCTGCGGAGGACATTTTATAAACGATATATACACAGGCATTTTAAACCCTATTATGCCTTTTATCGCTGAAAAAGTTGCGATATCTATGACATTTGCGACCTTCATTTTGAGTTGCTCGCACATTTTCGCATCAATATTCCAGCCGTTTTTCGGCTATTTCGCAGACAAAATGCGAAAAAGAGCCTTGATATTTTGGGGCTTAATTTTCACGGCGGTATTCTTATCGTTCGCCCCGACATCGACATGCCCGTACGTGATGATTTTGTTCATCATTTTGGGAAGTCTCGGCTCCAGCCTTTATCACCCGCAAGCACTCGGTCTTGTCCCTAAATTTTCAACATCAAATGTTGCAAAAAACATGGGGATTTTTATCGCGACAGGAACATTGGGGTTTTCTCTCGGACCTTTGGTTTCTGCGGCAATCGCGCAGTATCTCGGCTTGGAAAAAATGCCCGTTATGTGTTTCTTAGGCGTTTTTTGGGCATTAATGATGTTCAAAATGGTTCCAAAGTTTTCAACGGAGCAAGTGATTAAAACCGAAAGTTTCGATTTTGGCAAAGCGTTTTCGGACATTTTGAAAAACAGAAAACTCGATATTTTGATAATAATTTCGATTTTAAAATCGCTTATGCAAACCTCTTGTTCAATGTTGTTACCGTTTTTGTGGCAAAGAATGCACTATTCAAAGATTGAAATCGGTGTTGCAATGTTTTGTTTCCTTTTTGCAGGCGGAATTGCATCGTTTTTAAGCCCGAAAGTCGAAAAGAAAATCGGAACGAAGAATGTATTTTATATCTCAATGATTTTGCCTTTACCGATTATCGGAATGTTTGCAATGACGTACAAAACCATTCCGTTGTTATCCTTTGCATTAGTGGCATTGACAGGATTTGTGGTAATGTTTGCGGTACCTGTTATGATGAGTATGGCACAAAAAATCCTTCCGCAATACAAAAGCATTATCGGCGGATTTATCAACGGATTTTCATGGGGCGTAGTTGCGATAATTATCACAATGGTTAGCCATATCGCAGACACAAACAACTGTATCGTCCCCGTTATTTTGATAATCTCAACCATCCCCGCAATCTGCTCGTTTATGGTGAAAAAATTATTCACCGAGCAAAATGCGTAAGGGCACAATAAATGAATAAAAAATTTATTATAGTCAAAATCATTTTCATAAACATTGTCGGGATTATAGCGTTGTTAGCGGGCGCAGAGTTTTATTGCCAATCAATGGTTGCAATAAATTACCCCGAATGCAAAACCAATCCCTATAAAGAACTCAGACAGTTTGAGGACTCATTTCCGACTTTTGAAAAAGATTGGATGAGAAAACCTGTCGGGGAAGAGTATAAAAATGAAGATGCACTTGTAATTTTCGGCGGTTCCTTCGGCTACGGAACGAGTTTGACAAACGAAAACACTCTTTCTTACAAACTTTCAAAATATTTGAAAAAACCTGTCTATAACAGGGCTTATCCGAGCGGTTCTCCGACACAAATGTTATTTCAACTTCAAAAAACCGATATTTTTGAAAAAATTCCGAAGGTTGATACCGTTTTGTACGTTTATACAGAGGACGAAATGGCAAGATTGTACAAAATTTTGGACTGCGAACCCTCAAATGTTTTTAATCCAAGATATGAAATCAAAAACGGCAAACTCGAAAGAATAAAAACGGACAAAAATTATGACAAAATAATGAAACTCTATGTCGCAAAGGAACTTCGAGAAAGGGTTATCGAGCCAAAACTCGCTGAAAATCAAGAGAAAACCTTCGACCTGTTCTTTGAAATTTTCAAGGAAAGCAAAGCGATTGCAGACAAAAAATGGAATAACCCGAATTTTATTCTCCTTAAATACCCGATTTACAGAACCGACAGACAAAACCTGCCCGATTGCTCCGAAAAATACACGAAATACAAAGGCTGGGAACGTTTTGACGAAATCGGAATTACAGTCCTCGACACACAATCTCTGGTCGGAAACGAAGTCTGCTCGGCAAAATACGTGGTTAATCCCGACAATGACTATCACCCGAATGAAGCAGCTTGGGAGTTAATAATTCCAAAACTTATCGCAAAAACCGAGATAAAATAAAAAATCCCCGAAAACTCGAGGATTTTTTTTATTTGTTAAATTGTTGATTAAACCGATAATTTTGAAAAATCACAAATCGCGTCGAATTTAGATTTTGCAAAAGTCAAAAGTTTCAAACGGTTGTTTTTAACAGCCTCATCTTTGTCCATAACGAGAACTTTGTCAAAGAATGCGGTAATTGCGGGAGTGCATTTTGCAAGTTCGTCTGCGACTTTTTCGGCTTCAGCTTTTTCGTCAACCGCTTTTATGCAGTTGTACAAATCATTTTCGCAAGATTCTTTGAAAATCTTTTCGTCAGGATTTTCATTAATTTCTTTACCTTTAATGATTCTGATGATTCTGCCTGCTGCTTCGTTAAGTTCTGCAAAATAAGGTTTTTCAAGGATTTTGACAACAGCGTTTGCACGTTTTGTAAATCCTTTCAAATCAGCAAGAACGTCATTGTTTGCAATGCAAGCATTCATCACGTCGTTTTTGTATGTGTCTGACAAAAGGATTGTCAATCTTTGAACGAAGAAGTCGTAAATCTTGTCAAAGAGGGCTTTTTCATCATCTGCTTTAACCGGCAAAAGTTCAATTGCTTTTTTAATCAAATCCGTCAAGTTAATGTTCATATCGTTGTTGAGGATTGTCTTTAAAACGCCCAATGCTGCACGACGAACGCCGAGCGGGTCTTGTGAACCGCTGATTTTAGCACCGCTTGCGAAGATAACGACAACTGTGTCGACTTTATCCGCAATACCGACCAATTTACCCTCAATGCCTTTTGCAAGTTCGCTTGTAGCATTCAACGGGAAGTAGTGTTCTTTGATACCTTCGGCAACTTCAGGTTTTTCGCCGCAATGTTTTGCATAGTCGCAACCGATAAAGCCTTGGAGTTCGGTAAATTCAAATACCAATTGCGTTGCCAAATCAGCCTTGCAAAGAAGCGCGGTTCTTGCAACCGTGTCAACGGGCGAATTTGTTTCTTCCGCAAGTTTTTTGGAAAGGTCAACGACTCTCATTGTTTTGTCATAAATTGAGCCCATGCCTTTTTGGAAAGTCATATCTTTAAGGTTTTCAAGATATGCTTCGAGCGGTTTTTTTGTATCTTCATCAAAGAAGAATACACCGTCTTCAAGTCTCGCAACGACAACTCTTTCGTTGCCTGCTTTAATGTTTTCAAAGCCTTCCGTTCCGACGAAATTAGCCATCGTGATGAACTTGTTCAAAAGTTTACCGTCTTTGTAGAGAGGGAAATATCTTTGGTGAACAGCCATAACGGTAACCGTAACTTTGTCCGGAACCTTCAAATATTTTTCATCAAAATCGCAAATAACGGGAACAGGCCATTCCGTGAGGTAAGTTACTTCGTCGAGCAAATCTTCGTCGAAAACGATTTCCGCACCGATTGATTTTGCCGCTTCCGTAGCGGATTTAACGATTTCGGCTTTTCTTTTTTCGGCATCAGCAATAACTTTAGCCTTGTAAAGTTCTTCTTCATAGTTGTCGATATCGACTTCTACGGACATGTTAGCAAATCTGTGACCGCGGGAAATTCTGCCCGAAGTTACGTCCAAGAAAGAGATTTTGGCTTCTTCGTTGTTGAAAAGCGAAACGAGCCAACGGATAGGACGTTGGAATTTCACATCAAAATCAGCCCAACGCATAAAGTGCGAACCGTTGAGAGATGAGATGATGTGGGGAACATTTTGTTCCAAAAGTTCTTTTGTTGATTTGCCTTTTTCTTCGATTTTTGCCCAAACGTAATTATCTTGGGTGAACAAATCCTGAGGCGCAACACCGTTTTTCTTGGCAAAACCGTTTGCCGCGGGTGTTAAGTTGCCGTCTTTGTCGTAAGCAATTGTTGCGATAGGACCTTTAACGGTCTTAACGACATCTTCTTTTTTTTCGGGCAAACCTTCGATTAAAACTGTTAATCTTCTGGGGGTAGCGAAAGTTTTTATTGACGAGAAAGAGATGCCGTTGTCGTTGGCAAATTTTTCAAATCCTGCTTTTAATTGTTTTTCCGCATCGGGGATGAATTTGTAGGGTAATTCTTCGACACCGATTTCCAAAAGATATTTATTCATTATAAAGCCTCATTAGTTAAAAATATTAGTCATTTGAATTATAAAAAAAACATGTTTTTTCATCAATAAAAAATTTGTTGCAAAAATTTTTTTTTTGTTATATTATTTTCTCACAGGCGAATGGGATCGTAGCTCAGTCTGGTTAGAGTGTCTGCCTGTCACGCAGAAGGTCGCGAGTTCGAGCCTCGTCGGTCCCGCCATTTAAACCACTTCTTCGGAAGTGGTTTTTTGTTGCAAAAAATCATGTACGTCTCTTTTTGACGCACCTTTGTTTTATTATAGAAAACAAAAAGGGAGAACGACATGTCAAGATTAAACAAAGCAGAAGATTTAATTAGATTAGCAATGCTTTTTCAAAACAGTTATCGCGGATTAAGTATTGAAGATATTGCCGAAGAATTTGAAGTCGAAAGACGCTCGGCAGAAAGAATGAAAGCGGTTTTGTTTAACCTGTTTCCGGAAAAAATTGAAGAAGTTCCGACAAACAGCAGAAAAAAACGATGGCGTTTTGCAAAAGGGACAATGAATTCATTAATCAGTTTTGATGCGAATGATTTTGCAAATTTGGAATATTTAAAAAACCTTTCAACAGATACAAACCGAAAGGTTGAGATACAAGAATTAATCGAAAAAATCAAAGCGCTCACACCACAAAAAAATATGTCATCATTGAATAATGATATTTCAACAATTTTGGAATCGGAAGGTTATGCGGTAAGGCAATATGCAAAGCCGAATGCAGATCCGAAGATTTTGGAAGACTTACGCTACGCAATGATGTCTTTAAAAAAAATCAAATTCACCTACAAAAAAGACGGCGATGAATTTGAAATGATAACAAACCCTTATGGCATCGTGATTTTAGACAGATATTATATCGTCGGATTTTATGAAAAACGACAGGCTCTAAGAACTTACAGACTCGACAGAATAAAAAGCCTCACCGTTCTTGATGAATATTTTGAAAAAGACGAAAACTTTGATTTGCAAAAATATTGCAATAATTCTTTCGGCATATATCAAGAAGAACCGAAGCACGTTGTTTTAGAGTTTGATAAATCAGTTGCGGATGACGTTTTGAACTATTATTTTCACCCGACACAAGAAATGAAAAAACTTAAAAACGGAAATGTGAAAGTAACCTTTACGGCATCAGGAACCCATACAATTTGTCAGGAACTTTTCAAATGGAAAACAACCGTGAAAATTTTAGAACCGACCGAATTGCTTGAAATATACAAAGAATATCTAAAAATCGTTTACGACAGTATGTGCGGCAAAAAAGTCGAAAAGTTTTTATAAAAAACTGCTCTCAAACGAACTAAAACAAAAACGAATAGAAATACGACTGTTTTTGACGGAAACGAGTTTTATAATAAAAATATCAGACCAAAGACTAGCAGTAAATCTCACCGCACCATAAATAACGGTGTGCCAAAAGGTGAGTTCGGCTCGTCCCCCGACGAGCCTTTTTTTATAAAGAAAATAAGATTATTCAATCAAAAATGACTCAATTTGACGGACTAACGGTTTATAGTATATTATAAGACGGGGAAAACAATGAAAATCATTAATGTTTACGCGGATAATTCCGCTGATATTTTGGAAGAAATCAAATCTTCAGAGTCGCAAAAAGACTCCGAATCCAAAATCTGCGCAATTTTTATGAATTACAACGGAAATTCGGCGCTTTTCAAGGATTTACGAGTCGCAGGAGTTTTTACAACCTCATTTGACGGATTTGTAAGAAAAATTTTGGCTAAAACCGGAAAAATGCTGTCTACAAATGTCATTTCGGATTTCGTTGCAACAGAAATTATCTCATCTGTTTCAAACCCGCTTTTAAAACAACATCCCTCTCTGAAAAATCTTACGAAATCGTCGAGTTTTCCAAGAGAGTTATACAACCTTTTCGGACTGTTCAAAATCAACGGAATTACTCGCGATGACTTAATCGTCGCAACATCCGATGTTTCAAAAGATGATAAAGCCCGTTTTGAAATAATCATCAAAATCTACGAAAAATATCTCGAAACACTTTCAAACAACAATTTCTCAGATTACAGAGACATAGTTTTAAACTGCCTTTGCGAACTTCAAAAGAACAGTTTTTTGAAAAAGTCGTTTGAAAAAAATTTCAAAAAGATTTACGTTTTCGGCGCGGAAAACTTGTCAGAAATCCAACTGGATTTACTCAAAAATATCGCAAATGACGAAAATTTGACGCTTATTGGAGATGAAAACGCAAAAACACGAACATTTATGGGTGCAAATGCGTTCCCCGCAAGCGGAAGCACGAACACAAACCCCCAAAATACAATTGTACCAACAAATAATGACCTTTTTAAGCGTGCGATTTTTGTGAAAAATCCTATCGAAAACAAATTCGATTTCAAAAAGTCAGATAGCCTTGAATACCGTTTGTTTCCTGACTTGCAAGACGAAATTGACTATATTTCAAAAAAAATTATTGAAGGTGTAAAAAAAGGCGATAAATATTCCGATTACGCGATTTTGCTTCGTGATAACTCGCTTATTGACAGCATTACGGATGTTTTGAAGAAATACGAAATTCCCGTTTGCGGAAAACTTTACTGCGAAGAATTTGAATACTTCAAATTAAAATTTGAGCAAACATTGATGATGTGCGAAATTTTGCAAAAAATCGGTGCAGAGAAAATTTCGGCTTTGGAAACCCTCACTCCGAAATCGCTTGTAGAACTTGAAAATTTTGCTTCTGAGTTAAACATTTTGACCGAAAATTTCCTATCAGAAGCAGTAGAAAACAAAATCGAATGCGAAAAATTATTATCCGTACAAATCCGAAAAAAGCACCGTTTCTTGTTCACAACGCTGTTTTTCGGGCTCAATATGCTCTCTGATAATGATTCAAAAAAACTCAGAGCCGAACTGAACAAATTACAAAAAATTTATTATCATTATTTGAACGGCGAATATGTCAAAATCGTCTCCGAGACAATTGAAATTGCGAGCATCAAAGATGAAAATTTTCACAAATTTTTGGCAAAATTTCTAACGAATTTGCAAGAATTGAGTGACTTAAAAACAGAAACTTTGCAGGAAGCATTGGATTTTAAGTCCGTTTTAAATCTTCTTCAATCAAATTTGTCCGAAGATTTGGAAACCGAAAACAAAATAAATCTTATAAGTATTTTCAAAAGTGCTTCAAAGACTTACAAACACGTGTTTCTTCCAGCACTTACGGAAGGTTATTTTCCGAAAAAATCGAAATCTGCATACTTTATATCAGATGACGCAAACCAAAAAATTTCGGCGAATTTAAAGCAAAAATTCCCGAATTTTGAAAAACTTATTCTTTCAAATCAAGAGGAATTGAAAGACGAAAACAGTCTTTTGTACGTTGCACTAACAAGGGCAGAAAAGGACATAACCATTTCTACACATAAGTTTTCGGACAAAAAGCAAGTCGCACCGTCATCATTTTTTGAACAACTGGTTTTTGCAGATGAACAAAACTTTGTTTCTGACGTATTAAAAAAACAAGAGGGCGAACTTGCAAAAGAGAAACAAGTTGAAAATGAGGAAACAACAACTGCGAAAAAGCCTGCCGTACTGGCAGAAACCGACAAAATCCACCTTAGCGCATCTTCAATAAACAAATTTTTGAAATGCCCGAGACAATTTTTTTACACAAAACTTTTGAACTTAAAAACAACAAGTTCATTCACCGCAAACTACGGAACAGCCGTCCATGCAATTTTTGAACTGGTTATAAAAAATCATATCGAAAATTTTTCAAAAGAAACTTTTTTGCGACTCGGAGAGATTTTATTCAACGTCAAAAACGACCGTCAAGCCTTGCTCGACGAGGGCTTTGACGAGGTCAAAACAGTTGAAGAACTTGAACAATTGAGCGCATTGGACTTGGAAGAAATGCACACGGATTTCATAAGCGCAATAAACAACCTTGAAGAAATCGGCTATTTTGCAGAAAAACCGCTGCAAGGCGATTGCGAAAAACATTTCGTTTTCCAACTTGAAGAATTTCCAAACGTTTCATTTAGCGGCTACATTGATGCAATCATAAAATATCAAAGCGGCCGGGAACTTGTAGATTATAAAACCTCCGCAGACAAACCGAAATTAAACTACCTTTTCAGCGATGACGGGGTGAATTTTATTACTAAAAATAAATTCAACAAAAACAGAATTTCCGAATACGATTACCAAATCCCGCTATACTATTTTGCCTGCCTGCATAGCGAAGATTTGGCAAACTACAAAAACAACATAGACGAAGTCGGATACCTTTATGTCCGCCCCAAAACAAGCAAAAAAGGGGAATCTTGGAAAGACTTTTTCCCCGTAACCGAAATCGAACAATACAAAGCAAAAATAGTTGAAAACCTTAAAACGACAGTGATAGATAAGATATACGAAGCAACGGATTTTGAGCCCAAATACGACACAATGGGCTGCAAATACTGCGACTTCAAGGACTACTGCAACGGCGAAGCGAAAGGAGATGCGGGCTAATGAACACAACCACACTCGAAAAATTGACAAAAGAATTGAACGCCCAACAAAAACAAGCCGTTGAAATGCCTCTGAACTCTTTCACAAAGGTTGTTGCAGGTGCAGGTACGGGTAAAACGAAAATTATCTCAAAGCGCTACATCAAACTCGTATACGACCTTATCAAGGACAATCTTGTTGAAAAACCGCTCGAGCATTTGCTTGTAATCACTTTTACCCAAAAAGCCGCGGCAGAAATGAAAGAGCGTATTTTAAAAGAGTTAAAAGAAAATAAAATCAACACTTTGGGACAAGAAACGAGAATTTCGACAATACACGCATTTTGTTCGGAAATGCTTAAAAGACACGCAATTGAGGCAAATTTGTCCCCGAATTTCCAACTCGGAGATGACAACCAACTTCAAGAAATTTACGACACAATAATTCGCAAAATCCGTTACGGCGAGTATGAAACGATAGAAAATCTGGACGAAGTTTTGCAGGAATTGAATCTCGACAAAGATATTTTGTCGCACGAAAATATTCTGAAACTCAAAGCCGCAGGCACTTTAGAGGACATTTTCGACTCTGTTTTGCCGATTATAAAACAGGTTAAATCACTCGGCTTGACCCCGATTGAATTTTTAGAAAAAACGACCTCTGCAATTCCGCAATATACCGCGTTTTTGACGGATTTTTCAAAAAAGAAATACGTCTGCTCACATTTTTCAGATATTTATTCCGACGAAAAAGTTATGGCGGAAGATTGGAGCCATTTTTTTCAAAACTGTGATTATGCTGATGAAAACTACAAAAACATGCCCGAAAACACGGCATTTGAAAGCCTTTTGTCAAAATTTGTCAATAAAAACGGAGCGAGAAAATCACCGAAAACGGTCGCATGGACTCCAATATTTGATACAAATGTTTGCCAAATGCTTGAAGAAATTTCGGAAGTCGAAATCCTTTTCACCAAAATTATCGCGATAATATACGGAACATATCAGCGCCAACTTGAGGAGTTGGATTTGACAGATTTTGACGACTTAATCAACAAAACCCTGTATATTTTGAAGAATAACGAGGTTATCAGGGCTTATTACAAAAAATATTTTAAGCACATAATTGTCGATGAATTTCAAGATACAAGCGGCGCTCAACTCGATTTGCTTATGAATTTGCTCTCTGATGAAGAACCCGATTTGACCATAGTCGGGGACAGAAAACAGTCGATTTACGGCTTCAGATACGCGAGAATGGAAAATTTGGATATTATTCAGAAAAAAGTTGAGCAAAAATTCAAAGAGAAACCGAATTTTTCCCCTGACGAAAAAATTAAAGTCATAAAACTCGAAACGAATTATCGTTCGACCGCGCAGGTACTCGATGCCGTAAACGCTGTTACCGAGCAGTCTTTAAGGCTTGATGAACCTCTTAGTGCAAACCGCACGGAAAATATTTCAAACAGCATAAAATTTACTCAGCCCGAAACCTGCGACTCAATGAATGCTTACAGGACATTAGAGGCAAAATATATTGCAAACGAAATCCACGATAAAATGAGCCAAGATGGCTTGAAATTCAAGGATTTTGCCGTTTTGATAAAAACCCACGCTCAGGCGAATTTTTTGGAAGAACAACTGGCGAAATTCGGCATCCCGTCCGTAAAAAAGGTTAATACGAGTTATTTTTCAAAAGCGATTGTTTGCAACATAAAATATTTATTGAATTTTGCCCAAAATATCAGAAACGAAATCGCACTCGTAAAACTTTTGGAAATCAAATTTTCGGATAAAGAGATTTTTGAGTTGAAAAAAGCAATAGACGAAATCCTTGTGGAGCAAGACGTTGAATATATTTCGACGTTAAATTTCTCCGAAAAAATTATAAAAGTTTTTGAACTGAATATTTTTGATGAGATTAACTGTCCTCAAAGTATAAAAAGCGCCGTAAAATCGCTTTATGAGGAAGTTTTTGAGATTATAAAAAACAAGAACACACTTTCTTTGACCGCAATTTTTTATAAACTCATTGAGATTTATCCGCCGTATCATAATTTGACAGGAATTGCAAAAAGCCTTGCGGATATTGACGTTTCAATATTTGAAAAAATCTTGGCTGACTATGTTAAAAATGCAGGTTATGCAAGCATTAAGAACTTTCTGGAATATTTTGACACTATTTCAGAGGATAACAACTTCGAGTTACCGAGCGTATTTACGGGTGAAATTGACGCCGTAAATCTTATGACAATCCACGCGAGCAAAGGGCTTGAATTTCCGTACGTTTTCGTTGCAGGAATTTCTAACAAAAAAGGATTTCAAGGCGGTACAAGCGCGTCGATAGAATTGAATGAAGATTGCGGAAATTTCGGACTTATAATTAACAAATTCAAAGGCAAAGATTCACCAAAATCCTTGTTATACAAGATTATTCACCAGTCCGTAAGAGAATATGCCGAAGCGAAAAGAAGATTTTACGTCGCGGTGAGCCGTGCCGAAAAATATCTCAATGTGTTGGTTTGCAATACTCCTGAAGGATATTTGAAAGAATTGATTGACCCGAAAGCGGGATTATTAAAGGATTTGGTCTGCCCAATCGAAGATAGAAATCTCTCGGATGAAAAAAAACCGTTGAGTATGTTTTTGCCCGAACAGCAAACGGAGTTAAAAATCATTGCGCCGAAATTCTCAGAAGAAAAACCCGAAAAAACACCGATGAGTTTCAGCAAAATCAATACTTTCAAGCATTGCGCAAGAAAATATTTGCTCAAATACAGTTTGGAGTATCCTGAAATTTGCAAAAAGTCGTCAGGAATAGTTGTCGGCAGCATTTTGCACAATTTGATTTATCATTCTTTGGTGAACGATAAAACATTGTCCGACGAAGAAATTAAGGACTTTTTGGGTGATATAAATTTTGAAAGTGACGAATACAAGAAAATTTCAGCCCTGTATTCTGTTTTTGCAAAATCGGAATTTGCGAAACTTTCGTCTGCCGAAATCCTTGCAGAATATAGTTTTGAGTTCGTTTATAAAAACACCGTTTTCAGAGGGGATATAGACCTCGTCATAAAAAATTCCGACGGAACGGTGGATTTAATCGACTTCAAAACGAATGAAAATATCGAGCAGTCCCTTACCGATTATTATAAGCAAATGTTTATCTATAAATCCGCGTTGGAAGAAACGGGCTTTAGCGTGGCAAAAATGGAAATCGTCAATATAAAACCCGACGGGTTGGTTGAAATCGCCGTGTCCGAATCGGATATTGAAAATGCCAAAAAGGAAATTAATTCCGACTTAAAGGGAATTAAGGAACTTTCGGGACAAAAACCGTCAGAGTTGCCGACTTCAAACAACTGTAAATACTGCGGCTATAATTATATTTGCGAAACGAATTAGTTGCATAACTTCCTGTCACTTTGAATTTGTTGTAACTCTGAATTTATTTCAGGGTGACAATCATTTGTTTGTCATTCCGAATTCGTTTCGGAATCTTTTTTATCACAAAATTTATACAGATTCTTCGGTCTTTCTGACCTCAGAATGACGGAAAAGGGGTACGTCATACTGAGGCTTTAGCCGAAGTATCTGTGCTTAGCCTTTTTATAGATTCTTCGCCTTTCGGCTCAGAATGACAAATGCGAAACCACAAATCGTCATTCTGAGCAAAGCGAAGAATCTTTCCATTTGTAATTGACGACTATTTCTTCAATCTCTTTTCATTTACTTTTAAAATTTCAGCTTTTGGATATGTTTTTTCTGAACCACGAGGTCTCGCATCGGCAATTTTATAACCCCCAACTGCCATAAGCACATTATCCTTTAGCAAAACTCGCTCACCAGTAGAAAAACTTGTTGATGCAAATTTTATTTGCCTGTCTATTACAGTAAATTTATCATCTTTTTCGTTATAATACAGATAAAAAGCCTTATTGGGATTCTCCCATGCACAGGAACCAGAAGAAGTAACGAGTAACGATTTATCGCTTAATTTTACGAATTGATCGAAATTCTGACGATTAAGAACTTCATCTTTGCCGAAAATTTTTAACCTGGCAGCAAAGATTTCGTTCTGCAAACCTTGATACTTATCTGTTTTTTTGCAAGTCAAATCGTTTTTATTGAAAATATAACAGTTTTCGCGGTTTACGAATATAACCTCGCCATTATCTTTTTCAATATAAAATAAATTGTTATGCAACAAATCGGAATCGACTTCAACACATTTATTGTTCTGCGGATTATAAATCTCAATATGAGCAACATCTTTATTACAAGAGGTCTTGCCAAACGGTAATATAACTTTTCCATCTTTCAAAATTATCGGTCTTGACTTAAATACAGGATAATATTCTTTCGACAAAGATAATTCTGACAATTTACGATACTTATAGGTTTCCGTATCAATGACATATAAATTTTTGTCGGATAAATCACAATTTACGGCTAACAAATTATGATTGTATTTCGCGAGAACTGTAAAAGGAAAATCAATATCAACTTTTCTCATTGTATATTTTTTTGTTTTTAAATTATATTCATCAAAATAAAGTTCAAAATTTATATTACGGTAACTCTTGTAAAATACTATATTATTGTTTTTTGACAAAATAATTCCGTCAAACCGAAGTTCATATTCGCTCGGATTTAGAGGAACTTTGATAAATTTATTTCGCTTTACATCATAAATTTCACAATTATTAGGAGTCGTTTTTCCATATACTCCATAATATCCTTCGTATGTTTTAAAAACATAATTTTTTAAAATATAAAGTATATAATTATAACTTTCAGGGCGCCAATAAGCATAGTTTGCTATAAAGATATCACCATTCGACAATTTTTCACTATTAGGAACGATACCGGGATAAGGCATCTTGCCTGATTCGTATATACAAAAAGGGGTAAAAAAAGATAAAAATGATGTGGTATTTACAATACGATTAAATGAACCCAAAACAATTAATGTTAATAATGCAGAAATAAATATTCTTTTTGCTTTTAAAAGGTCTTTTTTTCTAATATGTTTTTTTAACTCATCTGCTCGTTCAAATTCATCCTCGGATGCCGTAGAATAATCAAAATCAGGAATGTCTTCGCCCCAAACCCTTTTCCAAAAATTAACAAGTTTTTGTTTAAAAGTTTTCATTATATCTTCATAATTCTTGTTATTCATAAAACTCCTAACTGTTTTCTTCCTATCGGTAAGATATTCTACTTGATAAAAATAAATCCGAGCCTATTTGACCTCAATTATTTGTACTCGTTTATGCGGAATGCTGTTTTTGTCGTCATCAAATGATGTACCGCCAATGACCATTACCCGTTTATCGTCAATCTTTTCTATTTTGGAATAATTGTGACCATAGATAAAATCAGGACCTTTTTGAGCAGGATGATTGTTATAATCAACAAATACAGTATGTTTGCATCTTTCATCGGATGCGTTTGATTTTGCACCACAAGTCAGTAAATACTGATTAGGCGCAAGACTGATATATTTCAGTTTTTGGGTAACTTCATCTTCTAAACTCAATCCTAATTCGCGATTTAGGACTTGGTTTGTGTAGTTTACAAAATCTTTGTTGCTAAGTTTCAAAATCTCATCCGCTTCCCTAAAAGAGTTCGTTTCGTTATCAAAAATCCACGTTGAATTTTTGTTGATAAACATAACATCATTGTTTTTTAGTTCTATTTGAAAATAATTATCAAGTAAAATATCCGAATTATTTTCCGCGAAAAAGCGATTTTGAACGGGATCATAAATCTCTATATGATCAATATCTACATATTCTTCAATATTTCTGCCGTCATCGTATCTTCTTAACTTTTTAAAAGGAATAATCATTTTTCCGTTTTTAAGCACCTTTATTCCATACGGTTCAACTCCTTTTCGGGGTTGTTGAGCAAAATCAGCAAAACTTTCTGTTTCCATCGTGTCAGGATTTAATAAAAACGGGCGACCGACCGCACATTCTATGTTAAATTTTGAAGGCAAAGTGTTAAACACCTCTACAACAAGGTATTTGTCTTTATATTTTGCGTAACTCTTTAATGCCGTGAATTTTATCGGATTTTCTATGGATTCAAATTCATTCTTTTTGAAAACATACTTATCCATTTTCTCTTCACGTTTCCAAATAAAACTCGGATTAGAAAAATTATAGACATTATTTTCCGTATCAACGAACAAAATTCCCCCGTTACGGTCATAATCACTTCTATAATTTTTTACTTTTACAAATTTGTTTTTATTTTTTCTATATACTTCAGCGGAATAATAACTATAATGTTTGTCATAGTAGTTATATAAACCCTTTATTATGTCATCAAACGACGATAACACGATTGAAAACGGTTTCAAAACATTTGCCCAAAATGGATTTTCAATTGGATATAAATCATCTAATCTCGATAAATAAAAACACTTAGAGTCACAATCGTTATTATAAATATAAATATCACCGTTATTTAGTTTGGTTGTAGTTACAAAAATTGACGATTTTGTTCTTTTAGGACCGGAATAGATACAAACAGGCTTATTATTCATCCTCGCGAAAAATTTACTCGTTTTAATATAATTCATAAAATGATTGCAGAAGAAACAAATAATAAAATTCAGCAAAATAACTAATATACAAATAATAAATATTCTTTTTGCTTTTAAAAGGTCTTTTTTTCTAATATGTTTTTTTAACTCATCTGCTCGCTCAAATTCATCCTCGGATGCCGTAGAATAATCAAAATCGGGAATGTCTTCGCCCCAAGCATTTTTCCAAAAATTAACAAGTTTTATGCGAATATTACCGAAAAATCGCACAAAATTATCACCAAAACTGTTTTTATCAACCATTAAAGAAAAACTCCTATACTATAATCATTATACAAATTTTAACTGCAGTTTGCAATCCGTCTGATTATTTTTTGCTCGACAAACACCAACTTAAATTTGATACCATATTTACATCTAAATTTTTCTATAAATATGACAAACCAATAGTATTATACCATTTTTCAATAGTACAGTCAATTGATTTACTATCTGTTAACTCGTTATAAACACCTTAAAAATATAATATTCTGTTTTTGAGGATATTATGGACAACAACATTAAAAAACTTATCGGACAGAGAATTAAAGAAATCAGAACGTCAAAAAAAATCACGCAGCAGCAACTTGCGGAAATGATTGACATAGACCAACGCAGTCTTAGCGCTATTGAGTGCGGAAACAATTTTCCGACGAAAAATCTTTTGAAAATCGCAAATTCTCTCGGCGTTGAACTCAAAGAAATTTTCGACTACGAACACATTTCGTTGAGCGAAGATGAAAAAATAAAAGAAATTTCAACAAACCTCAAAAAGTTGTCCGCGCACGATTTGAATATCGTTTACAGGCTTGTCAAAACAATGGTTTAACCGTTGATATTATTGACTTTTCGGCATTTGTAAATCGTGTAATTATCACCTGATTTTTCATAAATTATCTCGCAGTTATTTTTCATCCAATCGGAAATTCTGCCAAAATCAATATATTTTTCATCTCGGTAGAAATAAACATTTTTGCCCGTGGGAACGGAGTTTAGCGGTTCAATATCGACAAAATTGTCCACCAAAATTTGTTCGGGCTTAAAACGTTTTTCCCTGTCATAAAGTCCGAAAGACACGTCGTTAACCGTCGAGATGAAAATGTAATCGTCGGATTTCACATCCGAATTATAAAGATATCTGACAAAATCCCGCGCCGTTGCAACTTTTATATGCTCCTTTGTTTGCAAAAATTCTTTTGAAAAACTATAAATATTTTCAAAATTTATCAGACAAAAATAGAAAATCAAAAGGAAAACAGCGAGTTTCTTTTTGCCAAAATCGCAATAATCAAGCGGTTTTACAAGCAAAATTACATATATCGGAAACAAATAGAGAATAATTCTTTCGGGGCAAAAAGGATAGAGGTGAAAAAATCCCAAAATCATCGCGAGTGCAAATGGCGCGCCGAATAAGAAAAACTTAAACCTGTCATTTTTGAAAAAAATCACAAGCGAAGCCACAACTGCAATCGCCGAAAGCCAAATATTGTAAAACGTATAGCCCGATGCACCTGTTTTAAAAATCTCACCGCTGCAATTGAAAAATCTGAAATAATCCATAACTTGATGAATTTTTGTCGGGAAAAAATAGGAAGTGTAGCAATATGTCGTCTTTTGCCAAAAGTCTTGCAGCACTTGGTTTTGAATGGTCGGCAAACAATTGACAAAGAAAAATCCCGTCATCAAAGCACCGAAGGGCAGCAAAAATGAAACGACCGACAAAATGTTGACGTTCTTATTTTTCAAACCACGGAAAAACAGGCAAAGCGCCAAAATGCCGATTAAAAATATCGCGGTATAAGACGCAAAGCAACACAATGCCGCAGCAATTCCGCAAAACACAAGTGAAATATTTGAAAGTTTTTTGTCTTTTATCCAAAGCCCCGCGAGCAAAATTGCGACCGTGAAAAACGCATCGCCCGTGTATTGTTTCAAAATCGAGGTGAAATACAATAATCGCGGTGAAAAAGCGATTATAAAAACCGCCGCCAAAACAGATAGTTTGTTTTTAAAAATTTTCAGCGATAACGGCACAAACAATAAAACCGTCAAAACGGAATACAGCCAGACGGGAAATCTTAGCGCAATTTCGTTCAAATCAAATTTTGAATAGAGAATTTTTGTCAGCATTAAAAAAATCGGCGGCGTGCATTGACCGTAATCTTGCGGTAAAAAAGCACCCCAAAATTCTCTGCTTATTGCGTTTGATAGTAAACATCCCTCGTCGCTGTACAGTTGTGAGGAAAAAAGCCACGCATGCACCCTAAGAGCAACTCCTACAAGGAGAATTGCGACTAATAGCACGATAAATAAAATATTTAAGGCTTTTTTATTTTTGCTCAATCCGTCCATTTTTCAATTATACTTGATTTTCGGCAAAAATAAAGTCTTATTTGAAGGTGATAACGACGATTTCGGGCAAGCAGTTGAATCTGACAGGCAAAATGCTTGTTCCGATGCCTTTTGTGATGAAAATCGTTCGATTATTTTCGACGACCAATCCGCTTGCATACCTGTTTCCATAGGCAGAAGGCACAACGAGCGCGCCGATGAACGGTAAAACGACCTGACCTCCGTGGGTGTGACCGGAAATCGTAACGTCAACATTTGACGGAATAAGTTCAAAAATATCGGGATTGTGGGTCATCAAAATTATCGGATTTTCGGCATTCTTGAGCGTTTTAGGTAAATCAGCCTTACTTTCGGTAAAATCGTTCGTTCCGGCAAGGGTGTATTTTTTGCCGTTTATGTTGATTTTTTTGTTTTCGTTGTCCAAAACAGTTATTTTTGCGTCAATTAAAGCATTTTTTACCTTGTTTTCGTCAAGCCAAATGTCGTGATTCCCTATAATTGCGTAAACCCCGTTTTTTGCCGTTAATTGGCTGAGGTTAGCGGTAATTTTGTCAAAAGAGAGAGTTTGGAGGCGGGAAATCCCGTTTACATAATCCCCGACCAGTAAAATAATGTCGGCATCGGCTTGGTTTAAGAGTTTCACGGCTTTTTTCAAACGCCATTCGTCGTGTTTTTTCAGGTGAAAATCACCTGCTACCGCGATTTTTAAACCGCTGAGATTTTTATTTTCGATGGTAATATTATTGACGATTAAACAATTCGGCTCAATTAAAAACGACCATATAAACAGGATAAAGAGCAATGATATTAATACTTTAAAGCCAGTTGAACGCTGTTTTAAAAAATCGAGACCCGACTGAAAACTTTTTGATAAACTCATAACCACCTCATTTTGAATAATTATACAATATTTTTGAAAATAAAAAACAGAAAGATTTGAAATTTCACAAATAGCACTTACCCAACAATTTTTGTCATTCTGAGAGGGAAAAACCAAAAACGTAACACTGAACAATCGTTGATGTGCTTTGCAAAACAGATACTTCGCTACGCTCAGTATGACGTAATATTTGTCATTCTGAGGGCGAAGACCGAAGAATCTGCTTTGACAATATTTAGTAAACCTTTGCGAATAATAAGATCCTGAAATAAATTCAGGATGACAACAAAATGTCACTCTGAACCGTCATTGATTTATTTCACAATACAGATACTTCGCTACGCTCAGTATGACGTAATATTTGTCATTCTGAGGGCGAAGACCGAAGAATCTGTACAAGATTTTGTCACCTTGAACTGTCTTGGATTTCCTGTACAAAAACAAGTCGTTCGTTTCACTACGTTAGCACTCTTCGGGACCATGTTCACTTCGTTCGCATCCGCCCTATGCAAATTCGCTGTCTTTGATTTGCTTCTCAAAAGAATTGCCAATCGTTAAAAAAAACGATATAATTTCTGCAATGTATAGGAGTTGTTATCATGAATGAAAATGAAAATAGTAAACTAAGATTTATTTTGATAGGGGTTATTGTTTTAGTTGTGATTGCAACTATTTATGCTTATTTTTTATTTAATTACGAAATTAAACTGACTGATACTAATGTTCAATTGTTACAACCTCGTTCGAATGTCAATGCATCTCTGATGTGCGATGATAAGATTTTAATAACAGGTGGTTTTAATTCTTCAATATTCAGTTCAACAAGTACCTTAAAAGGTTTTAATTCAACAGAAATTTATGACATAAAAAATCAAAAAATAACAAAAGGACCTGATATGCATTTTTCAGGTGACTATGTTTTTGAACAATTTTCACTCCCTAATTGTGAAATTGTTTTTGCCGGTCAAGAAGGATTTGAAATATATAATCCGACGACAAATAAAATCGAACTTGTAGATAATAATCTTATCAGTAAAAATTCAAATTACTATAGACCAACTTATACACTTTTGAAAAATGGTAATCTGTTAATATCGGGAGGATTAGATAAGAAAAGAATTAACAATACAAAATCCGAAGAATATTTTTCAAATAGTGCTTATATTTTCGATACTAAAAACAAAAAAATCAGAAAAATAGAAAATCTTCCAATTCCGCTATTTATCCATTCTTGTTATCTGGCAGAAAATGGTGATGTATATATATTAGGCGGAGAAACAAACAGTAACGGTGATTTAAAACGCGCAACAGGAAAATATAATTCAAAAATTATTAAGTTCGATAGTAAAACAGAGAAATTTTCTATTGTTGGAGACAACACACCAAAAGGCTCTGATAATAAGAATATAAAACGTGCACTTGGTATTATTTCAAAAATATATAAATTAAATGATAAAGAAGTAATTGTAATAGGAGGAACAGCTGCCGACTTTAATGATTATGACACAATATACAAGTTGAACTTAGAAAGTTGTGAATCTGAACTATTATATATGACAAATAAACAACTTCCAGGGGAACACTCAATTTTCAAAAATAATAACAAAATATATTTGCAGGATACACATTCATTTTTTGGTGGAGTAAATATCTTTGATGTGAATAAAAAGACTATGAAGCATCAATTTTCAATCAAATTTCAAATGGGAAGTACTGTAATTCCGATTAGCAAAAATCAATTCATTTTAATAAGCGATGATGATAACAAAATCTATAATGTACAAATAAAGGAAAAATAAAAGCAAAAAGTCAATTTTTCTAAGATTTTTAATAAACCGTCATTCTGAGCCGAAAGGCGAAGAATCTATAACAAATCAATGAGAATGAGAATTTGCAGGCTGGGGCATGATTCAACAGAAAGATACTTCGCTACGCTCAGTATGACTAAATCTTTTTTGTCATTCTGGCAGATTTTCGGTAGAGTGTAGTCGAGCAAAGGAAACTAGTAAACAGGATGTTTTCGACAACTTTACGTCATTCTGAGGGCAACGCCCGAAGAATCTATAT
>CEAC01017135.1_pt1 | contig 27875 bp, 20 predicted proteins | sample 557411 | NCBI WGS metagenome assembly CEAC01 (sample SAMEA3182094, study PRJEB8094) | gut metagenome | biome: human; feature: gut; material: Stool; isolation source: human stools | place: Canada | collected 2012-02-21
ATATATAGCTGTGGCGTCCGGAGGACGCCGATTTACTTGGTTATCAACCTCTTATTGTAAATAAAGTGATGTAAATCGGCGTCCTCCGGACGCCACTTCCGATATGATTACTTGCCCCGCACGCCTTCGCAAGCTTCGGCGTACGGGGTTACGCATAATCGACGTCCTGCGGACGTCACGGCCTTAAGTAAACAGCATTGGGGTGCAGCCCTACAATACGCTCGTGACCAATATATTTATTCGTTGAATAGTCACTTTTTATGGCCAAAGGTTAAAGAAAAGTTAAATAACTATTTTTGTAGTTTCGTTTCGGAATATAACTATTAAATTAGTTGCGGAAAAATAAAAAGACAGGAAATGATGCTTCTGCGTTATGTTATATCAATTATGATTTGCATGCTTACGGCACTTGCCGGCGGAGCGCAGGTTGGCGTTACCGGAGTTGTGGTGGAGCAGGGTAGCGGCGATGCGCTTGCGGGGGCATCGGTAGTGTTGCGCGACGATTCCGGGAAAATCAGAAAGTACGGTACAACCGACGTCGACGGTAAATTCGCTCTTCAGGCAACGTCGACCGCAGGATGGACTATCGATGTGTCGATGATGAGTTTCGCGAAACAGTCCGTCGCGCTCGACAGTGTGTTGTATCCGCTGACAGTCGCGCTTGAGCCGTCGGCTACAATGCTCAGGGAAGTGGCGGTGAAAGCCGACCGCATACGTGAGCAGGGCGACACGGTAAGCTACAACGTAAGTTCGTTCGCGCAGGCACAGGACCGCAGCATTGGCGACGTGCTCCGGCGTATGCCCGGCATAGATGTCGCCGACAACGGCAAAATCAAATATCAGGGGGAGGATATCAATAAATTCTATATCGAAGGCGCCGACCTGCTTGGCGGAAAGTACGGCATAGCCACCAACGGCATCAGTCATGACGATGTCGGTGCGGTCGAGGTCATGGAGAACCATCAGCCTATGCAGGTGCTGTCGGGCATCTCATTCTCCGACAAGGCTGCTATCAACCTGAAATTGAAAAACAAGGCCAAAGCCACCTGGACATTTCACGGTGACGCGGCCGCCGGATATATAGCTGATCCTGCCGGCGCCGTGTGGGACAGCGAGATTTTCGCGATGGCCGTAATGCCCTCGTTCCAGAACATCACCACATTCCGCACCAACAATACAGGGGTGGACCTGTCGCCGTCGCACACCGACTTTTTCGCCGAACGCCGCGGCACCGGCCTAAGTCGATATGTGGGCATAGGATTGCCGGGAGTACCGTCACTCGACAGCCGCCGTACGCTGTTCAACCGTTCGTTTCTCGTGTCGGCCAACAGTCTGTGGAAATTCGGCCGCGGCGAGCTGAAAGCCAACATCGATTACTCCTACAACCGCGTCACTGCCGATGCGGCCAATGTCACAACCTACTTTCTTGACGGAGGCGACAGAATTATAACCGAGCAGCGCAACGGCACGGAGCATACCCGTTCGCTCGCCGGGAAATTCACCTACGAGCTTAACGGCAAGACATCGTTCATCAACAATACCCTACGCACCGACATCGACTGGGATGATGTTGACCTGCGCACCGCGGGCACGCTGCCCAACTCGCAGTCGGCGACGCTTCCCGATTATTATGTGGGAAACCGGTTCAGGATGATACAGCGTTTCAACGGCCGGCATCTTGTCACGTTCAGGAGTGTTAACGAATGGGAATCGCTTCCGCAGACACTCACCGTCGGCATGGACACCGCTTTCCGTCAGCATATCTCCGACCATGCCTTTTTCACCGACGAGAGCGCGGCCTACGCTTTCAATATCAGCGGTATCACCCTAAGTCTCGAAGGTGGCATAAATGCTTACTTCCGCACCATGAACTCACAGTTGCCCGATATTCCGGCTGAGTTGCCCGGACTGACAGAAAATGTGGTGAATACCGATTTCGTGACTGTTTACGCTGTCCCCAAGCTGGAATGCCGGCTGCGCCGTGTCAACCTTACTCTGAATCTCCCGCTGAGCTACGCGCACTACAGTTTCGACAAGGCGATTGCCGACCGCGACGAAGGTTATTTCTCTCCCGCTCTTGATTTAAACTGGAAGCCTGACAACCGTTTTTCAGGCACCTTGCGCGGCGGTATCGGACGTTCGCCGATGAATCTCAATCTCATCCATCCCGCACTCGTGCTGACCGACTACCGTACGCTCAAAGAGGGCACCGACAGGTTTTATAACTCATCATCGCGCAATATTTCGGCTGCGTTCAGCTACCGGCACACGCGCCGCGGCCTGTTTGCCAACGGCATGGTGATGCAGTCGTGGACGCGGTTGCCTTACACGATGTCGCAGCAGCTCTACGGCGACTATGCCGTCTACAGCTATGCCGACGCCCGAAACGACAGCCGTATGCTTATGGCTACGGGCAGCGTGAGCAAGACACTCGACTTCATGCGCGGAAGCTGCAACGTCAACGGTACTTTCAATCGCAACAGGTCGCACATGTTCTCGCAGTCGCAGGCTGTCGACGCGTTAAGCACCGCGTGGAGCGCGGGTGTCAAAGTCAGCGGCACACCGCTGCGCTTCTTCAACTTCGGCTATGAACTCCGGTATGCCGCGAGCCGGCTGTCGATGAACGGCGCGTCGCAGGCGTGGCTCTCCTCTATGAAAAATGAACTTAAATTTACGTTTACCCCGCACCCTAAATGGCAATGGACAGTCAGCGGCGAGCATTACCGCAACCAACTTGCCGATAACCAATACAAGAATGTGCTTATGCTCGATACGCGCTTTACCTACCGGCTCGGCAAACGTGTGGAACTGGGCGTCGACCTCTCCAACATACTCAACCGCAGCAGTTACAACTACACTGTCTACTCGCAACTGTCGTCATTTGAATCACAGCGCTCTCTTCGCGGCCGTCAGCTCCTTTTTTCGATAACAGTCAAAAAATAAATTTAAATTTAAATTATATATGAAACAAAAAATTACCTGCATGTTACTGTGCTTTATGATGGCGATTGCCGTTTCAGCACAGGAGAAAGCCGACATTGTCGCAAGTTATGATGAGAAAATTCCCGGTTGGCGTACGGATAGCGTGCGCACTTCGCGTATGTCGCTTCTTGCCAACCCAAGAGGGGCGAAGTATTTCAATGATCTCAGCCTGTGGTCCGACTCCCTTTCGTCGACTCCCGAAGGGAAAAAGCAACTGAACCAGATTATCATGGCAGCCTGCATGACGGAAATGCCCGGCGGGGGGATTACTATGGATATGCGCAAGGGCCCTGTTAAAAAAATCCACACTTACGTGTTCACCTCCATGCCCGACGACAAGCTGACCTATTACGGCAAATTCGGCGACAGCGAGGGTTATTACGACGAGCCGCTTGACGATATGCAATGGGAAATTGGCGACTCGACGGCCGTCATCCTCGGTTATGAGTGCCAGTCGGCAACGACCGATTACCACGGACGCCGGTGGACGGCATGGTTCACCACCGATATTCCGCTACCTTTCGGTCCCTGGAAATTCCACGGTCTCCCCGGCCTGATACTTAAAGCCGAAGCCGATCCGGCATTCGTTTTCGAAGCCACCGGCATCGAGCGCTCCGACAGGCTGATGACGCCAATCTATTCCCCCGAAAATTATCAGCGTACCGACCGCAAAAAAGCGCTTGCCGACGACGAATACTATCTCAACAACCTCGAAGCCATCCTTCAGGCCAAATTCGGCGGCAAAGTTGAACTCAACCCCGGTTCAGCCGACCGTCCGAAATACAACGCCGCAAAATACTCCCTCGAACCCGACTACAAAGACAATTGACCCGGCCCCCCCCCCTCCGCATTATGGATGTGGTATTTAGTGCGTTATGCCATTCGGACGGGGAGCAGAACTATAATTAGCTGCCAAAAGTCACAGCAAATTGTAGGGACGCGATTCAAAGCTGTTTACTTAAGGCGTCAATATCGGCGGGTATCCGACAGGATACCGATTTAGCAGTAACCGGGTACACCGGAGCATAGCGAAGGTGTGCCCGGTAGGCAGATACATGGTGACGGCGCCCGAAGGCCGCCGATTTACAGCTCCTCTGTCTCGGTGGCAGACAGGGAGTTATAATTAAATCGGCGGCCTTCGGGCGCCGCTGGCGTCACAGTATCTTTCCCGGGTACATCTCCGCTATGCTCCGATGTACCCGGTTACTGCTAAATCGGCGACCTGGCGGGCGCCTTTATTCTTAAGTAAACAGCATTGGGACGCGATTCATCGCGTCCGCGCTATAGCTGTGATATTTAATCTATTACACCATTCGGGCGCGGACGCGATGAATCGCGTCCCTATTTTGAGTTTAGCAATCCCTCCCCGTGGTATTTTTAACAACTAAAAGTTACGGCACAATCTCAAAACACCCTCTAAATACTCTAATAGCAAAAAAACTCCGGCGGGATACGCCGGAGTTTTTTGAGTATTAAAATTAGTTATGCTTATTCACCTAATCTTTGAGCTGCTTCCTCGCATGCTTTTTGGAAAGCTTCGCCTGCTTCGGTGACTTTTTTCTCATCAGCTTCAGTGCCTTCGAAGTCCTTGTTTGCTTCCTGAAGATCAGATATTTTCTTCATTGCGTCAACACTGATTGTCATGATTTCATCTGCTGATTTAGCGTTCTTTACCTGCTCTGTAGCGTCGTTGAGGATTTTAACAGCTTTGTCAGCAGGATTGCTACCGCCGCAAGATGCGAGAGAAATAGAAGCAACTGCGAAAACAGCAACTGCGAGCATGAATTTTTTCATTTTCGTAAATTTTAAATTGTTTGACTAATTGGTTTGGTTTACATTATTGACAAAGATAACCTTAATCTTTGATATGCAATGTTAATTTGCTGTTAAAATATATTAATTATGGCGTCTCATCAGCAAAGATGTGCTCATTGTAGTATTGTGTCTGAATCAGGCCGGTATAGGGGGATAGCCTACCGACATCGCCACCTGAAAATGATAATTAGACGGCAGATTCAACTCTTTGCTGAGGGCGGCTTGGTCGACCATGGCGCGTTCCACTACGTTGATATGCTCCGATGAGCAGTAGAGATATACGTTTTCGGTGACGGCACCGGCGTCGAGGAGTGACATGCGCTCCTCATTTCCACGTATCATATCGTCGGTTTCGGGGTTGCCGGTGATGAATTTGTCATAGTCGGAATATATGACAACATCAAGCGGCGCTCCGGCCACGAAATCCTGAGTGCCCGATTTTACACGCAGATCCTTGCCTGTAATCATTGTCAGCGAGTGTGACTCAGGATTGTATTTATATACACCTTCTGCAGTAAAGCCGTATATCTCAAGGGGGTATAGTCCCATTGCCGACGGGACTGTACGTTTGCCCTCGGTGCGGTTCACTCCGTAGGCAGCCCAGAATACTTCGGAGAGCGTATCGAGCGATAACGGTTTTGAAAAAAATTCGCGTGTCGAATGGCGGCGCATCATAGCCTGTTTTACGGTAAGGCCCTGGTCGAGAATAGGCTGGCTCAGACGGATTGTGTTCATGACAAATGGAAATTAGAAAAATACAAAAGTGGTTGAGTAATGATGGGAGAGAGCTACTTTAGGAGAGGCGTATGTGATGTGAAAAATCAATTTACGTAAATAATAACAGCACACATGACAAAAAGTTCGGACGACATTAAAAAAAATTAAAAAAGTTTTCACTTAAATTGGTTAATAAAAGATTAACTATTAATTTTGCAGGCTGAAACATCGTGCTCGTCCACATGTTATATTAATAATGTATAAATAAATTTTGTAATATAATTTACGCTATGAACGTATCATTTGAAAAGCTCAACGACGTAGAAGGCAAAATCATTGTCAACGTAGAGGAGAGCGACTACAAAGCAAAAGTAGAGTCCGAAATCAAGAAAATCGGCCGTACCCACAACATCCCCGGTTTCCGTAAAGGCCACGTGCCCATGGGACAGCTCGTACGCATGTTCGGCAAGCAGGTGAAAAGCGATGTTCTCAATCAGGAAGTATATGAAGCCGTTGTCAACTATATAAGAGACAACAAACTCGGTATCCTTGGCGAGCCCCTCCCCGTCGAGGTGAAGGAAATCTCGATCGAACAGAAAGATTTCACTTTCGCCTACGAAATCGGTCTCGCTCCCGAGCTCGACATCAACCTCGACAAGTCGACCACTCTCGACTACTATCCCATCAAGGTTTCCGACGAGATGCAGGCACAGCAGGACAAGATGCTCCGCGAGCGTTTCGGCAAGCAGGAACCCGGTCAGGAATTCGAGGAGCGCGCTCTCGTAAAAGGCGTACTCATGGAACTCAACGCCGACGGCTCGGTGAAAGCTGACGAAAACGCTATCCAGGTTACATCTGCAATCGTGGCCCCCTTCCTGTTCAAGAGCAAGGACGAGGCTGCCAAATTCGAAGGCAAGAAAGTAGGCGACAAGGTCGTGTTCAACCCATACGCTTCATGCGAAGGCAATGTGGCCGAACTGTCATCGATGCTCAACATTGATAAGGACCGTGCGGCTGAAGTAAAGGCTGATTTCGAACTCGCCATCTCTGAAATAATCGTGAACCGTCTCGCCGAGTATGGTCAGGAATTCTACGACGATGTATTCGGCAAGGACAAGGTGACCAGCGAGGAAGACTATCACAAGAACGTGACCGCAATGATAGCAGCACAGCTCGCCCCCAACAGCGAGAACCTCTTCCAGTACACCACCGAAAAGGCATTGGTTGAGAAATACGGCAACTTCGAGCTTCCCGCCGAGTTCCTCAAGAAATGGCTCGTGGCACGCAACGAAGGTCTGACCGCCGAAAACATCGACGCCGAATACGACAAGATGGTGCCCTCAATCAAGTGGCAGCTCATCAAAGAGCGTATAGCCCAGCAGGCAGGCGTTAAAATCGAGAAAGAAGACCTCGAGAACTATGCAAAGGCTATCGCGGCACAGCAACTCGCACAGTACGGCATGTACAATCTCGGCGACGACGTCCTCGCCGACTACGCAAAGCGTATCCTTGACGACAAGAACTCACGCGCCCACATCATCGACCAGGTAGGCGACCGCAAGCTCTTCGACGCAATCAAGAACCTTGCTACCATTGATGTCAAGGAAGTCTCACTTGACGAATTCAAGGAAGTTGCAGAGAAAGCACAGGCATAATAATATCAACTTACTACATAAATGAGCGGGCACCGGATATCCGGTGCCCGCTCATTTATGTAGTAAGTTGATACCCTTTTATTCCGCCAGGCTAAACGACAGTGTTGACACATGTTTGCTGTCAGGGCCGGCCATTATCTGGAATTCTCCCGGCTCGGCGACAAATTCGAGGTTGCGGTTGTAGAATTTGAGGTCATCGGGGGTTATCGTGAAGCTGACATCACGCTTTTCTCCCGGCTTGAGGCTTATGCGTTCGAAATGCTTGAGTTCTTTGACCGGACGCGCCACCGATGCACTCAGGTCGCGGATATAGAACTGCACAATCTCGTCGCCGTCGCGGCTGCCGGTATTAGTTACCGTTACTGTCGCCGTCAGCGGACGGTCGGCGCGCATCTCGTTGCCGTCAATGCGGAAATCGCTGTATTCGAAGTCGGTGTAGCTCAGACCGTAGCCGAACGGATAGAGCGGTTCGTTGGGAGCATCTATATAGTTTGACCGGAATTTCTGATAGCGGGGCAGGCTCTCGTCAATCGGGTGGCCGGTGTTGAGATGATTGTAGTATACCGGTATCTGGCCCACGCACCAGGGCATCGATGCGGTGAGTTTGCCCGAGGGACTGACATCGCCGAACACCACGTCGGCGATAGCGTCGGGAGCTTCCGAACCGCCGAACCACACGTTGAGTATCGCCGGTACATTCTCGCTCTCCCATGTCAGCACTGTGGGGCGGCCTGCAAAATTGAGCATCACCACTGGCTTGCCGGTCGACAGCAGGGCCTCGAGCAGCCGTCGCTGTGCCTGGGGAAGCGTAAGGTCGGTGAGCGACGAAGATTCGCCGCTGCGTCCGGCATCTTCTCCTAAAGCCGCCACTATCACGTCGGCCTTCGATGCGACTTCAAGGGCCTCGTCGAGCAGGCGCCGGTCGGTAATGCTGTCGGCGGCAGTGTCGGCGCTGCGGTCGGCAATAGGTGTGGTGTCGAAGCGCGCGCCCTGTGCATAGAGTAGCGACGCCTTGCCTTTGAGCGCCTCGCCGAAAGCCTGTTTCAGCGACTTGTACTTGCTGCAGTCAGCAGCCACGCTCCATGTGCCCGGCATATCGCAAGCCGCGTCGGCAAGCGGTCCTATCAGCGCCACAGCTCCCTTTTTAGCTATAGGCAACAGGTCACCCTCGTTTTTCAGGAGTACAAAAGTCTTGGCGGCCGTGGCACGCGCCTCGTCGCGGTGCCTGCGGGCATAGACCTGCTTTTTCTCGCGGCTGACATCGCTGTATTTGTACGGGTCGTCAAATAGTCCGAGACGGTATTTCGCTTCCAGCACGCGCCGCACGGCCCTGTCGATATCCTCCATCGACACCTTGCCCTCCTCCAGACTTTTTTTCAGCGTTGAAATGAACCCTGTGGAGCACATATCCATGTCCGTACCCGCTTTCAGCGCCTCGGCCGAAGCCTCGGGAAGCGGTTCCAGACCATGCGTGCGTATATTGCCTATCGAGCCGTAGTCAGTCACGACCATTCCGTCAAATCCCCACTGTTGGCGCAGTACGTCATCGAGGAGCCAGGGATTGGAGGTGGCCGGGATACCGTCGACGAGGTTGAACGATGTCATCAGTGTGGCCGCTCCCTCGTCGCAGGCGGCTTTGTAGGGCGCGAAATACTCGTTGTACATGCGTCCGCGGCTCATGTCGACGGTGTTGTAGTCGCGGCCCGCCTCCGATGCGCCGTAGAGCGCGAAATGCTTCACGCACGCCAGTATCTCGTCATTGTTTTTCAGCGAGCCCTGATAGCCCCTGACCATCGCGCGGGCTATCTCGGAGCCGAGATACGGGTCTTCGCCCGCGCCCTCGGCCACGCGTCCCCAGCGCGGGTCGCGGCTTATGTCGACCATCGGGCTGAATGTCCAGTTGACGCCGGCTGCCGAAGCCTCGATGGCGGCCACGCGTGCCGAACGCTCTATCGCCTCCATATCCCACGAACAGGAGAGCGCAAGAGGTATGGGGAACACGGTCTCATATCCGTGTATCACGTCAAGGCCTATCAGCAGCGGGATGCCGAGCCGTGACTTTTCAACGGCCAGACGCTGCAGCTCGGCGGCCTTGGCTGCCCCTTTGACATTGAACGTGCCACCTGCTTCCCCGCGGGCCACGAGGGAGCCGACATTGCTTTCCACTGCATGCCCCGTGACGATGTCATCACACGACGGCAGATTGAGCTGACCGATTTTTTCGTCAATAGTCATCTTTGACATCAGTTCGGTTATGAACTTATCCATTTCGTCAGGTCGTGACGAACCATTGGGTATCTCTGCCGAGATACCGGATATTGCCGTCCACAAAAAGGCCGCAATCCATAAAATAATCTTTTTCATTATTTCAAGTTGAATTTTACTGTTGATTTTATATTGTCGGAGGAGGCTCCGATCTGTGCGGTATATTCTCCCGGGTCAGCTGTCCAGCAATGTTTATCCGCATCAAACCGGCTTAGATCGTCTTTGTCGACAGATATCGACACTTCTTTTGTCTCTCCCGGCTCCAGCCATACTTTTGAGAAACCTTTCAGCTCTTTTACCGGACAGAATACAGGGCTGTCGTTGCGCGATATGTAAAGCTGCACCACTTCTGCTCCGGATCGGTCGCCGCAGTTGGTCACCGCCACTTTAAATGTTATGTACCCGTTGCCGTCAAATTCTTTTCTGTCGGCCACCGCTTTGCCGTATTTGAAATCGGTGTAGCTCAGGCCGTGGCCGAAAGCGAACAGCGGCTTGATTTTCTTTGCGTCGTGCCACCGGTAGCCTACCAGCAGACCCTCCTTGTATTCTATATCCACTATGTCGGAATTGTCGCGGCGCGTGCCGGGATACGCTCCGAGGGCATGCGCCCCGTTGTCGGCGAGCGCCACGGGAAATGTCATAGGAAGTTTGCCCGAGGGGGATACCTTGCCGAAAAGTATGTCGGCTATCGAATTTCCGGCCTCCGAGCCAAGATACCATGCCTGGACTATAGCCGGCACCTTGTCCACCCACGGCATCGCTACAGGGTTGCCGCTGATGTTCACCACCACAAGATTATGATTTGCCTTGGCAAGAGCCTCTATCAGTCTGTCCTGGGCGTAGGGGAGTTGCAGTGCGTCTCTGTCACTGTCTTCGCAGTCCTGTTTCCAGCTTTTGTTGAGTCCGCCTACGAAAATCACCATGTCGGCTTCTGCGGCCTTGGCCACAGCCTCGTCGATGAGCTCCGCCGGGCTACGGTCATCGGCAAGGTTTTGCCCGGTGGTCACGCCGTTGTATTCGCCGGAAGTGTCGCCGGTATAGCCACGGGCGTAGTCGATTTCGATACCGTTGCCTGCCGCGGCGCGTATGCCGTCGAGCGGCGAGCATTCGCGCTGCACTTTGAGCGACGAGGAGCCGCCTCCCACGGTCATCATCTTGAGCGCGTTCTCTCCCACGACGAGAATTTTACGCGGCGTATCCTTTCCGCCTATCGGCAGCAGGCCGCCTTTGTTTTTGAGCAGAACTATTCCTTCGTCGCCAATGCTGCGGGCCGCGGCATAATGTGCGTCGGAACATAATTCACCGTGCCCTCCGTCAGGACCCATCGCGGTGCGGAATATAAGCCGGAGCACCCGCCGTGCCTTTTCGTCAAGTGCATCGGTGCCGACTTTGCCTTCATTTATCATGTTGAGGAAAGGCTGAGCCAGATGATAGTTGTCGTAGGCGTTTGCCGCTCCGTCGGCAAGTCCGTCGGTCCATGTTCCGAATTCCAGATCAAGGCCGTTGGTTATGGCCTCGGCGGTGTCGTGGGCGCCTCCCCAGTCGCTTATCACGGCTCCGTCGAAGCCCCATTCCTGTTTCAGTATGTCGTTGAGCAGGTATTCGTTGTGACAGGCATGCTGGTCCTTGTACAGATTATATGCGCCCATTATCGACCATGCGCCACCCTCTGTCACCGCCGCCTTGAATGCCGGGAGATATATCTCGTAAAGAGTACGGTCGTCGACCGTCACATTGGTGTTGTGGCGGTTTGACTCGTTGTTGTTGAGCGCGAAATGCTTGACGCACGCCGCTACACCGTTCTCCTGCACCCCCTTCACGTACGGCACCACCATCTGCGATGCAAGGTAGGGGTCCTCACCCATATATTCAAAATTACGGCCGTTGAGCGGAGTCCTCAGTATGTTGACGCCGGGGCCGAGCAACACATCCTTGCCGCGGTAACGGGCTTCTTCGCCTATGCTTCGGCCGTAGGTCAGCGCGGCGTCGGGATTCCATGTCGCGGCAAGGCATGTAAGAGCCGGGAATGCCACGCAGGAGTCGTTGGTGCATCCTGCCTGGTCCCATTCGTCCCACAGCACGTCAGGCCTGATGCCGTGCGGGCCGTCGGTGCACCACAGGTCGGGAATTCCAAGCCGCGGCACTCCGCGCGAAGAAAACTTCGACTGGGCGTGTATCAAATCGATTTTCTCACGTGTGGTCATTCGCGACAAGGCGTCTTCCACACGTTCCTCCACAGGCCTCGATGTGTCCCTGTACGGTTCCAGACCATGGCAGCATAGAGAGCAACAATATGCCGCAGCGAGCATGAATGCTTTAGTACGCAGTTTTTTCCTTACACTTTTCATGATACTTCTTACATATAAATTGTTATTCATTTCACTCGGATTGCCTGCAATCACTATATATGACTGATGCTGCAAATTTAATGATAAGAATCCGGGTATTTAACGCGAGGTAGGCCTGATTGGTAAGTACGGAAAAAGTACGATGCGCTCATAATGAGTGGCTTATGCCCATTACGCAACTGCGTTTCGGTAAGTTCTATAAGATGGCTAAGGAGGGTCAGATGCTCGCTTTTCCGAGCCGCATGACGGCTTCGGCGAACTTTTCCTTAGGTATTATGGCTTTGTTTCGGGTGCGCTGGCGGGTGTTGTAGACGGTCTGGACCGAAATGTGCAGGAACCGGGCTATCTTGACGCTGTCGTTCAGCCCGAGTCTTACGAGGGCATAGATGCGCAGTTCGGTCGTCAGGAAATCGGGCGAACGAAGCACTATCCGCTCCTCGTCCCTGAGCAGGGAGTTGAAATCCTCGACAAAATCGGGATATATCCCGAGAAATATCCGGTCGAAGTGGCGGTACAGCTCTTTAGTCTCGCTGTAGGGAAGCTCGGGAGTCTTTGTAATCCGGTTTAGTTCCTCTGATTTTCCCGCGACAATCAGCCGGTGGATATTCTTACGGAAATCGTCGAGTTTCGTGATATACTCCGAGCAGATAGAGAAAATGCTTGCGATGTATTTCTCTTTCGCCTCGTTGGTGTCGGAAAGTATTTCCGCGTTTTTGCGTGCGTTGGCATACATTTCGGAAAGGCGTGCGTTGGCCTCGTCGAGTTCCTGTCGGGTCTGATGTAGTTCCTTGATATTGAGCTGCAGATTGGCGTTGGTCTCGCGAAGCCCTTTGCGTGAAACAGATAGCTGACGCATCTGCCTGATAATGTATATGAACGTCAGAAGGAGTCCGGCAACTACCGCTATAAGGATTATGACCAGCTTGCGGTTGGCCTCACCCTGTTGCCGGCTGTGGTCGTAGAGGGAGCTGAGAACCATATCCTTGAGCTGCCCGAGCCGCGCCATGCGCACGCGGCTGTGGTAACTGTCGGCACATCTGATGCAGTAGTTTATGTAATTGTTGGCACGTTCGAAGTCGCCGGCATCTTTCAGTATTCCGGCCACTTCCTCAAGCGAGGCTATTTCCCTGACGCATCCGCGCGTATCGGCCATGGCCGACAGTATGAGATATTTCAGTCTCTCCGTTCTGTCGCCCGAGTAGTCGCAGATGCGGCTGAGCACGTAGGCGTTGAGGGCGTCGTCGCGTGTGTCGAATTTACTGTTTTCCAGTTTTGAGCGGAGAGCGGCACTGATTTTGTCCCTGAAGTCTCCCGCTTTTTCCAGACCGCTCCATCCTGCAAGCCAGCCATAGTTCTCGACCGGAGGCTGTTGCCGCGATATGGTACGCTCCACCATGGCGTCGATAAGACGTGAGGCGGTGGTATCGGCAGCGGAGTACCCTACATACCGGTTACGGTGTGACGCGAGATTTATAACCCGTTCGCAATAGGTGAGGAGCTGTTCGTCATTGAGTCGCGTGGTGTCAAGTCCGCGTAATGCGGCTTCAGCTTTGTCGAGTAGTCCTGTCGCCGTCAGTACGTAGATGCGGTTGAGTTCCGCGCTTGCTTTCAGATCTTCGCGCCCGAGCTGCTGCGCATAGTCATGACATCGGTCGGCATACGCCATTGCCGAGTCGGAATCGAAGGCCGCGTATTCGTCATACAGCCCCACAGCCTCCCAGTATTTCTGCTCTGTATCGGTGGTGCGCATGAATTTGTCGCGGCGCCGGTCAATCCTGTCCTCTTTCGCCCTGACGAAATCATCGGCGCGTGCGAGCACCATGTCGAGCGTATCGAGCAGCGCTACATTCTTCTCAGTCAGATATTCGGAAGTGCGGGCATTTGCCGCCACGGAAATGTTCAGTAACAGCAGGGCCGATATGGATATGTGCAGAAAAACAGATGTCATGGCATAGAAATGAATGGTTCGGAATTATGAGTACTTTCTGTAAGTCAGCCTGTCATTATGCAGCTGCATGCGCGTGTGATGTCGGCATCGGTAAGGGAGGCCGACAGGGAGAAGCGCAGGCGCTCGCTGCCGGGCGGGACGGTAGGAGTGCGTATAGGCAATACCTTCACGCCCTGCCGCAGAAAATCGGCCGAGCGTTGCAGGGTCGCGGCGGCGTCGCCTATGATGAGCGGCTGTATGTGGCTGACCACGCCGCGGTGGCCGGTGGCTGCGGATATGGCGTCGGCGAGCCGTAGGGCATGGCCTCTCAGCCGTGCGCGCTCCGTGTCCATTGCGGTCATTTTGCCGAATATGAAGCGGCTCCATGCCACGCATACCGGCGGCAACGCCGTGGAGAATATCAGGCTGCGCGCTTTGTTGACAAGATATTGCTTCATTATGTCATCGCATATGGCGAACGCCCCCGACGATGCGAGCGCCTTGCCGAGGGTGCCGATTACGATGTCGACCTCGGCCGGGGCTTTTGACGCCGCTACAAGGCCTAATCCCGCGGAGCCTTCCACTCCGATGCCGTGGGCTTCGTCGACATAGAGCATGACGCGCCCGTTGCTGCGGCGCAGGTCGATGAGCCGGTCGATGTCGGCACGGTCGCCGTCCATCGAATATACGCTTTCAACGATGACGAGTATGCGGTCGACGTCGTCAGGTGCTGTAGCCACGATGCGCTCCATGCGGTCGAAATCGTTGTGGGGGAAGCGGGCGAAGCGTGCCCCGCTCAGACGTATGCCGTCGATTATCGAGGCGTGCACGAGTTTGTCGGCCACAATCATGGTGCGCTTGTCGGCCACGGCCTGTATGATGCCTGTGTTGGCATGATAGCCGCTGTTGAAAAGCAGGGCATCGCGGCTGTAGGTGTCGGCAAGCAGCTTTTCGAACATACGGTATTCATTCTGGCACGACGCGAGCAGGCGGGAGGCTGACGATGTCAGAGCCGGAGCCCCTTCCGGGCCGTGATGGGCGTTGAACTCCTCCCTCAGGTCGTCGCGCAGGGCGAGGCCGAGGTAATCGTTGGAGGTGAGGTCGATTGTGTCGCCGCTGCCCCCGGATGGGAATGAGCGGTAGTTTGACGACTCCCGCAATTGGTCGAGTTCGAGTGTAAGACGTGATGTTGATGTCCGCATATCGATTATGTCCTTTTATTTTTCAGCCAATATCTCTATTGTCGATTTTATGAGATACTCAAGGTCGTCGTCATTGATGACGTAGGGGGGCATGACATAGACGTTGCGTCCGAAGGGTCGTACCCAGATGCCTTTCTCCACGCAGCGCCGCTGGAAATCGCCCACGTTGACAGGCGTCTTTGTCTCGATTACGCCGATGGCACCGATGGTGCGCACGTCGGCGACGTTGTCGAGCTCGCGGGCCGGTGCTATCGCGCGTGCGATTACCTCGTTGATATGCCCGATGCGTGCTTCCATATCCTGCGCCTGCAGCAATTTGAGCGACGCAATGGCTATGGCGCAGGCGAGGGGATTGCCCATGAATGTGGGGCCGTGCATCATCACGCCCGCTTCACCGCGCGATATGGTGTCGGCCACATCCTTGGTGGTGAGCACGGCGCTCATGGTCAGATAGCCCGCCGTGAGACCCTTGCCTATGAGCATTATGTCAGGTTCCACGCCCGCATGCTCCCAGGCGAAGCGGCGCCCCGTGCGCCAGAATCCCGTGGCAATCTCGTCGAAAATAAGATAGATGCCGTACTTGTCGCACAGACGTCGTGCCTCCACGAGGTATTGCGGGTGGTAGAACCACATGCCACCGGCGCCCTGCACTATCGGCTCGAGTATCATGGCCGCGATTTCATCATGGTGCTGTTCGAGCACTTCCTGCAGCGGCAGTATTTCGTCGGGATTCCATTCGCCTCCGAAACGTGAGCGTGGCTGCGGCACGAAATAGCGTATCGGCAATGCCGGACCGAAAGCGCCGTGCATGCCCGTCACTGGGTCGCATACGCTCATGGCGTTCCATGTGTCGCCGTGGTAGCCCGAACGGATTGTCACGAAGTTGGTCTTTTTGTGCGAGCCGTAACGCGATACTGCCGCCTGCACGGCCATTTTCATGCCCACTTCGGTCGCCACTGAGCCGGAGTCGGCATAAAAAATGTTGTTCATCGACGGAGGCGCCATCTCGAGCAGCATCTTGCCAAGCTCGATGGCCGGCTCATGGGTGAGTCCGCCGAACATCACGTGCGACATCTTGCGCAGCTGGCGCACGACGGCTTCGTTGATTGCCGGATTGTTATAGCCATGGATCACGCACCACCACGACGACATGCCGTCGATAAGTTCGGTGCCGTCGGCAAGCCGCAGCCTGACGCCCTCGGCCGATTCAACCTTGTAGGTAGGGAGCGGGTCAATAGTCGAGGTATACGGGTGCCACAGGTGCTCGCGGTCAAAAGTATCGAAATTGATATCGGGATTACTCATATCTCTATAGCTGAATTTTTCATCAAAATTACTAAAAAAACAGCGGAGGACAAAACAAAAGCGTCCTCCGGCGGGTTATATTGTAAAGCTTACATATTTATCCACTTTTAAAACCCTACAGCAATGAGACTTTCAAATTTATTAAATATCTTCATGGGAAGAGATGTATCTCCCGAAGATGAACTCGGTCTCGAAGCAGCTTCGGCCGACATGTCGCTGTTGATGTCGCACGACGGCAGCGAGCCGTCATTCATAGCCGGCACATCATCACAACTTTATGACAGCCATGACTTCAGGGATCTCGGCGTATGGTATGATGCCGATGAGGACGAGACCGAATAGCGGCTATCGTGATTTGGGTATTATAATTATATATAAAAGCATGCCGGAGTAATCAATTTGTTGCTCCGGCATTGTTATTTTGTCATTTTTTATCATTATTTCTATGCTGTTTATGGAAAAATGATTAATTTTGCATCGCTGAAATATTATAATGTAATTTTTTTAACAGAGTATCTACAAAATGAAAGTATTGAAGTTTGGCGGCACATCGGTTGGCTCCGCCCAGCGCATGAAAGATGTTGCCAAATTGATTAACGAGCGCGGACGCAATCTTATCGTCCTGTCTGCGATGTCGGGTACCACCAACTCACTGGTGGAAATCGGCGACTATCTTTATAAGAAAAATATCGACGGTGCCAAGGAGACAATCAATCTTCTTGAGGCCAAGTATGTCAAGACCATCGACGAGCTATACTCGACGAAGGAATACAAAGAGAAAGCCACTGATGCCATTAAAGCCTGCTTCAACTACATACGTTCGTTTTCGAAAGATATATTCACCATGTTTGAGGAGCGCGAAATCCTCGCACAGGGCGAACTGATGTCGACTGCGCTGCTCAACCTCTATCTCCAGGAGACGGGCGTCAACTCAGTGCTTCTCCCTGCGCTCGACTTCATGCGCACCGACAAGAACGCCGAAGCCGACACCCAGTATATCCGCGAGAAACTGACCGCGCTGATGGAGCAGTATCCCGACGCCGACCTCTTCCTCACCCAGGGATACATCTGCCGCAACGCCTACGGCGAGATTGACAACCTGCAGCGGGGCGGTTCCGACCTCACCGCATCAATCATCGGCGCCGTGCTCGATGCCGAGGAGATTGAGATATGGACCGACATCGACGGCATGCACAACAACGACCCCCGTTTCGTCGAAGGCACAAAGCCTGTCAAGGAGCTGCACTTCGAGGAGGCTGCCGAACTGGCATATTTCGGTGCCAAGATTCTGCACCCCACATGTGTGCTTCCCGCAAAGCTCAACAACATACCGGTGCGCCTGCTCAACACCATGCAGCCCGACGCTCCCGGCACCCTCATACACAACACCTCCGAAAGCCACCGCATCAAGGCCGTGGCAGCCAAGGACAATATCACTGCTATCAAAATCAAGTCGGGACGTATGCTTCTCGCTTACGGTTTCCTCCGCAAAGTGTTTGAAATCTTCGAGACATACAAGACTTCAATTGACATGATTGCCACTTCTGAAGTAGGCGTGTCGGTCACAATCGACGACGAGCGCAACCTGCGCCAGATAGTCGACGACCTGAAGAAATTCGGCACCGTCACCGTCGACCGCGACATGGTAATCATCTGCGTGGTAGGCGACCTCGAGTGGCAGAACCGCGGTTTCGAGGCCAAGGCTCTCGATGCCCTGCGCGACATCCCCGTACGCATGATTTCGTATGGTGGCAGCAACTATAACATCTCGTTCCTCGTACGTAAAGAGGACAAGGTAGCCGCCCTCAACTCATTGAGCGAACACCTGTTCAAATAATATGCAGAGGGTGTTGCAGAACTCGATTTTAGCTGACCGCGGAAAGTTTAGTTCTGCAACACTCTCAATGCTGTTTTCTTAATGGTGACGTCCGGAGGACGTTGATTATTCGTAACCACGTACGCCGAAGCTTGCGAAGGCGTGCGTGGTAAATAATCAGAGCCGAAATGGCGTCCGGAGGACGCCGATTTACATCACCTAATTTATGATAAACAGCAAATGTTTTCCGGACGCACAGACCGTGCGCCCCTACACCGACAAAATATTTGGTAATAACTATGAAGTTTCCGATAGATAGATTTCAATCAGTCAAGACACCGTTTTACTATTACGACATGGACCTGCTCAACCGCACCATAGCGGAAGCGGCGCGGCAGGCCGATGACTCGCGCTACCATATCCACTATGCCGTCAAGGCCAATGCCAATCCGCTTATCCTTGCTCCAATACGCGAAGCGGGGTGGGGTATAGACTGCGTGAGCGGCAACGAGGTAGAGGCAGCCGTGGTCAACGGTTTTTCCCCCGACTCAATCGTGTTTGCCGGCGTAGGTAAATCTGACGACGAGATTAATTATGCCCTCGGAGTAGGCATAGGCTGTTTCAACGTGGAGTCGCTGCCCGAACTTGAGGTGATATCGGAACTTGCATCTACGCGTGGCCTTACCGCAAAAGTGGCGCTCCGTGTCAATCCCGACATTGACGCCCACACGCACCACTATATCACCACCGGCCTCAATGAGAATAAATTCGGCATCGACCTGTGCCACCTCGACGCCGTCGTCGACAAGGCGCTGCAGCTCCCCGGCATAAAGCTGACCGGACTTCATTTCCATATCGGCTCGCAGCTTACCGACATGGAGCCGTACCGCCTGCTTTGCCTTAAAATCAACGAACTGCAGGAGCATTTCGCAGCCAAGGGCATCACATTCCCGACAATCAACGTAGGCGGCGGTCTCGGTATCGATTATGACAATCCCGACGCAAATCCCGTACCAAATTTCAAATCGTATTTCGATATATTCCGCGAGCATCTCAGTCTCGGCGAAAACCAGCAGCTCCACTTCGAGCTTGGCCGCTCGATAGTGGCGCAATGCGGCTCGCTCATATCGCGTGTGCTTTATGTAAAGCATGGCGTTGAAAAGCAGTTCGCGATAATCGACGCCGGCATGAGCGACCTTCTGCGTCCCGCCCTCTACGGCGCCCACCACAAGATAGAAAACATCTCGTCGCCCGACGCCCCCGAAGAAGTCTACGACGTGGTAGGCCCCATCTGCGAATCATCCGACGTATTCGGCAAGGACGAACACCTCCCCGCCCTCACCCGCGGCTCCCTCGTAGCCCTCCGTAGCGCCGGAGCCTACGGCGAGACAATGGCCTCCCGCTACAACCTCCGCACCCTCCCCGCCTCCCTCGCTTTCTAAGCAGCAAGGCGATAAATCAATAGTAAACAAAAGAACAAAAAGCGATAACAGGAACACAACAAATTTCCATACATTGGGAAAAACAATTGTGCTCCTGTTCATTTGTTAAAAAAACAAGAGCACAAAGGACAAGGCGATATATTATTGCTGTTGTCTCGTAATTCATTTATACCATTCCGGGTATAAAATATTTTGATTTAGGGTAAATTATATCCGTTAGGTTGTACTGTATTGTTTATTCTTTGATAGAGATTTTCCTGGCCATCATATCTATTTTGTCATGATACGCTTCTTGTAGGTCGACCGGGAGGAATGATTCTTTTATAAGTTTGTGCCATTTGGGGAGTGCTTTGGAGAATCGGTTGAAAAGATTTGCGATTGCTTTTTCATCCATCCTGCTATCACGCATTGCATTCTCAAAATCCTCGCGTTTAATCCGCTTTTTCTTACCGTTAAGTGTCAGTGCCAGTTCCTCGTCATCTTCGGGAATGGCAAGTGCGGTTGACAGGAGGTCGTATGCCGGTGTCAGCATATAATTGTCGACAGGACGGAATAGCGAGAAATTCTTCAGATGCATATCTGCGTTTCCGGTAAGCCATGAGAAAAGAACTACTTCCCAAAAGTTGACGACATCCAGCAGTGGCGCAGATGAATATTGTCGTATAAGTTTTGCTATACGTTCGTAAGAGCCTTTATATTTATCTTCTGTGAGTCGTTCAGATAGCTGGCACATATCTTCCATGGCAATCTTCCCACCCTTCTTAGTGCGGTCAATGCGGCGCGTTATGTAACACAGTTCACCATCGGCAAACCGTATAAGTGAGTGCGGCACAGTTTTTATTCCGGCGACTTCCGCCATATGCATGGTGAGATCCTCGTTCTCCGGAATATGGGCGAAACGGTCGGTCTGCGGTTTAAGGATAAATCGCCCCCACAACCCTACGATAGTGAAGCGTTGTGGTTCTCCGGCGCGTCCTCGTGATATGTCGAGTGATAGTTTTGCCTGAACGCCTGTCACGGTTGTATTTGCTCTCACTATCTCCCGGGCCAGTTCCTTTATATTGGCGCGGGAGTATGGCAACAACGGTACAACAGCTGATTCGAATATTTTGTGTGCACAAGCCTTATGGTAATCAACTTCACCGCTGCCCAATGTTTTATAGCAAAACAGACATTTATTCATTGCCGGCCTCCTGTCTCTCAATTGGTATTACACTGATATTACCGATACAGTCCTTGCAGCAGGCGAGCAGCAATGAGAATCTGTCACGTGCGGATATTTTCCAGTTTTGTTCTGCAATATCAAGAAGCCAGCCTTCAGGAATAAGACCGTCAAAAAACGGAAACAACACTTTGTCGTGATAAGGCTTATCAGTCAACGGCAGTGTAAGACTCACGGCTGTGGCTCCTTCCGATTTCAGATAGTCGGAATCATAACGAAATTCATAACCCATATCATCTTCGGTAAGAACTCCGGCAAACAGATTGTTTTGAAATACATTTGCCTTTTTCATAGGCGATAAGAATTTTAAAGTTTAGAATGGAAAAGAGGTATCCGTTCAATTCTGAATTTTCATTCTTCATGTTTAATTCTTTTCGGCCTCATCTCGGCTCCAAAGAGCGCGAGCACCTGATTTACCTTATCAAGGCGCAGAGTCTCTTTGCCTTGCTCAAGTTCGCGCACAAAGCGTAATCCTACCCCTGATTTTTGGGATAAGTCAATCTGCGTAAGTCCGAATTGCTTACGCATCTCCTTCACATATCTTGATAATTGAGTCATACGATATACCCTTTTGGGTACAAAGATAATGAACTTTATCTATATTGTACCATTCCGGGTATAAAATATTTCGATTTAGTATAAGTTATACCCTTTAGGTTATATTTATACTATGCCAACAATAGACCTTTTGGTGCCAAATATAAAAAAAAGACATTGTGCTCCTGCCATCGCTTTTGTGCATTTGTTAAAAAGACAGGAGCACAGGGGCGATGGCGGGAGCACAATGATGATAGATGGTTGTTTTACTGTCTGATGATGGCTTTTTCGGTGGTGCCGTCGCTGTAGACTATGATGTTGAGGAAATTTGCAAGCACACCCAAAATCCACGAAACAGCTGTCTTACAAATCGGTAACCATTATTGTACAGACAATCATAAATAAATGTATCACTCTTTCGGAAGAATTATATTTAAGATACGCAAGGCTATCTTTGATTTCTAAGGCACTCGAACCAAAATATGGAACCATTTCTTTTGTATCCCACATTTTTTCTCCTATTTAGTTTGCAGACAAATTTGTAGGTCTTTTTGCAAAAGAAACTACAAAAATGAAACAAACTAACAATAATAAACCGATTCTTCTCATTGGCAATACTCAATGTTTCAGCCCATCGCCATTACAGCAACTGCAAGGACGCGACGCCCAAATTATATTATCTTTACAACCTGAGCAAAATGCCTTTGAATTATGTTCGTTCGGATTCTGCCCGTAAATATTCCATGACCTCCTACATTTCGGACAAAAATATTCTTGTCCAATTCCGTTACAGGATTTACATAATTGGTATTGTTTCTCATATTTTACAATTTGAGAAGATAATGAACATGAACAAAGTACGAATGTTGTCAAAACTGCGAGCATCTCACGCCAATACTTTTGAACTGACGTGAGATGCTTAAATGAATTATTCATAAACATAATCTGGATTTTGAACAAGAAGATTATTTCCTGCTAAAGCATCGTATGGGATTGGCAGACATTTATGTTTATATGACCGAATATATTTTAATTCAGCAAAGTCAATCCCATCTAATAAATTGAACCGAACCATATCAAACCATTCTTCATAGTTTTCAGCATTTAATTCAATATATTTATGTTGGAAGATTTTCAGAGGTAAGTTAGCATCTATTATATTATCGACATAATCCTCAGGATAACCAGCACGATCTGTGATACTCTTTAAGGATGCTCTTGCTGATTGGAGTTCATTCATACGATATTCGGCTTCAGCACGCATAAGATTGATTTCGGCTAATCTTATTATATAATATGGATTTGCATCTTCACCATTAACATTATTGGGATATTTACCCATAAATAATGCTTCATCAATCCACTGATATATTTGACCGTATCTGGGATCCATGCCTTCTCCAGTATACATATCACCATCTTCTGCCTCTCCAATCAACTCATCGGCGATTCTGACAGTTGCCGTTCCGTCTACTCCGTTAAGGTAGAAATCATTAAAGATTCCTTTGGAGATAATCTCTTGGGGATATGATGTATATACTGCGAACAATAGCTCTTTTGAATCATATCCATTGGAAAATATTTCTGAGTATGATTCTTCAAGACCAAGATTCATCGCTGTTGCTTCCTGCTCGATTTCCTTACAAAGTCTAATTGTTGTAGGATAATCTTTTTGATAAAGCGCAACCTTTGCCCGAATAGCTTTCGCAGCTATCTTATTTGCATAATATGGCTGATTAAAATCGGGACATAGTTTAATCGCATTTTCTAAATCTGAGCATATTAGAGTATAGCAATCTTTCACGGAAGACCTTGCCATTGCCTTATTCTCTCGAACGGGAGAATCATATAGTACAATACCGAGGTTTGAATTTTCATCCCAAAATTCTCCAAAGGATCTTAAAAGCATGAAATTTGCAAGGCTCCTATTAAAATATGCCTCTCCTAAAATTTCTTGCTTTCGCTCGTTAGACAATTCTTTAGGAGACGCATCAGGGAGGAATGTGACGATGCTGCTTGCTTGGTTGATTAGCCGATATAAATCCTCATAATAAGCTCTAACGATAGGAGAAGACGCACTTACATCGTTGACCTTAAACTCATATGCACGAGCAATATCAGTATTGACAGTCGTTCTTGTCAGCTGAAACATTGCATTTCTCATTTGGGTAATACCATCACGTCTCCATTGTTGGTACACCCCTCTTAATACAGCCTCCGTAGAAGAAGCATTTGTATAAGCGCTTTCATCAGTTAGAACATATTCAGGTTCAATATCCGATACAGAACCGAGTTGCTCACATGACGCGAGAGTTGCCGACAGTATTATCAGCAAAAGATATATCGTTTTATTCATCATTGGTTGTTTCTGATTAGAAGTTTATGTTGAAGCCCATTGAGAATGTCCTGCTCAATGGATAGGGATCATTATTCCTACCCATATATGCAGCTCCAGCTGTTAAAGTTTCAGGGTCTACACCAGGCCATTTAGAGATTGTAAATAGATTGGTAGCAGATACAAATACATTCAATCCTGCGATGTGAGCCTTCTTTAATAATTTAGTTGGGACTTGATAACCGAGCGTCAGATTCTTTAATCTACAATATGAGGTACTAAACACATATCTATCATTAATCTCGGCATTGCTATTATATAGGAAAGCAGCTAAACGTGCATATTTAGCTTCAGTATTTTCTGGAGTCCAATAATTACCATACATTTCTCTGCTAACGCTATGTCCAAGGATAGCACAGGCATCTTCTTGTAGCTGTGAATACAACGCTTGACCACCTTGAGAAAATTGCAAAATAAACGATAGAGAGAAGCCCTTATAGTTAAGCTGATTAAACCAGCTGCCAAAGAACTTAGGTTCTGGATTAACTACCACCGCATTGTCGCCTTCATCTATTATTCCATTATTGTCAAGGTCTTTATATAAATAATCCCCGACGCCAGTTGACCACTGATATTGCGATTCATATTTGTCCCAAGCGATTGCATTAAGATTGTCAATTACAGATTGATCGTTGATAATTTGATCAACAATATATCCTTTAACAGTACCTACTGGGTAACCAACTATGAATGCATCCTGTAGTTCCGGAGCAAGTTGAGCATTATTAAGATTTGTGATTTTACTTCTGTTTGATGAAATATTCAGCATCGAACTCCATATGAAATCACGAGTGCGAATAATATCTACACCTAACGATATTTCAAATCCTTTGTTCCTGAGATCAACAATGTTGTCATAATATATCTTCATGCCACTCTCTAAAATATGCGGAGCGGGAGCTAAAGCACCATCTGTATTTCTTAAATAGAAATCAACATTACCATATAATCTATGATTAAAGAAAGAGAAATCAAGACCTATATTGTATTCTGTCGTCTTCTCCCAGCGAATGCCTTTATTCGGCAACAAGTCCTGAAGAATTATTGACGAATTACCAGCATACTGTCCATTTGTAATATAGAATTGACGATACGAGAAATCATCTATATTAGTAGACCCGGTCTGACCAATGCTGCCTCGGATTTTAATATTATCAATCCAAGTATAATCTCTAAGAAAAGATTCCCGATTTATAATCCATCCTAATGAAAATGCCGGAAAATAGCCCCAACGATTTTTAGGACCAAAACGAGATGATTCATCTGCTCTAAAACTCAACTCTCCAAAATAGCGATTCTTGAAGCCGTAGTTTGCACGAGCATAAAAAGAGTTAAGTCCATTCTTTTGAATTAACTCAGATTGTTCAACTGCGAAAGCGGCAGAACCGATATTATTAAGTATATCATCGTTGGGGAAGTCCTCATAAGAATGACTTATAATTGAATTACGATTTCTTTCAGTTCCGTAACCGATTATAGCGTCGATACTATGCTTACCGTGGCTAGCATTGTAAAGCAATTGAAAATCGAGTGTTGTAGTTTTAAATTTTGAATCATTGGTTTGTAATGTAGAGAATGTTTGTTGTCCCATTGAAGACCAATCCTGTTGCGCAGCGATTGGCAAAAAATAACTTTCATTATTTTTATAATTGAGATAACCGAAATCCACTCTGAATTTTAGACCGTGATAGATATTTACATTCGCATACATACGAGTAAGGAACTGACTGTTCTTTAGGCTGTTTTTTTGATTTAACATAGCCACAGGAGAAGGTGAAAGGACTCCCGGACTTCCAAACATACCAATTTCATCGCTCATTACAAGATTCCCGTCAGATGTATAAATGGGCATATCCGGTCTAACAGCAAGAGGCCTCACATACCAAGGTACATTATCAGTAATTGCAAAGTCGCGTCTGCTTTCTGAGTAGTTTGCAATAATACCTAATGTTAGATATTTGCAAACATCTGTGTTGATTGACATCCGCCCTCCATAGGTATCCATATTATCATTCTTATATACACCCTCTTTGTTATTACCATGCAAGGAAAATGAATAAGATGCGAATTGTGAACCACCTCTAACGGAAAGATTATATAGATGGGACATCGCATTGCGATTTTCTATCTCTTTTTCCCAATTGATACTATTTGTTCCAAAAGCGCGATTGAGCAGGCCGTTATATTTGAGTGTATACATACCTGTTTCGGGATTGATTTCTCCTTGAGAAATATCGCCGAAGAAAGACATGGGATAATCATCCCAAACAAGGCCTGCATTGAATGCATTCACTCCATTCCGAAGAAGATCATTTTGTAGCGTTTTAAACTCACTATTATTAAGCACTTTGTTGTGCTTTATGGCATTAGCGACAGAAAAGGTATAACCAAATGAAACATTCGGCTTCTGATTTTTTTTACCATCTTTCGTTTTAACGAGGACGACTCCATTTGCTCCTCTGGAACCGTAAATCGCCGTTGCAGCAGCATCTTTAAGAATATCAATGCGCTCAATATCGCTGGGCGCAATGTTGATTAATGGATTAATCCCTGTTGCTTCGACAAACATAGGGACTCCATCTATAACAAAGAGCGGAGAATTATTAAGAATTCCCGTTGTCTCGTTTGGATAAGGAGAAGTAATACCTCTAATGTTTATTGTTGGAGTTGCTCCAGGTTCTCCAGAATTCTGAATTGTTAATACACCTTTTGCAAGACCGCTTCCAAGTAGGTCCTGTATAGTCGTAGATAAGGGTGCTATTAATTCAATATCTTTTTCATCAATCGAAGAGACCGATTTAGTCAATTGTTGGCGTTGTTGTGTACCATATCCCACAACTACAACCTCGGATAACGTTAAAGAGTCCCGATTTGTTTCTTGTGAGTTAGGAACTGCACTTACCTTAAAACCTGCAACTGCTGTGAATGTGAGAACAAGTAAGATATTTCGAATAAGTTTTGTCATTGCTGTTTTTATGAAGTGATAGGTTTTAGATATATTTATTATTGCCATTTGGCCACTCTGACTCAAAGTCGTAGGCTTTGGTGGTGATGGGGATTGACAGGAGAATGAGGGCTGTCAGAAATGTACGGAATAAAAATTGGTTCATATAAGTTTTTGTTTTTTGTGTTTCTCATCCTCCGATGAAACAGGTAAGTATCAGGATATAAAAAAGGTGTGAGGATTGTATCTTGTTTTATCCAATCATCAGGTCTTGGCGTACCTTTGTAGCAGATAAAACAATAGCCCCACACCGATTGTGCTATATATTCTGCCTTTCACGGCAGGGTATATGCAACCGATGTAGGTGCTATTGCCAACCTTATCTTTGCTACAGTTCAAACCGCCAAGTTCGATGATTAAAGATAAAATTTCAATAACACCTTTTATCAAAATGTATTGATTGCCGCGGCCATCTCTATGGCTCATCGGCAACCGCTGACAAAATTAATAAAAAATGTTTTCGGTAGGGCTACATATATACATGTTTTTTAGCACCATATCATGGGAAAACAAAAAAAATGTGAATCTGTACTTAGGAGTGTTTGGATTAATTTGAAGTTTTTCTTTAATTCGTAACTATTCAGCGAATATGTACGATGTAAAGTGTTTATTATCAGTGTAGGGCTGCACCCTGGTGCAGCCGAAACCGATGCAAACGGGTGCTTTCATCAGCGGCTGCACCGGGGTGCAGCCCTACAATATGCTCGTAACCAATAAGTTTGTCGACTGAATAGTTACTTTAATTCTCTTTATTGTTAATATGGTTTAAATTCAAGCACTCTCGTAGTATTTATAATATTTTGGTGCAATTAAAAAAAATATTACTTTTGTATTACTTAAAAAAGTAGATTTCTACAAATTTTGGTAATATGATAATTCCTCGACCAACTTATCTCAAACAGCTTATATTAGCAAGTTTCTGCGTAAAACAGGAGCACAAAAGCCAAGACAGGGGCACAAATAGATTCCGTGGTATCCGGAAAATATTGTGCTCCTGTCTTGGCTTTTGTACCCGTGTTAACCTATAAAATCCCTAACTTTGGCGTAATATAAACATAAGGCTATGGCACGGCTCTTTCATTTAACTTTGGAGCTATAATGTTGCCACTGTTATTCAAGTCTTTACATTGTGTTATTATGTAATGTCTATGTTAATCTCATTATGGCTAAAAACACTAACTGCTTGTAACGTGCTATTTATCATACATTTTGAAATTTCCAATCTTTTTTAAATGAAAGAGCC
>CEAC01034960.1_pt1 | contig 27420 bp, 25 predicted proteins | sample 557411 | NCBI WGS metagenome assembly CEAC01 (sample SAMEA3182094, study PRJEB8094) | gut metagenome | biome: human; feature: gut; material: Stool; isolation source: human stools | place: Canada | collected 2012-02-21
CGCCGTGCCACTGCCCGGGTTGCGGCTCCCAGCATCTGCTTCGGCCCTTGGTGCGGACCTCGCATCCTGCTGGCCGCGGCCCCAACAGCGACTCCCTGTTTCCGCCGCTGGCGGCGGTCGTCGTTGTTGCTCCTATCGAGGGGAGGCTTTGGCATACCGGAAAACTTTACCTCTTCGCCAGAGGCTCCCCTCGGTAGGGGAGCTGTCGAGCAAAGCGAGACTGAGAGGTTGCGTCAAGCGGAGCCTTACCCGTTATACTTGCTCTGCGCCAGACCCAGCTTGCCGTCCATGATGAGCGTTGCGGCGGCTGCGATGTCGGGGCAGCGGTCGGCGAGGGCCTTGGCATCGTCGGGCGGGAACTTGCCCAGCACCCAGTCGGCCAAATCGTAGTCCGGGCGGGGTTTTGCGCCCACGCCGATGCGGATGCGGGGGAAGTTCTCGCCGCCGAGGCGGGCGATGATGCTCTTGAGGCCGTTGTGGCCGCCCGCAGAGCCGGAGGGCCGGATGCGCAGTTTGCCGGGGTTCTGGGTGATGTCGTCGCACAGGACGATGACGTGGTCGGCAGGGATCTTGAAGAAGCCCGCCAGCGGGCCGATGGAGTCGCCCGAGAGGTTCATATAAGTCAGGGGCTTCAGGAGCACGACCTTGTGGCCGTCCACCTCGCCCTGCCCCCACAGGCCCTGAAACTTGGTCTTGGAGACGGAGATGCCCCACTTGCCGGCCAGATAGTCCAGCGCGGCAAAGCCTGCGTTGTGACGGGTGCCGTCGTATTTCGGCTCCGGATTTCCGAGGCCGGCAATGAGCCAGATGTCATTGGTGTTCATATGATATATTCTGCCTTTTTTACGTTGGATCTGTTTTCGAACAATATGTTATTATAACATACGCGCGCGCAAAAAGATACACAAAAAACATAAAATGCCCCGGCGCACGGATGCGGAACGTGCGCCGGGGCAGATGGAAAGCGCCGGATGCGGAACGAAAAAACGCTCGACATCCGCCGTGCGAGCTCTGAGGCTTTTCCGCTTGACAACCTGCGCGCGGAAGTCTATAATAAAAACGAGGAAAGGCGCTGGCCGCACAGTAGTCAGCTCCCTCACACGGTATCACATTTTACTGGAAAACATGACCGCCGAAGTTTGGACGCATCGGGCGGTCATTTTTCTTGCCGTTTTTTGGAATAATGCTTTGCCCGAGGCTTGTCCCGAAAGACATCCCTCGAAATCATCCATGTCACATTGATGACACCGATGATGACTGTAGCCAGAAGGTTCAGTGCTGAAAAAACAATATTCAAAATATCCATGATGGACTTCCTCCTTTAGGAATCTCGTGTGTGTACATTCGAAACCGTCAGGAGGATGACAAAAAATTGAACTTCCTCCTGACACGGCACAATGTGACGCGAGGGAGGGAGCATGACCGCTGTACTTGCAGACAGCACCTTTCTTCTACAAAATACCACAAAATGTGGCAAAATGCAATGCGTTCAGAAACCTATATAAAAACAAGAAGCCCCTTTGGTATTGGCCGTACCAGAGGGGCTTCTCGTTGCTCATTGATGGTGATACTGCACAAGCGGTATCAACACGTTCCTGACATTATTGTATGCAGCTCTTTGAAAAAGTCAAGCGTTCTCTTCCAGCTTCTTTTTCTTTATAATGTACGCCTCCATTTTCGGCTCAGCCCAGCCGTCGAGGTTGGTCTGACGTTCCCGGGCGATGCCAAGAGCCTGCGGGGGGACGTCCTTGGTGATGGTGCTGCCGGCGGCGGTGTAGGCCCCGTCGCCGATGGTGACGGGGGCGACAAGGTTGGTGTTGCAGCCGATGAAGCAGTAGTCGCCGATCTGAGTGCGGAACTTGTCCTTGCCGTCGTAGTTGCAGGTGACGGTGCCGCAGCCGAAGTTGCAGTACTTGCCTACGTCGCTGTCGCCGATGTAGGTCAGGTGGCTGACGGTGTTGCCCCGGGCGAAGTTGGAGTTCTTCGTCTCGACGTAAGCGCCCAGATGCACGCCGCAGCCGGTGACGGTGTTGATGCGCACATGGGTGAAGGGACCGATATTGTTGTGGGGGCCGAGGTGGCTGCTGTAGACCTGGCTGGCGTTGACGGTGGTGCCTTCGTCCACGGTGCTGTCCTCGATGAGGGTGTTGGGGCCGATGACGCAGCCTGTGCCGATGGTGGTCCTGCCGCGCAGGATGGTGCCTGCGAGGATGACGGCTCCCGGGGCAATGACCACTTCGGAGCCGATCTCCACATTGCGGCTGCGGATGTCCACGCCGTTTGCGATGTGGCACAGCAGCACCTCTTCGCGCTGGGCCTCGGCAGCGTCGAGCTTTGCCTTTGCGGCAGCCAGTGCGGATGCATCAATATTCTGCATAGAGAAAAACCTCCTCCAAAACCGCCTCTCGCAGAAGCTGTGCAGACCCCTGCGGGAGAGAAAATGTTGTATCCAAGACAGGACAAACTCGGGAGCAATCACCCCGGAAAAACAGGGTAAAGGGTTTGATGGATGGAAAGTTGTATCCATCACCCTAAAAATGGCTTAAGACCTTAAAAAACCTCTCGAAATCTTTCCCATTTTATATTACCGAAAAAGTAAGTAAAATGCAAGAGTTTGCACAAAAAATATCAAACAAATTCGGTGATTTGCCCGATGGAATAGACGTGAAATTCTGGTATAATGGTTTAGCATTCACAGAGAAATGTTTATCGTATGACAAGACAGAGCATCGATAAGACCGCCGGAGCATCGCGCCGGGGGCCATCATTTGGGAGGTAAACACGCATGAGCAAAAAGTATCTGTACTACTTCAGCGAAGGCAACGATGCCTTTGGCGGCGACAAGGTCACCATGAAGAACATTCTGGGCGGCAAGGGCGCTGGTCTGGCTGAGATGACTGCAGCCGGTATGCCGGTGCCGCAGGGCTTCACCATCACCACCGAGGCCTGCACCCAGTATTACGCAGACGGCCGTCAGATCAACGACGAGATCACCGCTGACATCTTCGAGCACGTCAAGGGCCTCGAGAAGATCACCGGCAAGACCTTCGGCGACAACGAGAACCCGCTGCTGGTCTCCGTCCGTTCCGGCGCACGTCAGTCCATGCCCGGCATGATGGACACCATCCTGAACCTCGGCCTGAACGACGAGGCTGTCGAGGGTCTGGCCAAGAAGACCAACAACGCCCGTTTCGCATACGACTGCTACCGCCGCTTCGTGCAGATGTTCGCCGACGTCGTCATGATGGTTCCGAAGAGCCTGTTCGAGGTCGAGATCGATAAGATGAAGGAAGCCAAGGGCGTCAAGAACGACGTTGACCTGACTGCTGACGACCTGAAGGAACTGGTCGGCACCTTCAAGAAGATCTATGAGGACAACGAGGGCAGACCCTTCCCCCAGGACCCCAAGGATCAGCTGATCGAGGCTGTCAAGGCCGTCTTCCGCAGCTGGGACAACCCCCGTGCAAATGTCTATCGTAAGATGAACGAGATCCCCTACGAGTGGGGTACCGCTGTCAACGTCCAGCAGATGGCTTTCGGTAACTCCGGCGACCGCTCCGGCACCGGCGTTGCATTCACCCGTGACCCCGCCACCGGCGCTAAGAAGCTGATGGGCGAGTACCTCATCAATGCACAGGGCGAGGACGTCGTTGCTGGTGTCCGCACTCCGTCTCCCATCAGCCACCTGCACGAGCAGATGCCTGAGGTCTACGACCAGTTCGTTGAGATCGCTACCCGTCTGGAGAACTACTTCCGCGATATGCAGGATATGGAGTTCACCATTGAGGACGGCCACCTGTATATGCTGCAGACCCGTAACGGCAAGCGTACCGCTCAGGCTGCTCTGCAGATCGCATGTGACCTGGTGGACGAGGGCATGATCACCGAGCAGGAGGCTGTCCTGCGCGTGGAGCCCAAACAGCTGGACACCCTGCTGCATCCCCAGTTCGACGCAGCTGCCCTGAAGGCTGCTGAGGTCGTCGGCAAGGGCCTGGCAGCTTCTCCCGGTTCTGCCTGCGGCCAGATCGTCTTCACCGCCGAAGAGGCTGAGGAGATGGTCAAGTCCGGCAAGATGAAGAAGGTCGTTCTGGTCCGTCTGGAGACCTCTCCTGAGGACATCGTCGGTATGCAGGTGTCTCAGGGCATCCTGACCGTCCGCGGCGGCATGACCAGCCACGCAGCCGTTGTTGCTCGTGGTATGGGTACCTGCTGTGTCTCCGGCTGCGGCAACGACAACGACGTGAAGATCGACGAAGAGGCTAAGACCTTCGAGCTCAACGGCCACAAGTTTGTCGAGGGCGACTGGATCTCCATCGACGGCTCCACTGGTAACATCTACGGCGAGCAGGTCGCTACCGTCGCCGCCACCGGCAACAAGAACTTCAACCGCTTCATGGGCTGGGCAGATGCTGCTCGTCAGCTGCTGGTCATGACCAACGCCGATAACCCGCGCGACGCACAGCAGGCAGTTGACCTGGGTGCTGAGGGCATCGGCCTGTGCCGTACCGAGCACATGTTCTTCGCTGAGGACCGCATCAAGGCTGTCCGTGAGATGATCTGCGCACGTACCGTGGAAGAGCGCGAGGCTGCTCTGGCCAAGGTCGAGCCGTTCCAGCAGGGTGACTTCGAGGCGATGTACCGCATCATGGGTGAGCGCCCGATGACCATCCGTTATCTGGACCCGCCTCTCCACGAGTTCCTGCCCAGCAAGGACGAGGACATCAAGGAGCTGGCTGCCGACATGGGCATGACCTTCGATGACCTGAAGAACGTCGTTGCTTCTCTGCACGAGTTCAACCCCATGATGGGCCATCGTGGCTGCCGTCTGGCTGTCACCTACCCCGAGATCGCAGCAATGCAGACCCGCGCTGTTATCAAGGCAGCTCTGAACGTCTCTGCTGAGACCGGTTATATCATCACTCCGCACATCATGATCCCGCTGGTCGGCGAGGTCAAGGAGCTGAAGTTCGTCAAGGACGTTGTCGTCAAGGTCGCAGACGAGCTCATCAAGACTTCCGGCGTTGACATGAAGTATCTGGTCGGTACCATGATCGAGATCCCCCGTGCAGCTCTGACTGCCGGCGAGATTGCCAAGGAGGCCGAGTTCTTCAGCTTCGGCACCAACGACCTGACTCAGATGACCTTCGGCTTCAGCCGTGACGATGCTGCCAAGTTCCTGGGCGCTTACTACGAGAACAAGATCTACGAGAGCGATCCGTTCCAGCATCTGGATCAGGTCGGCGTCGGCAAGCTGGTCAAGATGGCTGCACATGACGGCCGTGAGACCCGTCCCGACCTGGGTCTGGGCATCTGCGGCGAGCACGGCGGTGATCCTTCCAGCGTCGAGTTCTGCCACAATGTTGGTCTGGACTACGTCAGCTGCTCTCCCTTCCGTGTGCCTATCGCACGTCTGGCTGCTGCCCAGGCTGCCATCAAGAACCCCCGCAAGTAATTGCGTGAGGGCTTGAGAAAGCACGAATAAAGCATAATGAACCGCCCCGGCTTCCGTAACAGGAAGCCGGGGCGGTTTTTTGCGCTCACGGAGGGGCAGATGAAAAACGCAGTATGAATATATACCGTATAAAAATGAATATATGCTAAAATTTCGGGGGAATACTTGCATCTTCATTAAAATGGGTGTATTATAACACCTGCCGACGAAATGCCGACAATCAACAAGAGAGGGATCGATACTATTATGTCTTTGAAGAAGAAAATTGCTGCGGCTTTCATCGCCTGTGCGATGACGCTTGCCGTGGTTCCTTCCGCATTCGCCTGTACGGCACTCTATGTCGGCAGCGACCTCACCGAGGATGGCACCACCATGTTTGGCCGGATCGAGGATTTGGGCACCAACGATTACAACAAGCTGTTCAACATCAGCCCCGCCGGGAAGCACACCGCAGGCGAGGTGTACGAGGGCTGCTACGGCTTTACCTACACCTTCACCCACGACAGCTACCGCTACACCGCCCGCCGGGACGACAACGGTCTGGGTGTCTGCCCGGACTGCGACAGCACCCACGAGCACACCCCCTATGAGGAGGCCGGCACCAACGAGAAGGGCGTCATGGTCTCTGCCACCGAGTCTCTCTACGGCACCGACGCCGTGCTGAGCGTAGACCCCTATGTGGACAACGGCATTGAGGAAGCTGAGATCACCACGGTGCTGCTGAGCGAAGCTTCCACGGCCCGCGAGGGTGTTGCCCTGCTGACCTCCATCTACGACAACGCCGGTGCAGCCGGCGGCTCCGGCGTGTTCATTGCCGACCAGAACGAGACCTGGTTCGTGGAGAACCTGACGGGCCACACCTACCTTGCCTTGAAGCTCTCCTCCAGCGTGGTCTTCATGCAGCCCAACGTCGCCGCTATGGGCAAGATCGATCTGGATGACACCGACCATGTGGTGGCCTCTGCCAACCTGATCTCCGTGGCCCAGAAGGCCGGTACCTTTGTGGGTGACGCCGCTGCCAATGTCATCGATCTGGATGCCTCCTACAACGGCGACATCGCATCGGACCGCATGGCAGCCGGCCTGAACTACCTGTACGGCACCGACACCTTTACGAAGGACAACTACAGCGAGACCGACTTTGCTATCAGCAACGTCGGCGAGAACGGTGCCATCGTCCCGGTCTACTCCAACATCCAGCTGACCAAGAAGTTCTCGGTGGAGGATTCCATCCACTTCTTTCAGACCGAGCCCATCGGCAAGACGGGCAATGTGGAGACTCATCTGTTCCAGGTGAGCGCCACCGGCGATCTGAACACCGCCATTACCGAGTGGACCGCTTTTGACGACGACATGTACAACGCCTTCGTCCCTTACTATCCGATGCTGACCACCGACACCGCAGATGTCTACAAGGTCTCGGTCCATAAGGTCACCCGTTCCGACGAGCAGCCCACCGAGGGCGTCTGGTATCAGGATGCCAAGGGCCGCTACTATACCTACCCGGACGACTGGACCGACTCCTTCTACGGCGTGCGTGACGCCCTCTCCAACCTGCTGACCTACGGCAGCAATGGCAATCAGGTCACCGCAAAGGATCGGGCAGCAGCCAAGGCCAGCTATGCCGCGCTCCAGCAGGAGATCATGGCTGACTACGCCGATATGAAGGCCGCCGTTGCCGCCGCCGACACGCTGGAGGCCAAGCAGGCTGCCGCCACCAACGCCAGCAATGCCATGAGCCAGAAGGTGTACAACACCACCCTGAAGATGTACAATAAGCTCCAGGCCAAGACGGCCGCCCGGGCATGGGTCAGCTCTCTGCTGCACTGAGGCTTTGCAGCGCCTGAGGCGTTTCCCATAAAACCGCAGCGCCCCCCGGTTTCTGATATGTACCCAGTTTTCTGGACACTGGATGAAAAATGAATAATTAAGATTCAGACATGGATGCTTTCCTGAATTTAGAGGGAGGCATCCATTTTGTTTTAGCTTGAATCCTGCGGTTATTGTAATAGTCGATATAATCAGCAATAGCTTTGGAAAAGATCTCAAAGGAAGGATAGTTCTTCTCAAATCCATAGAACATCTCGTTCTTCAATCTGCCAAAGAAGGTTTCCATAATGCAGTTGTCATAGCAGTTGCCCTTTCTGGACATAGATTGGATGATTCCATGTTTCTTCAGTTCTTCTCGGTAGAAAGCGTGTTGGTACTGCCAGCCCTGATCTGAGTACATAATCAGTCCTTGAACGGACGGAAAGCGTTTGAACGCTTTATTCAGCATATCCTTGACTTGCGCCATATTGGGACTGAGGGAAAGATTATACGAGATCACTTCATTCGTGTTCATATCTAAAATAGGAGAAATATAGCACTTTCCCCAAGGCAGATTGAATTGCGATACATCTGTTGTCCACTTCTGCAAAGGCTTCTCCGTACTGAAATCCCGGTTGATGATATTGTCAGCGACTTTGCCTACATCGCCTTTGTAAGAATGATACTTTTCTTTCGGGCGTTTGCCTTTCAGAGAAAGCTGATTCATGATCCTTTGAACACGCTTATGATTTACCTTAAATCCACGATTGAGAAGTTCATGGTGTACTCGTCTGACGCCATATCGTTCTTTATTCTCATTAAAGATATTCGTGATTTCAAACGACAGATTGGCATTTCTCTCTTTGACCGCATCGGTTTTGCTGATTTCGTAATAGTATGTAGACCTGGACAGTCCGGCTGCCTCCAACAGCTGATTCAGAGAGTATCCTTTTCCTCGGAGTTCGTTGACGAGTGCAGCTTTTTCGCCTTGAGTTGCGCTGCGAACTTTTCTTGTCTCAAGGCAATCCGTTTTTTTATAACTTCATTCTCCGTTCGCAAATATTCATTTTCAGCTCTTAGTCGAATCAGTTCTTCTCGCTCGGATGGGGTCAGTTCTGCCGGTACAATTTTCTTTTTCATGTCAGGCTCCTTGGGTGGCCGTCCTTTTCGTTGTGCAGCCAGTCCCTGATACCCTTTCATTTTATAGCATCTGACCCATTGAGACAAGAGACTTGGCTCAACTCCTGCAGAAATCGCGCTCTCTGTTATTGATACTCCCGCAAGAACTTTAGCTATTAGCTCATACTTTTCATCTGCTGACCACATCTTTTTCTGATTCTTCTGCAACGATTCCGCGCCACAGCTTTTTTCTCTTCGAGACCATCTTCGGACACTTATCCTGAAGTTTTCTTGTTTTATTCCATCTGGCGTCTCCGGCCACTTGCCTTGTCGATACAATTCAATGCAATTCTTTTTGTATTCGTAGCTGTACTTCATGAAAATACCCCCAATCCTGGGTGTCCAGAATTGGGGGTACATATCATTCCATGACAGGAAGCCGGGGGCGGTTTTGCGCCATGCACCGGAACCCCTCTCCCCCGGGCGAGGGAGAGGGACGGAGGGCCATGCGGCAGGGGCGTGATTTGGAGGATTATTATGCACAACTGGGAGAGCGTCTTCGGATGCTCTCCCTTTACTTTTGCAGGGCAGTCCGTGTGGATCGTCCTGTTTCTTTATATAAGGAGAAGATAGCTTACACCGGCACATCCATCACCCGCCCGGAATGGTTGAAGCTCTACCGGATTTTGAAATCCGGTGATATAGAGGTGTTCGATTCAGTATCCCGGATGTCCAGAAATGCAGAAGAAGGTTTTACTTTGTACGAAGACCTCTACCACAAGGGCATCCGGCTGGTGTTCTTGAAAGAGCACCACATCGACACCGAGACCTACAAAAAAGCCCTGTCCGGCAGCATTGCCATGACAGGGACAAATGTGGATTTCATCTTGAAAGGCATCAACGAGTATCTGATGGCGTTGGCCAAAGAGAAAATCCGTATCCATAGGAACACGGTACATTCAAAATGAGAATGCCGTGTTCCTTTTTTGTGGCTTGTGTAGGATGGACAACCATACCGTCCAGCCCAATCTGTATAATGGGGGCAGAAAAATAAGTCAAATAGGAGAAAAACGTATGAGAAAATTTTTGATGGTGCTGTTGAGCATTGCATTTGTGCTGAATCTTGCGATTGTGATTGGGCTGATTGGCGGATATGGTTCGCCACGCCGGGCGCTTTACACCATCACAGACGAGTTGATGAATAGTGCCTATCGCTTCAAAAGAGGTTGGCAATTTAAGAATAGTCTACCTTGACTTTTTATCGCAATTTTCAAAAATAGCGCCAATCAAAACGGCATATTTGCGATATGCAGTTTGCGGATGTTGCTTGTGCATTAAAAACGCAAACTGCTATAGAAGATGGACAGACAGGCTGTCCATCTTTTTTTGTATACTGGGGTTGTGCAAAAGAAACAAAAATTTTTTGTAATTCCGTGAAACGACAAAAGTTCATACAAAGAATTGCAGGGATAGTTGTGTTGTGTTACAATGAGCAGAGAAGGAGAATGAACCGTGCGTAATAGTAGATTGGACCGGATACTCTATATTCAGCAGGTGCTGGTACAGGGCGGTGTGCTGAACAAACAGCAGACGGCTGACCGCTTCGGTGTCAGCGAAAAAACAATCCAGCGCGACCTTGACACCCTGCGCAATCATTTTGCAGACAGCGAGCCGCGCCGGGAGATCTTATACAACTCCGCAAAGGGTGGCTATCTGCTGGATGATACGCTTTCGCGCTTCCTCACCAGCAGCGAAATTCTGGCAGTGTGCAAGATCCTGCTGGAAAGCCGCTCCATGGTCAAGGAGGAGATGTTCCCCATTCTGGACAAGCTGGTGCAGGTGTGCACCCCGCTGGACCGATTGAATCAGGTCAAAGATCTCATCAGCAACGAACGCTTTCATTATGTTGAGCCGCAGCATGGCCGGAAGTTTATCGAGAGCCTGTGGGAGATCGGCACGGCAGTAGAAAATCACAACGTTATGGAAATTACCTACTGCCGCACCCACGATGGCGAGACTCGTGTGCGCACTATTGAGCCGGTGGGCATCCTGTTCAGCGAGTATTATTTCTATCTGGCTGCGTTTATTGAGGGCATCGACAAGGATAAGCATTTCAAGAACCCGCAGGATAATTCCCCGACGATTTACCGCATTGACCGTATCCAGAGCTATAAGACCCTTGACCGGCACTTTACCCAGCGGTACGCTGATCGCTTTCAGGAAGGCGAGATGCGCAAACGCATCCAGTTCATGTACGGCGGCGAGCTGCAGACCATCCGGTTTGAGTATACCGGACCGAGCCTGGAGTCAGTATTGGATAGATTGCCGACTGCAAAGGTTTTGCAGGTGACGGAAAAAGGTTGGATCGTGGAAGCCGAGGTGTTCGGGACGGGTATCAACATGTGGATACGGAGTCAGGGCGGTTACGTGAGGGTCATCCCGGAAGAATAAACACAAAAGAACAGGAGGAAGCGAGATGCCAGTCCCATTCATATTGCTGGGCGGTTCCATCCTCGCCGGTGCGGCCGGTGCAGGAAAAGGTGTGGCCGCACATGCGAAAAATAAAGACGCAAAGCAGATCATGGCCGAGGCGCAGAGCGCCTACAAGGAAGCGCAGGAGGCAGAGAATGCAGAGCGGAAGCACCTGAAAGGGTGCTTTGACCGGCTGGGTGCGTTGAGAATCGATGTCGGGGCGAAGGAGATGAAAGACTTCGTCTCTGTCTTCAGCTCCTTTAATAATGTCCGGAATGACAGGGGCATTGCGCTGGACGACCTGCCGAAGACGAAAGCTCAGGGCTGGCAGAGCCTGAAAGAGATGCAGACTGCGTCCATGAAGGCGGTGGAAATCGCACAGGCCGGTGCGGCTTCTCTGGGATCCGGTGCGCTGGCCGGCGTTGCTGCCTACGGCGGTGCCATGATGTTTGCATCGGCCTCCACGGGCACGGCCATCGCAAGCCTGTCCGGTGCGGCGGCGACCAATGCAACGCTGGCATGGTTCGGCGGTGGCTCTTTGGCGGCCGGCGGCCTTGGTATGGCCGGCGGCACGGCGGTTCTGGGCGGCATCGTCGTCGGGCCGGCGCTGGCCGTCTCAGGCTTTGTTCGGGACGCCAAGGCCAAGGAGAATTTGGCCTACGCAAGAGCGAAAGCGGCAGAAGTCGATGAAGCTGTGGAAAAGACGGCTGTGCTGGTCGATTTTATGAAAAAGACCGCTGACATCGCCGAGGATTATTCCCGCTTTCTGGTGCGGTTCCGCAGTCCATTCGGTCAGATTGTGAATGAACTGCAGCTTATCAAGTATCGTGCAGAGCAGCGGCGGCGCCGGATGGGCGTTGGTCTTCATGGCGAAAAGGTCGATTTCGACAGCCTGACTGTGGCGGAACAGAAGAAGCTTCAACAGTCGTGGCTGATGGCGCAGGTGATGCAGTCCATCCTGTCTGTATCGCTGTTGACAAAAGACGGTGAACTGGACCCCGAGGCACAAACTGTCCTGAAAGACGCCAAGGCCGCATACTCGGCGGCTTCGCAGGGTTCGTGGGGTGTCTGGTAAGAGAAAGGGAGAGCTGTGAGGGACAAAGAAGAAAAAGAACTCTGGAGCCGGGCTGGTGTCTTTGCGGGGAACGAGGCTTCCCGCAATGTGCAGATGGGCACGGATACTGCCATCGATTCGATGGGAGAGCTTCTGTACAAGGCTGGGCGAGTCTCGAAGGTGGGGTTCGACCAGTCCAAGGGAAACCTCTTTGAGTACATCGAGGCCGCAAAGCTGCAGACGAACATGGCGAATCAGGGCCACCGTTTCGACCGAAATCCGGTGACAGACCTCGGCGCAGACCGAGGCGGCTACGGCGGGCATACGGCACCGGATGACTTTCGGATGCAGAAAGATGGCCGCATTGTGGGCCGGGGACAAGCAAAGTACAACAACAGCCCATGGCGGGCCGCACGGAACTTTGTAAACCCCAAGTATATGGGGATGCAACGCATTGCGCCCACAGACCAGATAGCAGACATTGAGAACTGCCTGCAGGAGATGCTTGAAAACGGTGAAATTTCAAAAGTCGCTTACGAGAATGCTGTGTCTAACCTGATGAAGAACGGCCTGACAGACCCTTCCACTGGCATCGCCTCGGGGGGCACCACGACGGCAGAACTGCAGAAGCTCTGCGGCTCGGACGGCAGAGTCTCGCAGACAGCAGTGCGGCAGTACGCCGCCCGCTTCGAGGGGCAGCAGCTGGCCCGGGAGGTCGGCACTGTGGCGGCGAATATGGCGGTGGCTTCCGGTGTCACCACGGCCATCATCTCTGGCACCCAGAACCTTTTTGAGGTGCTGAAAGACAGGAAAAAACTGAACGAGGCACTGGCTGAAGTAAAAGCCGATACCGTTCAGAGCACCCTGCGAGGCGGAGGTACCGGCGTGCTCAGTTCCGCAATCCGCTATGGGGGTCAGAAAGCAGCGGTGCCGGTGCTGCCGGACTCGACCGCAGCGACCATCATGGCGGCGGGCCTCATCGACGGCGGTGCAGCGCTCTACTCTTACGCGAAGGGAGAACTCTCCGGGAAGCAGCTGCAGAACGCTCTGGTGGACACAACGGTCAAGTCGGTCTCCACGGTCTACTTCACCAAGGCCGTGGGTGCGGTGCTGGGGGTAGCGAACCTCTTCGTGCCTATGGCGGTCTACACAGCGGCGGCATATGTAGTGTCCTGTACCCGGGCCATTATCCAGCAGGCGGAGCTGAACGCAGCAGAGTACGACCGCATGACGGCTCTGCTGAAAGAGTCCCTGCGGCTTGAACAGGAATATCACCGTCAGCTAAATCAGTTCATGGAGCAGTACGAGCGCCAGCAGAAGGCAAAGCTAGACGGCCTGCTGGACGCTTTCAATCACTTTGCCGACGAGGACACCAGCTATGAGCGTGCATTGTACGCCATTCTGGCCTACGCCGACCAGACCGGCCTGGCCTTGCAGCACAGCGATTTCAGCGAGTTCTGCGCCGCGATGCGGTCAGGAGAGACATTCGTCTTGAAGTGACAGAAAAATATGGTAGAACTTTCTTAAAAGGAGAAAACTGCGATGGGATTTATGGATAGGATGAAAAGTTTCTTTTCAGAGAACGGAGACGAGATCATCTCTCAAGGCGTGGATGCTTATGAGGAGAAAACTGGCCGGACGGTGGACAGAGATAAACTTAAATCTATTCTTTTAAACCACGATAGAGATATTGTGGAACGAGTTGTAAATACGATGGAGGTCTATCGAAATGGCGAGCTCATTGAAGGAGAATCGGTGTCAGATATAATGACCAGACTGTACAGCCATTCTCTTTCAATGAGTGATGATGAGAGTAGCCAAGCAGTGTGGGAACTCATTCAGGCAAAGAACCTGACGAACCCGGAAAATCTGGGCCGGTTTCTGGTGGAGCTTTACACCGAGCAGTTCAAGCACTTTGATGAGCGATTCCATGTGGTCGAAGCGCTGCTGGAAGCAAAAGATCGGTCTCTTATCGAAAGCGCACAGGTGAGATTCAAGGACTATAAAGCAGCTGTTGCTAATGGTGACGAGGCGAAGCAGCAGCAGTATCTGGAAGATGTCCAGACTTATTATCGTGATGCCATCATGAAGTTTGAAGAATCTCTCAAGGTGCGCATCAAAACCGTGGAGAACATCGTCAAGGGTCCGAAATTCCTGCGCAGCATTCACCTCTCGCAGATGGACAACGCCATCGAGGCGGTCCGGAGGGGCATTGAGCTGCTGAATGAGGTCGTGCCGACGGAAGCACAGATCATGCAGATGAACAATGGCAATGGTTCCGACATCATGGAACAGTACCAAAGGTTCTATGAGGAATGGATTATGGACAACATTGGAATGCTGAAGGACTACTGTAAGACAGAGGATGACGCATTCTGGGAACAGGTCGAAAAAGATGGCTTTACGCCGCTTTTGATGGAATAAAAATAATATAAAAGCAAAGGAGTAAAATATTATGGGCAACGGAAGAAAAAGTATGGGCAATGAGGCTCGCGGCGTTCTGGGTCTGCTGGGCGCTGCGGCAGTGACGGCTATCTACGGGGGATCAAAGTTCGTCAATCGGGTGACGATCGATTCCAAAATCAGCGATAACGAAGCTAAGAAGAAGGAACTCTCCAAGGGCCTTGGCTGGCTGACCAACAGCGATGAGATCAGTGAACTCAATGAGCAGAACGCCAAGCTGCGCGCAAAGAAAAAGTAAACGCCACTGGCGGGACAGAGCAAAGAAAAGTGATCTCGGCAGAAACTTTTCTTAAAAAGTCTACTGCACTTTCAGGTTATTACAATCTCGGTCGATTGCACATACAATACAAGTATCACTTCACAAAACGGAGGGAACTTGTATTATGGTGGACTACGCCGACATCGGAAAACGCATCCGTGCCTGCCGCCTTGCAAAGGGCATGACGCAGGAGCAGCTAGCCAATGAGGTCGGCGTGGTGGTCACGCACATCAGCCATATCGAAACAGGCAACTCCGTGCCCAGCCTGAAAACGCTCATCGACATCATCAACGCACTGGACTGTTCGGCGGACGAGTTGCTCTGCATCGAGATCAAAAAGGCAAAGCCGGTGTTCGACAGCTGGATGACCGAGCAGCTTGCAGATTGCTCTGCCGATGAGGCAAAGATCATCAAAGAAATGGTGGTCAGCCTGAAAAAATCGCTCCGAAAAGTGTACGGAAAGTCCTCTAAATACAGATATGACTAAAACTTCAAAAACTGAATGCCAGTTGATAGGTGTTGAGCGCCTGAAAAAGCACCCATAAAGTAAACGAACCGCCCCGGTTTCCATAGTAGGAAGCCGGGGCGGTTTTTCTATGCAAAGCTATATAGAAAAATCCTATTGGAAGTTTGCTGGAGGGACAATATTGGTGTCCAATCAACGCTTTATAATAAAAGCACAAAAGTGATTTATTTGAATCATTCCGAACGGAAAAGGTTACGCATCCATTGAGATGGGAGGAAACGTCATGAAAGAACGATTTGAAATCTATGATGGCAGTGCAGAAGCTAAAAAAGCCAAAGGAAAATCCAGAAATCTGAGCGGCTTTCATCCGCTGTTTACCGCAGCTGCCCGCAGAAGCATCGCGCTGGATTCCTTAAAGATCTGGCTGCTGCTGGGGTTCGTTGTGGGCGTGGTGACAGGTATTGCAACCGGTGCAGGAGCGGTATCGGTGCTTTTGGGGCTTCTGATCGCCGCAGTGATCTACTTCGGCTTCCGGGATGATGTCTACAAAAAAGTATACGGCCCGGAGCATGACAGAGGCCAGTTGCCTTTGCCGGAAGGAATGAGCTGGGAAGAAGCCGTAGACCGCATCTGCCGTGGATTTGCCAACCCAGACATTGAACAGGTTACGGATACTGCGGATGCCGTGACCTTTTAGACTCACTTCCCTCTGCCTTTGCAAAAAACTCGGAAAGCGTGATCTGAAAAGCATCGCAGATCTTCACAAGCGAAGGAATGAACGGGATCGCAAAGGTCTGAAGTCCCCAAGCGTCCAACTTACAACAAAAATGAGACAGGCGACCCACCTTTCGGGAAGCCTGTCTCATTTTTCCGTTGGGGGCTATTTGCATTGCTGAGAAACAGCCCGTTTTGGAAACTCAGTACTCGAAGGAGAACGGGGGATTACTTAAAGGCTGATATCCTTTCCGCCATTGAGCTTGCTGAAGGCCAGCAGGGAAATGACGGTGAGGATGGTCATGATGGTGGACAATGCGGCTGCAGTGCCGTAGTTGCCGCGGATGACCTCGGTATAGATTGCGACTGTCAGGGTCTTGGTCTTGCCGGTATACAGGATGATGGCGGTAGACAGTTCACTGATCATGGTGACCCAGCTCAGGATAGCACCAGAGATGATGCCGGAAGCCATCATGGGAACCGTGATGCGGAAGAATGCCTTCATCTTGGAAGCGCCCAGCGAGATAGCAGCTTCCTCAATGCTCATGGGGATCTGCTGCAGGATAGCCACCGACGAGCGGATGGTATAGGGCAGACGCCGGATGATGAGGGCTACTACCATGATGAGCATGGTGCCGCTGATGAGGAGCGGGGGCTTATTGAAGCCGATGAGCAGTGCGATGCCAAGGACCGTGCCGGGCACGATGTAGGGAATCATCGAGAGGACGTCCACCACGTTGGTCAGGGCATTGCGGCGGCGCACCACCAGATAAGCGATGAGAACAGCCAGCAGCACGATGACGACCAGTGCCAGCAGGGGGATGATGATGGTATTCTGAATGCTGCGACCCAGCTTGCCGATGGCGGTCTGGTAGCTCTGCAGAGAGTAGCCGTCCACAAAGATCTTACCCTGCGTGTTCTTGAACGAGGTGTAGATGACGTAGGCCTGCGGCATGATGGCGATGCCCACTACAAGGTAGACGACCAGATGCACCAGAGCGTTGATGCCCTTGCGAGCCTCCCGCTCCTCCACGGGGTGCATACTGTTCAGAGCGAAGGCGTTCTTGTTGGAAACGTACTTCTGGACGAGGAACACCAGCGTGGTGACGACGATAGCGATGACGGCAATAGCGGCTGCAAAGCCGTCGCTGCCGCCTACCTCGTTGATGAACTCGGTGTAAAGGACAACAGGGAAGGTACGGTAGCCCTCACCGATCAGCATCGGGGTGCCGAAGTCTGCAAAGGATCGCATGAACACCAGCAGAGCTGCAGCCAGCAGGGTGGGCATGATCAGGGGCACGACCACTTTGAAGAAGCAGACAATGCCAGAGCATCCGAGGTTCTCAGCCGCCTCGATGAGGGAGTTGTCGATATTCTTCAGTGCACCCTTGGCGTAGAGGAACACCAGCGGGAACAGCTGGAGCGTCATGACCAGCACGATGCCGCCAAAGCCGTAGATGTCCGGGATGGCGATGCCGAGGTTTTTGAAGAAGGCGGTGATGACACCGCTGCGGCCCAGCAGCAGGATCCATGAGTAGGCACCGATGAAGGGAGCCGACATAGATGCCACCACAATGAGGATATTCAGCACCGACTTGCCCTTGATCTTAAAGATCGTGAACAGGTATGCCAGTGGGGTGCCAATGGCGATGGAGAGCACCGTCGCTGTGATGGACACCTTGAAGCTGTTGATCAGGGTATCGAAATAGTAGCTCTTGGAAAAGAACTTCGTGAAATAAGCCAGCGTGAAACCGCCGGTGTCGGGGTCCAGCACAGACTGGCGGATCAGGTATGCCATCGGGTAAAGCAGGAACAGTGCATAGAGTGCGATGGTCCCCAGCGTAATGGCTCCCCAGACATCAAGACGGAACTTATTATTGTTTTTCATAAGCGTCGCTCCTGATGAGATTGGTACCACCGTCCTTGGTAAAGACGTTGATCTTCTCTTTCTTGACCTTCAGCAGCACCTTCTCGCCCTTCTTGAGACCCTCGCCAATGGAGGACTCCTCTACGATCTCCACCGAGTCGCCCTGATCGGTGTCAATGGTGTAGTGGGTGTTGAGACCGAGGTAGGTGCACTCCTGCACGGTGCCGTGGATGCCATCGGTGCCGTCCTTGCAGATAATGAACTCCTCCGGGCGGATGGAACAGCGCACATCCTGCTCGGCAGCCTTGTCCAGAGCGTCGATGTGCTCATGGTAGCCGTCGGCAAAGGTGATGATGCCGTCCTTGACGTGGGCATTCACGATGTTGGTGCGGCCGATAAAGGTGGCAACGAAGACATTCTTCGGGCGCTGGTAGATGTCGCGGGGAGTGCCAACGTGCTGGATGACGCCGTCCTTCATAACGGCGATACGGTCGCTGATGGCCATTGCCTCTTCCTGATCGTGGGTGACGTACACGGTGGTGATGCCAACGCTCTTCTGGGTGTGGCGGATGACGCTGCGCATCTCGACACGGAGCTTTGCGTCCAGATTGGAAAGCGGCTCGTCCATCAGCAGCACATCCGGCGAGATGACCAGTGCGCGAGCCAGTGCGATACGCTGCTGCTGACCGCCGGAAAGCTGGTTGGGCATACGGTCGGCATACTGCATGATCTGCATCAGGTTCAGAAACTCATCCGTCCGCTTCTTGATCTCGGCCTTGTCCACCTTGCGGTTTTTCAGACCGAATGCCACATTGTCCCGGACGGAGAGGTTCGGGAAGATGGCATAGTTCTGGAACACCATGCCGATGTTGCGCTTGCTGGGGTCCATATCGTTGATGCGCTTCTCGTTGAAGAAGATGTCGCCGCCCTCAATGGAGTTGAAGCCTGCAATCATACGGAGAAGGGTGGTCTTGCCGCAGCCGGAGGGACCCAGCAGGGTGAACAGCTCACCATCTCCGATCTCCAGATTCAGGTCCGGGATGACCGTATTATTCCCGTAGCGCTTTACTGCGTCTTTGACTGATATTCTGCTCATACTAGCCTCCTGCTGCCCTTTGAATTACTTGCTCTGCAGATCGGTGAAGATCTCAGTGTACTTGTCCACCAGCTCCGACTTGTGGGCGCTGACGTAGGGAATGTCCTCCTCGATGACATTGATGTCTGCCATCGGGGTCATGGCATCGTTGGTGGCAGCGTCCTTCATAACAGGACGGTTGGTCAGGGTGCTGCCCCAGATGTTCTGTACTTCCTCGCTCAGGATGAAGTCAATGAACAGCTTGGCATTGTCCATGTTCTTTGCGCCCTTGATGATGGTGGCGGAAGCAGGAAGGAAGACAGTACCTTCCTTCATGTAAACGATCTTGACAGGTGCGCCGTCCAGAACCAGCTGAGCACAGGGATCCTCATAGGACAGACCCACCACATACTCGCCATCGGCAACTCCCTTGTAAACGCCGCTGGAGCTTTCGCAGATCTTGCCGTCCACATTCTCAAACAGGTCGTGGACGTACTGCCATGCCTTATCGTCCTCGTAGCCGCCCATTGCAAGCAGCATATTGGTCAGGTGTGCGAAAGCGGAAGAGGAGTTGGCGGGGTCGGCAGTGGCGATCTTGCCCTTCAGGGCCGGGTTCAGCAGATCCTCGTAGCCCTCGATCTTGATGTCGCCGATGAGGTCGGTGTTGACGATGAGGACGCTGCCGTCCAGCACATTGCCGGTGATGAAGCCGCACTTGTTCTTGTAGGCGTCGATGACGTTTGCATCGTTGGCGGAAACATACGGCTCCCACAGGTCTTCGTTGGTGTACATCTGCGACCAGGAGCCGCCGAACAGGACATCTGCGTAGGGATCGTTCTTTTCGGACTGGATACGCTTGACCAGTTCGCCGGTGCCGGCCTGGATCAGCTCGACATTGACGCCGTATTTCTCCTCAAACAGAGGAATGGTGGCGTTCAGCAGGCCCTCAGAGTTGGGCGAGTAGATCACGAGGTCGCCGCCGCCCTGTGCAGCAGAACCAGAAGCGGCAGTGGAAGCAGCGGTAGAACCGGCAGAAGAGGTGCTGGCGGAGGAGCCGCCGCAAGCGCTCAGAGCAGCAGAAGCTGCGATAACACCGGTAGCCATCAGGAACGAACGACGAGAAATCTTTTTCATAGTAAAAACCTCCATTTTTTACCTGAAACCTTTCGATAGTCCCATTTTAATGCTTCTAGCACAAAAATAATACTCAAATTGCAGAACAAATAGAAAAAATACCGAACAGCGGCTGTTCGGTATTTTTTTATAGACACTTATTTCAAGGTGCTCTGGTACTCCCGCACCGAGCAGCCTATGTATTTTTTGAAAACGTGGTTAAAATATTTGTACTCACCAATGCCGCACTCCCAGCCGATTTGGGAGATGGGCAGTTTTCCTTTCCGGATGAGTTCCAGAGCGTTCTGAATACGGCAGCGGTTGAGGTAGTCAATGACCGTTGTGCCAAGCTCTTTCTGAAACTTCTGGTTGATGTACCGTTCCGAGTAGTGGAACTGTTCCTGAAGGTCAGCAAGTGTTATCTTGCTCCGGTAATTCTCTTTCAGATAGGCTACGATGCGCAGCACCAGCGGGTCAGTGACCTTATCTTCGCTTAATGGCGGCAGAGCTGTCCGGCTGCGGACGGCCTCTGCCTTGTCCTCCCGCTGTTGGAGGTACTGGTTATCCCCCGCAAGGCGGACAGCCTTCTCCAGCGCAGTACGCATCTCGTCCATGTCGAGAGGCTTGAGCACATAATCCGATACGCCGTTCCGGATAGCCTGCTGGGCGTACTCAAACTCCGAGTAGCCTGTCAGGATGATGGCGATATAGTTGAATTTCTCCCGGGTGTCGGCGATCATCTCAAGACCGTTTTTTACCGGCATGGTAATGTCGGTAATGACGATGTCAGGCTGCAGTTCAGCGATCTTTTCTTCACCTGCTGCCCCATTCTCTGCCTCGCCCACCACCGAGCAGCCGCACTCCTCCCACGGTACCGAGTAGCGAATGCCCTTGCGGATGATCTCTTCATCTTCTACAAGCAGAACGCGATACATGGTTTACATTCCTCCCAGCCGGAGCTTGAGTTTCACCGTGAAGCCTTCGCCCTCGGTGCTGTCGATGGTCAGTCCGCTGTCACCGCCGTAGCCCAGCCAGATGCGGCGGTTGATGTTCTGCAGACCATTGTGCTCGATGTTCACTTCATCCGAGCGCAGGATGTCTCGCAGCTGTTCCAGCATGGTCTCGTCCACGCCTCCGCCATTGTCCTCTACCGTGAAATAGAGTGCATCCTCCCCCAGCCAGCCCCGTACCCTTATATGGATGCAGGGCTTTTTCTGGAATCCGTATTTGATGCTGTTTTCCAGCAAGGGCTGTAAAAGCAGCTTCGGGATGATGAACTCCATGCAGGCGTCGTCGATGTCGATCTCGTAGGAGAAATTCGCACCGAAGCGGGTGGACTGGATCACAAGGTAATCCTGCAGATATTTCAGATCATCTTTAACAGGGACATTGTGCTTTGTGTTGTTGATGCTGTAGCGCAGGATGCCGATAAACCGCCCGATCAGCTGCTGGGCTCGCTGGGGGTCTGTCGGGATAAGATAGCGGATATTGTCCAGCGTATTATAAATAAAGTGGGGATTGATCTGCGCCTGAAGATTCTGCATCTCCATCCGGTTGTTCACTTCGGCAAGAGCGATGTTGCGCTGGCTCAGCTCTTGAATGCTGCGGACCATCTTGTTGACCTGACGGGCGATCTCCTCGATCTCATCGCCGGTGTCGATCTCGATGATGTGATCAGGGTCCTCCTTGCGGATGATGCGGATCTGCCGCACGAGGGTGTCCACCGACTTTACCATCTGCTCAGTCATAGCGTGCATGATACGGGCGAACATGGCTGCCCAGCTCAGCCCCAGCAGTACGATCAGGAGCAGACCCACGAAGAGATAACTGTAATTCGTGGGCGAGTAGATGAAGGAGTAAGCCAACACCGTGCCGTTTTCCAGCGAGCGGCTGCTGCGCAGATAGCGGTTCCCGTTCACTCGCACATACTGCGCCGCATCGGCGGGCAGATACTTGTTGGCGTTCTTCTGGGAGAGGAAGGAGGAGTTTGAACAGGTAATGACATCGCCGTTGGATTTGGTGAGGATGGCGTCGTACTGGTACTGGCTGAACAGTTTTGTCCAGTCGTTCTCATTCAGATAAACTGCCGCAGCACCCTGATATTCGCCATCCCGGTAGAGCGGATGGATCATAACGTATTCTGAGCTGTTGGCTCGGAAGTGGTAGACCGTGGTGTAGACGGCCCGCATAAGATGGCAGGCGTTGTCCACGGCGATGCAGTTGAATTCCTGCCGGTGGAGATTCATCTCTCCCTCCGAAAAGGTCGTGAACCGAACATTTCCCTCAGAGTCGGTAAGGATGAGCTGTATCTCCACAAGAGCCGAGACGTTGTAATGGCTGATAAGATAACGCAGGTTGTCCTGATCCTTCCGCAGCTCGGAGAGGAACAGCTCGGTGTGTCCGGCGTCCAGCAGAAAGGCTGACGTGTTATTGTACACCTCATGGAAGGTGGAGGCGACACTCTCCAGATGGTCTTCCCGCCGGGCGTTCTGGTTGAGAGCATTCACAGCAGCGATCGCAATGCAGAACAAAAGACATCCCAGCAGCAGGCTTGAAATCAGCTTACGGGAGACGCTCTGCTCCAGCTCCTGCTGAAAGCGGCTCTTTTTGTAGGTGCGATCGCGGTGACTATGATCCATACTTTTTTCGCTCCTGCTCTTTGACAAACTTTGCCATACTTCGATTATAATGCCTTGGATCAGATGAGTCAACGGGCGTGCTGCGGTCATTTTTATTGCATAACACAAAAAAACTGCCCGGAACGATAGGAAAAGGTCGTTCCGGGCGATTTTAGCAGGAGGAATCTGTTACCGTGGATGTCAAATCAGATGAGACGATCAGACGTTCTCATTCAGGAATGCCTGCATCACCAGCTCCTGCGAGATGGTTACGCCTGAATGTGTTCTCAGCAAAAGATTCTATCGAACCATTCTCTTTTTCGTTCATGTCGCAATTTTTTCAGCGTTTCAAACGTATCTAAATTAAAGTGGTATATCATCTTCCTTTTCGCACATCTTTGCCGTTTTCAGACAGGAGGTTGCTTTTATGAAAGTATCTGCCGACTATCGTATGCTCGCTTTCGATGCTCTGCACGGAAAATGGAAAACTGCTGTTCTGACAGGTATTGCCGCCAGTGCGCTCGGTGCTGCCATTGTGAGCAGTCCCGAAAGTGTCGTATCTAATTCTAATCAGGGAAAAGACATCCATTTTGAACTGTTCTCCCAGCCCAATGGTGGTCGGCTGCTTGCCGCTCTGCTTGTCGGCATTGGTCTGTGGGCAATCCTCCAACTAATCGTGGGCGGTGCAGTTCAACTGGGATATGCTCGTTTTAATCTGAACCTTGTAGATGGAAAGGATGCGGCCATCTCGGATCTGTTCTCTCAGAAAGACCGTCTGTGGGATGGCTTCTGCATGAACTTCCTGCAGGGTCTGTACATTGCCCTCTGGTCGCTGTTGTTGGTGATTCCGGGAATCGTGAAAATATACAGCTATGCGATGACACCTTACATCATGGCAGAGCATCCTTCGTTGACTGCAAATGAAGCGATCACAGAATCCCGGCGGATCATGGACGGCAACAAATGGCGGCTGTTCTGTCTGGATTTCAGCTTCATTGGCTGGGAACTGCTCTGTGCGCTGCCGCTGTATATCGGGTATTTTCTGATTCTCAGATATTTCTCCGGTTCAGAAGCGATGGCGATTTCTCTTGTTCTTCTGCTGACAATTCCATTGAGCATTGGCTTTTTCTTCGTGCGCCCCTATGAGGAAGCTGCATGGGCCACTTTCTACCGCGATATTACCGCAGCACCTGCCGAACCGGATGAAGCATCTTGATTTTTATACTATTTCTCAGGTGTGACTGGATTTTCGAGGTAATCTGCGTATGGAGAAGAAACCTGACCGTTCCGAAATAATTACAATGACCCTCTTGTTTGCTTTAACGCTGGTTCTTACGGTATTAAAAGTGACGAGAGTGGTTTCGTTGCCTTGGTTGTGGGTGCTGGGTCCGCTTTGGTTTGGCACATATCGGTACCGCGCTTAGGACTGCTTGCGCTGGGAGATCTCTCCCAGCGTTTTTTATTCCTCTGAGATGCCGAGATTTGACTGCTCCAGAATTGTGCTTTTGGCAGTACATGGAAAAGAACTTTTTACAGCATTTTCACGGTCAGAGCCTCGCTGGTGAGGCCCTGCGCTGTGTTGCTGTGGGCAGGGTCATCCAGCATATACCGCAGCACCAGAACTTCGCCTACATAGAGGAATGCCGCCTTGATGGGGATGCTGCCGGAGTCCAGCGGGCTTTCCTGTGCGCCGCAGAGAAGGACGACATCGGCGAGCAATGCGCCGGGAGAGTCCTCGTAATGGGTCAACAGGATGATCTTTGCCCCGGCGGCCTTGGCGGTGCGCAGTGTCTCCATCATGTCGCGGGTCGCGCCGGAGTAGGAGACGAAGAGCACAACGTCGGCCTCGTTCATCAGACTGGCAGTCAGCAGCTGTAAATGGCTGTCGCCTGCGGTGCGGAACTTGGTGGAAAGGCTGGCGAAGCGGGCGCAGATGTCGTTTGCCAGGAGCATACTGCCGCCCTGTCCGAGGCAGAACACCTGCCTGGCCTCCTGCATCAGGTGTACGGCCTCGTCCACGGCCTCGGCAGAGAGGGCGTTCTGGGTGCCGTTGATGGCGGTGAGGAAACGGGCGTATGCGTGCTCGCAAAGTTCTGCGGTGGTGGCACCGGGCTGCAGCTCCCTCTGGCTGGAGGGTGTGCCGGTGGCGTTGGCCTGCGCCAGCGCAATGCGCATCTCATGGTAGCCGTCGAACCCCAAAGCCCGGCAGAACCGGAACACTGTCGCCTCGGCGACGTTGCACTCCCGGGCCAGCGAGGAAATGGAGAGATACTGTGCTTCGTCCGCATGCTGCAGCAGGTAGTCGGCGACCGCGTGACCGGATCTGGTCAGCTGGTCCTGTCGTTGATGCAGCAATTCCCAAAAATTTGTACCCATGGTCAAGCTCCTTCGAGCGGGCCGCAAGGCCCGCACTATTCCTTATACCTTCTTTTGCCCCCTTCCGCTGCACAGGGAAGGGGGCATCTTTATAAAAAGTATAAAAGAAGTCTGGCCGCTTGACAAGTGTGCCTTTCGCCATAATTCGGAAGAAAAAGCTGTGCAGAGCATCTAAAAATCGGGGAAAAGTAGGACTCTTTAATGAAAATAAATTTCAAAATTGCGGCAAGGAGAACGAAAATGATTTTCAAACCGAAAATGACAAACTACGCAGAAATGATTACAAAACGGCTACAACTGGCGGCAAAACTAGTGAAAGTGGCCAAAATCTGGCTGGTATCCCAGATATTTGTGCGGAATAGACAAGAAAACTTTCTGAAAATTGTGTATGCGACCGATGGACAAAATGAAAGAAGTTTTCTATAATAAGGCCAACAAGAGCGGTCAGGGATGAAGGACCGCCGATATGATGATAGGTAAGGAGAACTTATTATGAAGAACGCCATTTCTCGTCGCTCCTTCTTGAAGGCCGTTGGTATTATGAGCGCAGCGGGTGCGCTGGCTGCCTGCGGCGGCAAGTCCGCTTCTACCAGCACGGCAGCTTCTACTGCTGCTTCCACTGCCGCTTCCGGCTCTGCATCCGGCGCAAGCATCAAGCTGTGGACATACCCCATCGGCGGCTGGGGCAAGGACGAGACCGTGCAGGAGCTCATCGCCAGCTTCAACGCAAAGTATCCTGACATTAAAGTGGCCGTTGAGTATCTGGACTACACCAACGGCGATGACCAGGTGAACACCGCCATCGAGGGCGGCAGCGCACCCGACCTTATCATGGAAGGCCCCGAGCGTCTGGTGGCCAACTGGGGCGCAAAGGGTGTCATGGCTCCGCTGAACGATTTGTGGACCGACGACGCCAAGAAGGACATTTATGAGTCCGTCAACTCCGCCTGCCACAACGACAAGGGCGACTACTACGAGTACCCTCTGTGCATGACTGCACACTGCATGGCCGTCAACATGACCAAGGTCAAGGAAGTGGGCGCTGACAAGTATCTCGACACCGATAAGCACACCTGGAGCACCGAAGGCTTCCTGAACACCGTTGACGCTCTGTACAAGGGCGGCTACGAGAACGTGGCAGCCATCTACTGCGGCGGTCAGGGCGGCGACCAGGGTACCCGTGCTATTATCAATAATATGTACGGCGGCACCTTCACCGACGACGCTCACACCAAGTACACTGCAGACTCTGCCGAGAACATCAAGGCCATCCAGACCCTGTACGACACCGACGGCATCAACTTCGACGCTTCCATCGCCGGCGGCGACGAGATCACTCTGTTCCGCAACGGTACGCTGCAGATGGCATTCTGCTGGAACATCGCTCAGCAGCTGAACGCCGACAACAACGACGCCGGCCTGACCAACGACGGCGACGAGATCATGCCCATGGCATTCCCGACTGCAAGCGGCGACCCGAAGCTCTGCGGCGGCATCTGGGGCTTTGGCGTCTTCGATAATGGCGATGAGGCCAAGGTCAAGGCAGCCAAGACCTTCATCGAGTTCATCGCTGCTGACCCTGACCAGGTGAAGGACAGCGTTCTGGCTTCCACCTACTTCCCGGTCCGCGCCAGTGTGGGCGACATCTACGCCGACAACGCCATCATGAGCGAGTACACCAAGTTCATGGCCTATCTGGGCGACTACTACCAGATCACTCCGGGCTGGGCAACTGCCCGCACCGAGTGGTGGAACATGCTCCAGCGTGTAGGCACTGGCGAAGACGTTGCCACTTCCGTTGCAACCTTTGTCCAGAACGCCAACGCAGCCGCAGCTGCCGAAGCCTGAGCTTTTCCGCCTGAGGGCAAATAAGTAATGACTGCCCCTCCCTCGAACATCCCGGCGAGGGAGGGGCATTTTGTGTAAGACAAGCACCCAATCAGAACGAAAGGTCTGGTGATTTCTTTGGCTGCAAAGACTGCAAGCATCAAAGAGCCGAAGCGCAGCAGCGCACTGGTTCGGCAGGAGACCATCGCTTCCTACCTGTTCCTTCTGCCCAGCCTCATCTTTTTTCTCGGCTTCGTCATTTACCCCATGATACTCTGCGTGGTCACGAGCTTTTTTGACTCGACCATGAACCGTGCCGACATCTTTGTGGGTTTTGCCAACTACGCAGAGCTGTTCGCAGACCCCATCTTCATCGGCGCTTTGCGCAACACCTTCATCATCGTGGTCGTCTCGGTGCCTGTGACCTGTGCGTTCTCGCTGTGGGTCAGTTCGGCCATCGTCGATCTGCCCGAGTGGACCACCAGCCTCTTCCGCTGCGTGTTCTACCTGCCGGTCGTCACCGGCTCGGTGGCTGTCACCGTCGTGTGGAAGTGGATGTACAACAACTACTACGGCATCTTCAACTATCTGGGCAAGGCTGTGGGCCTCATCGACAAGAACATCAACTGGCTGGGCGATGAAAAATACGCTCTGGGCTGCATCATCCTCATCCTGCTCACTACTTCTGTCGGCCAGCCCATCGTGCTGTACGTTTCCGCACTGGGCAACGTAGACC
>CEAC01032053.1_pt1 | contig 27301 bp, 26 predicted proteins | sample 557411 | NCBI WGS metagenome assembly CEAC01 (sample SAMEA3182094, study PRJEB8094) | gut metagenome | biome: human; feature: gut; material: Stool; isolation source: human stools | place: Canada | collected 2012-02-21
GAATGATGGATGTCTTTTCCTCCATGTGTAACATTTTGTGGACGCGTTGATGTTGGTTTGTTTTATCAACGCTGTCCGGGTTAAACTTACCCATGGGGTGGGTCCCTTTTCAAATGTTAGATGCAAGCTTGGACTTCTCGCAGTTCCCGGAAAAGCTGGCAGAAGCCTTCGCCAAAGCCTTCAAGGACGGACTCGATAAGAACGTCACAAAGGCCCTCCATGTCGGCATCCGAAATGAGTTTACAAACCAGATTAACGGACTCAACGAATCGGCAAAGAAGCTAACTGACCGAATGTATAACATTGTCAACGGTGCTATTTGGGCGGCAATTCCCAAATGGGTTTATGCCATTGCGGGAGCCTTATTGCTTATCGCGGTCGGTCTCGGCATATGGTGCTACAATCTCAACAAAGAAAACGAGCACCTCCAAAAAGTCGAATGGCTCTACCGCTACGAACGTGTGAGTTACGACGCCGAAGGCATCCGCAACATGATGCTCCGTGAAGAGGCAATGATGGTCGGAACCCGTCAGGAGGAGGATAGCATCAAGGCAATGACTATCCGACTTGAACGCCGAAAGAATGCCGACCGCACCCACGTTTATTTCCGACCCTCTGACCCTTGGACTCCCGAGTCCGACAACCATCTTTGGTAAACTTCAAACTTCACAAACCCCATGCAATCAAATTCTTTCAATCCCATCTCGGCAGGTGCTCAGATGAGCATCAAGGCCTTCTACCATGACTTTTATCAGTTTATGGTAGAGAACTATTCAGCAACTCCCGACAAGCTTATGCTCGACTGGAACTGTGTCGGAGCAACGGCTCGATACCACGGACAGAACCGAGCCTTCGAGTTCCGTCTATGGGAGCGCTCCAACGGACATCTCGGAATACCCGACATGACCGTCATCGTCCACGTATTCTACATCTCCGGTAACGTGGCGAATCCTCAAGCAGAAGCCGACGCCGTATCTTTATGGCTGCGCGATGCGGCAAAAGCCAACGGTTTCCGTCACATAGCTGACGAGAGTCACGCACCCACGGACGCACCGAATCAGGTGCCCGGATGTAAAATCGCATGTTTAACCCTTTAACACTCGCACATCCCATGCAAGAAATCAAATCCGCAACCCGCGACTCAATCGTGGACTTCTTCCTTGACTTCCGCGCCTATATCTCCGAAGTGTTTGGATGCGACCTCGATGAAGCCACACTCGATTGGAACTCTGTCGGAGCCTGCATACACTACTTCAGCGAAGACCGCACCATTCAGTTCCGCCTATGGGAACGCTCCGAAGGCCATCTCGGGCTCCCCGACATGACGCTCATAATCATCCGCATCAGTTTCCGAGGCACACAAGAGGTTATCCACGCCGAGATGAGAGCCTTCATCCATTGGGTGAAACAAACAGCCAAGGCGCATGGCTTCCGTCACTTCGCCGATGAAGACTGCCAGCCCCTCCCTACCAACCAAGTCCCCGGCTGCCGCATCGCATGCATCCGACTCTAATTTCATCCGCTAACGCTCCAATAATCCTTTGACCAACGCCTCGACAAGACCAAACCTCTTGCCGGGGCGTTTTCATTGCTTATTGTTAAACGTCATACCCTTTGCAAATCCTTAATAAAATGCGAAATAGATGGGACATCGCATTTTTTTGTCGTAATATTACGACAAAGTCCTTTCCCGAATGAAATAAAATCGTTAACTTTGCACGATAATATACCCACAATGAAAGCAATAAACAGCGGTCAAACATGGCAAGACTCAACCATAAACGCCCCGGGCGCTCACCTCGAATAGAGGTTGTTGACCTATTCTGCGGAATAGGGGGCTTGAGTTATGGCATGAAATCAGCTGGCTTTCACATACTCGCTGGATTCGATTTGGATCACACCTGCCAATATGCCTATGAGACTAATACCGGTGGCGAGTTTATTTATAAGGATATAAAGGAGGTAACACCATATGACATAGCACATCGTTATTCTCGAAGGGCAATACGTGTATTAGCGGGATGCGCTCCATGTCAACCATTTTCTTCATACGCTTTTAAAAATAAAGAGAAAGACAAAAACAAATATGACCTTCTATATGAATTTGGCAGATTGGTCAAAGACATTTGCCCCGATATTATCACAATGGAAAATGTGCCTTCTATCGGATCCTTTAAATTAAAGCCCGTTCTTGATGATTTTATTAAACTGCTGGAATCTTTGGAATATCATGTCAAAACTAAGGTAGTATATTGTCCTGATTATGGTGTCCCACAGACCCGGAAGCGCTTGGTACTATTAGCTTCGAGATTTGGAGATATAGAATTAATTGCTCCTACACATAAAAAGGAAGAGTATCTAACTGTAAGAGATACCATTTCGCATTTGGAACCCCTGCAGGCTGGCGAAAAGTCCCAATCAGATCCTTTGCATAGAAGCAGGGCTCTCTCTCCGTTAAATCTTTTACGTATTAAATCAACTCCAGAAGGGGGGAGTTGGAAAGATTGGGATGTTAGCCTGCAGCTTGAATGCCATAAAAAGGATACAGGCAAAAGTTTTGGAAGTGTATATGGCAGAATGCAATGGGATCAGCCATCCCCCACAATGACTACGCAGTGTACAGGATTGGGAAATGGAAGATTTGGGCATCCTGAACAAGACCGAGCCATTACAGTCCGAGAAGCCGCCCTCCTTCAAACTTTCCCAAGAGAATACATATTCTTCAAAAATGAGAAAGAAATTTCGCTTTCAACAGCCGCTAGATATATAGGCAATGCAGTTCCCCCTCGTTTGGGCGAAATTATTGCTGTTTCCATCATTCAACACTTGATTCAACATGAAAAAATATGAAATGTCCTTGGATCTAAATGTTTTGAATCATTTAGGACTTAATCTATATAGCAATACCCCGGCAGTCTTGTCTGAGGTAATCGCAAACTCTTGGGACGCAGATGCTTCACAGGTTTCCATCCATTGTAATCAAGAAGATGATGTTATTACTATAATAGACAATGGCTGCGGAATGACCCTTGAAGATATAAATCGTAAATTTCTATGCGTTGGATACCAAAAACGGCGAAGCAATTACACCTGTATACAAAAGACCTGTTATGGGGAGGAAAGGAATTGGTAAGTTGTCTTTGCTTTCAATTGCGGATACTATCAAAATATACTCCAAGAAGGACGGAGAACAAAACGCATTTTGTTTGTCAAGAGAAGATATCGAACGAGAAATCACATCTCAGAACCATGTATATTCTCCAACCGAGGTAGAATTCGAAGATTTTGAGTATGAAACGGGAACCAAAATTGTCATCCGTAAATTTAAGAAAAACATAAATAGGACGTCAGAGTTCCTCCGTAGACGTCTGGCTCGTCGATTCTGCATAATTGGCAGAAATTTCGACATTATTCTTAATGGCGAGATGATCAGCGTAAAAGATCGTGATTTCTTCGGCAAAGTACAATTCCTATGGCCAATTGGAAGCTTTGATGTATCCGGTTTGTCCACTTTCCCCAATATCGCTATCCAATCACAACTATCTGGAGATATTAATGACAGTTATCATATTTCAGGTTGGATTGCCACGGCTGAGAAACCAAGTGATCTTGGAGAAAACAATAAGATAAGTATAGTTTCTCGTGGCAAATTGGCTCAAGAGGACATTTTGGCGTCATATGGCGAAGGTGGTGTATATGCGTCTTATATCATAGGCGAAATACAAGCTGATTTTCTTGATTCAGATGACGAAAAAGATATTTCTACGAGCAATAGACAACAATATATTGAAGATGATGAAAGATATCAAGCGCTAAAAGCACATATCTTCAAATTACTGAAAAACGTCAAAAATAAATGGACTGACCTTCGTAAAGAAAAGGCTACTGAACGCGTGACTAACTCTTCTCCTGTAATAAAGGAATGGTATGAAGGATTAAGTACTAGCTCAAGAAAATATGCAAAAAAACTATTTGCCGTCATTGAAACAATGCATTTTGATGGTGATGATGAAAAGAAACGAGAATTCCTGAGATATGGAATCCTAGCATTCGAACGTCTGAAAATTAGCGAGAAGCTTGAATCCATTGATAATGATGATTTGATTTCTGATTTGCTAAGATTTGGAGAAGTTTTCGCAGATTTACAAGAGATTGAAGCTTCTCTATATTGGGAAATTGCTAATGAGCGTGTCAAGGTTATTCGGTCTTTAGCCGACAGTTGTGACACCAATGCCAAAGAAAAGGTTCTTCAAAAACATATTTATGACAACCTTTGGTTACTCAATCCTTCATGGGAAAGAGCGACAAGAGGCAGTGAAAGATTGGAACAGAGTGTCGCCAAAGAATTTAAAGATTTAGAATCTAATCTTTCAGAAGAAGAACGAACAGGCAGATTGGATATTCGTTATAGGAATACTTCAGGTGTCCATGTAATCGTGGAATTAAAAAGGTACCAACCGACATATAAGGTGGATGTTTATGATCTTCATAGGCAGATTGACAAATACCGCAATGCCCTTAAAAAATGTCTGAAAGCCATTGGTCGTGAAAACGAACCGATTACGGCAATCTGTATAATTGGCGAGGGCGTCCTGCCTCCAGAAATGTCATTGGAAGAAGCTAACAATAAGCTTGCAGGGTCAGGAAGAATTATAACATATGACATGCTAATTCACAATGCTTTGGAGTCATATTCAGAGTATTTGGAGCGGGAAGCAAAAGTGGGAAAGCTTCGTGCTCTAATAGATCAAATCTGACTTGTGGATATAATGACATCGGAGCAGCGGAGCCGCTGTATGGCGGCTATCAAGGGGAAGGATACGAAGCCGGAGATGATTGTACGGAAATATCTTTTCTCTCGTGGTCTGCGTTTCCGTGTTCAGGTAAGAAAATTACCAGGTACTCCGGATATTGTCTTGCCAAAGTATAAGACGGCAATTTTTGTGAATGGTTGCTTCTGGCATGGTCATGAGGGGTGCAAGTATTTCCGGTTGCCAAAATCCAATGTTGAGTTCTGGAGGGAGAAAATTGAACGCAATATTGAACGCGATAAAGAATCAATGAAGGCGTTATTTGATTTGGGATGGAAAGTAATACGTGTATGGGAATGTGAACTGCGCAACAAGGCAAACCGCGAGGCCATACTCAATAAGATTTATAATAGCATTACAACATCTGGTAACAGCGGTTATAGCCTTGAAGAAACTGATATTCCAATGGCGGCAGAACCTGAAGCTGACTACTCCTGATATCATTTCATTGCACGAAACGCAATTTCTTGAAATATCTCTTCAATTTTATGGCATGATATAACAGACTTCTCGGTAAAAATCGTTAACTTTGCATCATTGAACAGGACAAAACATCATGGGCAAAGATATAAACCGAATCAAAGTCATGCTTGTGGAGAAGAAGCGGACCAACAAATGGCTTGCCGAACAGCTCGGTAAAGACCCCGCCACAGTCTCCAAATGGTGCACTAACACAATTCAACCTAGTCTCGACACCCTTCTCAGGATAGCCGAGCTCCTTGATGTGCAGATTCAAGAACTTGTAAGAATGCCCGAATAATCGCTCTAATCAATTCTAATGGCTACTGTCACTAAAGATATACAGGAAGAGTCTGAAAAAATCACTAAGGTAAAACGTATAATTAAGAAACGTACGGAAAACCTTGAAAAAAAAGACATTCAGCCTACTCCTCTGTCAAAAGGTAATTCATGGAAGGAGTTGCCGTTCTCTCATCCGGAAAATACAGTCCGCATCGGAACAGTATTTTCAGGTATTGGGGCTTTTGAACATGCCTTCCAGCGGCTTGGTCTAAAGCATAGGATAATGTTTGCCGGGGATATTGATGCCAAATGCAAACAGAGCTATTTCGCTAATTATGAAATCAGCGAGGATGATTGGTTTACTGATATTCGCGATTTCGATGCAAAGAAGTATGCTGGGAAAGTTGACATCGTTGTTGGGGGTGCTCCTTGCCAAGCTTTCTCTATGGTGGGGCATCGTTTAGGATTCGAAGATGCTAGAGGCACCCTATTTTATGAATTTGCCCGCGTGGTAAAAGAAACCCAGCCTAAAGTTTTCTTGTTTGAAAATGTAAGAGGTCTGCTTAATCACGATAAGGGCAGGACATGGCATGTTATACATGACATTTTTGAAGAACTGGGCTATGATGTAAAATTCAGAGTCCTCAACAGTTGTGACTACGGTATTCCTCAGCATCGGGAGAGAATTTACTGCCTCGGATTCAAAAAGAAAACAGATTTTGAATATCCAGCTCCTATAGACTTGGAGTATCGCATGTACGATTTCCTCGAAGACTTCATTGACACAAAGTATTTTCTTAGAGAAAAGGGAGTTAAATTCGTCACCAGTCACAAAAATCGGATGAAGAGTTATACTCAAATCAATGGAGACATTCAGTTATGTCAAAAAAGGAACCAACAATTCAATTGGCATGGTGATTTTGTATTTCATCCAGATTCTGAATTAACGGAACATAATACAGATTTCGACGAGTTCATTTTCGATGTTAGAGATGTTGAGGAGAAGTATTATCTTTCCGAGAAAGTTGCCAAATACGTATTGGCAGGAGGCACTAAGAACTTCAAGACTTCGACCGAGACAGATTTGGATGTAGCGCGTCCTTTACTTCAGTCAATGCATAAAATGCACAGAGCAGGCGTTGATAACTATGTAACTCACAAAGGGCGCATAAGGAAATTAACTCCTCGTGAATGTCTGCGTTTGATGGGTTTCAAAGACTCTTTTAAGATAGTCGTGTCTGACACATCCGCCTATCAACAGGCTGGCAATAGTATTGTTGTAGATGTACTGATAGCCATTCTTAAGCAAATGGATATCACTCAATATGGTGTAATCGAATAACGACAATCTGATGGCTGATATAATTTGTCGATGGAGAAATGGCACTCCTAAAACTGTGGTGGAGTTAGTGAACTCAATGCCACATGAAGTAATGTCTTCAGATCGTTTTAGAGACATTATGTCAACACAATGGGATGGCGACTTTTTTAGGACGCCCTACCAACTGGCGTGTCAACTGGGGTTGTATTATGAATCCGATGATGGGTATTTCCATCCACGGTTTGATCATAATATAACAACGGAAGAAGCTGAAGAATATCTGTACCATTGGCTTCCACGCTACTATATACCGAATCCGTATATCAGTAAAAAAGGATTTAACGACATTGAGTGCCCCACTTTCTTCTTGAAAACGCTATATGAATATGTGAAGGCACATCCAAATTGCAATTATCATGATGCTTGTCTCGCCTGTTTCAAAGAAGAAGCAAAGAATAATGATGATATAATCCGCAATTACATCAATAATTATTCTCGTATTTTGACATTTTCTTCCGAAGGCAAACTAAATATAACAGACATAGACCCAACTCCAATAATATATCGAATGGACAGATCTGATAAACAAAGTTTTTTCGACAATTTCAACAACGATAATATAAATTCCTTAAAACCCATAGCAGAATCACTCCAACAGATATACTATGGGGCGCCAGGAACCGGCAAATCATTTGCCATAAACAAAGTCTGTACTCAGTTTGAAAATTACAGGACCACTTTTCACCCGGATACCGACTACGCTTCGTTTGTCGGGTCATATAAGCCCATCACTATCAAGACTGATGTTCGTGATATGGCCGGGCACATTGTATATGAAAAAGGAGAAGCCGTCAAAGAAAGCCGCATAGTTTACCGCTATGTGATGCAAGCGTTTCTTAAGGCTTATGTCGCAGCATGGCGTGAGCAGCAGAACGATGAACCTAAGCCGGTGTTCCTCATTGTCGAGGAAATCAATCGCGGCAACTGCGCCCAAATCTTCGGCGACATCTTTCAGTTACTTGACCGCAACGCAGCCGGATTCTCCGACTATCCCATTGTGGCCGACGATGATCTCGCCCAGGAACTTAAGGAGATTCTTGGCGGGTTCAGTATCGCAAAACACGATGCCATCAATGCACTTTACAGTGGAGGCAAGGATGTTGTCGGAATGGTGAAGAACGGCGATTGTCTTCTTTTGCCGAACAATATGTATATCTGGGCGACAATGAACACAAGCGACCAGTCGCTCTTCCCCATTGACTCAGCGTTCAAACGTCGTTGGGACTGGAACTATATCAAAATCAAGGACGCCGGCGAAAACTTCAAAATCATTTTCTCAAACGGCAACACATACGACTGGTGGGGCTTCGTTTCAGCCATCAATGAGCGAATTGAGGGCGGCGAGATTCAACAGGAAGATAAGAAACTCGGCTACTTCTTTGCAAAAGCAAAGGACAAAGTCATTACTCCGAAAGTGCTTCTATCGAAGGTTCTGTTCTATCTCTACAATGATGTATTCAAGGACTTCGGCCTTGATGAGGATTTCTTCAAAGACGAGAACGGGGAAACTATGTCGTTTGCCTCGTATTTCGACAATAATGGTCAGATTAATGAGGGTCTCGTAGAAAGATTCGTCACCAATCTTGGTCTTGAATCCGAGTCCACGAATCATACTGACGTAGTAGATGAACTAACTGTCAATGACAAGAAGATGCGGTATATCACTGATGCAGTATTTGAGATACTAAGCGAAGCCGCAAAATCGAATACGTCTGAGGCTATTTTCGATGCTGTAGATGAAATATTTGCTGACCGTGATGATGTCGTCAAATCAATTGATAATCCCGAATCCTACGAGAAGGAAAACCGTTGGAACAAGACACCGATTATTGCTAACGACGGCACTGCGTTTGTCGTAAGCAATCAATGGCATAAGAACGAAATTCAGCAAGTTAAAGAGCTTGCCGAACACTTCAATATCCCTTTTGATTATGCCCTTGGAGAATCAGACAATATGGATGATGAGTCAGAACAGAATGACGGTCGAGATTACACAAAATATATGATTAACGGCCAAGGGCGATATTCCAAGAAGATGCTTGCCTATGAACTTGTAAAATTATATGTAGAGCAGCATCCCGAAATGTCGGCTTTCGAGGTTGTTAAGGAATGGTCATCTCTTGGCAATATCGTCAGTCATTTTGTAGAACTAAAAGAGGCATACGACAGCCGCAAAGGAACAGACAAGGCAAACCGCGTAGCTATTGTAGAATGTAAAGGCGAACCCATATACGTTTCCACCAACGGCTGGGGCGGCAAATCAAAGATCCAAGAGCTGATTGATGCTGTTCAATCCAAAGGTTGGGGCATGTCAATAAATGAAATAATCTGATGAAACTGTTGATTGAGGGGTATCCGTACCCGATAGGACTGTTGCAGGAGCTGTTCCCCAATGTTGATGAACTCGACGTGGTGGACGGTGTGGCCTCCGTGAATTACGTAGGCTACTACTATTTTGCGTCCAAGGGTACGGCTGTTTTCATTCTGCCAAAGGTCGTTCTCAATCAACAGGACAAGGTATTCAACCGTTACACCCCCGAAGAAATAGTCGACCTGAAAGATAGCGGCAATCCGCTTTCGCAGGGCGAGCGTCAGTTCATCTACGGACTGTCCGTATGGATTTACCGTGCGATTGCCGTCTATTACGATTATTGTCGCAGTCACAACGTCGATCACACTATAGTCCGCCGACAAAGTGCTATCAAGGTCGGCAAAAGCAAGCGCCGCACAAGCAACACATTCCTTGACATAATTCTCTCTCTCATTGAGTTTAACAAAGAGAACCGCGACTGGTTTCTCTTTATACTCAAGAATATACATCGTGGCTTTAACAAAATCAACTGGAGCCGGACAATCAACAAGTCGCAGGTTGTGATTCAGGACAATCAGCCTGTCTACATCAATCCCGTCACCAAGCGGCGCGAGGTGAACTTTGACGAGGAACTGCTTATCATATTCTTCTCGATACTCCACTACATCAAAAAAGAATATGGTTTCCCGGTTGAGATAAACTTCAATTACGACCTCATCACCGGCAAGCGTTTTGAAATGTACTTAAACAAGGGATTCGGCGTGCGTCGCCTCCATCAGATCAAGTACAAATATTTCTCCGACAATGCTCTGCGCTTATGGGAGCTGTGCTATGCCTTCTTCGAGCAATCGAAGCAGGTAAAAATCAACGCTCAGCTCAACGAATTCCTACTCGTTAAAAACTTCAATATCGTTTTTGAGGCAATCATTGACGAGCTTATCGGCGATCACGCATTACCTGACCGTCTGAACAAGAAACAGGCCGACGGCAAGGAGGTAGACCATTTATTTATATGGGATAGCCTTACGGCACCGGAGGAAGAGAAGAAACGTGTATATTACATTGGCGACTCCAAATATTACAAGCAGAAGAATAGAATCTCCGAAGAGTCAGTGGCCAAGCAATACACATATGCCCGAAATGTCATTTCATGGAACCTAAATCTTTTCTTCGGAGATGATGCCGACGACAAGCCAAGGGAGACTGACTTCTGCCTGCGGGATGAAGTTACCGAAGGCTACAACGTCATACCCAATTTCTTCATCAGTGCAACAGTGCCCGATGACCTTTCGTATGGCGATACCATTGAGGTGACGAAAAAATCTGCGCGGACATTTACCTCACAGCAGTTCCGGAACCGACTATTTGACCGTGATACGCTCCTGATTACCCATTACGATGTAAACTTCCTTTACGTCGTGTCTCTTTACGGGCGCAACAATGCCGCGCAAAAGCGAAGCTGGCGTGATAAGGTGCGCAATATCTTCCGCGATAAAATCCGTCAGGTACTTGAGGACAAATACGAATTTTACGCTATGCAGGCCAAGCCCGGAGTATTGGCAGCCGATTATATGAAATCGCATTTCCAAGATATTTTAGGAAAGGTTTACCGACCTTTCGGCAAGGAACATATATATGCACTTGCTCTTGACAAAAGCAAACGTTACGCAGAGGAAAATACATCCCTGAAATCGCAACTTTCGGAGTATTTTGACATCGTCGATTATTCACTTGGGAAAGATCCGACTCCGGATCTGCCTCAGTATTCCGGTGTTATATCCGTCCTACCGTCGCTCAGCAAAGATGGCGTGTTTATGGTGATGATGGAGAATTACGCGGGAAAGTCTCTGAAATTTTTCGAGACCGGCAAACTTGCCGTCCCCATACATTACACTGCCGATGGCATGGAACTTATCAATAATGCCGCTTCTATCGGCTCAGTACTATTTCACACCCGCAAGCCCGATGGTCAGCATCTTTTCCGCCTAACGGAAGATGTACGGTTTGTGCCAAAGACGCTCATTCCCCACGAATACTATCTCTCCGTTCAGAATCCCTCGCCCCGCGATACCGGGGAATATACGGTGTTCCTCTATGCTCTCCTTGACATTGACATGACAGATGAATTGGATTCATCTATGCTGAACTGTCAGAACAAACCTTTTGCATCCCAAAAGGAACGCTATGATGCGCAATACTCAACACTTTCTATCCTGATAAATAATTAGATCTTAAATACTATGGAAAGGATTTTTCTGTATAAATCATATAATACTACCGTCTCTTATGATGATAAGAATTGGTATGTTAATGAAATCTCACAAGCAGAAGAGGGTGCTTGCTCAATAGATGAGTTGCGCACACAAGCACAAGATAAAGCCTACTCCCTAATGAAAGAGTTAGTTATTACTTATTGTTCAAATTTTCGTAATTTAGCAATATTGACAGCAGCTGGGACCTCTATGGAAAATGGAGAGAATGGTGGGAAGACAAGGACTGAACTTTGGGCTTCATACAAGGATGATATTATAGAGATTAGAAATATTATAGCTGAAAGTAATGCTGGAGCTGCTGCAAAGTGCGATGAGATTATTGAATCTAAAAATATTGAGAATTTCCTTTCCTTTGTAATACTCTATGAAAAAATCAACGGAAAGATCAAAGATAAGAAAGGTAATTTCTTGATTGAAAGCGTTGAAAAGAAAATTGCTGATGCTTGTAGATTGGAATTGGACAGCAAGAATTCTCATCATGCTTCTTTCTTACAAAAAATTACATCGAGAAAAATGGGACTTCCTCGTGTTCAGCTTTACACGACAAACTATGATACGTTATTCGAACAAGCGGCGCAACGCTTGAACTATACAATCATTGATGGCTTCTCATTTTCATATCCAAGAGTTTTCAACGGCAGTAATTTTGACAAAGATATAGTATATCGGAAACATACTCGGGTCAAACAAGAAGATAGTTTTGTCCCCGGTGTTTTTCAATTATTCAAACTTCATGGGAGCATAGATTGGGAAAAATCTTCAGATGGAAGAATTTTACAGAAAGAACATGTTGAACGTCCATGTATTATCTATCCTGCTAGCGAGAAATATGAAAGTAGTTATGAACAGCCTTATTTTGAAATGATGGCTAATCTCCAACATACTTTAAGAGAGGAGGGAACATTTTTAATAATAGCCGGTTTTGGATTTCAAGATAAGCATATCCAAAATATAATAAGAGAGGCCACATCTCAAAACCATAATTTCCATCTTTTGATAGTATGCTATGGACAACATCCCACGGCAGAGTCTTCCTCTGCGAGTGATGACTTGACTCAAAAGAAGGATGACGTCATTGGGAAGGAAGGTTCACTTAAAGAAAAAGATACTTCACTTGAAAAGAAAGAGCCATTATGGATAGATGGCATAGTTGGTTCTCTTGTTCCCGGATACTTAGATGACAAGGGCGCTACAATTCCAAATGTGACAATAATATATTCAAAATTTAAAGATTTCGTGGAAAATTATCCGCTAAATGATTCATATTTGACACAATCGGAAACAATTACAACACCCTTATGAAGCCATTTGACCATAGGAAATTTTTGGGATATGTATGTGAGGTAACGCCCAATTATATAAGAGTTCAGATCCCTACATCTGTCCTCTTGGGATCATTCTATCTTGAGGGGAGTATATTCAAAGGTGGTGCTGTTGGTAGTTTTGTAACTATAGAGGGGCATGACTATGGATTTCTTGGCAGAATATACGAAGTCGGGCTTCCGCAAAGTGAAAAGAATGAGATAACTGAGAATAAGTTAAATTCTGAAAATACTATATTTCACCCAGTATGCAAGATTGAGTTACTCGGTTTATTTGACGTATACAAACCAGAAAGTATTACAAAAACATCTTCTCGCTTTCCCACCGTGGGATCAAAAGTGTTTTCTTGCTCTAATGAGCAAATGACTGCGTATATCAGCAAGTATGGAGTAAAGGACAATGATGAAGACATCCCCATAGTTAGAATCGGTCGTTTAACCTCGAATAATTCAGTTTGCCAAATATCACTAAACTCAGTATTTGGCAGACATTGTGCTGTTCTCGGAACTACTGGCGGAGGAAAAAGCTGGACTGTCGCAAAATTAATTGAGACAGTTGCAAAAGGGACTAGAAACAAATGTCTTATCGTTGATGCTACGGGTGAATATTCTGAAATTGATAGTAATGCCACTTCGATTAAAATAGGTACAGGCGAATTTAGATTTAATTATGCCAATCTTTCCATAGATGAACTATATTTCCTATTAAAACCTTCTTCTAAAGTACAGGTGCCTAAGTTAATGGAGGCTATTCGTTCTCTAAAAATATCACGCCTCGACACACGTAATCAATTATCGATGTATTACAGTGTGGATTCATCCGGACAAATTATAAGGAAGATTATAAACAAGAGCAATAAGCCTAAATTACCTTATAATCAGTTCTACTATAGAAATGTTCAATTTATAGAAGACAATAACTGTAATTTCGACTTTACATTATTGCCATTTCAGCTTACAAATGAATGCATATGGGACAACGGTGATAATTGGGGTAGTCAGAACAACACTGATTTAGGCAACTGCATTAGCTTGATTTCCAGAGTAAATAACATAATGTCAACCCCGGAATATAATAATATTTTCGGCTTTAGGGATAAGGTTGCTGAATCGGAAGATCTAATAACGATTATTAATTCCTTCCTTTTGGATGACAAGTCAATTCTACGGCTTGATTTCTCGGAAGTAAGTTTTGATTATCAAGTCAGAGAAATTTTAGTCAATGCTATTGGACAGCATCTTTTGAATTTAGCTAGAAATGGTGATTTTAAAGAGAATCCGTTGGTCGTATTTATTGATGAGGCACATCAATTCTTAAACAAAAGCATCTCAGACGAATACTTTACTGCTAAACCATTAAATGCTTTTGAAAAAATCTCTAAAGAAGCCAGAAAATATGGTTTATTCCTATGTATTTCAACTCAAATGCCACGGGATATTCCTTTGGGTACCCTTAGTCAGATGGGCACGTTTATAGTGCATCGACTAATTAACGAACAAGACAAAAAAGCTGTCGAAGCCGCAGCCTCTACAGCCAACAAAAACAGCCTTGCTTTTCTACCATCTTTGGGTGAAGGTGAAGCTTTGGTTCTCGGTGTTGATTTCCCAATGCCATTGACATTAAAAATTGATATGCCAATATCGAAACCCAATTCGCAAACGCCAAAATTAAAATCTAGAAAATGAAAAATATAAATTTCGACTTAGATATTCCCAAAGATAATCCGTTACAATTTGACAAACTCCACAGACAACCATCTGTTGAGATGCTTTCTAAAATAATTTGTGGATTTCCACAGGGTTGTGTTTGTTCAATTAGCGCCCCTTGGGGTATGGGCAAAACACAATTTGTGAAGATGTTACAATTAAAACTGAGTCAAGATGGGCATCGTACATTCTTTTTCAATGCATGGGAGAGTGATTACACCGAAGATCCTATCACTGCAATTATTTCTGAAATGTCAATCTCCAAACAAAATAAAAATTTTTGGGGACTTATGGGTAGAATCGTAATTGGGGTTGGGAAGGAACTCGGCAAAGGTGCATTGCATAAGATTTCCGGTCTTGAATGTGATTCCTTATTTGACGCATTAGCTGATTGGAGTAAGAAAAAGGTAGAAGACTATGAGAATCAGAAAGCAACAATAGAACAATTTAAACAGTTACTATCCGAAGAAATTGCTTCGTCAGCATCAAAATTACCGGTCATATTTTTTATAGATGAACTGGATAGGTGTAATCCAATATTCGCAGTCAGGACATTAGAAAGAATCAAACACATATTCGATATACCTAATATTGTTTTTGTCTTATCAATTGACAAAAGTCAGTTAGAGAATAGTATATGTGGGTATTTCGGCAGTGATAAATTTGATGCAAAAGAATATCTTAGACGATTTATTGACATAGAATACCAGCTTCCAGAACCGTCTTATGAATGTTACATAGACCACATAGCTTCTAAGGTTGGCATTGAACAAGATTTGCGAATGGAAGGCAGTCGCGCGTACGAGGACTTTAAGCGTATCCTTTCCTTCCAGGCTGCAAAAGAACACTTGTCTCTTCGTCAGATAGAGAAATTGCTTATACATGTGTCCATCATAACATCGTCATTCTCCACGGGGGCATTAATGGAATATGTCGCATTTTTTGTCTATCTAAGTTTTTTCAAATGCAAAATTCTTAATAAAATTGAGAACAAACAATACAAAGATGTAGTGGAACTACTTCATGACATACAGACTTTTTGTCCCAAGACGGATGATGATTATTCATTCTTCATCGGTAAAGTTTTAGGATTGTATGGAGAATATGCAGGTTGTTTGGATCTGAAAAATCCTAACTCATGGCTTCCTAATGACAATCTTTATTTCTCAGAAGATGCAGCAATGCAACTTATCCCAGGAATGGAACAAGTTGTAAAAGCAGATTATTCACATAAAATAAAATTGGAAGAAATTTTGAGACATATTCACCTCTATTCCCATATAACGAAAGTTTAGATTGGGACAATGATTCCGCCAGGTTATAAACAGGCATATCACTTATTCTCTCGATATGTGATTCATTTTCGTTATATCATCAGTAGAATATTATGGTATATAAAGACAAATATAAGGAGTTTGAGCAGTATCTCTCTTCTGGGGAACCAGGAGTGGAGGAACGTGCGCGCAACTGGTCGATGGCTATTGGTTTGCAGGATGTTAACCGGTTGAAGCCGTCGGAATGTCTCCTTGAACAGGCTATGAATATCAATATTTCCTATATCTAACGTTTTTACTGATTTGCGACCATTATGGCGAAGAAGTTTGAGATAAGAAATAGCACGGCGGAATTCCTGATCTTTCAGATTGAGGGGAAGGAAGATGGCGTGCAGGTTATGTACCATAACGAATCTGTGTGGTGTACGCAGAAAGCTATGGCGCAACTGTTTGATTGTTCAATTGATAATATTGGTCTGCATCTTAAGAACATATATGAAACCGGCGAGTTGACTCAAGAAGCAACTACCGAGAATTTCTCGGTAGTTCAAAACGAGGGTGAGCGTAAGGTGAACCGGAAGCTAAAATTCTACAATCTCGATGCCATTATCAGTGTTGGATATCGTGTGAACAGTACCCGGGCCACGCAGTTTAGGCAGTGGTGTACGTTTGTTTTGCGTCAGTTTGCTATCCGTGGATATGTGATTGACAAGAAGCGCATGGAAAACGGCTCGTTTATAGGCGAGGACTATTTCGAGCATCTGTTGGCTGAAATCCGTGAGATACGTCTAAGCGAGCGGCGTTTCTATCAAAAGCTGACAGATATTTACGCTACAAGCATCGATTACAATCGTGATGCTCCGACTACCAGATTGTTCTTCAAGAAGGTGCAGAATAAGATGCACTACGCAGTTCATGGTCATACTGCCGCTGAACTGATAATTGACCGGGCTAATGCTGAAAAGGAGCACATGGGTCTCACTACATGGGAGAATGCTCCAAACGGAAAGATTGTTAAGCCTGATGTCAGCATTGCCAAAAATTATCTCAAGGAGAGTGAGCTGGAGGATATGGGACGGATTGTCAACTCATTCCTTGACTTGGCGGAAGATATGGCAAAGCGTCATATTCCTATGCCAATGGAGGACTGGGCTAAGCGTATTGATAAGTTTCTTGATCTTACCGACCGACACGTTATGACTGATGCCGGACATGTATCAGCCGAACAAGCTAAAGAATACGCTGAAACTGAGTTTGAGAAATATCGCGTCATTCAGGATAAGCTTTTCCAGTCTGACTTTGACCGTTTCAATGATGACAACCTCCTGCCATTGGACATAGAATAAAATTTGAGATGAAAGCATTGACATATACGAAGCCGGGACGGTTTGAGCTGATTGAGAAACCGAAGCCGGTGATTTTGGATCCGAAAGATGCTGTGGTGAGAGTTACTCTTTCGAGCATCTGCTCTTCGGATCTGCATATCCTGCATGGGGCAGTACCTCAGGCTGAAGTGGGCATCACCGTGGGACATGAGCTGGTGGGTGTCGTTGAGGCTGTAGGTTCAGCAGTCACCAAGGTTAAACCGGGCGACAGAGTTGCCGTGAATGTCGAGACGTTCTGCGGAGAGTGCTTCTATTGCAAACGGGGATACGTGAACAACTGCACCTCCGGCGGCTGGATGTTGGGCTGTCGCATCGACGGTTGTCAGGCGGAATATGTCCGTGTGCCATACGCCGACAATGGTCTGACTCCGATTCCTGATAACGTGAGCGATGAGCAGGCTCTGTTTGTCGGCGACATTCTCGCCACAGGTTATTGGGCGGCCAAGATTTCTGAAATTTCCGAGGAAGATACGGTGCTTATCATCGGAGCCGGTCCGACAGGGTTATGCACTCTCGAATGTGTGCAGTTGTATAAGCCTCAAAGAATAGTCGTTTGCGAAGCTGATGAGAGTCGCCGTGAATTTGTGCGCCAGCATTATCCGGATGTGGATGTTGTCGAACCGACAGAATGCCTTGAAATCCTTAAATCATTGACAGAGGGTCGTGGTGCCGACCGAGTGATTGAGGTTGCCGGAGGCGAGGATACGTTTGAACTCGCATGGCGTTTCGCCCGTCCGAATGCCATCGTAACGATTGTCGCGCTCTATGAGAAGGAACAGATACTGCCGCTGCCGTGGATGTATGGCAAGAACCTCACGTTTAAGACCGGCGGCGTCGATGCCTGCAACTGCGACAAAATCATGCAGCTGATTTCTGAAGGCAAGATTGACACCACCCACCTGATAACCCATCGCTTTCCCCTAAGCCGCATTCAAGAAGCCTACACCCTCTTCGCCAACCGCGCCGACAACGTCATCAAAACCGCCATCCTTCCGGACTGATAACATGATAACAGATAAAGAATATCCCGCAACACATTCCATGTCTACAGCATGGTATATGGTAGATGCCGACGGTAATGTCGGCCTGATGGCATTTGACGATAACGGTCCCGTGCCGGAGTTTAATCATGTACAGCCTGATTTAGGACTATCAGATTTAGTTTTCGGACAGGGATTTTCTGAGGAGGGCACTTGTAAAGGCATCCATTTGAACGCGGCACAAATTCATGAACTGCTTGGGCAACCGAGGGCACCAAAAGACGTTGAACTGTGGTATCAAGTTTGTCTAGCCATTTCACCAGAGTATACTACTGACTTCCTTACCCTGTGCAAAAACGAGGACATCACAAACTATGGATGTATCTCATCTGAGATGAATTTGTTTTTTGTCGATGTTTTCGAGTGCTTCGATGATAACTATAAAATCATCGTAGACTCTACTTTTGACAAAATGATTAAGGCAAACATGGTGAAGGCAATTTATCAAGTGCCGGAATTAGATGTAAACGCCGAATACAATCAGGATACTGAATCAACAGAGTTTACCAAAAACTTCGTCAATACACCATACTACATCTATTGTCAGCCGTACTGGACTTCGGACCCTCAACACCGCATGAATATCCCCTCAAATCCGGTGAAGATAACACAGATAGATGAACAATATCGTGAACGTCTCCTCCATGTTCCTGTCAGATTCAAAGATATGGAAGACATACAACTCGCTCAATGGTTTGTGTGCGATACCAATGCAAAAGACTTGATAATAGATGATGCGGGATATTCGCTTTTACCTATAGATGAGCATAAACATAAATACTGCCTTACAAGACCCTTCCTCTTTGACTTTTACGGATATTGTCCCGAAAGAGGCCATTATAACTGTGAGAAATGTAATCATGAGTGTGCAAGCACCGTCACGGTAATCAGGTCATTAACACCAACAATCCTCTATGTTATTGCTCCTGAAAGGAATTATAGCGCTTTCAATAGTTTTGATTTGCCACAGAAGATCAACGAAAAGGTTGCGGTCTTTAGTTATATTCCCAAATTCCCTTATCAGAAACAACGGGTTTGGATGGATATAGATCTGGTCAAAGAACGCATGACAGTTCAAGTCCTTGTTAATTTACTATTTTCTTCTCGCGGTTGGTTTGAAGAGGTTGTGCGAACCATAAATCCGCAGGTGATAATAATTGATGATGAAGCGCTACAGGTGTTCACATCCGTGTTCCCTGTAACTGACAACAAAATGCGGATTAACAATTCGTTATATCCGATATTTGCAATATCCTCCGTAAAAAAGGATTCCAGCCCGATCCTTGCCCTTGCCAAATTGCCTTATCGTGGCAAGGTTTTCCCTATGACTTACTCAGAACAGGAAGTTGAGGCTTTGAAACGGCAAAACAAAGTATCGGAATTCGAATGAAGACCAGGTAATCTTCAAATATTCATTGCCATGATTGAAATGCTATCAATAGACCTGAGCAATTATTGTAGCAAGGGTTGCCCATTCTGTTATAACCACAGCAATCCCGCCGGCATTACAGAATGGAGCGTAGAAGAAGCGATAGGCTTCCTGAAAGACTGCATTGCCAACGGAGTCAAAGCAGTGTCGCTCGGCGGCGGAGAACCGTTTGAGTATGACAGCATTTTTCAAGTTATCGACGCAATTTATCCGCTCTGCTATCTTTCAGTCACTTCCAACGGCTTACCATTGGAGTATGACATAACATGGCAGCAACTGACCAAAACGAAACCTGATAAGATTCATCTTACCATCCATAATCCCGATAGCGACACGGAAGTGATGAGGATTTTTAATCGCCTTGATTGCCTGAAAGGAATCGGAGTCAAGCCGGGCATCAATCTATTGGTCGCAGCTGATACAATCGCCGCAGCCCGTCAGACATATCGCTTGGCTTTGAAACATATCTCACCTGAACAAATAATCCTGGTACCACAACGATATTCCAAGACACCCACACCTAAACAACTTTCAGAAGTCACCGGAGGGCAACCTTTTCAGAGTCCGGCATGTTTGCTGAAATGCAAAGCACCGATGAACTTCGTTTCTATTTCATGGGATAAAAAAGTTAACTTCTGCAGTTTCGCAGGAGGCAAAGAACCCTTGCCGACCCTTGACTATTCAGGACTATGCACCGCCCTATCGAAAGTCGAATTTAAGCCATGTATATAAATTCTCATTACAATCTGAATCTGGAAATTAAAATTGATGAGCCCGGTACACTCTCAAAGAGAATTCCTTGTGATATAAGAGATAAAATCGTATCTCTAAAGATTTCAGGAAATATTAATCGCGAGGATTTTGATGATGTGCTTGACGATATGTGTGACTTTCATGGAGAACATGATAATGATGATAATTATAAAATTGATTTAGAAGAATCACCTGCATTGCGTTGTCTTGACCTTGGTGAGGCTGCTTTTGTTGGCGGGGAAGAGTTGCCATATTTCGGTTTTCATACACAATTAGAAACATTAATTCTACCCAAGGGCATATCTTCTATATTGGAGAGCGGAGAATTTGAGACCGGATTTTCAGATTCCGATATGTTGAAGGAACTTATTCTTCCTGAAGGCATCAAGACACTGCGGGGTGTTATGAATTGTCCAAATCTGAATGGGCTCAAAATACCCGAAAGCGTTGAAAATATAGAGTCATTTGCATTTTCCGGATGTTCTTCCATTCAAAACATCAGGATTCCTAAGAATGTCAATAAAATTGACGGAAGCTGTTTCGCCGGTTGTCATATTTCAGGATTTGAATTGGACTCCGATAACCAGAATTTTGTTGAAATAGATGGCGTGATATTTTCGAAAGACCTGACTCGATTGATTGCATTCCCGTCTTATTATCCTCATTCAAAATATGTCATCCCGCCAACCACTAAAGTTATAAGTTGGGGTGCCTTCATGGACAGTCAGATTGAAACAATTGAAATACCCGATAGTGTTGAAATAATAGAGGGATGGGCATTTCAGGATTCAACTGTATCTTCTCTTTTTATCCCTGACTCTGTAAAAGAAATAGGAGAGATTGCATTCCGTGGATGCGACAAACTGAAGACGCTTAGGCTCTCCAACAACATCTCTGAAATACCGAGGCAATTGATTTCGTCGTGCACCTCACTCAAACGGATTGAAATACCCTCTAATGTGAAGAAAGTGGAATATTCCGCATTAGCATGGTGCGAATGCCTGGAAGAGATTGTTATTCAACCCGGTGTCGAAGAAATAACAACAGATGGACCAATGCTGATACGGCCATCACTTCTTCAACGTGTGATTATTCCATCCACACTCAGAAAGATACCAGGAGGAGCCTTTTCATATTCAGAAAATAGAAATGTGTTCAATCTTGACTCAAGGAATCCATATTTTAGCCTTCACGACGGTGTCCTTTACTCAAAAGATGGCAAGCGTATCATATCTATTCCCAATCGCAGTCGAAAACGTTTTGATATCCCCGATGGAATAACTGTAATTTCAGAGATGGTTTTCATTGATATGACAGACTTGGAAGAAGTGACTCTACCGCATAGTTTGCAATCTATTGAAACCAGAGCATTCCAAGGTTGCACGTCATTAAAGACACTTACAATCCCTTCATCGGTTCAGAATGTTGATATCGATGCCTTATGGGCAGATAACCTAAAGGATGTGTTTATGATCGGAGATAATCCGCCAATAATGACTGTAAAAGTGCATTCTGAGGACTGGAGATTTTCAAAAGTACGTCTGCATGTTCCGCGCAAATCTTTACCTATCTACCGTAATTCTCCCGGTTGGCAATGTTTTGATATTACTGCTGATGAATAGATACCCTACATCCACGGCAATGACAAGCACATCGCCGACCGGTTCAAGCGGCAGCGACTTCATGAAGCGCATATTCTCATAAAACTCCATGTGAAGATCGGAGCAATATTGAATCTTCATTTTCAGGACTTTCTTTAGTTTATCCTCCGATAGGATTACACTTTTTCGACCGAATAGATCAACCGCCGTTACATTTTTTCAAATAAATCTGTAATGTCCGCTTTATTACCACGGTAATTATTACCACGGTGACAAAGTTGAATATAATCTTTGAAATGTCCAAATCCTATTAGGAGCCTCACCGGATTGGCCATTGGTCTAATATATCATACTCCACTCAGTCGACTTCAAGCTCAATTAAGACAAACTGCCCCAAAGTACGTTTTATTATACTTTCGTTTGGCAGTTTCAGAAATTCTCCTTATTTTTGCGAAAAAGTTTATTATGTCAGACTATGGAGCTGATGGATATAATGAAACAGCGCAGGGAAACGCTTTCCCTCACCCAACAGGATCTTGCTGAAATGTCGCAAGTGGGTCTTGCTACAATCAAGGATATTGAGCGTGGCAAGGGGAATCCTGCACTTAGCACCGTGAAGAAAATTCTTGATGTTCTTGGCATTGAGATTGAATATCGTATAAGACAGACCGTATGAAACAGCTTGAAGTATATTTCAATGAAATAAAAGCCGGTATATTGACGGAGAAGCACCCGGGACTCGGATATTCTTTCCAATATTCCGAAGATTATCTTGACTCTCCCATGCCTCCGATTTCCGCGACGTTACCCAAAAGAACAGATGCTTTTTATTCTGAGCACTTGTTCCCTTTCTTCTCCAATATGATTCCGGAAGGAGCAAACCGCCGTGTGATTTGCCGCTCGCTGAAAATTGATGAACAGGATTATTTCGGACTGCTTGAAGCGATGGCCGACAGAGATTTTATAGGAGCCGTTAATGTAAGGAGGATTACCAATGATTGAAATAAAGAACTGTCCTTATTCTCTTGCGGAAGGATTTGACACTTATAGCCCGAAATACGCCAAATTACTATTTGGTAAAACAAAAGTAAATCCGATACTTGGATTTGACATTGACGAATTCCGAAATGTCGGCGAGATTGCGGATGCCATGCACCGCATATCGGTTTCAGGCGTTCAGGAAAAATTTCCGGCTATTATAAATGCAGATGCAATCAATATAGCAGGCGACAATGAACGTTCTACGCATATATTGAAACCCGCGCCCTGGGACAAGACTCTTCGTGACCGCAAGATGATTCCTGCCAACGAACATCTTACTATGCAGATTGCCTCACAGATTTACGGAATACAGACCGCAGCGAATGGTCTTTGTTTTACGCCCAAAGGACAACCGGTATATATTACACGCCGTTTCGACATCCTCCCCGACGGGTCAAAACTCCCGATGGAAGATTTCGCCTCGATAATAGGCAAGAATGAACAGACCGCCGGACTCCAGTTCAAATACAACGGTTGCTATGAGGATATAGCCAAAGCGATTATGGCAAATGTAGCCGCATGGATGGTTGAGATGGAGAGATTCTTTGAACTTGTGGTTTTCAATTACATTTATGCTAATGGCGATGATCACCTTAAAAATTTCTCGTTGATTCTGAATGGGCGCGATTACCGACTGGCTCCTGCTTACGACCTCATCAATACCAGCCTACATGTCAATGGCGATGACTTCGGTCTTGACGGTGGACTGTCATCAGATATAGAAAAGAGCGACATCTACGACAGAACCGGCCACCCCTGCCGTCTGGATTTTGAGAGATTCGGAGACAAAATCGGCTTGGTGAAAAAACGTGTAGACAGAATCTTAAACAAATATATCGGATTCCCTGAAGAAGCAAAGCGACTTGTTGACCACAGTTTTCTCACCGACAAACTGAAACGCAATTATGTCCGCATCGTAAACGAGCGAATAAACCGTTTCAACAGATTTTCAGAATAATATCAATTTAGCCCATACAAAAATGTCAAAAGCAAAATTAAACAAACATATGTCGGCTCTATCAAAAGAACAGGTTGTTGACATAATGCTTCAGCTGTACGATGCGAGCAAGGAAGCGAGTGCATGGCTTGAGTTCTATATGGAGCCCAATAGCGATGCCGAGCTTGAAAAATATAAGAAGGCAATACGCAACCAATTCTTTGGTCGCAATGACTGGCCTAAAGATCCGAGTTTCAGAGAATGCAATAAACTGATAGCCTCATTCAAGAAACTCATACCTGACCCTAATGCTATTGCAGACCTGATGCTATATTATGTTGAGCAAGGGTGTAGCATTACCGCGCAATACGGTGATTACGATGAGCCGTTTTATACCGCTCTTGAGAACAATTTCAATAAAGCGGTTAAATTTATATCATCTAACGGACTAATGTCAGAATACTCGCCACGCATGAAAAAGATGATTGAGTCTGTGGAATGTTGTGGATATGGCTTCCCTGATACATTGTGGGACATATACTACGAATACGCAGAGGACTGATTAAATTCTTTTTGAGTAAGGATCTTCAATTTAGCGGAACTGAAGTCACACTTTTTCGACGGAACAAGCAGGCCTACGTTACATTTTTTCAAACGAATAAATGAAGGATTGTTACACTTTTTCAAACGAATCGATGTTGACCTTGTACCGGACCGTTTGCACATCTTAGTCAAAATCGCTAACTTTGCAGGTACAAAAACGCAGGCCTGAGAAGGTCTAAATTAGCGAATTATAGAAGGTATAACAGAGCAATTTCGGGCTTTTGTACCCGAAGGATTGCAATCTGTTGAGCGGCAACGTGTTCTACGCACTGCATCGGGAAGTAATTAGTTGGTTATCAATGATTTGCATTGATTATAATTGACTATTACTGAGCGATAAAACTTAACTCTTACAAGAACGCCTAATGCTGATAACTGTCAGTGTTAGGCGTTTTTATGCGCCATTTTGTACGGATTTTGTACGACAGCGACTCATTTCACCCCAGGCGTCAGCAAGGTGGTGGAGGTTTGCGGACGTAGACGGACGTCAACGGACGCGCACGAACAAACTAAGGCGAAATTAACACCAACGAAATGAGTAGCAACATTAGAATTGAAAGAATCTGCGAGTGGTGCGGCAACCGTTTTATGGCTCAGACAACGGTAACGCGATTCTGCTCCAAAAGATGTTCCGAACACTCCTATAAGGAGCGTATGAGGCAGAAGAAGATGGCTCTCTCCAATCAGGAGACCAGCAAATGCAATCCGGAACGTAAAAGTCGGGATAAGGATTTTTTGACACCGACCGAAACGGCCCAATATCTCGGTGTGTGCCGGACATATATTTATGACAGCATCAACCGAGGTAAAATCAAGGTAACACGAATCGGTAGAAAGACCCTCATCAGCAAAGCCCACATTCAGGCGATGTTTGATTTTCTCTCACCGAAAGAAAGTGAGTCGAAAGAATCCACTGAGAAAAAAGGAAAGTCCCTTTCCGACTTTTACACCCGCGCCGAGATTCGGGAGAAATTCGGGGTCAAGAATTCGTGGATTTACAAGGTTGTTGCTGAGAACAATGTGCCTAAGACTATCCTTCGTGGCAAGGCTTATTTCAGCAAGAGCCATATCGACCGGCTGTTCTCGCCGAGAAAGGAGAACCCAGAAATAACGGAGTGGTATTCGGTGGAGGATATACAGAATAAGTATGGCATGACCCTTTCGGCGATTTATTCGCTGGTGTCAAAAATCGGTATTCCTAAACGCAAAGAGGGACCGAAGGTCTATTACTCCAAATATCATTTCGATGTGGCTAAGGGTGCCAAGTCAGCCGAGGATGTCGAGTTTATCTCAGTGCCCGAAGCCATGGAAAAATACTCGCTGACACGCGACCAGCTGTATCACTACGTCAAGACATACAAAATCACCAAGCTCCAATGCGGCAAGTATGTCAAGCTGAACGCCAAAGAGTTAGAAGCATTGTTCAACCCCGAAATTCAGTTATAATCCGGTGATTTTTGTCACCGGGCAACCACCATATACCTTTGCACCTTATAATTCAAAACAGCATAATATGGAATCATCAACCATCTCCAAAGTGACACTCCGTCAGGAGAAACTGCGTAGCGGCAAACTGTCGCTCTACCTCGACTTCTACCCGCCGATATGGAATCCGCACATCAAGAAGATGTCGCGGCGCGAGTTCCTCGGTCTCTATCTCATCGGCAACCCAAAAGATAAGTTCGAGCTTGATTACAACGAGGAAATCATGCTCAAAGCACGTGGCATCCGTGCCACACGTGAACTGGCTATCATCAACGAGGAGTTCGGCTTTCTCGACCGCACCAAGAAACAAGCGGATTTTCTGGAATATTTTGAGAGCAAGACCAAAGAGAAATACCAGAAATGGGAAATAGTGTATAAGCACTTCAAGGACTTCTGCAATGGCAGGTGTCTGATGAAAGACGTCACCATCGGTCTCTGCAACGACTTCCGAACATACATTCTCAAAATCCGTGTCAAGCAGTCCGGCAATATCATATCTCGCAACTCGGCTGCCGGATATTGGTCAACATTCCGCGCCCTGCTGAAACTGGCGTATAAGGAGGGCTGGCTCCGCGAGAATGTCAACGATTATCTTGACCGCATCGACTGGGAGGAACCGAAAATCAACTATCTCGAAATCGAGGAGGTGAAACGCCTTGCCGCCACTCCCTGCAAAGTGGATGTGCTGAAACGAGCATCGCTGTTCGCCTGCATGACCGGGCTACGCATCAGCGATATTCTGCAACTTCGTTGGGAGAATATCGAAGTGTCTCCCGACGGCGGCTACTGTATGCGAATCCGCACCCAGAAAACCAAGACACAGGCTACATTGCCATTAAGCGACGAGGCGCTGTCGTATTGCGGCGAGCCCGGCCGCGGCATGGTATTCAAGGGGTTGAGTCGAGCACATACACGCGAACCATTCAAGAAGTGGCTCAAAGATGCCGACATCAAGACATTAGTGTCCACTAAAAAATCATAAGAGTACCTTGAAATTATTGAAATTCAATCTGTTATAAGAGATTTTGAAGCGCAACGATTTGAAATTACTTTTGCAGTCTGAATCAGACTGTTATGAATAAGGACAAATATGTTTTCGCCCAATTAGTCGGCTTTCTTGACAACTTCAAGTTCCTGCGTATTGTAAAGAAATATGATGGCGACAAGTATGTAAAGAGTTATACTTGTTGGAATCAACTACTTACAC
>CEAC01017434.1_pt1 | contig 26973 bp, 18 predicted proteins | sample 557411 | NCBI WGS metagenome assembly CEAC01 (sample SAMEA3182094, study PRJEB8094) | gut metagenome | biome: human; feature: gut; material: Stool; isolation source: human stools | place: Canada | collected 2012-02-21
GGGTGTATACACCTTCTTGACCAGTTTGTTTGAATTTGCAAGTGTCGCCATAATTTTGCCCTTCTTGATTATGGTAATTGATCCGTCAGCGATGATGAACAATTTCTTTTTGAGAGCGGCGCAACAGATTTTTCATTTGTCAGGTGAAAAACAGGTTTTTGAATTTGCGGCTTGGGCTTTAATCATAATGATTGTTTCAAAGAACATTTACGGGATTTTCATTATGTATTGGCAAAACAAACTCCTTAAACAATGGGCTTTGGACATCAAGTTGATGTTTATGAGAATGTATTTGTATTCTCCGTTTGAGCAAAATGTTAAAGATGCAGACAGCGAAAAGTTCTTCTCTATGTCGGCGGTTGTTGATAATGTTTTCGACCAATTTGTGTTTAGGGTAATCGTTTTTACGACAAACACTCTCGTAGTCGGTTTGATTTTCGCGTGGATGATTTATTTGCTTCCGCAATATTCCTTGCTTGCGGCAATATTTTTCACCGTTTCGGCATCTTTGCAAAACAAAATTATTTTCAAAATGGCTAAAAATTATGCCGACGAAAAATATAAACTTGAACAAGGTCCTTACGACACGCTGCTTTCCAGCTTGCGTTGTTTGAAAGAAATAAAAATCACAAGTTCGGAAAATTTCTTCTTCAATGTCTATGAAAAAATTTCCAAAAAATTGGTGCCTTTGACAGAAAAAATAAATCTTTTGCCGATAATTCCACAATATGTTATCGAAATTATTTTCGTTTTGACCGTAATTATTTTGTTTGTCGGCATTTTCCAATCTTACGGTTCGAGCAAAGAACAGGTCATTATTGCCTTTGGCGTTGTTGCAATCTGCTTGTTCAGAATTTTGCCCCTCATGTACAAAAGTCAGGTTTGCATAAATTATATGGATATGTACAGAGAATATCCGCCGAAAATCTTTGAACTGTATGATTCTTACAAGCAGTACAAGGATTATATCAGCGAAACTTCGGCTGACAGAATTTCGTTTAAAGACAAAATTTCAGTGACGAATTTGTCCTACTCTTACGATAAAAAGAACAATGTATTGGACGGGTTGAATTTCGATATCAAAAAAGGTGAATATATCGGAATTATCGGGATTTCAGGCGCGGGAAAAACGACTTTGGTCGACTGCCTTACGGGGCTTTTGCTCGGCGGCGGTGAAATCACTATCGACGGGGTTAAACTTGTTCCCGAAAACATCAAGTCGTATCAGAACATCATCGGCTATGTGTCTCAAAATACCAATACCGTGCTTGGTTCTTTGACGAAAAATATCGCTTGGGGTATTCCGAATGACAAAATCGACGAAAACAAGGTGCATAATGCGCTTCGCGAAGCGAAATTGTACGACCAAATGGCTGCTATGCCCAACGGTTTGAATACGTTTATCAATCGTGACGGTACGGGAATTTCGCAAGGTCAAAAACAGAGAATAGGCATCGCTAGAGCATTTTACCGAAATCCTGAACTTTTGATTTTTGATGAAGCCACATCCTCGTTAGACGTTGCGACAGAACATGAAATTATGGACATTCTTGCCGAAAAGAAAGGCAAAATGACAATGATTGCGGTATCTCACAGATTAAGTACATTGACCCTTTGCGACAAAATTATCTATATGGATAAGGGCAAAATCGTTGATATAGATACGTTTGATAATCTGACCGCAAAATATGCGGACTTCGCTAAATTTGTCGAACTTTCCAATGTTCACAACGAGGACTGATTTAAGAATTTTTGATTTTGATTTATGCATAAAAATAGAGTTGGTCTTTTGACCAACTCTTAAATTTTTGTCTGAAAAAACTCTGACTATTCAGCAGCTTCTTCTTTTGCTGCTTCTTTAGCATCTTCTTCAGTAATGATTTCTTCTTTGATGATTTCTGAAGCAACAACGTTTACGTTCATTTCAGCTTTAACTTTTGAAGTTAATTTGATTGTCATAACGAATGTTCCCAATTTGTTGAGAGGAGCACTCAATGTGATTTCTTTTCTGTCAACTTCAACGCCTGCTTTTGCGAGGATTTCTTCAGCCAATCTCTTAGTTGTGATTGTACCGAACAATTTTCCGCTTTCACCAGCTTTTGCAGCGATTTCGATAGTACCGAAGTTTGTAAGTTTTTCGCAAACTGCAAGTGCTTCTTGGTGAAGTTTTTCTTGTTTTGCTTTAATTCTTGCAAGGTTCTTTTCTCTGTTAGCGATTGCACCCGCAGTAGCTTTTGTTGCTAAATTTTGGGGGAGAAGGAAGTTTCTTGCATAACCGTCTTTAACTTTAACGATGTCGCCGGCTTCGCCGATATTTTGAACGTCTTTTGTTAAAATGATTTCCATTATAATTCTCCTTTGTGATGTTTAGAAGTAAGAAAATCATAGTAAAAACAAAACTATTTGTCTATCAGTAATTTTCAGAATTTAACAAAAATCAAGATTTAACATATTTTTGACAGATTTATTCTTCGATTTTGATAATTTCTATTGTCGGATTACTCAATCCGTTGCTGTTTGACGAAAAGTACCAATTCCACAACTTTAAATCTCCTCCGAAAATGGCTACTCTGCCATCAGGCAAAAGTACAGAAGGCGGAGTAAATAATGCAAGTACAAAAAATCTGCCTTTTTGCAACTTCTTATTTCCATGTTTCAATGTACCTGTTTTAATGTCATACAAGTAAATATTTCTAAATGACGTAACAATTCCGAATTTGCGATCTGTTTCTAATCCGTAAAGTAATAATCTTTCATCATTAAGTTTCTGGCAATTCATTATTCGAGTTTTATCATCTTTGAAAATTTCTAATTTTTGAGAGGTCAAATCTTTCGTATTTACAATTAAATATCTTGTATCATCATTCCACCAAAAATACGAAATTAAAAACCTATCTTCACCAATTTTTATAATTGGTGAATTTGCATATCTGATTCGTTCCTTAGGAACTTTGATATCAGAAAGTTTCTTTTCTTTTAAGTTATACACTTTTACAAAAGGATAGATTTGGGCATCTTTGCCATATAGGATAATTTCATCATCGTTTATTTTTTCGATATCTAAAATATCAATTCTTTTGTCCAATTTGAATATTTTATCTTTTGCAAATTTATTTGTGCGTAAATCATAGATTTCAAAATAATAATTATTTGTACCGTAAATTTTGTGTGCAATAACGAATTTATCATTGCCGATGTATTTAATAAACTCAGCATCTATCAAAGGTGATTGAAAGCATTCTTTGCCCGTTGGAACATCTATAATTTTGATAACATTGTTATATTCGCGTTCCTTATGTTTTGGATTTTTTGGTATTTGTTCATAAACCGCTATTTTATTATCATCATATTTTTCAATTTTCCTGTTAATATCTCCATTGATTTTTAAGATATTTTTAGCAGGCTTTAAATCTAATGTTTTTGTGTCATAAAATCTTATAAAATTTTGTAAGTTTGCAACAAAGATGTCATCGTTTAACAAAAATGCATTATCTGCGAAATTGTCATATTGTTTTAATTCTGATGAAAACTTAAATCCTTCGGCGCGGTAAATCGCACTTTTGATACTGCAAACAATTACAATTATTATAATTACGGATAAAATGAAAACGGCTGCTATGCGTATGATTTTCTTTAAAATCTCAAAAAATTTTTTCATTGAAACTCCTCTCTGATGCAAAATTTAGTGTTCGTAAAAAATTACGGAACAGGGTCGTAGCCGCCCTCGTTCAAAGGGTGGCAGCGGCAAATTCGTTTTAATCCGAGCCGGCTGCCTTTCCAAAAACCGTATTTAACAATCGCTTGTCTCGTATATTCCGAGCATGTCGGGTAAAACCTGCATGTTCGGGGGGTATATTTTGAAAAAAATTGATATATTTTTATTATTAATAATGCCAACTTTTTTAACATTTTAAACCTACAAAATATACTGTTTCAAACTGTCGCCCTTGAAGATTTCAATATCGTCTTTGCCGTGAATATAAATCAGACAGGAAATTACAGACTTAAATGTCGCAAAATCGGGATACGAAAGTTTTTTTCGCAAGTCTTCAATATTGTCCGACAAAAATTCGGTAAGCATTGTTTTATTCTTGAAAACCAATGAACTGAAGTAATCCAATCCCTCTTTCGTTGTAATGTTTTCAAAATACAAAACGTCAGGGTCTTGAAACTCGATAAATCTCATCGCTTTATCAATGTTAAATCCGATATTTTCGTTGAGTTCTGACTGATGAACCCCTTTGAGTTTATATTTTGCGATAGATTCAATCGTCATATAATTTTTGTTTTCGACGTTCAATTCTTCCAAAATCGAGTAAATCAAGTGCGTTTTTCCGCTCAAAGATGAGCCGCAGACGGGGATTACGCCCGCCGTATTCAGCGCGTTTTTGATATCTTCAATCTGCGATTCCGTAAGTCCGTATTCGGCAAGTTTCTTTGGCGGTTTGTACAATTTTACCAAGATACGTTCGTGTTCCAATGTCGGGAACGCTGCGACACTAGCCGTCAACTGGATATCATCGTCGGTTGTGAAAATGAGTTTCCCCGCCTGTGAAATTTGAGAAACATTCGGGTCTAAGTCGGAGGCGACTTTCAATTTTGACACGAATGCTGCTTCCAACATCGACGGAATTTCGCCTGTCGTAACGACTTCCGACGGTGTTCTGAATTTTACCGCGAGTCCGTTTTCTCCGTGTTCAAAAATTAACTCGTGAATGTCTTCCAAAATTGCCTGTTTCAAAATCGCTCTGATGAGCAAAAGAGTATGTTCTCCCGTCAGGCTGCCTTTGTGCAACTCCTCGCGCCAGTCGTATTTTTCCTCAGGGTCGGTCGCGGAGACTTTGCCGACGCAATCGTCTTTATAATATTTGTCAATTGCCTGCAAAATAGAAGTTTCGGAAACAATTACAGGTTCGATTTCACAGCCGATTTTGTCCACGATTTTGTCAATCGCAAACAAGTCCAAAGGATCGCTCATCGCGACGCTTAGGCTGTCTTCAATCTTGAAAAGAGGTATCATTTTGAATTTTCTGGCTTCGGTTGCCGAAATATACTTCAAACACTTTTCATCAATGATATAAGTGCTTAACGTCGTTGACGGGAAGTGCAACTTTGATGCCAAAAAGTCAAGCAAGGCTTGCTCTGTGATTAAGCCCTTGTTTATCAATACTTGACCGATATTGTGTTTTTGCGAAATCGCTAATTCTTCCGCTTTTTCCAAATCTTCATACGTTATTAATTTTTCTCTGACCAAGTCGTATTTTAATTTTTCGAGAGTTTTATTACTGACTGACTTTTTTTCCATACTTATCCCAGATATGACTTAACCCTTTCAATTACAAAATTTATGTCAAACGGCTTTGTGATATACTCGTCCGCGCCTGTTTCTTCCCCTAATTCCTTATCCTTTTCCTGTGAACGTGCCGTCAACATCAAAATCGGAATGTCTTTGTATCGGGTATCAAACTTCAAAAGTCTGCTTACCTTATATCCGTTCATAACGGGCATCATGACGTCTAAAATGATTAAGTCGGGCATGATTTCTCTTGCCTTGTTCAACCCTTGCTCTCCGTCATAGGCACAATGACATTCGTAATTTTCAGTTTCAAGCATAAATTTTAATGTTTCGACAATGTCTTGTTCATCATCGACAATTAACACTTTTTTAGCCATTTATAACCTCTTTCAATAATTTTTTTGATTCTTTGATAAGTTTTTCCGAATCACCTGCATCTTCAGGGTAAAATGCTTGTGAATAGTAGATTTTCTTTCCGTTTTTAATGGTTTCGTCGTTCTTTGCAAAGTCCAAAATTCTTTGAATTACAAAATTGAAAATCTGTCTGTTCATTTTTATATCGTAGTAGGAATAATAAAGTCTTTCCTTCGTTTCCGTATAAAAATGTTTTGATTCCGTTGTCTTTTTGAAAATATTTTCGCTGTCCAATTTGTTGATAAACTCTACCAAATAAGGCATTTCGGTTAATTTATTTTCGCAAAGAGTAATAAGTCCGAACGAATTGTTATCAGCGTTTGAAATATCGTGGTGAAGTTGCATTTCAAATCGTTCGTCTTCCGTCAAAACAGGAATTGCGAGGAAAAAGTCAGAGCCTTTTCCGACAATGCTTTCCAGCCACAAGAAGCCGTTGTGAACTTCTGCGAATTTTTTAGCAATGAAAAGACCCAAGCCTGTTCCGCCGACACTCCTCGAAAGTGTGCCTTTGACTTGTTCAAATTTTTCAAAAACCTTGTCAACATCTTCGCTCGAAATCCCCGGCCCTGTATCCGATACTTTGACATAAACATATTCGTCCGAAAGGACACAATCTTTATTTGACGAAAACGGTTTTTCTCTAAGGTCGGGTGCTTCGATAATACCCGTCGTAATAGTTATTTTGCCGCCGTTAGGAGTGTATTTAAGCGCGTTTGAAACGAGGTTTGTCACAACCTGTTCAATACGTTTTGTATCCATATAAAGTGCGGGAAGATTTTCCGTTTGATCGAGTACAAACTCGATGCTCTTTTCATCAGCAAGGTTTGACAAAGATTGCCTTACGGATTCAACAATCGGCGAGATATTTGCCACGGAAAAACTGTAATCCAATTTGCCCGCCTCTGCCTTCACGGAGTCAAGCCATTCTTGAATAATAGAGAGCAATCTCGTTCCGTTTCTCTCAATCATTTTGACAAAAAGATTGGCTCTGTCGGGCATCCCCGGAATTGCTCCGCTTAACAGGATTTTTACAGCGTTTTGAATAGCCGTCAACGGAGTTCTTAACTCGTGAGAAACGATTGAGAAAAATTCCGACTTTTTCTTCTCCATTTCTTCAAGTTTTATGTTTTGTTCTTTGATTTCTTCGTAAAGAACGGCGCTTTGCAACGGGAAAGTCGCCTGTTTTACGAGAGTGTGGAACCATCTTATGTCCTCTGACTTAAATTCTTTTTCTTTGAAAACTTCAATAATTCCGAAAAATTTATTCTTGATGTTAATCTGTTGAAGCGCCGTATCGAAGTTAAATACATTCAAGTCGTATTCAAATTCTTTTCGTTTAATATTTTTGATAACTTTGATTTCTTCTTTTTTTGTATGGATGTTGAAATAATTTTTGTAACTCAACATTGCCCTGAATTTGATTGCTTCTTCAAGCCTCGGGCTGATTGAGTGGACGGAATTTATAATGAGTGTAATATCTGTCGGGTCATTGAAAACCAACGAATAACAAAGTTGGTAACTCAAACTTTTTTCAATTCCCTCGGTCATGATTTTTATGAGTTCCATTTTGTTTTGAGAACCCGTCAATTCCGTTACGGTCTTGTTTAAGACGTTTAATCTGTATAAACTTTTTGAAAGTTCTGCGTTATTTTCCGCCAATTCGTCCAAAGAATGCTTTGCCAAAAGTGCCGAATTTACGGTCGCGATAAGAATATCTTTGTCTATCGGGTCAGAAATGTACAACGGTGCATATTTCAGAAAACTTTTATCCTCTTCTTTCGGATTTACGATGAGGATTGTATTCACGTTTTTGATTTGGGTGCTGAACTTTATCGAACGGCAAAAGTTCACCGCATCTTCCAAATTCACGGTGTCAATCAGCATAATATCGAACGCGTTGTTTTTAAAATACCCTTCAAAATCTTCCTCGGTTGAAAACGAGTGAAGATTATGTTGTTTTAACACAGAGGAGACAAACTCCGTTCTGTCTGCATTTTTAGTGAATAAAAGAATATCTGACATCTTACATTACCAAAGTTATACAACCAATATTTTAACAGTTTTTTCTAAAACATACCTTTAATAAATAAAACTTAATCTTTATGACAAAATGTTCCGAAAAACGGCGCGAAAACTTGACTGTAATATTCCCTCGGAATAGAATAATGGCAAACGTTGAAGATTTAATGACGCTTAAATCATAAAGGAGATAAAAATGGCAAAAATTTATTATGCAAGCGACTGTAATTTAAGTTTATTAGACGGCAAGACAGTAGCAATCGTTGGCTATGGCAGCCAAGGTCACGCTCACGCTCTTAACTTGCACGAAAGCGGTGTAAACGTTATCGTTGCACTTTATGAAGGTTCAAAATCAAGAGCAAAAGCAGAAGCAGCAGGTTTGAAAGTTATGAACGTTGCTGACGCTGCAAAAGCTGCTGATATTATTATGATGCTTGTTCCTGATGAAAAACAAGCAGATATCTACAAGAGAGAAATTGCTCCTCACTTAACAGCAGGCAAAACTCTTGCATTTGCACACGGATTTAACATCCACTTCAATCAAATCGTTCCTCCGTCAGATGTTGACGTAATTATGATTGCTCCGAAAGGACCCGGTCACACAGTACGTTCTGAATACGTTGCAGGCAAAGGCGTTCCTTGCTTAATCGCAGTTCACCAAAACGCAACAGGCAAAGCACACGATATCGGACTTGCTTATGCAGCAGGTATCGGCGGCGCAAGAGCAGGCGTTCTCGAAACTACATTCAGACAAGAAACCGAAACTGACTTGTTCGGTGAACAAGCAGTTCTCTGCGGTGGCGTAACAGCCTTAATGCAAGCAGGTTTTGAAACATTGGTTGAAGCAGGTTATGCTCCCGAAAATGCATACTTTGAATGTATTCACGAAATGAAACTTATCGTTGACTTGATTTACCAAGGCGGTTTCGCAAAAATGCGTTACTCAATTTCAGATACTGCTGAATTTGGTGACTACGAAATCGGCAAACGTATAATTACAGAAGAAACTAAGAAAGAAATGAAGAAAGTTCTTTCTGAAATCCAAGACGGTACTTTCGCTTCAAAATGGATTACCGAAAACAAAGCAGGCGGCAGAGCACACTTCTTGGCTACAAGAAGAATGAAAGCAGAACATCAACTCGAAGCAGTCGGTAAAGAACTTCGTAAGATGTATTCTTGGAATGAAGAAAAATAGTTCTTCAAAATTAAGATTATTGAATGGGACGACAATTGCCGTCCCATTTGATTAGGAGAAAATATGTTTAAAAGATTATTACTAATCCTTATGGCGGTGTTGATTTTAACAGGATGTATGCCTGCGCCGATAGACAAAAAGCAAACTGTCGTACCCGAACCCGAAAAAAGTATGGTGACGAGGTCATTGTCCGCTGTCGGTAACACGTTCAGAATCAACAAAAAACTTAAACTTGCCAAAAAAGGCGAGCCGATGGTTGTTGCCTATGTCGGTTCTTCAATCTTTTACGATAAGTCGGAAAATTCGGTTAGTGATTTATCTTTTGAATACATAAAAACTTTTCTCGGTAAAAAAGCGCATCTCAAAAAGATTACATCAGGGGTTGAAGATTCGACTTCAATTCTCGGAAACATTCTCTTAAAACGTGATGTTCTATCCAAAAAACCCGATATTATTTTCCTTGATTATGCGGTTTTCGATACCCCTAATCAAGATTGCAGAGAGGCTTTTGAAGCAATTATCAGAAACTCTTTGGCTTGCGAAAACGAGCCTCAAGTTGTAATTTTGTTGAACACAAATTCTGACGGCTCATACAAACAAGATTTTATGGAGCAGGTCGGTAGATATTACAATTTGCCGATTATCAACGTTGCGACCGCTATTCAGCCTGAAATTTCTTCCGGCAGAGCAGCTTTTTCAAAGTTCTATACCGAAGACGGTAAACTCAACGAGTACGGAAAACAAACCGTTGCAAAGTTGCTCGACAACTACATTTTGCAGGCTTCAAAAAACAAAAAGGATAAATCTTATATCGTTCCTCAAATGATGTACAGAAACTCGACTTCTCACAATATCAAGTTTTTGGATGCGCAAAATATTCAGTCTGTTAACGACGGTTCTTATTTCAGAGGCAAAACCAAAAACGAAGATTTCCCAAACAAAATCGAATATATGACAAACACGGGCAACCTTCCTTTTACCTTTAAACTCGATGCAAACAACGTTTTCTTGATTATGCCCGTAAGCACGGCAAGAAACGATGTTATTCAAGTGGAGGTTAACGGCAAAAAAATTGCAAAAATCGACACGAAAGGAAACTTCGATAACGATGTTCCTCAGGCTTTCAAGATTTTTTCAAGTTCAAAGACCGATAAAGTCACAGTATCTATCAAACTCGTTGATGAAGAAGAAGTGAATACCGATTTTTCTCAAAATCCCGAAGAAAATGACAAAGAAGATATGCATGAAAATATGCAAAAGGTCAAAAACGCAATGAATACTCCAGAAAACGATTTTGAATTTTGGGGAATAGCGTATACAAAACACGATTCAAAATAATGAACTTTGCGAGAACAAAGTCGTTATATATGATATAATTTTGTCGGAGAAAATTATGAAAAAGTTTTTATTAGCATTAGTTTTAATATCATTTGGCGCAGGTGCTATTGCTGCCGTTGAAAATCCGATGGAAGCCATGTTTAAAACTTGGTACGGGGTAAAAATTAAAAAAGTTGTAAAATACTGGGGTCAGCCCACGGATATCGAATACGACCAAAGTCAAAAGAAATACAAATGGCTTGAACATTCAACAAGATATATCCCTGGTACGCAATATCAAAAGCGTGTTGCTTGCGAAAGAGTTTTGATTGTTGACGTTTCGGGCAGAGTCGTTTTCGGCAAGTATAACGGAACGGGTTGTCCGTTTACTACCGAAGGTGTTAAGCAATGGATTAACCCCGAATTTTAGGCTTTCTTTTCTAAAATAAAAGTTACGGGTCCGTCGTTAATGAGTGCAACATCCATCATTGCACCGAAAACACCCGTTTTGACCTGTAAGCCGCTCGATTTTGCCATTTCGACAAAATTATTGTACATAATTTCGGCATCTTTCGGGGGCATTGCCGCATCAAAACTTGGTCTTGTGCCTTTCCTCGTATCGCCTGCCAAAGTGAATTGAGATACAATTAAAAGTTCTCCCTCAACATCTTTAACGGAAAGATTCATTTTGTTGTTTTCGTCTTCAAAAATGCGAAGTTTCAACATCTTTTCGCAAATGTATTTTGAAATATCTTCCGTGTCACCTTTTTCAACACCGTATAAAACCAAAAGACCGTGTTTGATTTCCGAATATAATTTCCCGTCAATTGTGACGGACGCTGATTTAACTCTTTGTATAACTGCTTTCATGGTAAAAATTATATCAAAAAACAAAAATTATTTTTCAAGAATTTTGTCTAAAATTCCGACCAATTCTTCGATTTTTTCATCTTGAGCAGCCTTATCTCCTTGTACAACAGAATCTTTAATACAATGCTCAAAATGACCTTTCAAAATCTCGTAGTTCACTTTCTTTAATATGGATTGGCTCGACAAAATTTGAGTGCTTATATCAATACAATATCTGTTTTCCTCAACCATATTGATAAGACCTTGAATTTGTCCCTGTACCGTTTTTAAAAGTCTTACGACCTTCTTTTTATCAGCGTGCATAACTTTTCCTTTTAATTGCGGCGGGCTTTTTGCCCGCCGTACGTTTTTTATTTGCAATTGCAGTCGCAGTCACAATTGCTCTTTGATTTTTTCTTAAAGATTTTGAAAATCTTAAATCCGTCTTTTTTGCATTTGCATGTTTCTTTGTCCGCGCATCCGCAATCACATTTTGAACAATCGCATTTGCAAGTGCAGTCTTTGCCATCTTGGCAGCCGCATGTGCAATCTTTTGTGCAAGCGCATTTGCAATCGCAGTTGCAGCCGCAATTACAAGCAAAAGCCGCACCGCCCATGTAAATGAAAGCGCCTAATAACATTGCCGTTGTTAATAGTTTCTTCATAATAACATCCTTTCTTTTGTTATTAATGCTCACCTGTTGAACACCCCCACGGGGTATAGGTATTATAAATCTGTTTTTGGGATTTGTCAACGTTTCACTATTTAAAAAAGAATGGTGAATTTGCTATGCTAAATTTTTTTAGAGTTATAATTGTTGTGAGGAGACAAAAATGAAAAAATTTGACTATAAAGCTGAAATCATTCAGCCGGACATTATTAACGAGTTGTTGGACAAGAAGATTGATAATTCAAAAATTGATGATATTTTGAATAAAGCAATGCAGTTAAAAGGTTTGGATTTGGACGAATCAGCCGAACTTTTGAATGTTACCGACGAATCCGTTGCGGAAAAAATCTTTGCGGCTGCAAAGAAATTGAAGGAAATTATATACGGAAACAGAATTGTTTTGTTTGCCCCTCTTTATGCGGCAAATGTTTGTACGAACAATTGCGTTTACTGCGGTTTCAGACATGACAACAAGGATATTGTCCGCAGAGTTTTGACCCCCGAAGAGGTTGCCGAAGAGGCAAAAGCCATCATGAATTTGGGGCATAAGAGAATTGTTCTTTTGACAGGCGAAGATTATGCGGAAACAGGGCTTGATTATCTCGAAGAATGTATTCATCAAATTTATAAGGCGAAAGTTTTCAACGGCGAAATCAGACGTATTAACGTAAACATTGCGCCTTTGAGCGTGGAAGATTTCAAGAGATTAAATTCTTTCGGAATCGGCACTTACCAACTTTTCCAAGAAACATACAATGAAAAAGTTTACAAGGAAGTTCACCCGTCGGGTAAAAAATCCATTTACAGTTGGAGATTGGAAGCCATGGACAGAGCGTTGGAAGCAGGTTTGCACGACGTTGGTATCGGACCTTTGTTCGGATTGGCTGATTACAGATTTGAAACTTTGGCAACCTTGATGCATTCACATCACTTGGATGCAAAATTCGGTGTCGGACCTCATACAATTTCCGTTCCGAGAATGGAACCTGCTAAGGGTGTTACTTTCAGCGAAAATCCGCCTGATAAAATCGACGATTTTACATTCAAAAAAATCGTTGCGGTTTTGAGATTGTCTGTTCCTTACACGGGAATTATTCTTTCAACCAGAGAAACTCCCGCATTGAGAAAGGCTCTTTGCGATTTGGGCGCATCTCAAATTTCTGCCGAATCAAGGGTAAACCCCGGCGGATACTCCGTTCACAAAGAGACGGATTCTCAATTTACAATGAGCGACAACAGAACTCTCGACGAAGTCGTAAGAGCGTTGTTGAAAGACGGATACACTCCGAGTTTTTGTACGGCATGCTACCGCAAAGGCAGAATAGGCAAAGACTTTATGGACTTGGCAAAACCCGGTTTGATTAAGCAATTCTGTCAGCCGAACGCCGTTTCGACTCTTGCGGAATATATTTACGATTATGCATCGGAAGAAACAAAGGCGGAAGGTTTGAAGTTCATAGAACAACAAATTTCAAATACGGAAAACCCCGCAATCCAATCTCAATTAACAGATATGATTGCACGGGTTGCCGCAGGCGAAAGGGACGTTTATAACTAATTAACGGATGATTACACGAAAAGGGGAACTTCGGTTCCTCTTTTTTGTTTGTAATGTTTCTTAACATGTTTCAATAAACGGGCAATTAATTTTTTTCACGGTTCTTGAAGTAAGAGCAAGAGTGTGTAAGAAAGTGTGTAAGAATGGCAATAACTCCGGTATCATCAGTATCTTTTAATCCTGTGCAAAATAATACAGCAACAGACAAAAAGGCTGAACCGAAAGCCGTATTAACGAAACAACAACCCGTCGCTAATTCAGGTGCGGCACTTCGCTCGTATTTCTTGGGCGGAAAGGCAGTTTCATTCGGATTTCATTGTACAACCGGCGACTTTGTCACTAAGGAAATTGAAGATGTTCCTTGCTGCTGCTGCGGCGGAAAAATGATGCTCGACAGCGAACCTCTTGCACATCACTTATCAGAATTTAAGGGCAAGGAACTTTCCGAACAAATTATGGGTCACAGAGAATATTTCAGAAATGACCAAGGTACAATCGCGGGCATGATTGCAAAAGAAGCCGAAAAAAGCGGTTGCGATGCCGCAAAAGCGGTTAAGAACATTAAACCCGCATTCATGAACAAATTGAAAGATTATTGTACCGATGTTTTGGTTCAAACCGATGAGATTGCAAAAACAAGATTAGGTGAACAAAATCCTGTTTCTCAAGTTATTGAAAAAGAAAAACAAAACATTGCAAAAGGCAAAATCGACAGAGTTCAATTTACGGAAAAATTGGTCGGTTTGCACAAAAAAGGTCAGATTGATGAAGAAAGTTGGGACAAAATCATAAATTCGGCTATGCAACTTCCTCAAACAGGTAATACTGCTCAAAAAACATTTACCCAAGTTCAAGGAAGAAGTTCATTAGGCGTATTTAATACATTGTTGTTTGAATCGGGTCAAACCATCGAACACGTTCACCCTCATTCAAGAGGCGGCAAGAACGATACGGACAATTATCTTGCAGAATGCGGCGAATGTAACCACAAAAGAGGAAATGTTTCTTATTTGACATGGCTCAAGGTTCACCCCGAATATCCCGTAAACGTTCAAAAACATATCGAATGGTTCCAACAACAAGTCGTAGACGGTAACATCGGCAAAGAATACGATGATTACGGAACAAAAATTAAACAAACTCTTTCAAAAGAATCAAACGGTATTATGGAATTGAAGGTTCTTGATAAAGAAAAAATTGAAGAACTCAGAGAAAGAGCACAGAACGGTGAAAAAGTCAGCGTTTCTGAAGAGATAAAAAAACAAGAAGAAGAACAAGCTGCTTAGCAGATTGAGAAGAGTTTAAAAGCCTCGCAATGCGCGGGGCTTTTTGTTTTTTAGGTTGATTTTAAAATCCGAATTAATATTTCTTAACATGCCGAGCAAAAAGCGCAATTATATTTTTTGAGGGTTATTAAATAAACATAAGAAGTGTGTTTTTAGTTTATAGAAAGTGTGTAAGAATTATGGCTATTACTTCAGTTTCAGCGGTATCATTGAATCCGTCAGTACAACAAAATAAGGCAGTTGATAAAAAGGCTGCTCCTGCGGCAGTACAACCGCAACAACCTCAAGCAAACTCAGGTGCTGCTCTTCGTTCATATTTTATGGGTGGTCAAGCAGTATCATTCGGTTTTAACTGCTCAACAGGTTCATTCGTAACAAAGAAAATCCAAGACGTTCCTTGCTGCTGCTGCGGCGGAAGAATGATTTTGCAAAAAGACCTTAGAGCGGTTGCCGGCAGTTTTGCAAAAAATTCAGGTAAGAAGTTAGCCGATAAAATTAACCAAGATAAAGATTATTTCAGAAGCAATCAAGGTGCAATCGCAGGTATGATTGCAACAGAAGCAGCGAAAAACCCCAGACTTGATGCAAAAGGCGCAGTTGCTGCAATTGGTGGTGATTTCAACAACAAATTGCAAAACTATTGCCAAGGTGTTTTGAACAAGACAAGCGAAGTTGCAATGGCTCATTTGGGCGAAAACAACCCTGTTTCACAATTGATTGAACAAGAAAAAACAAAAGTTGCAAAAGGCAAAATCGACAGAATCAGTTTTACTGAAAAATTGGTCGGTATGCAAGAAAAAGGTCAAATTGACCCCGTAAGTTACGAAGCAATTATTAATACAGCAATGGAACTTCCTCAAAATGCTGAAATGGCTCGTAAACACTTCAACAAAATTCAAGCAAAAGACAATTCAGGTATTTTCAACGAATTGTTGAAAGAATCGACACAAACTATTGAACACGTTCACCCGCACTCAAAAGGCGGTCCGAACGATACAGACAACTACCTTGCTGAATGTGGCGAATGCAACCACCCGAGAGGAAATATGTCTTATATGAAGTGGCTCAAGGTTCACCCTGAATACCCCGTAAATGCTCAAAAACATATCGAATGGTTCCAACAACAAATCGTTGACGGTAAAATCGACAAAAAATATGACGATTACGGAACAAAAATTAAAGAAACTCTTTCAAAAGAATCAAACGGCAGAATGGAATTGAAAGTTCTTGATAAACAAAAAATCCAAGAATTGAGAAACCAAGCAAGCCACGGCAAACACGTTGATGTTGCAGCAGAAATCGAAAAACAAGAACAAGAAAAGAAATACAACGAAAAAGACGCTGCATAGTTTGAACAAACAAAATTTAAAGCCTCGAATGAAAATTCGGGGCTTTTTTAATGGTTAAAAAATTTTTGAAAATTACTTTGAAATCGCAATGTCGTTTGATTCGCAAAGTTCGACGAATTGGTTGTATTCATCAGTTATTGTTTCAGTCAAATTCGGAACGGACAATTGTTTTGCGATTTGGATTGCCGAATTGTAGACCTTGATTGCTTTTTGAGCGCATTCTGCTCTGTCGACATTCGGTTGCGCCATCATCTGTTTCATCAGGTTCGTGTAAGTTCTGTACAATTCAACCTGCGGTAGTTCAAGACCGAATTGTTTTGCGGTCAAGAGACCTTTTTCAAGGTACATTTTCGCAGCGGCTGCATCACTTTTCAGAATATTTATTTCCGCAATGAGTTTTTGCAGATAAACTGCTGCGTGATATTGCGAGAATTTCGGATTTTGAGCGACTTCAAGTGCTTTTGTTGCAATATGTTCGGCATTTTCGGCACCTTCCGTCGCAAGGGTATTCATCGCAATAAAGAGCCATGAAATCAATGCACCCGTTACGATTTTTTCTTTCGCATAGTGAGTCAATTCTTCGTTAAAGATGCTGTTTGCCTTAGCAAAGTCGCCTTGTTTGAAGATGAGCCAAGCCACCATTAATTTGAACAGGTGTTTGCCGTATTGGTCATTTTGGTCGTCGGCATATTTTGCAAATTCAAACAATTTTTCCGCGAGCAAGTCTGTTTCGTTTGAGAATGCAAGATTTAACGCGTAGATGACATTTCGTTTTGTGATAATGTCGGGATTGTTGTACTCTTGCATTTTTTCTGCATTTGCCAACAGGTCGAACGAATCTTTTATTCTGCCAGAAACGGTTAATCCGAGTGCTTTTGCAATCGTCAATTTCATTTCGTAGTCGGGGTTTACGATGTTGTTCATTTGCAAAATTTCAAACATCGCATTTGCCGTGTCGACAGCCTTGATGTTGCCTTGCAATGCGTACAGGTAAATTAAATTCAATGAGGTTTCAAACCACGATGCGAACAATGTTTGTGAAAAATCAGGGTCGTTTTGTTTTGACAAAGCATCTTCCAAAACGGGGATAATATCATTGTTTGCAAGGTTTATGCCCTCTTCGCAATTTCCGATTTTAAAGAGTGCATGCAATTTTCTTGATTTGACAAGCGCGATATCAAGCGGCGAAAGGTCTCCGTCTGCTATGTTCAAAATCGTATCGGCGGATTCGATAACACCGTTGTAATTTGAAACTTTGTAGCACGCTTTTATCATATATCCGCAAAGTTCAATAACTTTCGGTGTATTTCTGCTTTCTTTTGCGTTGATGACTGGTGCCGTGAGGTATTCTATCGCGGCTTGCGGGTTGATTTTGTAAACAATTTTGCCGATTTGTTCAACCGCATTGAGTTGCTCTTCCGTTAAATCTTCGCTGTTCGGGTCGTAGCCTGAGGAAACAAGCAGTTGTTCCATCGCGGTCGCGTACAATTCTACGTCGCCGAAGTATGCACAAATTGCAGCCGCTTCTTTCCAGTTTTGAATTGCCGTTTCGATGTCTTCTCTGTTTTTGGAAATTAACGGTTTTAACGTCGGGTTTGAAAGCGCATATTGGTTTAAAGTGTAGTAGATTTTTTTGCTGAACACTTTGAATTTCGGATCTTTTTGCGCTCCGTCAAATACGACTCCCCAAGTCGTCATGTTCTTAAATGCGTATTCGTAATCGGAAACTTTTTGAATGAACAATAATTCGGCGAGTTTTTGCAACATTTCTTCCGTTTGATTTTCATCAAGTTCAAGAACTGCGCCAAAGGCAATTTTGTCAAACTTGTAGCCCATAATTGATGCGGCAAATAACCCGTCTTTTATTTCGGGCATTTGGATTGCCTGCAATCTCAAACTGATTACGGAGTCAATATTTGCGGGCGAAAACGGAATCGGTTCGTCTTTTTTGAACTTCATCATATTTTCGTCGATAAACATATATCCGACATCAAAGAGCAACGAAAGGAACTGTTCTACAAAGAATATGTTTCCTTTACCGTTTTCAACGGCGATTTTGTTGACTTCTTCGGGAACGTCGGGGGTATTCGTGTAATTTTGAACAATTTTGATTGTCTTTTCAGCAGACATGTTGTTCAAGTGAATTGTCGTGAAAATCAACTTCGGCAAATCTTCTTCAAAGTATGCGCGAGCCGATTTGTTTTCTCTGTATGTTACGATAAGTTTTGTTTCTTGATTTATAATTGCCGATTTTATCAAGTGCGAAATGTATTCAAACGAAATCGAATCAATGAAATCAAAATTATCAATTACAAAAACTGCTTTGTTCTTTGAAATTATTGAGCCTAAAATTTTGTCCAAAAGGTCAAACATTGCTTGCTTGTTTTTGTAAATATCGTCGAAATAGCCTTGCATTGACGGATACAAGAAATTCATAAAGTTTGTAATTTCATGTTCGTCAAGGGTTTCAAAGTTTTGGACAAACAATTGTCTTGTATTTTCGCTGTAAAAAACTTCGATATTCGGATGAATGTCGGGCAGCGTCAACAATTTCAACAAAGCATCTCTTATGCAGCCAAACGGTGAAACCTTAATAAGTTCCGAGCCTTCCGCACAAATTGTGACAATTCCCTGTTCGGTCAATTGGCTTGTAAATCCGCTCAAAATCGTGGATTTGCCCATGCCTTCTTCTGCACAAACAGAAACAATAATTTTGTTATTTTCGCCGTGAACTAAATTCGTGAGTTGTTCGGCTACTTCTTCCGCGCTGTCACAAGAAACTTTCTGCTCATCTTCTTCCAAAGGTTCTTCAATTTCTTCCTGTTCTTCATGTTCTTCTTGTGAAACAGTTGACTCGGAAACAGGTTCTTCCTGTTCGGGTTCAATATCTTGAATTTCTTCGACTTCAGGTTCTGTCGGCTCTTCGATTACTTCTGTTTCTTCTTGAACTTCCTGTTCCTCAGGTTCAATTACTTCTTCCTCTACAACGGGTTCTTCGCTTTCTGAAACAGGTTCTTCCTGTTCCTCCTCAATCGGTTCAATTTCTTCGATTGGTTCTTCTTCGATTTCTTGAACAGGCTGAATTACTTCTTGTTCCGGCTCATCGGTGATTATTTCATCAGAAATTTCTTCAACGACAGGTTCTTCTTCGATAACCGGTTCTTGTTCAAGCGGAGTCGGAATGGGATGATTTGGAGTTTGAACAAGTCTTGAGATTTCATCGTTTTGTTCTTCCGTGTGAGTAACGAGTTCGTCGATAATTTCTTGTTTTGTTTTATTTTTGAGTTCGGTTATTTTTGATTTTGAAACTTTTCGTTTCTTTTCAAAAGTAAGAACTTCTTGTTCAAACGGATTTTGACATTTTCTGCATTCGTGCGCGTCTGGCAAGTTTGCACTATGGCATGCCTCACAATATTTTATTAAAATTGTGCCGCAATTTTGACATTTTTCTTCGCCGAAAGCGTTGACAGTATTACAAGAAGGGCAAAAAACACTTAACCGCATGTTGCAATGCGGGCATCTGATAGCATCTTCTTCTACTGCATTTTTACATTTCGGGCAATATTTAGTCATGAATTTATTCTAAGCGCCTATTCGGGATTTTATCAATCTTGAAAGTTCAAGCAAACGTTTGCTGACTTCTGATTGAGAAATGTTTAATTCTTTCGCTATCTCTTTTTGTTTTAAGCCTTTGACGTATCTTGCAAGATAAATCTCTAAGTAGCACTTTGACGGATTGTCTCCGTGTAAAACACAGACAGCGTCGGCAATTTTTTGGATTAATTCTTTTTTGATTGCCGATTCTTCAATTCCAATTCTGGGATCTTCAATTTCAAAAACAAACTCACTCGGCATCGTTTTGGTGCTTGTGGGAATCGGTGTCGGTTCAAAATGTCTTACGGTTTCAAGAGGGATTTCTCTTGAGTGAATGTATCCGGATGCCGTTCTTTTTAAACGTCCTGAATCTTTCAAAACGCCGATGATTGAAGTGTTTACAACTTTTTGAACATAACTTTCAATCTTCTGAATTGAAGATGAAGAATTGAAGATAATGTATGACTTTTGGTAGGCTTCATTGCAGAAGTCCTCGAGTAAGTCTTCATTACCTTCAAATTTTATATTTGATCTGACGAATTTTTCAATCAGATTTCGTTGTTCGTCTACTTGCAATCCCATTAACCGATTCTCATGAGTTATCTGTTAATGAAATCATATCACAAGGCATTACAGAATGTAAACATTTAAAATGTTACAGTTAAAGACATCTTAATAGTTTTACTTCCCGTTTGCTGCTGTACACTTTGAACTGCGCTTGTCGGCAGAGCCGAAGCGGAGATTATTTGTTTAATACTTTGTAATACTGTTGAGTCGATTTCCGTATTTCCGCTCGATTTTAAAATCATTGCATCTTGCAAAGTTCCGTTTTCGGAAATAAGGATTTGGACTTTTGTATTACCCGTTACGCTCACGCCCTTCATCGAGCAGACTTGTCTTTGGATTGCAGATTGAATGTTTTTGCCTGTTGCCTGCAAGTATTGCTTGATTTCGGGATTGCTTGCCATTGTCGCATTTACGCCCCAAGATGTTTTTCTTACGGAAACTGCGGACGGATTATCCGAGAATGCGTTTGCAACGGCTTTGTTCATATCTTCCGTTGTTGCGTTTGACGTGCCTGCTTTCGGAGTTGCGGGATTGGGTTGGATTGAAGAAATCGGAGGTGCTGCTTCTTCTTGCATAGCATCGGCAGATTCACCTTCTGTCGGCATCGGAAGCGGCGGTTCGGATTCCGTATTTTGAACGTTATTATCGTCAGGAACAACGATTCCGCCTGCGGGTTCTTCCATATCACCCATCATATCAGCGTTTTCAGCCATTGTTTCTTGTTGAGAATTGTTGTTGGAGATTATAGTCTTTGCTCCAAAGCCTATTCCGGCAAGTAATACGACTGCAACAAGCGCAATTACCGCCTTTTTGACGAGGGCTTTTTTCTTAGCGTCGCCGCCTTCTTCTTCGTCCTCATCTTCGTATTCTTCATCTTCATCATCTACGTCGTCTTCGTATTCTTCGTCGTCACCGTAAATGTCGTCGCCGTCGTCAGCGCTCGCTTGTGTGGCTTGCGGTGCGGGCATGCTTTGTTCGGAATATTGTTGTTGTTCTTCGTCCGTGTATTCCTCTTGTTGAGGAGCATATTGTTGTTGGTCAGCATAATTTTCAGGCTCATTCGAGTATTGAACCTGTTCGTATTGTTCATTTGTCGGTTGAGGTGCTTCTTGCGGTTGTTGGATTTGTTGTTGAGCAATTTCATTTTGCTGATTGTATTGCTCTTGTTGTTTTGCGTATTGAAGTTGAAGTTCGTCGTATTGCTTTTGGATTTTTGTATACGGACGGTGTGCATAAGGAGACGGTGCTTGTTTTTGAGGTTCTTCCTCCTCGTCTTCGTATTCCTCATCGTCATCATCTTCGTATTCTTCGTCGTCTTCTTCGTCTTCGTTTTTCTTTTTGAGCAAATTCGTCAAGCCGCTGATTGCACGAGAGAAGATATTTTTCGGTTTTTCTTCCTCTTCATCTTCATATTCTTCATCGTCATCATCTTCGTACTCTTCGTCGTCCTCATACTCTTCTTCGTAGTCGGAGTCGTCGGGTTGAATAACCGGTTGAGGTTGCGCCATACGTTGAGGTGCTTCCTCGTATTGAGGTTCTTCAATATATTGCGGTTGTTCTTCTGCTTTTTCTTCGTATTCGCTTTGTTGATTGTCTTCGTAGTTTGCGTATTCTTCTTCGTCGTATTCGGGTTCGTTTTGGAAGCCTTCATTGTTGCTGATTTGCAAATCTTGTGCTTCTTCTTTTTCAAATTCGACGTTTTCTTCTTCATCGGGAATGTCGAATACATCATCGTTTTGAACGGTCGGGGCTGCGTTTTGCATTTCTTCTTTTTCTTCATCCGTGATGAATTGAAGTTCTTCTTCCTGTTCTTCTTTGAGTTCTTGTTGTTCGGAGAAGGTTACGCTTGCGGGACGAGCAAAATCTGCGTCTTGAACGCTCGCGGGACGGACAAAATCTTCTTGTTCTTTTTCTTCATCATCGTCAATGAATACCAAGTCGTCGTCTTCATCTTCTTCAATTACCGGTTGAGTCGGGGCCGTCGGTTTTGATGCGGTTGACACAGGCATTTCCGTATCTTCATCGTCAATAAGAATGATGTCATCGTCATCGTCTTCTTCGTCAGAAATCATTGCGCCTTGCGGTCTTACAAACTCTTCGGTTTCTTGATATTCGTTTGTATCTTCATCGGGAATTGTAATATCAGGGATATCCAAGTCGTAATCTGGCAAAACGGTTTCTTGCGGCGCAGAGTCCTCAACTTGTTGTTTCGGCTGCTCAATAGCGTCACCGTCGTAGTATAAAAGATCATCTTCCGAGTATTGTTTTTGAGGGGTTTCTTCTTCAATCGGTTGAATAACATCTTCAACAACTTCCGCGGGTTCGTCTATCAAAATGTCGGGTTCTTCGAGTTCGCCAAGCGGTGCGAGGGTGTCAATGTCGCCCAAGGTGCCGAGTTCCTCCTCGCCGTCAAGAGATAATAAATCGCTGTCGTCGTGAGAAAGTTCTTCCGTAATCGGTTGGGTTTCGTTTTCGTTTGACAATGTCAAATCTTCGCTTGCGGCAGGCTCAAGGCTCAAATCCGCGTTGCTTTGAGTTTGTTCTTCTTCGTTGTCGTCAAGAATTACAAAATCATCATCGTCAGATTTTTCGGGTTCTTTTTTGTCATCATCAAGAAGGACAAGGTCGTTGTTATCATCCTCATCGTCGAGAATAAGCATATCATCATCCGCTTGCGGTTCAACGCTTTTCGGCGCAGTCGGCTGCTCTTCGTTATCGTCGAGGAGAATTAAGTCGTCATCATCTGATGTTTCGGGTTCTTTTTTGTCATCATCAAGAAGAACAAGGTCGTTGTTATCATCCTCGTCATCGAGAATAAGCATATCGTCATCCGCTTGCGGTTCAACGCTTTGCGGTGCTGTCGGCTGCTCGTCGTTATCATCAAGAAGAATTAAGTCATCAGCGTCAGATGTTTCGGGTTCGTTATTGATAACGATATTGTCGTTTTCGTCTTCGTCGTCGAGAATAAGCATATCGTCATCCGCTTGCGGTTCAACGCTTTTCGGTGCAGTCGGTTGCTCGTCGTTATCATCGAGAAGAATTAAATCGTCTTCGTCTGATGTTTCGGGTTCTTTTTTGTCATCAAGGACGAGTAAATCGTCATTTGATGTTTTGTTGTCCTCGTCGAGAAGAACAAGGTCGTCGCTATCGTCATCGAGGTTCAAAATATCGTTGTTATCTGAAGATTTCGGTTGGGTTTCTTCTTTGTTTTCGTCAATGAACAATAAATCGTCGTAATTTTCTTCTTCAACATTTTGTTTTTGGGCTTTTTCTTCTGCGGGAGTGTTGAGAATTGCCATCGGGTCGATTGCGACGGATGCGTTTAACGGAGTAATGTTGATTTCCGAGATATCGTCGTCCGAAACATTGATGATTTCATCATCTTTTGCCGCAGGCAACGGTTTTACGTCATTTTCTTCTTCGTAGTCCAAAAGACTTGATGCCGCCAAACCTTCTGCTGCAATATTTTTCGGAATCGGAGCGGGTTCGGTTTCTTTGTATTCGTCATCTTCGTCGATTATGTCGATATCAACCGCGTCGAAGTGGATGAGTTCGTCTTCGGAAATTTCGTTGGTGTCTTCAAGTTTTGTTGGTGCAACGTCGTTTTGTTTGGTATCCAAAAGGTTTAGTTCATCGTTTTGCGTATCGGTTTCGGCTTTTTCGTCTTCGTCAATGTAAACAACACCGTCCATTGCGGTCGGAAGTTCGTTCTTTGGTTCGGGAACTTCCAATTGCGGAAAATCGTTGTCTTTTTCTTCTTCGTCGTTCAATAAAAGAAGGTCGTCTTCGGGTTCGTCGAGAATTTCAATTCTGTCCTCGTCATCGTTTGCAAAGTCAGGTTTATCAACGGTTTTTGTTTCTTCGCCCAATAGCAGACTTTCGTCCGAAGCGCTCATTTTTTGAGTATTTAATCCGTCGAGTTCGTTTTTGAAATTCGGAGTTTCTTCTTGTTCTTTTTCGAGTTTAAGTTCTTTTTCGACCTCTTCTTTTACTTCTTCTTTGATTTCTTCTTTTAAGTCTTCAAGGACTTTGTTTTCAATTTTTTGTTCAATTTCGTCCGTATCGGTAATGATTTTTGTTTCGTTTTCGAGAGTGTCCAAACCGTCGGATAAGTCTTCCGCGTAGTATTTCGGGTTTATATTTCCTGTCGGCTTCGGAGTTTCTTTTACTTCTTCCTTGGGTTGTTCTTTTTCGGTCAAAATTGCATCAATAATGCTTTTCGGTGCTGCTTTTTGGGCTTCGCCGAGAATGTCAAAAATCTCGCTGTTGTTGTTTTTGTACAACATTTGAAGAGGATCTTCTATTGCCGAGCGAATTGATTTTTGTTGATTTTGCTCATCTTCTTCGTATTCATCGGGTTCTTTATCGATTTCAATAGTAACCTCTTTGAAGTTTTTGTGTTTTTCATCGTTTACGGCAGCTGCTCCGACAATGTCTAATGTACTGTCGTTAAAGACTTCGGGATATTTTTGAGTTTGCTTTGCAATCGTTTCGTAGTCGAAAAATTCCGTAAGCACATTTCTGCATGCCTTGCATTCAATCAGGTGGAGAATAAGTTGTTGCTTGTTGTCGTCGCTGATTGTGCCGTCAAGGTAATCAATAAAGTATGACGCGATTTCCGAGTGATTTTCGTTTGTGAGATGCAAAGGTTTTTCTTCGTTGAGCATTTCTTCAAGGACGGTCGGCGGCTTGAGTTGAGATGTTTCCATTACAAAATAGCCGTCAATTTGTTTTGTCTTGTCGACTTTGTTTCCTTCAATGCAGCCTAAAAATTTGACATTGTGTGTGATTTGATTGTAGTCCGCAACAACGTACATATCGGGGATAATTCCGTACATACTGTGCTTTTTCGGGATTAAAACGTAATTGTCGTTTGCAACAGGCAAAACATCAATAAATCTGCCTCTGCAATGCAAATCCGTAAATTCAAATTCCTTGTTAATCGGGAAAATTTTGTACAAGTTTCTTGAAATATCGACTTCTATGCCGTGTAAAAACAGATAGTCGGCAAGCGCATCCAAGCACAACAGCGCTTTAAATGCTCTTTTTCTGGACTTTTGGTCATCCATTTTCGCGCAAATTTTTCGAGCGGTCTCAAGTCCTTTGTGTGTAACTTTATATTCAATATCACTTGTTAATGTCATCTTTATATCCCTTATTAATAAATATTATGTTCTATTTATAGGAGGGAATACGATTTTTTTTTATTCCGAAAAAATCGAATTTGTGACATTTTTGTTACATTACGGTTCAAACTGCGGATAAGAACCCGTTACGACTATACGGTTTGTTATTTTTCCTGCTTTTTCAATAGCGGATGCGATGTTTTTGTCCGTTACATGACCTTCTAAGTCAAGGCAGAAGTTGTATTCGCCCATTTTCTTTTTTGAGGGTCGAGATTCAATGTACATAAGGTTAATGTTTTCTTGGTCAAAAATATTCAAAACCTTAACAAGAGAACCTGGTTCGTTTTTAACAGAGAAAAATATGCTCGTTTTATCGTTTTCCGTTGCGGAAAGCGGTGTTCTCGTCAATAAAATAAATCTTGTTTTATTGTCCTTTTCATCGTTAATTTGTTCTGCGAGGATGTTTAAGTCGAATTTTTTCGCCGCAATTTTGCTTGCGATTGCGGCATATTCTTTTCCTTTTTCTTTTGCCTGTCTTGCTGCTTCACTTGTAGAGGCGGCTTCTAAAACCGTTACTCCTTTGAGGTTTTCGCAAATGTAGCCGGAACATTGACCCAAAGCTTGCGGATGAGAAATGATGTATTTGATTTCGGACGGATTTTTTGCTTCGGACATAAGACAATGGCTGATTGGAATTACTGTTTCTGCCGTAATTTTAAGGTTTTCGTCCTCTAATTTTACAAGATTGTCAATCGTTTCTCTTACAATTCCTTCGATTGAATTTTCAATCGGCAAAACTGCAAACGCGTTTTTGTCGTTATCGACGGTTTTTAATATCGCCGTAATCGGATTTAAGGGAATTTTTTGCTCAACTTTTATATCGTATTTTGCAACGAGTTGCTCCATTGCTTGTTGAGCGTATGTTCCTTCAGGACCTAAAAAATATAATTTTTCCGCATTTAAAATATTCATTTTACACTACTTTGTTATTCTGATAAAATTATTTTAACATAGCATTGTGTTTTGCGGAAATTTTATTTTGAACACGTTGTGATTTGAAAATTATGACTGTTAAAATCAACTAACTGTAAAGGATTTGAAATGAGCGAAATTAAATTTGGTACAGACGGCTGGAGAGCCATTATTGACAAGGATTTTACCGATAAAAACGTAACTCGTGCATCTTATGCGATTGCAAAATACGTTCTCGATAATTTCGGTATCGAAAAGAAGATTATTATTGGATTTGACCCTCGTTTGAAAGCGGATTATTTTGCAAAATTGTGCGCGGACGTTTTCAAAACGGTCGGCTTCAAAGTTTTGTTGTCGGAAAAAGTTGTTCCGACCCCTGTTTTGGCGTATTCCGCAAAACATCAAAACGCTTGTGCCATAATGTTTACGGCATCTCACAATCCTCCCGAATATTTGGGTATGAAATTTATTCCCGATTATGCAGGTCCCGCAACTAATGAAATTACCTCGGAAATCGTTGCAAATATTGATAAAGAAGTCGCAACAAAGGATTGCGGTTCAATCGAAACCTTCAATTTCGTTCCCGATTACATCGAACACATAGAAAAATTGGTCGACTTGAAGAAAATCGCCGAAAGTGGCTTGAAAGTCAATTACGATGCACTTCACGGTGCAGACGGGCTTGTTCTTGTTGATTTGTTTAAGAAGTACGGAATCCCGTGTGATGCAACGAATTTGAACCTGTCTCTTATACACATCT
>CEAC01025782.1_pt1 | contig 26709 bp, 27 predicted proteins | sample 557411 | NCBI WGS metagenome assembly CEAC01 (sample SAMEA3182094, study PRJEB8094) | gut metagenome | biome: human; feature: gut; material: Stool; isolation source: human stools | place: Canada | collected 2012-02-21
GGGCTATTCCTATGTGGTTGAACGCAGGGAAACGTTTGACGAAGGCGAAAGAGAGGTTGAACTCAGGCTTATCGGCTGGGGTTTTGTGCAAGTGATCAACAAGGAAAATCTGATTCAGAAATTTGAGGACAAACAGTCCACGGTTGAACAAATCAGAGCCAGAGAAGATAACGAAAAGAAATTCGTTTACTGCTCATACGACAACAGCATTGCCGATTGGGAAGACAAACGGAACTTTATGGAGGCAGATGTCTTTACAAGTATTGAAATTCTGCCGAAAGCAACGCTCAAAAAATTGATTTACGGTTAAAAGCCGCATTTCCTTTTTCAGACCGGGATTTTCCCGGTCTTTTTTTGTCAAAATAAACCTTGCTTATTGGAAAAATTTGGCTAAAATAGCGGTAAATTTATATTATTAACTTTTAAAAAATTAAGAATTATGGCTGAAATTATTTTTTCTCAGAGACTATACAGCGATCTCAAAGAGCGTCGTTTGTATGCCAGTTTGCAGGAAGCTTTTACCGCTGATTTGAAAAACCGAAAAGACGAACTCGGCGCTTTGTGTGTCGGCGAACTCCGTTATTTCAGCGACGGAAGCAAGGATATGCTGGAATATGCCGTCCCGCAAAAAACATCGGTTTTGACGGCTGATTTTCAAAAAGCAAAAGACTGCCGTGATGTGGCGGGAAAAGGAAAGCCTGTTTTTGCCGATAATATGATGTTTGCCGGCACGAATGAGGACTGCGTGGTGGTTGATACCCCTTCCCTTTCTCAGGCTTGCAAAGTTTTGCTTAATAACCTGAACGAGTTGAACCGTATTTCCATTCACCGGATGACGTTCGGTACCAAAGGCTTTTCAACCCGGATTGAAAAAGGAATCCAGCTGTTTATTGAGCCGTATTATTTCTGGACAATCGACGAAGTTCGTGAAAACTGCCGGAAAGAAGTGTTTGAAGAAGCTCAACGTTATTCTGAGCTCGGATATAACTTGTTCGGCGGCCGTTCAAGCGATGAAGTGGTTTGCTTGTTGGGGGACTGTTATATTCTGACGCAGGAGGTTTTTGAGGCCTGGGCTGATTATAAGGCTCCCAGACGGTCTAAACCGATACCGCAGCCTCTGCAGGCCGAGCAGTACATCTATTTGGACCTGACGGCAAACAGCGGCGGTTTGCTGAACTGAGCTTATGACAGGAGCCGGGTTTCCGGCTCTTTGTTTTGCCGTTGACGCAGTGAGAGAAACCGAATATAGTTTAATAAATGTTTATCTTAATATATGTGCAGTTATGGCTACGATTAAAAAGTTTATGAAAATCAGCGGGCAAATGAAAAATTTGCAGCGCAGCGGCTGGGTTTATCACAAAATTGAAAATCCGGAAAGCGATGCCGCCCACTCCTGGAGTTTGAGCCTTTTGGTGCAGTTGTATGCTCCGGCGGAGCTGGATTTGTGCAAATGTCTGAAAATGGCCAATATCCATGATTTAGCGGAGATCTATGTCGGCGATTTTACCCCCGGCAGCGGGATCGCTCCAGAGAAAAAACATGAATTGGAAACCGATGCAATGCGGCGGCTGGTTAAAGAACTGGACTACCCCGAACTGGCGGAACTGTTTGCCGAATTTGAAGAACAGAAAACGCCGGAAGCCGTGTTTGTCCGCAATATGGACAAGCTTGATGCTGTTATTCAGGCGCGTTATTATGATGAGACGCAGACTTACGGCGGCAGATTGTTTGAAGAATTTTACAATTATGCCGAAGAAAAAATTACTCATCCGCAGGTGCTGAGCCTGTTGAGAGAACTGAAAAAACAAGCGTGAAAGAAGAAGCCCCGGAAAATCCGGGGCTTTGTTTTAACGGCTGATACCGGAGAAGCCCATAAATGCCATCGACAACAGGGCCGCGGTTATCAGGGCAATCGGCACGCCCTGAAGCGCTTTGGGTATCGGCGCGGCGCTCAGCCTTTCCCTGATGCCGGCAAATAAGACTATTGCCAGCGTGAAGCCCATGGCATTGGCCAGGCTGTAGCAAACGGCGGAAAGCAGGCCGAAATCTTTCTGGATGGCTAGGATTGCCACGCCCAGAACGGCGCAATTGGTGGTAATTAACGGCAGAAAAATACCCAGAGCCTGATATAGCAGCGGAGATGTCTTATGCAAAATAATTTCCACCATCTGCACCAGAGCGGCGATAACCAGTATGAAGACGACGGTTATCATAAATGTCAGGCGGTTCGGTACCAGCAGCTGATAATAGATCAGGTGGGTGGCAATGGCCGAAATTGTCATAACGAACATAACGGCAAACCCCATGCCCAAAGCCGTGGAAATCTTTTTAGAGACGCCGAGGAAAGGACAGATTCCCAAGAACTGCGACAAAACAATGTTATTTACAAAGATTGCGGCAATAAAAATCATTACATAACTCATCTTATTTTCTCCGCAGCCAGTTGAAGACGACGATTAATCCAGCCAGAGCCAGAAAGGCTCCCGGCGGCATGATAAAGAGCAAAACTGGGTAAGCGTCTTCGCCGACGAAACTAAAGCCGAAAGCGCTTCCCGCCCCCAGAATTTCCCGTATCAGTCCCAAGGCCAACAGCGCCCAGGTGAAGCCGAGTCCCATTCCCAATGCGTCAAGGACGGATTGTCCGACAGTGTTGCGGGAGGCAAAGGCTTCGGCCCGTCCGAGAATAATACAGTTGACGACAATCAGAGGAATATAAATGCCGAGGGCGGCGTGCAAGGCAGGAAAATAAGCGGCCATCAGGAGTTCCACGACGGTTACGAAAGAGGCAATGATGGTAATATAGCACGGAATGCGAATGGCGGCCGGAATGAAATTTTTAACGGCGGAGACGGCCGTGTTGGAAAGGAGAAGTACAAACAATGTGGCCAGTCCCATACCCAGGCCGTTGAGCGCGGAAGTGGTTACCCCCAAAGTCGGGCACATGCCGAGCAGCATAACCAGTGTCGGATTTTCACGAATCAGGCCGCGGGTAAAATTTTGGTAACTTGGTGAGTTCATGGCTTAAATTCCCGTACTGAATTTGTTATAAGCGTCATAGGCTTTCTGAATGGCATCGATGACGGCCCGGGAGCTGATGGTTGCCGCGGTAACGGCGTCTATCTCGCCGCCGTCCTGTTTAACCTTAAACAGGTGTTTTTTGGGGCGGATGCCGGCAAACTGTTCTTTGAACCGAGGTTCGCTGATTTTGGTTCCCAGCCCGGGGGTTTCATTGCTGTGTATGACTTTATAGCCGCTGACGGTGCCGTCAAGAAAGAAACCGACAATCAGTTCCATTTTGCCGCCGAAGCCTTTATTGGTCGAGGTTTTGATCGCAACGCCGCTGATGGTGCCGTTGCGTCGGGCGGGAAACAAAACCAGACGTTCTTTGCCGTCAGCCGTGTTGATATATGTTTTTTCCTGAAACGGATCATTGTCAAAACCGCCGTAGATAACTTCGGCAACAGCTTCCAGTTCTTTGGCTTCTCCGGCTTTTTTTATCGGTTCGCGGGTTATGGCATAGACCCAGGCTAAAACAGCCGCGGAACCACAGGCAACAACCAGCATGACGAAAACAAGTTTGGTGAGAGAGGTTTGTTTCATGTTTATCTCCTCCGGGTTCCGTAAACACGCTGCGGGGTTAATTTGTCAATCAGCGGCACAAAGGCGTTCATAATCAAAATTGCAAAGGAAACGCCTTCGGGATAAGCGCTGTAAAAACGGATGACATAAGTCAGAATGCCGCAGCCGACGGCAAAGATAACCTGGCCTTTGCGGGTCATGGGCGTGGTTACATAGTCCGTCGCCATGAAAAAAGCCCCGAGCAGCAGGCCGCCGGAGAGCAGATGAGTAACCGGCTCAAAACGGATATCATCAGTGTTCAGCCAGGTGACGGCAGTCAGCAGGAAAAAGGTTGATACATAATAAAAAGGAATGTGCCAGGTAATTACCCGCCGCCAGAGCAGATACAGCAATCCCAGGAAGAGTGCCAGCGCCGAGACTTCACCCAGGCAGCCGCCCATGTTACCGATCAGCATTTGTCCGTAATCCGGCAGAGACGACGCAGCATTTCGGAATGCGGCAGACCCCGTATCATTGATGTGTTTAAGGATGTTTAACGTTGTGGGAGCCGTTTCGGCGTCGATATTCATAAAATTAAGAAAATCAGGCTTGGGCCAGGTGGTCATTTGTACGGGAAAGGAAATAAACAGAAAGACACGTCCGGCCAGTGCAGGATTGAAAATATTTTTTCCCAATCCGCCGAATGCCATTTTGGTTATACCGATGGCAACAAACGCACCGACTAAAATCATCCAGGCAGGCATGCTGCTGGGCAGGTTGAATGCCAGCAAAACGCCGGTAATCATTGCAGAGCAGTCTCTGATCGTATTGGCTGTTTTGAGCAGATAGCGGGTAATGAGATATTCAAACATGACGCAGGCGGCAACAGACGTCAGCAATACTTTCAAAGCGCCGATACCGAACATCAGCAAGGCAACGATAATTGCAGGCGTGAGGGCGATTAAAACATCCCGCATCAGGCTCTGCGTGGTTACCGGAGAAAAAATGTGAGGCGTGGTTGAAATTTTCAGCATGGTCCAATAGCCTTATTTACGTTTTTTGAATTCATATTTGCCCAGTTTGCAATAGTCCAGAAGCGGAACTTTGGCCGGACAAGTATAGGCACAGGAGCCGCATTCGATGCAGTCCATAACGTGAAGTTCGCGGAGGCGTGAGGTGTCGTTGCGCCGCAGATCGGAAGCTATGTTGAACGGCAACAGTCCGACGGGGCAGACTTCGGCGCATTTGCCGCAGCGGATGCAGCAGCTTTCGTCCGGTTTGAGAGCTTCGGCGGCAGACAAAACAAGCAGCCCCGAGGTCAGTTTGGTTATCGGGGTTTGCAGGTTGGGAACCGCCGTTCCCATCATCGGCCCGCCGAAAAGCAATTTGCCGATTTCTGCTTTGCGGGTTTGTGCCAAATCCAAAATATATTCCGCCGGCGTCCCTACCCTGACCCGGTAATTTCCCGGTGTGGTAAGTGCGGTGTTTCCGCTTACGGTAAGAATTCGTTCGTAGAGAGGTTTGTGTTTCATAACCGCTTCATAGACGGCAAAGACGGTGGCAACGTTTTGAACAATGCAGCCGGCATCTATCGGCAGCCTTCCCGAAGGCACCTCTCTGCCGGTGATGGCGTTAATCAGCTGGCGTTCGCCGCCCTGAGGGTATTTGCTCTTGCAGACCCGGACATTGACGCCAATGTAGCTTTTGCTTATTTTCGTGAGTTTTTCGATTGCCTGCGGTTTGTTTTCGTCAATGGCAATGACGGCGTTTTGGATTCCGAGCGCTTTATTGATGATTTTGGCACCGACGATGATTTGTTCCGCCTTTTCAAGCATTAAAGCTCCGTCCGCAGTCAGATAGGGTTCGCATTCGATAGCGTTGACAATCAGACAGTCGGCTTTTTTGTTTTCGGGGAGCTCGGTTTTTATCGGAGTCGGATAACCGGCGCCGCCCATACCGACAATTCCGGCTTTGCGGATGGCGGAGATAATTTCTTCCCGGGAGGCCGTTATCTCTTTGACAATGTCGCTGCCGGTGTCAATGCCTGTTTCAAATTCGTCCGGCGCGGTTTTGATGACGACGGTCAGTTCCTGATAGCCGCTGCTTCCCGGCATTTCTTCAATTTTAACGATTTCTCCGGCAACGGAAGAGTGAACGTCAGCGGAAACGATACCGTCGGCGGCGGCAAGCAGTGTTCCGATTTTTACTTTGTCGCCTTTGGTCTTTTGGAGAACAGCCGGAGCACCGATATGCTGCCTGACCGGAATATAGACCAATTCGGGGACTCCGGCGTCGATAATCGGGCTTAAAGCGGATATTTTGTGTTTATCAAGGTGGATACCGCCGATTTGGAATGTTTTTTTATGCGTCATGGCGTTCTCCTTTTACTTGTTTTTTATAGACGATGGCTCCGGTCGGGCAAGCAGCGGCCAGTTCGGCGCCAAAACGGGCGGGAGAAACAGTGTCAGGAATATAAGAAAGATTGTTTTCAATCGTGATGTCGGTACAGATTTTAACACATTTTTGGCAGGCAATGCAGGCCGCAGAACAGTTTTTGCGGGCGGCAGCCCCTTTCTGGCGATTGCGGCAGGCAACGTAAACCTGCTGGTTTTCCTGACTTATCGGGCGAATCTCGAACAGCTTGCGCGGGCAGATATTAACACAGGCGCCGCAAGATGTGCATTTATCGGGATTAATAACCGGGATGCCGGTTTCCGGGGCGAGATGCAGTGCGTCGAAACGGCAAACTTTAACGCAGTCGCCAAAACGCAGGCAGCCATCGGGACAACCGGAACTTCCGGCTGAAATCAGGTTGGCGACGCGGCAGTTGCCTAAGCCGGAATAAACAGTTTTATCCGGCGCGTTTCGGCAGGTTCCGTTACAGCGCAGAACGGCGCAGGTTTCGGCTTTTTCCGCCGCTGAGAAACCTAACAGAGCGGCAACGCCCTGCATAACGCTTCTCCCTCCTACCGGACAGTAAAGTTTGGCAAAGGTCTTTTTATCGGCGGCGGCACAGGCGTTGGCAAAATCCCGGCAGCCAGCTTTGCCGCAAGCCCCGCAATTGGCCTGAGGCAGCAAGGCGTCAATTTTGTCGGCCAACGGATTATTTTCAACGGCAAATTTTTTTGCGGTGAAATAGAGAACAACGGCGGCAGCCGCGGCTATCAGGCCGACAATCAGAACATTTAACCAGATAATCTCCGTCATAAAGCAGCTCTTTCTGTTAATCAAAATTGTCAGAATCTTAGCATGAAAGTTATATAAGCCAAAGAAATTTTGCCATTACTCCCCAATTTATTCCTCTTTCAGGCGGAAAGCATAGCGGGAGAGCAAGCGCTTTTTCATGGCTGCAAGCAGCAGATAATAAGGAACAAGCACGGCAAGAGCTCCCGCGGCGGCAGCAGTTTCGTCGGCGGTTGCCGTCAAAATTGCAAATAAGCTGCCGAGAACCAATATCAAGGGCAAAATATAAGCATAAAAGACGGACCACCACCCCAAGCGGCTGTCCATTAAAACGGTTACACGGCTGCCGGGTGCATATCTTTGCGGATTATCGGTTTCAACCAGAATGTTTCTGGAGCGGCAATCGCTGACGGTGCAGTTTTCCTTTAACCGGCAATGCAGACAGGCCGAAACGCTGATAACCGTTACTTCGACCCGGTGCGGCAAAATGCGGCTGACTGTTCCTTCCCGGGTGAAAATTGTCATTTGTTTTCCAGGAGTTTCTGAGCTTCATCGGATAGCAAGGCCCGAAAAGCGTTATTGTCTTCACGGACGAAAAGAACGACGGCCAGGTTGTTTTCGTTGGCAAAGTTAAGCCCTTTTCTTTCACCCATGGCCATAATTGCCGTGGCCAGAGCGTCCGCATGCATGCAGCTTTTATGGAAGACGGTGGACGAAGTCAGACTGTGCTCGACCGGATAGCCGGTTTTGGGCGAAATGGTATGAGAATAGCGTTTGTCGTTATAATAAAAGAAGTTGCGATAGTCGCCGGACGTGGCAACGGCAAAATCTTTCAGCCCGACAACGTAGGCATTCTCATAGTTTTGGGTATTGGGTTCAACGACAGCCACATTCCAGCCTTTGCTCTCTTCCGAACGGTTTCCGCGGGCTTTGACTTCGCCGCCGATTTCGACGATATAGTCGGTATAACCGTTGTCATCCAGCAAGGCGGCAACGCGGTCAACGGCATAGCCTTTGGCCAGGGCTGACAGATTAAGCTTGACGTCGGGAATGCTCTTTTTAACCCGGGTATAATTGCCGTTAAAGCGCAATTTGTCAAAGCCGGTTGACTTGAGGGCTTCCTTGATTTTTTCGTCGCTGGGCACGCGTTTGCTGCTGCGTGTTGTGCCGAAGCCCCAGAGATCAACCAATTTGCCGACCGTGGGGTCAAAATTGCCATTGCTTTCAACATAGGTTTTGCGGGCGTCTTTCAAAACTTCGGACATTTCAGGCGAGAGGTCAATCCATTCGCCGCTGTCATCGTTGTTTATGCTGCTTATTTCCGAACTGCTGTCAAAAACCGACATTTCTTTATTGATGCGTTGAAGTTCGTCTCTGATTGCATTATGTAATAAGTTGTTTTCTTTATCAGTGCGGATTTTGATGCGGTAGTAGGTGTTCATCGTTTCGCCGGACATAATCTGATAAGGCTGCCGGGTGCGGATATAATAGACAACGGCGGTAACGGCAGCGGCGAGAAAGAATAAATATTTGAGCAATCTTGATTTCACGGTTTGAACCCTTAAAAATTTAATAAGTCTGTTTCATGATTTTACTTTAAATAAAAACTACACTACTATTTTCATCAGTATCAGCTAATGCATCTTATGAAAGGTTAAAATAATGAGCGATAAAATAGATAAAATAAAATCTATGGCGGATAGTGAGAAATTTAAAGCCGCCGTGCTTAAAATCAAGGATAATTTTAAGAAGTTTCAAGAATTGTGTACAAAACTTTACCGCAAGGCCTTTGTCGGTTTTGACGCGGCAGGAAAGAAGCTTCATCAGGTCGGCATTTCGGCGAATTCGGTTACGATTACCGGGTTTGTTATCGGCCTGCTGGCAATTAATTTCCTTTCCATGGGAATGTACGGCTTTGCCTTGCTCTGCATCCTTATCAACCGTGCCTTTGATGCGCTGGACGGCTCGATTGCCAAATATGCCGGCAAAACGGATTTCGGCGTTTTTCTTGACGCGGCGCTTGATTATATGTTTTATGCCGGGGTCATTTTCGGCTTTGCTTTGGCTCACCCGGCACAGAATGCCGTAGCGGCGATTTTCCTGCTGTTCGGTTTCACCTCCGCGGCGGCCGCCCTGCTCTCTTATGCCGTTATCGCTTATAAGAACAATGCGCCGAAACTGCCGGAAGTCAGCCAGTCGCCGTTTTATCTGGGCGGCGTTGCCCAAGGTTCGGAAACGCTGGTGGCTCTGATTGTGCTTTGCCTGATTCCGGGTTTGTTTATGCCGATTGCGATTATTCTGGGCTGTCTGTCGTTTGTTAAGGCTTTGAGCGTTATCGTCACGGCTTATTATAACTTTGTTATTGCCGCACGGCAAAAAGCCGAGCCGAAAAAAGAGGCAAAGGAAAAAACGCCTGATGCGCAGTAGAATCTTTGGTCTGCTTTGTTTTTTTCTGGCTGCTCTGACCTGTTCGGGTCAGAGCTTTGCCTTGGTTATGGGAGCCAGAACAGATAAGGTTTCGGCCGATGTCTTTACTTCAGCCGATGAGCTTAATCCGCAAGCCGGAATCGATTTGCTGCTGCGGCTGCAAATGCATAACGGCTGGCACACTTACTGGTCTAATCCCGGTGATGCCGGGCTGCCGACCGGCATTAAATGGTCTCTTCCCGAAGGTTATGAAATTGAAACCCGGGAGCAAAGCCTGCCGCAAAAATTTGTTGTTGACGGGTTGGTTCAATATGGCTATGACCAAACGGCTTATTGGAAGTTTCGTCTGAAACCCAAAGGGAATCCGATAAAAAAATACGGTGCGGAAGATTTTCAGGCAACCGTTTCCTGGCTGGCGTGCCGGGAAGAATGTATGCCGGAGACGGTCAAAATATCGTTCAGTCTGCCGGTTGTTGAACAAATTCCCGAGATTCCTCAGATTTGGCAGGATGAAGTTTTGAAAGCGAGCAACAGTTTTCCGGTAAAAACATCCTGGCAGTCCCGTTATGAAATAGCCGACGGCAATCTGTTGATTGATTTGAAAACGCCAAACCATAATTTTGCCAAAGACGTACAGAAGATTACCTTTATTCCTTTCCGGCAGGGGCTGATTGTCAATAATGCGCCGCAAAAGGTCGGTTTTGACCGCAGCGGAAATTTGTCGGTTTCGGTTCCGGTTGACAATGACAAAGCGGAAGATGCCGGGGGCGTGCTTGTGGTTGAACATGAAAACGGCCGCCGGGGGTATCTGTTGGCTCCGGAAAAAGCTTCCGGTTTAAGCGAATATGAACCGATTAACTATGAAACGCAGACATTGCCGGTTATTATGCTGATGGCTTTTCTGGGAGGCATTATCCTTAATTTTATGCCATGTATCTTCCCTATTCTGTCAATTAAAGCCATTGCTTTGGTTCAAGGGGCTTACAATCGCCGCAGTGCGCGAATTGAGGCTTTGATTTATATGGCCGGCGTGGTCAGCTGCTTTTTGCTGATGGCTACGGTTTTAGTCTGGCTGCGCGAAAAAGGCGAACATATCGGCTGGGGCTTTCAGTTGCAGTCACCGACTTTTGTAGTGATTATGATTGTCATCTTCTTTATTGTCTTTTTAATGCTGCTGGATTTGGTTAATTTCAGGAATCCTTTTGCCAACCGTGTGGGACGTATTTCGTTTGCCAAGCAAAAACTCAATGCTTTTTTTACCGGTTTTTTTGCGGTGTTGATTGCCAGCCCCTGTACGGCACCGTTTATGGGTATTGCAATCGGCTATACCCTGGCAAAGCCGATTTATGTTTATTATCCGGTATTCCTCTCTTTAAGCCTGGGATATGCCCTGCCCTTTACGCTGATCGGGCTGTTTCCTGATTTTCTGGCTCGTCTGCTGCCGAAACCCGGTCGCTGGATGAGTATCTTAAAGAAGATTTTTGCCATTCCGGTTTTGCTGACCTGTTTCTGGCTGATGTGGGTTCTCGGGCATCTGACGACCGAAAGCGCAGACAGCCGGCAGAGCCTGGACTGGCAGCCGTATGACGAACGGCAGGTCAATGAGCTGGTGCGGCAGAATAAGCCGGTGTTTATTGACTTTACCGCCAAGTGGTGCATTACCTGTCTGGCTAATGAAAAACTGGCTTTAGACACATCCCGGTTTGCCGAACTGGTGCAAAAGCATCATATTCATCTGTTCAAAGCGGACTGGACCAATAAAGACCGTCATATTGCCGAGGCTCTGGAACGTTACGGCCGCAACAGCATTCCTTTGTATGTTTATTATGACAGCGAAAACGAGGATTATGTTATTCTGCCGCAACTGCTGACCCCGGGAATATTGAATGAATACTTGGACGGACGATAAAACCGGTCAGCTTATTCTTTCGTAAACAGTGTTCGTGCTTTTGTGAACTATTAACTCGGTCGGATAAAAAAATCCCCGGAAATATCCGGGGATTTTGTGTTTTTTGTATTTATTTGCCAAAGATGCCGATTTCTTTGATGCGTTCCTTAACACCGCCGACAACATTGTTGAGATTTTCTTCGGCGACGTTTTTAAGGTCAGCGATTTTACTGTCAACAATGGTTTTATATGCGGTATTGAGAATTTTGGTCAGAACTTTGGAAACCGTTTCGGCAACGGAAGCGCCTTTTTTGTCTTCGCCGATATTGGTCAGAGTGATTTCCGGCAGTTTTGCCGTGGTTTTGGTGATATCGGCCGCAGCGCTGGCCGCAACGGAAATTTCACCGCCGCGGACAACCAGCTTTTTAATGATGACTTTTTTCCCTCCGCTGTCTTTTTCAGCTGAAGAAGTTTGCTTTTCCTGTGCTTTAACTTCTTTCTGTTCGGCTTTTTCGGCTGAAGCCGTGTTCTTTTTGATGTTTTCCAGAAGTTGGGAGAGGTTATTTTGCGTCAGCGACAGAATTTCATAATTGATAACGGGTTTATCTATTTCAACCGATTCAATTACAATGGTGTCCTGCGTGAGGCTTTTGATATTTACTTTGACAGAGATACCGCCGAGCTCCATGGCATTCTTTAATTTATAGTTTTTGGGGTTTCCGACGGTGATTTTGCCGATGTGCCCTTCCCCGTCTGCCAGTTTGAGGTTAAAACCTTCCAGGTTGACGTCGGTTCCGGTGACTGCCGAGCCGTATTTGTGAACAACTTGTTTGACAATGCTTTCAAATGAAGGCGTCAGGTAATAGAAGCCGGCAAAAGCAGCAACCAATACCAATAAAAAGATATATTTTTTCTTCATCATAGGGTTCCTTGTAGTTGTTGATATTTGTTATTCAAATAATCGTTTACGGCCGTTTCGATTTTCTTTTGGCTTTGGGCATCCGCATTGCTCTTGTTCAGCAGCTGCAGCAGAAAATCAAAACATTCGTTTTTCCGGATGTATGAAAACGATGAATTGTAGTTTAAATCAAAAATCCAACAAATCAAGCTTAATATGGAATCGCTGAGGGTGCGGACGTCTTCCCTTTTTACCGGGCGTTTTTCAAAAACGCAGGCCTGTACCGCCGGAGACAGCGGTGTGCGGGCCGTTTTGCTTTTGAGGTCAATGTTGAAAAGACGGCGGATATCTTTGTCGCTGTGGGCGAGAAGGTTAAAGTTGGCGATTTTGTCGGCATCCCGAACCAGAAAAGTTATTTTTTCGATTTCGTATTTAATTTGAGGATCTTCGACGTTTTGATATTCGTGGTCTTTATAAAGTTCTTCAATCATACAGCTGTGATATTTTACCGGAAGCAGAATGCGGAGATCGTTATATTCGGGATACTGCCGCAGAAAGTCATATCCCAACAGGGCATGATCACTGTAAACATTAGGATATTTCAGCTTGTCAACGGTTTCCTGAAAGCGTCCGACGTCGTGGAACAGAACGGCAGTCCGTGCCATTCTGATGAGCTTTGACGACCAGTTTTTAAAGGCGTTTTCATTTTTCAGGAGATAATTCCCCGCCTCAAAGACTTGCAGCGAATGGGCTATTTTTTCATCAACGAAACAGCGGTGCGTTTTGCTGCCCTTGACAATGTTTAAGCTGCGTTCATACTCATCTTGAAGAATTTTCTTTTCTTTTTCCAGCATAAGGCCTCCTTTCCTCTATTCTCTTTATGCTTGGAAAAAATTAATTTTGCTTTAAAAAAACAAAAGAGTATCTTAAAAATTTTATCACCGAAAGATAAAATCCCAAGATACTCTTTTGCCTAAAAGACAGACCAAAGGTCTGTGGTTCAATTACAAACTTTCAAATGAAAGCTTTACATCGTCTTCGCAGATAACATAAAGCAGATGTCTTCAATACGAAATCGTATGCCGGTCTCTTCACAGAGATTTGGTCGGCATCAATTTATATATGACTTATCCAAATTTCATTGTTTTTTGTAATTGTCTGACATTCGGGTTTTTAGATGAAAATCTAAAATAAACGGAATAAATCCCGGTTGTCGCACAATTATATATCACTAATATTTTTATTGGTTCTTAATCTAATACAGAAAGCGGCAAAGTCAAGCGGAATTTTAGGAATGAGGCCGAGCACCGCTCCGGGATTTGGCGCAGGCAACAAAAAAGCCTGCATAATGATAAACTCATCTACCTTCATTCCATTTATTAAATGCTGACATAAATACGGTTTCAGCTTTTTCTTGTCTTTTCTTTATCTGAGATTCGAAAAAAATACCTCTTAACATATCATCAACATCTTCAGGTATATATTTGTTATAGGTCGCAGCAAGAGCAGGAAGCTTATCTGTTAGTGTGTCGCGTATTTCTTGATCTCTAAATGTGTTTATTGGATATGAAAGTTTTTCATATTCTTCACTGTTCAACTGACCAATAGTAATATTTAATCTTGGATTTTTATAATCATCATCCGTTCTTGTTTCAAAATGTAAATAATCATCATTTTTTATTAAGACCATATCTAGACCTGCTCTACCTGCTTTGCAACCACCTTGGTGTTTCGTCAGAATAACATGTGTTCCATCTTTATGTTTATAGGACCCGGAACCAGCACTAGTTACTCCACGCGATACATCAATATTGTGAAGAAGTTGTTTTTCTCTATCATTAAATTCATTAACAGATACCGCGTTATCTAAAAAAGGATGTTTTTCACTCATTGTTTATCTCCATGTAATTATATTAATGATATCATATCATAATATATCAAATTGCTATAATTGTGTCAATATTATTTTGTCTAATAAAATAAAGAAGATTAAAATACCGCATGGCTTATTATTAGCTGATTTTTTCTGTATTAAAGGCTTTATTGATTTCTTGTAAAGCTCTTGTTTGCATTGGTAGGCGCGTGGGGGTTGCGCTGAGTTCCATTTGGTAACATTTGCTTCGCGCGCTGCCGCGGCTCGCAAATTAACAAATTATCACCTGTTGTCTAAAAAATGTCATTACTTTGACATTTTTTATTCCTCCAGCCTCTCGGTTCGAACCTTCCACTTGCAAAACTCCCAACAAAAAAGCCTGCATAAAGCAGGCTTTTTTTATTGGTAGGCGCGTGGGGGTTCGAACCCCAGACCCACTGATTAAGAGTCAGTTGCTCTACCAACTGAGCTACGCACCCATAAGTCACAGACTTAAGATAAGGCGGAATATAAACCGCCTTATTTTTTTTTGCAAGAGTTTTTTTACAGATTTTGCAAAAATCTCAAGTCTTCGAGCCAAGGTGTGATGTTTTGCGGAATTTCGTGTCCGGTTTCCATCGTTACCAAGGCGTTCGGTTCGACATATTCCGTCAGCAGCCGTTTCAGGTCGTAGTTCCCTTCCCCGTAATGCAGATGCTCATCGTCTGTGCCGTTTATGTTTCCGTCACAGAGATGATACATTGACGGATTCAGAGCCGCAAAGGCGTTTAATGTCTGCCAGACGTCCGCGTTTGTGCTGTTGGCCGCACAGACGGCATGAGAAAAATCAAGGCAGAATTTGCATCCGGTTTCGGTAATTATCCGCTGTATTTCAGCCGGTATGTTGCCATGGAGGCGCACATGTGTTGACGAGCATATTAACGGAAGGTTTTCGACGGCAATCCGGCTGTCGCCGATATTGCGGAACTGGCGGATTGTTTCGCTCAGGCAGGCTTCGCTTGCTCCGGCACCGGCGTGAAGGATTATGATTTCCGCATTTAATAAGTCGGCAAATCGGCGGGAATCTTCAAATTTCTTTTGATTGGAAGTTTCAAGTTCCGGATTTCCCGTGTCCAGGCCAAAGCAGGAATGCGGCGCATGAATAACCACGGGGAGCCCTTTAATCGCAGGGGCTATCAGAGATTGGGTTTCATTGAAACTGTCCGGAATTGCAAAAAGCTCAATATAACCGAAAGTTCCGTTTTTAACGGCTTCGGCGGCTTCGTTAAAGAAGTCCGGATTTTTCAGAACATCTTTCGACCAGACTTTTATTCCATATCGGGGCATACTTTCTCCTTTTGTCAGAAGTTATCGGCCAGTTGTTTAGACTGTTTGATAACCGCATCCATATTCAAATATTCGAAAGAGCCGAAACGTCCGTTCAAATTTATTCCTTCTCCTTTGAAATAGTCTTTCAATTTATCCATATTGCGGCGATGGTTAAGATCATAAATGACATAAGCGTATTCAAAACGTTTCAGGTCGGTGAAATTAACATCTTCCTGAGAGGAAATAAAGCCGATTTTTTGCAAACCGTCAATAACTTGTTGCATTATTTCTTCATCAGAGGCCAAATCGGTCAGGTCGTTTTTACGGTAAGTGATTTCCAGCATATAACTGACGGAATTTTCCTTATGGTAATGGCTGCCGAGGAAGTCAAGTTTTGACAGACGGTGAAATTTGACTTCCTTGTCGGCAATCATAAAGGCAAAATTATCTTTGGCCACATCGGGTTTGACATTGACAACGGCGATAACAATTGAATTATATTTCAGTTCTTCGGCCGTTTTTCTGATATCTTCCGGCGTATTTTCATACTGTTTGGCCAAAAGATTAACCGGCATGGTTGAAACCAGACGTTCAGATGAAAAACTTCCCTTGGCTGTTTCAATAATGAAGATATCCTGCTGTTTTTTAACGGAAAGAACTTCAGTCCCGGTATGAATTTTGACTTTTGGGGACAATCTTTTTATCAAAGCTTTAACCAATGCTTCCGTTCCGCCTTGTTGCGGATAAGTAAAATAAAGCTGGTGCAGGTAGCCTTCGACGGTTTCGCCGGCGGCGCTGCGCAGAATGTCTTCTTTGGGAGGTTTGGGAATACGGTCAACCATCTGCGTATCCATAAAGCTGGGATCATATTTCCAGATTTTTTCGTTATAAGGGCGCAGATAGGTGTTGGTTATGCCTTCGCCAAAGGTTTTAAGAAAAAATTGCAGCATATTTTGAGCATCATAGTTTTCATAGGGGTTATGCAGAAAAGCATTGACGCAGTAGTTTTTGTCCTGTTCCGGCAGTTTGGACAGGTCGTTTTCAAACGGATACTGCACAAAGCGTTTTTGATGCAAAATGCGGTTGGAACGGCGAATTTGGGCAATATTGTCTTCCAGCAGGCCGTTCATAAAATCTAATATCTCTTTGTCTTTGGAGAAAATAATATGCGGGCCGACGTCATATTCAATGCCGTTGGTTTCAAAAGTCCGGCACAGGCCCCCTGCCCGGTCTTCCTTTTCCAGAATATTGATTTCGGCAATATCTTCCCGATTTTGCAGGAAGCAGGCTAAAGAGATGGCGGACAGGCCGCCGCCGAGAATTGTCAGTTTCATGAGCTTATCCTTTTTTACAGATGGGAATGAAGTTAAACAGTTTAATGATCGTTTTATGCTGCTTGCGGGTAATTTTATATAACGGGAGAATTCCTCCCAGCAAAGCACGGGAAGACAAAGACTGCTCTTTTATCTTAACCAGAGGCAAAATGCCGCAAAGCTTTATCCAGCGGACTTTTTCTATCAGCTTTTGACTGATTTGCTTTGCAGACAGGTTTTGCCGGAGCCCATGCAAAAAAATCAATTGGTATGAATCCAGCCGCGTCAAATCCTTTTCCTTTAAATTCAGCTTTCTGATGTATTGCGACGCTGCTTGCAGAAAAACGTTTTTTGCTTTGTTTTGGCTTAATCTTTTAAAATTCCAGAAAAGGTGGTCGATAACAGCCTGAATAATCCAGGGCTTATAATTTTCCCGTGATGTTTTATCCAGCCGGGAGAGGAAAAAATCATTGGTGGCAATGATGTCGGAGATATGACGGTCATCTTTAACAGACTGTTCGGGATTATCCTGATAGTAATAATATAACGGCTCGTTAATGAAGGCGTAGCGCGCTGCTTTAAGAAATGTTTCCATGTGAAACGGAGAATCTACGAAAGACAGGCGCTGTTCCGGGAGAACAATATTTTGTTTTTGCAAAAAAGATTTTTTATAAATTGCGCTCCAGATTGAAGCCTGATAGCTCAAAAAAGCAGGATAATCGCGGATATTGCAGATTTTATGCGGATTTTGAAAGTCCGGTGCTTTTGTGTTGATGTCATTGTCATGACTGAAATAAAACGACGCTTTAACAACATCGGCCTTTGTTTCACAAGCTGTCTGATAAAGTTTTTCATACATGTGCGGAGCAATCCAGTCGTCAGCTTCGACAATACCGATGAAATCGCTCTGAGCCTGCTCTATTCCCCGGTTGACAGCTGCTCCATAGCTCCCCGGGCGTTCAATAAGCTTAATCCGGCTGTCTTCGGCGGCATATTCCCGACAAATGGCATCGCAGTCTTCGGGGCCGTCTGAAGCCAGAATAATTTCAATATCCCGCATTGTCTGATTTATGACAGAATCCAGGCATCTGCGCAAATACGCCGCCGTGTTGTAAACGGGAATAATAACGGAGAGCTTCATCGGTTATTATTTTTTTAGTATGTTTTTAGTTATTTTTATGAGAGATTTATATTTTTTTCTTTTGTTTTTATATTTTTCTCTTTGGTCTCCTATCATTATTTTAGACAGTAATTTATATTTGAAATATCTAAATTTGTTTCTTGTATAATTATGCCAATTATACAAAATTCCCAGAACTTCATTCTTTATGTATGATATTTCATTTTCTGTCGTGTTTAACATGTTGGAATTTTTGAAATTTTCATAAAGTATTATTTCATAAAAAGGGGATTTTTTTGCATATTCCCAAAAATATTGAGATAATTCTCTTTCTGGTTCTTTCCATGGTTTCCAGATACTTGAATAATGTAGAATGTAGGGATCTTTTCTGGAATCCATATATGAAGTATAAAATTGAGCAGGTAATGTTTTTTTGAGGTTTTCGTTGAAAAATGTTGAATGCCATTCTACATTCCACTTTAAGCTAAAATATTTTATTTTGTTTCTGCAAATAAAATTAATAACATCCTGATCTTTGTTAAATAAAGGACCTTTTTCACAAAGAAGATTAAAACTTTTTTCAAAAAATTTAAATTTATTCATCTCTTTTATATTAAAAAGGAGAACTCCTGCTTGGGTATATGCATACGGATTGTTAAATTGGTGTGTTTTTAGATAGTTAATTAAACTTGTAGATTGAGGATTTTCTTTGTAAATTAATCTTATCAATTCTATATCATATGTTCCTCCTACTAAATAATTTGAGATATCTTCATTATATAATTCAGATATGTCTTTGTTAATTATAATATCTGAATCTAAATAAAGTATTTTATCAAAATGGTCAAAAATTTTGGGAATCCATAGGCGATAAAAGGTTCCTCCAGAGAAACGACTGTTGTCGTAAATCAAAGATGTATTTACGTCCCACATATTTTTATATTTATTAAAATCAATGAATTTGATAGATATATTAGGCTTACCTTTTGCCATATATAGTATTTTATCTTTGTCTGGTGCAGATATTTTTGCGGATATTATATAAATATCATAATTATTATTAGATGAAGCATGTTCTATTAATGAGTTAATGGCAACTCCCGTATATTTTATGTAGTCATCATCTCCAGTAAATATTACAGGGATATTGTTTTGTTTAAATGTCTCCATAATGGGAAAAATTATATTTGTATTTTCTATATAAGAAATAGGAAATGTTTTTATTCTTATGTTATTTTGTTTTGAAAGATAATATAAAAAAATTCCGGTTATTTTTTCCAAAACAAATGTTCTTGCGTCAATTGCCGAGTAATAACGGTAATCTGTGTGATTTATAAATTTGAATGCTATATTGAATAAAAATTTACAATATTTGAAAAAATCTTCTCTTTTCATAATAAACATATTGCAATAATAACCATTGTTTTGGTTTATGTATTCCATTGCATAAGGATATATTTCAGGGTATTCATTTTCAATTAAGTTAAGGCAATAGTCTATTTCCTCTACATTATGGTATTTTTTATGATGTTCATAAATTGTCATACCGTCATCTACGGTATTTATTGTAATGAGATTATTTTTTTGTAAGATGTTTTTGAGTAACTGTTTTGAATAACCTATTTTTGAAAAGTATGTATTATCAATATGTTCAAAACTAACTGTAACATTTTTATAATTATTCGGAAATTCCTTTATATCTTTAAAAATAAAATGTCTGCGATAATGCATAAATCCGATATAATCGGGATTACCAAGTTTATTGTAATTTTTCCATGCCCAATAAATAGTTGTGAATTCACATAATTTTGATCCTAACTGAGAAATATTTTCTCCAGTATCATCACCTGTTGTGTTGTCCATCATCCATTTATATTCTTGTTCGGGTATTTTATTCTCTTGATAATCTTTTATATATTCTGAACGTCCAGTTTGTATTGGAATAAAAATATCATCATTTAATAATGGAGCTGGTTGGTGATATGAAATTAATATTTTGCAAAATTTATTCATTCTTATATGACCTGTTTGTTGTTATATTATTCAGCTTCGGCTAGGGTTTCGGAAATCATATTATTGGTGATGACTTTCATTGACAGGTGGTCAAGCATCATGTGCAGGTCTTCACTTATCTGCATATCATCAATGTTCATATTGACGGAATATTTTGCCATTTGGCGGAGTTTTCCGCCGTCAAAGCCGGTCAGTCCGATGGTGAGGCCGCCGTTGGCATTGGCGTATTCAATGGCTTTTAAAACATTTTTAGAGTTGCCGCTGCCGGAAATGCCGATAACGACGTCACCGTTTTGGTAAAAGTTTTTCAGCTGTTCGACAAACACGTCATCATAGCTGACGTCATTGGCGTAAGCCATCATTCCGGCAACATTGTCGTTCAGGCAAATAAATTTGAAACGTTTGTCGTAGCCGTAGCTGGCGCCTTTGTTAAAATCGCAGCAATAGTGTGAAGCCGTTGCGGCGCTGCCGCCGTTTCCCATTATGAAAATTTGTCTGTCCTGGTCACGGGCTTCAATCAACAGATTGATAAAGGTATTGATTTCGTTTTTATCCAGTTTGCCGATGGTTGCCTGCAAACGAGCCAGATAGCAAGATATATCGTTGGTGAAATCGTGTTTCATGACTAAAATTCCCCTCTCAGTGAGTGTTTGTTGTAATGAATGATAGTGGTGCCTTTATTGTCAAATTTGAATTTGAGTTCTTTGAGGTCACGCAAGGCATGGCGGACACGTTCGTGATTTTCTTCTTTGACGTAAAAGAGCAGAAAGCCCCCTCCTCCAGCCCCAAGCAGTTTGCCGCCGGAAGCGCCGTTTTGCATGGCGAGGTCATAATACCGGTTGATCAACTCGTTGGAGATACCGCCGGCGAGTTCTTTTTTATACATCCAGCCCTGATGAAGAATGTCTCCCATCGCATCAATATTATTATGCAGGAGTTCTTCCTTCAGCGTATAGGCCAGCCTGACCATTTTATGCAGATTTTCGATTTTCTTCCGATCGTCGGTCGTGTTCTTTTTCTGCTCTTTCAAAATATCTCCGGCAGCGCGGGTTTGGCCGGTGTAAAACATCAGGAGATTGTTCTCCAGCCGTTTGTACCCCGCCGTGGTGAGGAAAACCTTTTCAACATTAACCTTGCCGCTGGTTTCAAAAGTAATGAAATTCAGCCCGCCGCAAGCGCAGGCATACTGGTCCTGCTTGCCAATCGGTTCTCCCAGCAGGTCAATTTCCACATGGCAGGCCTGCTCGGCAATGTCTTCTTTGTTCATATAGGTTTCGTTGTAGGCATTGCAGAGGTTTATCAGCCCGGCAGTGAATGCCGAAGATGACGCCAGTCCCGTGCCGGAAGGAATATCAGCGCTGGAGTTAAAATCGACGCCACGGACGTTATAGAGTTTAAACACCTCTTTGATAATGCGATGTTTTATGTCGTTAATGTCATGAACGTCTTCAACCTGCGAATATTTAAGAAAATAGCCGTCTTTGAAAAAATACGGGTGCATTGACAGGTAAATGTATTTGTCAATGGCCGTGCTGATAACAGCGCCGCCGAATTTTTCATAATAATTGGCCAAATCGCTGCCGCCTCCGGCAAAACTTATGCGAAACGGGGTTCGTGCTATAATCATCAGGCAACCTCTTTTAACAAATTTTCTTTTAACAGAATTTCCCGAATTCCCTGTTCAAGAGAGATTTGCGGGTTCCAACCAAAGGTCTTTTTTATTTTGGAAATATCGGCGTATTCAATAGACGTCTCATCATGTCTGAGCCGATTGGAATCTATTTTTATTTCAAGTTGCCTTCCGGTCAATCTGCTGATAATTTCCAAAATATCACGGACGCTGTAGGCGTTTCCACTACCAACATTATAGATATCGAGCTGTTTTATTTGTTGCTTATCACCAAATAAAACCATTGAAATACAATTTGTTAAATCACGTATGTTGATGTAGTCGCGGGCGTCATCAATGTTTCCTAACGTTAAGGTATTTCCCTCTTTTAGCTGTTGCATTATATAAGGGATGACAAATGTCGGACGTTGCTGCCAGCCATAAATATTGAACATTCGGAGAATACTGAATTTATGTCCTGGATTATCATTGGCATAATATTCAATCAGTTCTTCAGTCATCCTTTTTAATTTTCCCAGTGTATTCATCGGATTAGCCGGCGTATTTTCATCAATCGGCTGTGTTTTTCCTCCTCCGTAAACTTTTCCTGTCGAGGAATAAAGAAATGTTCCTTCGCTGCAATATCGGTTGAATGCAGAGATTATGTTTTCCGTGCCTCTCAAGCTGGTGTCCAGAGAATATTTTTTACGGTTGACAATATCATCATGAAATGTAACCGCAGCCAAGTGAATGACTTTATCAAAACGGTATTCTCGGAATAGTTCTTCAACAGCCGTTGCATCAAGGACGTCAATTTTTTTATAGTTGGCCATAGGCAACGGGTTATCTGAATGTCCAATTCCGATAACTTCCGCTTCTTGAGGCAGAATACTTTTAATATTTCTGCCAATAAAGCCGTTGGCTCCGGTTACAAGAATTTTCATGATGTTGTTTACCTCATTTCCTTTTTAGCTACTTCATTACGCCAGTAGTTCAGAACAGTTTCGAGTGTTTCATCAATTTTGTATCTGATATTCCACCCTGTTTGGCTTTTGAATTTTGAATAATTTCCAATGAAAGTCATTAGTTCGGTCGGGCGTACGCGGGCAGGATCAACTTCAATTTTGATTTTGTCTTTGGCAGGTGAATGATTAATCAGTTTGTGCAACAGCTCTTCCATTGTATAAATCTGATCAGTACCGATTAAGTAAAGTTCTCCCGCCTCACCTTTTTCCATTGCCAGAAAATAGGCGTTTACAGTATCGCGGATATCTGTAAAGTTGCGGGTAGCAGAAAGATTTCCGACTTTAATGACCGGTTCTTGTAAGCCGGCTTCAATGCATGCAATTTGATATGCAAAAGATGCTATTGCGCCATGAACATTACGACGCGGTCCTTCATGATTAAAAGCACGGGTTCTGACAATGTCCATTTTATAACTGGCATAATATGTCATACAAACCATATCTTGGGCAGCTTTACTTGCTGCATATGGATTGATTGGATGAATACGAGTGGTTTCTGTTATTGGAATCATATCTGCGGGAACGTCACCGAATTCTTCAGGCGTTGCGCTGGTTAAAACTCTAGCTTTACAGTTTGTTATTCGCATCGCTTCAAAAAGATTTATGGTTCCAATTGCATTTGTTTGCATATAGACGGCAGGCATATTCCAAGAAGGGGTAACCCAGCTCAAGGCTCCCAGATGATAAATTTGGTCTGGCTTAGCTATATTAAGTGCATTTATCAAGCTGGTTTCGTCAAGCAAATCCCCATCTATCAAATGAATTTTATCCAAGGCATGCTGAACGTTTTTCAAACTTGAATTCATTCTTTTTAATCCAAATACTTTATAGTCTGTATTTTGGAGGATATGATCCATTAGATGGCTTCCTGCAAATCCAGTAATTCCAGTGATCAATACATTTTTAGTCATTGTTTTCCTTTCGTGTTAAAATAAATCGGACGGCTTCCAAAAGGTTGGGAAACCGGTAATCGGCAGCTGTCGAGCCGCTGATGGTGTCACCGACCAGAATTGTATGGCAGCCGGCGTTTTTGCCTGCCTGCATATCGCTGTCGCGGTCGCCGATCATCCATGAAGATTGCAAGTCGATGTTAAAGTCCTCTTTGGCTCGAAGAAGCATGCCGGGTTTTGGCTTGCGGCAGCCGCAATCAATTTTGAGTTCGGCCACTTCGCCGGGAAAACCTTTCTCCGGGTGATGCGGGCAAAAATAAATTCCGTCAAGATAAGCTTTTTCATTGCCCAACTCAGTTTCCAACCGCTTGTGAACCTCGTCCACATCGTGAAATGTTACAAAGCCTTTGGCTATCATCGGCTGATTGGTTACAACGATACTGAGGTAATCGCTTTGATTCAAAAGCCGGACAGCTTCGGAAACTCCGGGCAGAAGTTCAAAGTTTTCCGCTCGCGGCGCTTTATCCATATCCCGGTTGAGGACGCCGTCCCGGTCAAGAAAAACAGCGGGACGGGCATTCTTTTTATTCAGACGGCTGACTTTGCCGCTTTCGACATCGGCACAGATAACCGGAAGCCGGTCTTTGGTTCCCATATCTTTAACATATTCGGCGCTGTGGTAGGCTCTGAGCGTTTCTCCCGCCTGCAGCAGTCTGGGAAAGATGTCTTTGCCGAAATCCTGCGCCGTATCGGCTGCAATATAAGAGAGTATTTTCTTGTTGAAGACATATACCGCGGCATTAACCAGATTGTGGTAAATCAGGCCATCAGGATGCGGCTTGGGCAATAAAGCGGTTACCCTGCCCCGGCTGTCGATTTGAAGCAAATCGCTGTCATAAGGGTGATTGTTGGGATGAACCAACAGTGTCGCCACTGCCGGCATTCGATTTGCAAAAGCGAGCATTGCCTGCATATCAAAGTCCATAACGACATCGCCGTAAATAACCATAAAGTTTTCGGCAAGCTTGTTTTCAATCAGTTTTAAAGCACCGGCAGTGCCCAGAGGCTTGTCTTCAACGATATGATGAATCTTAACGCCCCAACGCGAACCGTCGCCGAAATAATCGCTGATAACATGCGCCAAATGTCCGGACAGAATAAAAATTTCATCAAATCCGTATGTTTTAGCCAGTTCAATCTGTCTTTCCAGCAGCGGTTTTCCGGCTATCGGGCACATCGGTTTGGGAATGTCGGTCAGTCCAAGGCGGGTTCCTTTGCCGCCAGCTAGAATTACAAGTTGCATGCCTTTCTCTTTTTTATAGTCTGATGACCGGGAAGTTGAACGGCTGCCGGATATGGCAACTCCATAACTTTTAAAGCGCTGGGCTTCTGGACATAGTGTACGGCTTCCCGGTTATGTTATTTTGGACACATATTATTCCATCCCCCTATAATAGTCAAACTAAAATATTTTATTCAACAAAAGTGTGTATGAATGTTTTAATCGTGATTTTTATTTGTATTTTTAAAGAGGAAATTTTTTAATCATCCTTTAATGACTATGTGATATGGTATGTTCAGATGAGTTTAGGCCTAACAATTTTGAGAAAGGATAGCTTGATGCGTAAGAATATCGGATGTCTGGTCGTTGCCGCGGCCGCGGTTTTTGCCAGCGGCGCCAAGGCTGATTTATATCAGGAATGCTTGGACAAGCATTATATGAGCGATAATGAGATGGCCGGCTGCAATGAGGCCGAAGCGGACCGGATTATGGGCGAAATAAGAAAAAGAATGAATTCAATTGCCGCAACCAGCTATTTCAATAACTGGAATTCCAGCCGGAAAGATTTTACTCAGCTGTTGGACAACTGGGTCGAGTTTCGCGACAAATACTGCGATTTGTACGGTTATACCTATACGCAGGATTTAGGAACCATTTCAAACCTTCAGAGAACCAAGTGTCAAATTGACATGAACAAACGTTTTTTGGACGATGTTGAAGCAATTGTCAAAATCTATCAGGAAAACGCTTAGTTTGAAGAAAGGACTGTAAAATGAAAAAATTAGCGGCTGTTATTTTGGGATTGGGAATTTTTGGGGCTGCCGGCGCCCAAGCTTCAGACTATGGCTTGTGCATCAACCGTTCTCAGGGCGACTGGCGGAAACAGGTTGTCTGCAATCAGGATGAGACAAGGAGCCTGATGCGTGAGATTACCACGATTTACGGACGGTTGGCCCGTAATCCGCTTTTCGGAAAATTTAACCGGGGAGCGGAATCGCTTGATAATCAATTTAAAAGCTGGAAAGCCTATCGGGACAATTACTGTCTTTATTACGAAGCCTCCAAATCAGGATACGGCGACGAAGAATTTCATCGTACCGACTGTTTACGGACAATGACGGAAAAGCATCGGGATGATTTGGATGCTCTGCTGAAAAATGCCGTTGCCGATATGGATTAGTCGTTTGTCAGACGGCAAACCCCGTATTGTTTATCAATGCGGGGTTTTGTTTTGAGGAATTTTGAAACTGAAACAGCTGCCCTGCCCGAGTTTGCTCTTGACCTCCACCTCGGTTTTGAGCAGTCCGGCAATTCGGCTGACTATTCCGAGCCCGAGACCGGCTCCTTGTTTTTTGCGGCAGAATTGTTGTCGACTTTGATAGAAATCTTTGAAAATGTTTTTTATATCTTCCGGAGCTATACCGCAGCCGTTATCCATCACAATCAGGCAGACGTCTTTTCCGCAGCGGCGGACTCCCAGCAAAATTTTATCTTTGGTATATTTGAAAGCGTTATTGAGCAGATTGCGGATTACCCGTTCAATTAAAACAGGATCGCTGTTCACATACTGGTGCAGCGGCACGCAGCGAAAGGAAATATCCTTATCTTTCGCCAATTCCCGGTATTCGCGGACCAGCCCGCCGACCAACAGTCCGATATCAAAAACGACCGGGCGATAATCGACACCGCCGGCCTCTATTTTGGAAATATCAAGCAGATTGTCCAGCAATGTATTTAGATTTTCGGCCGAATCTTCAATTTTTTGTGCCAGATGATGCTGATGAGAGGTCAGTTTTTCTTCCAGCAATGTGGCAATGAATATTTTTAAAGCCTGCATCGGCTGGCGAAGGTCGTGGCTGGCCTGGGCGAGAAAGTAAGATTTGGCGTTGCTCAGTTCTTCGGCCTGCTGTTTGGCGTGTTGCAGTTCTGTCTGGGTTTCAATCATTGCCGTTATATCCTGAAAAGTTCCGGCAATCAGGCGCTGGTGGTTTTCATAAATGAGTCCGGCTCTGAACGAGCAATGGATCAGACGGCCGTCAAGCCGTCGGAGCCGCAGGACGCCGTCAACGTTTCGGCCGCGGACGAGAAGCTCCCTTAATTTGGCTTTGTAGAGAGGAATGTCTTCGGGCAGCATCTGTTCGCGAATCAAATTACGACGGGGTGACAACCGGCCTTCGGGCAGGCCGAAAATCCGATACATTTCCGCCGACCAGTAAATTTTTCGTGTCCGGGTATTGATTTCCCAATAGCCGAGGTTTGCCGTCTTTTCGGCAAAATCAAGCCGGCGGGCAGTCTTTTGCAGTTTGACCGACAGATTATGAC